>ENA-ORLM01000451-ORLM01000451.1-human-gut-metagenome-genome-assembly--contig:-NODE-451-length-40073-cov-4.702820_pt1 | contig 40073 bp, 42 predicted proteins | sample MGYA00243063_ERZ508815 | MGnify/ENA primary metagenome ERZ508815 (study PRJEB26277, sample SAMN04329768) | human gut metagenome | biome: human-associated habitat | host: Homo sapiens | place: USA...
GATTCCTATGCGATAATCTGTATGTATCAAAGGATCATTTCCTTTCATACATACAGATTTTTTCATGGAGGTACTCATTTATGGAAGTTTTACAGGCAAAAAACCTGAAAAAGATTTATGGCTCCGGCAATAACGCAGTTCATGCGTTGGATGGAGTTGATTTAAGTGTAAAGAAGGGCGAATTTGTTGCAATTGTCGGCACATCCGGCTCCGGCAAATCCACGCTGCTGCACATGCTGGGCGGGCTGGATCGCCCTACAAGCGGCACGGTCATGGTGGACGGACAGGATATTTTCTCCCTAAAGGAGGAAGCGCTGACCATCTTCCGCCGCAGGAAAATCGGCTTTGTGTTCCAAGCATATAATCTTGTTCCGGTGCTGAATGTGTATGAAAATATTGTTCTACCCATTGAGCTGGACGGTGGCAAGGTCAATAAGGATTTCGTACAGCAGATTGTACAGACACTTGGGCTGGATGATCGTCTGGATGCGCTGCCCAATCAGCTCTCAGGCGGTCAACAGCAGCGAGTAGCCATTGCCCGTGCGCTGGCGGCAGCACCCGCTATCATTCTGGCAGATGAACCCACCGGCAATCTGGATTCCAAAACCAGCCAGGATGTATTGAGCCTTTTGAAAGTCACCAGTCAAAAGTTCGCCCAGACAATCGTAATGATCACTCACAACGAAGAAATTGCGCAGATGGCAGACCGCATTATCCGTATCGAAGATGGTCGGATCGTCTCCCAGAACTAACGGGAGGTGGCTACGATGAATGTCAAAAACAGAAAATGTATTCGAAAGCTCAGCTTAAAATCTCTTTATGCGAACCGTCGCCGCAATCTGATCGCCATTTTTGCCATTGCGCTGACAACGCTGCTATTTACGTCCATGTTCACCATTGTCTTGTCGTTGAACGCCAGCTATGAAACCTACCAGTTTCGGCAGGTAGGCGGCTATGCACACGGCACCTTTAAGGATGTTTCCCCCGAGCAGGCGGAACGCATCGCTGCCCACCCAAAGGTGAAGGCTGCGGGGATACGGAAGGTAATCGGTATCACTGCGGAGGGGGTCTTTGCCAAAGTACCGGCAGAGATCAGCTACATGGATGCCAACTGCACTAAATGGAGCTATGCAACCCCTACTACCGGACGGATGCCCGAAAGCGGCAAAGAGGTAGCCATGGATACGGCAGCGTTGCAGCTGCTTGGCGTAACGCCGGAGCTGGGCGCCGAGGTCACGGTTTCCTATTCCATTACGGACAAGGATCAAACCGCCTTTACTGTAACAGATACCTTTACGCTGGTAGGCTATTGGGACTATGATGAACTAATGCCTGTTCATTACATCAACATCAGCCGTGATTACGCAGATGACATCGAAGCGCAGGCAGTAAAAACAGGTTTACAGCCTTTCCGCACCGATTTGAATGTCATGCTGGCCTCCGGCACAAACATTCAAGGGCAGATGGAGCAGGTGGATACCGATCTTGGCTACACATGGGACAGCTATACCGATCCCAACAGCGTCCGGATCGGCGTCAACTGGGGATATACCTCATCCCAGCTGGAGTCGCATCTCGATCCGGAACTTGTGATCGCCATAGCAGCTTTTTTGCTGCTGGTGATTTTCACCGGGTATCTTATCATCTATAACATTTTCCAGATCTCTGTTGCGGGGGATATCCGGTTTTACGGACTTCTGAAAACCATTGGCACAACGCCCCGGCAGCTCAAACGCATCATTCGCCAGCAGGCACTTCTGCTTTGTCTGATCGGCATTCCGGCGGGGCTGCTGCTGGGCTACGGCATCGGCGCTGTTTTGGTGCCTGTTGTCTTGCACTCCACCCAGTTGGATGCAGGCATCACCACCATCAGCACTTCGCCTGTGATCTTTGTTGGCTCCATGCTGTTTGCTCTGCTGACGGTGCTTTTGTCCTGCTCCAAGCCCGGGAAAATGGCAGCCAAAGTCTCTCCGGTGGAGGCTACCAAATATACAGATGCGATGCAGACTAAGAAAAAACAGCGCAGCACCCGGGGAGCCAAGCTCCATCAGATGGCCTTTGCCAATCTGGGACGAAACAAGAAAAAGACGGTGCTGGTGGTGGTGTCTCTGGCACTGTCGGTGACACTGTTCAATGCGCTGTGTGCCTTTGTGGGCGGCTTCAGCATGGAGAAGTATGTATCCGCCATGACCTGCGCCGATTTTATCGTCAGCACGCCCGACTATTTCCGTTACAACCCGGCAGATGAATTCATCACGCCAGAACAAATCGAAGAGATCGCAGCAAACGCAAAGGCCAGTCTTTCCGGCACGGGATATGCTGTGCGAAAACCCGCATATCTTTGGATGACGGAGGATGCTCTGCGGCAGGACTATGCAAGGTACGAAAGTGCTGAGCAGTTGGACAGCCATATGAGCCGCATGGAGCACCGGGGCGATATGGTGATGGGAGATACCAGAATCGAGGCTCTGGATAACAGCCTGTTTGACAAGCTGCAAGTGTTCGACGGAGATATTTCTCCTATGCTGGAGCCAAACAATAACGCTATTGCCATTGCGGTTTCCTTAGATGACTACGGTAATCTGCCCAATCCTGAATACTACCCCAAGGTGGGAGACACGATTACCGCCACCTATGCGGATGATGTGAAATATATCGACAGCCGCACCGGAGAACTCTGCACCGAAGATACACCAGAGGAGTACTTTCAGGCAAAATTGTATGGAGCCAGAGATGTAGCGTACACGGTCTGCGCCTTGGTAGAACTTCCGAATTCCATGAGTTATCGTTATGGTGGTATTGGATATGACGTAGTTTTGTCTGTGGACACCGCACAGAGGGACAGCGGTGGTGCAGCCATTCCGATGCTCTACCTGTTCGACACAGCGGACGAAGTTGACGAGGCCGAAGCAGAGCAATATCTATCGAAGCTCACTGCCGGTGAGTTTTCGCCCTTGATGTATGAAAGCAAGGCCACGGCTCGCTCTGAGTTTGCTCAGTTCCGGCAGATGTTCCTTCTGGTAGGTGGTATCCTCTGTGCTATCATCGGGCTGGTGGGACTCTTAAATTTCTTCAACGCCATGATGACCGGTATTCTTTCCCGCCGCCGTGAATTTGCTGTGCTTCAGGCTGTAGGAATGACGAACCGGCAGCTCAAAACCATGCTGATCTACGAGGGATTGTTTTACGCAATGTCCTCCGTAGCGGCGGCCTTTATTCTGTCGCTGGCGGTGGGACCTCTTGCAGGAAAAATGCTGGGCAGTATGTTCTGGTTCTTTGAGTATCGATTCACCATTCTGCCTGTCCTGCTGACAATTCCGGTATTTCTTCTGCTGGGGTGGCTGATTCCTTGCATGATGTATGACAATGCAGCGAAATGCAGTGTTGTAGAGCAATTAAGGGATGCTCAATAACTGTTAAGCAAAAAACGGCCCTCTGCCAAGGAAAAGGCAGAGGGCTGAGTTTTAATCTAAGGGTTTACATTCAGTTACAGTTTTTAGATAAATTTCGGGATCACCGTTCAAGATCAAGTCTGCATATCCAACCGGATCATTGTAGATTAGATAATCCAGTTCTGACCGTTGATACATATTGTCAGCAACCTCATTCTCCACGGCGATGGTATCAATGGCAATCATGCTGCCATCTAAAAATTTCAGTTCCACACAAGCGGTATCCATGTTAAACTCACAAGAAATCAATCTATCCATAAGAAACCTCCATTTTGCGGGATGTTAGATCATCCCAAAATATTTGAATGCTTCTCGGATTGCTTTCTCTTTTTCCTGCGGACACTGGGGCTGTCTGGAATCCTCGGACTTCGGCAGATTATAGTTCTTACCAACCCCAATCCCACATTTTCGTTTAATCTGTGAGATATAGAGGTTGGACACCTTTAACCCGGTATGCTCCAACACATACTCCTTGATCTGCGGATAGGTTGCCCCATCCTGAAATTCGGACATATCCATATCTTCCAAAGAGAACTCAACCCGAATCTTTTTCGAGTCGACCTCACCCTTGGAAAGCAAGACAACCGTCTCCACATGGGCGGTGCCGGGGAACATATCCACGGCGGCGGCTCGCTTGGCTTCGTAGCCGAACTCCCGGAAGATCTTCACGTCCCGGCCCAGCGTTGCCGGGTCGCAGGAGACATAGACCACCTTCTCCGGCCCCATGGCTGCCACGGAGGCGATGACCTCCGGAGCCAGTCCCTTCCGAGGCGGATCCACCGTCACTACATCCGGGCGCAGGCCGTCGCTCTCCAGCTTGGCAGCGATGTCCGCCGCGTCTCCGCAGAAAAACTCCGCGTTTTCAATGTGGTTGCGGAGGGCATTCTCCTTGGCGTCCCGGATGGCGGGGGGCACGATCTCCGCGCCGATGACCCGTTTGGCTGCCTTCGCGAGACACAGGGTAATGGTACCGATACCGCAGTAGAGGTCCAATACCGTTTCATTCCCGGTAAGGCCCGCGAATTCCAGCGCCTTGCCGTACAGCACCTCCGCCTGATCCCGGTTTACCTGATAGAAGGACGGCATGGACAGCTTGAATTCCAGTCCGCAGAGGGTGTCCATCAGATAATTCCGGCCGAACAGCGTCCGATATTTGTCTCCTAAGACCACATTGCCCCGGCGGGTGTTGCTGTTCAGCAGGACGCCTACGGTATGGGGCACAGCGGCGGTGACATAGGCCGCCAGCTCCGGCTCCCGCGGCACCTTATTGCCGTTGACCACCACGCAGCAAAGGCTTTCGCCTTTCCGGTTCACCCGGACGCAGACATGGCGCACGAGGCCCTTTCCGGTGGTCTCATCGTAGGTGGAGATCTTGTAGCGGCGCATCCACTCCCCCACCGCTTGGGCGGTGCGGTCGGTGGCCTCCGTCTGGATCAGACAGCGGCGGATGGGCACAACCTTGTGGGTCCGAGCCTGAAAAAAGCCGATGGAACCGTCAGCCCCCACGGGGTACTGGCTCTTGTTGCGGTAATGCTCCGGATTTTTCGCCCCCAGAATTTCCTCCACAGTCAGATCCAGCCCGCCGATGCGGGTCAAAGCGTCCTGCACCCGCTGGCGCTTGGCCCACAGCTCCTCCGGATAGGTGAGGTGACGGTAGGCGCAGCCGCCGCACTTCCCGGCATAGGGGCACTCCGGCTCCATGCGTTCGGGAGACGGATTATGGATCTTTACGATCTCACCGGCGCAGGAAGTTTTCATCACCTTGGTGATCCGGAGGTCGATCTCCTCCCCCCGGACGGCGTGGGGCACGAACACCACCGCCCCGTTTACTCGGGCGATCCCCAGCCCCTCGCTGGAATAGCCGTCAATAACGGCTGTATAAATACTGCCTTTTTCCAATGCTTCCATGGCTTTTATCCCTTTTATCCTCATTTAGATTCAGATGATTCGCAATTCCGCGGCGGCAGGGAAAATCGTGTATGTGGGTCCCTGTTTGGGTTTCCCGCTTCGCTCAGATCCCTCTGCCTTCGGGCGTACAAGTCCTGAAAATGTGCGGCAGCGGGGAGCATCGCCCCCGCTGCCACACGGTACGTCCTGCGGGTAGGTATATTCTATCAGGATTCCTCCCACTTGTCCAGAAGCTGACGGAGCTGATCCGCCCAGCGGCCAAGGGTCTTGTTGTCCCGGCCCTTGGAGCGGCGGATGACGTCCACCATCCGCTGACCCAGCGCCACCAGACGCTCGTAGGCAGAGCTGACCCGCTGACCGCCCACGGCCTTGGCCTTCCGTTCCGGCAGGTAGCCGGGAGCCACGATCTTATCCTCGAGCAGGTCGTAGACCTCGGTGTACTGCGGTGCGTGGGCAGTAAAGCCCAGCTTTTCCACGCTCTCGGCAAAGTAGGGAGCCACCTCCCGGTCGCCGTGGACGATGAACACGTGCTGGGGCTTGGGGGCCTTGATGTCAGCGATCCACGCCAGCAGGTGATCCCGGTCGGCGTGGGAGGAAAGGCCCTGAAAGTTCACGATCTTGGCGTGAACGGCGATCTCCTCGCCGAAGAGCTTCACACTTCTGACGCCCTCCAGCAGGGAGCGGCCCAAGGTGCCCTCCCCCTGATAGCCCACGAACACGATGGTGCACTCCGGCTTCCAGAGGTTGTGCTTCAGGTGGTGACGGATACGGCCCGCGTCGCACATACCGGAGGCGGAGATGATGACCTTGGGAATGCCGTCCTCGTTCAGCCCCTTGGATTCCTCCACCGTCTCCGTCATGCGGAGGTTGGAGAAGTTGAACATGTGGGTGCCGTCCTGCACCAGCGCCAGCGCGTCGGCATCCAGATAGCCGTCCAGATCGCCGGTGAAAATGGTGGTGGCACGGCGGGCCAGAGGCGAGTCGATGTAAACCGGGAAATCCGGGTTGGACTTCACCAACTGCTTATCCTTGATCTCCCGGATGAAGTACAGCAGTTCCTGGGTGCGGCCCACGGCGAAGGCCGGGATCACCACGTTGCCGCCCCGGGCCATGGTATCGTCGATGATCTTCGCCAGGTTCTCGGTGTAGCTCCACACCTCCGTGTGGTTGCGGTTGCCGTAGGTGGACTCCATGATGACGTAGTCCGCGCCCCCGAAGTGGCTGGGGTCCCGGATGATGGGCTGATCCACATTGCCTAGGTCGCCGGAGAAGATCAACTTCTTGGTGACGCCGTTCTCCGTAGCGGTCACGGTGATGCAGGCGCTGCCCAGCAGATGCCCTGCGTCGTCAAAGCGGACGCTGACGCCCTCGCACAGTTCCACATCCTCGCCGTATTCGCAGGTGGTGACGTACTGCTTCACATTTTCCGCGTCCTCAATGGTATACAGCGGCTCCACCTTGGGGGCGCCGGAACGGGCCGCCTTGCGGTTTTTCCACTCGGCGTCGGACTCCTGAATGTGGGCGGAGTCCAGCAGCATGATATCCATGAGGTTGGCCGTCACACGGGTGGTGAGGATGCGGCCCCGGAAGCCCTGCTTCACCAGCATGGGGACCCGGCCGGTATGGTCGATATGGGCGTGGGTAATGAGCACGAAGTCGATACTGCCGGGATGGAAGGGCAGGGCTTCGTTGTTTACCTCGTCCCGTCCCTGCTGCAAGCCGCAGTCGATCAGGATGTTTTTGCCGTTGACCTCCAGACAGTGACAGCTGCCGGTCACGCACTGGTCAGCGCCGTAAAAGTTCAGCTTCATAATGGGCCTCCTTCTTTTTTCGTCCGGGTTTTCCGCGTTGTTCTCCTGTTAAGATCATCTTAACACAAGGCCCCGGAAAGCACAAGAAAGGTTTCGTGAACTTCTCCGGTCATTTTGCCGGGTTTGCCGGAATATGCCGGAACTTTTTTTATTCTCCCACGTCTGTTATAATAGGGAACTATAAAATCTGTTTTGTAATTTTTGAAAAAGACATGCCGAGGGAAATGACCTTCCAGTGGGCCGACCGACACGGCTCTCTTGATACCGGCCACTACCGGGCGGTCAAGTGGTTTTTTGAGTTTCATGAAAACGAGACGGAACATGACAAGCGGGTCGTGGATTTTGCGCTGGCGGCGGAATTTGACATTAAATAGCCTTGCTTCCGGCTTTCCGCTCCCCGATTCTGACGGCTGTAAAAAGTTGTTAAACGATTATCCTCTCAGCCGCGCAGATATTTTGTAAACTTTTTTCGTATCTTTCCCATTTTTCTTTGCAATCCCGGAGCGAATATGATATAGTATGCTTGTTTTATTGTGGGTGCTTGTGTGCGCCCCCACTTATACATGGTATATTTTCCTTCCGCCCGGAAACGGACGGGAGTGCGAAAGGATGTTTTATAACCTATGGGACTTTTGAAATCCATCTTTGGTGATTACAGCTCCCGGGAGCTGAAATCCATCTACCCCATTGTGGACAAGATCGAGGCGCTGGGCGATGAATACAAGGCCCTCACCGATGCAGAGCTTCAAGCCAAGACCCCGGAGTTCAAGGAGCGTCTTGCCAACGGCGAGACCCTGGATGACATTCTGCCGGAGGCTTTTGCCACCGTGCGGGAGGCCGCAGACCGTGTGTTGGGTATGCGCCCCTACCGGGTGCAGTTGGTGGGCGGCATCGTGCTGCATCAGGGCCGGATCGCCGAGATGAAGACCGGTGAAGGCAAGACCCTGGTGGCCACCCTCCCCGCCTATCTGAACGCGCTGACGGGCAAGGGCGTCCATGTCGTCACCGTCAATGACTATCTGGCAAAGCGTGACTCCGAGTGGATGGGCAAGGTCCACCGCTTCCTGGGTCTGAAGGTAGGCCTCATCATCCACGGCCTCACCGCTCAGCAGCGCAAGGATGCCTACGCCGCCGACATCACCTACGGCACCAACAACGAGATGGGCTTCGACTACCTCCGCGACAATATGTGCATCTACTCCAATGAGCTGGTACAGCGGGGCCACAGCTTCGCCATCGTGGACGAGGTGGACTCCATCCTGATCGATGAGGCCCGTACTCCCCTGATCATCTCCGGTCAGGGCGAAAAGTCCACCCAGATGTACGATATGGCGGAGATGTTCGTCTCCCGCCTGAAGAAAAAGGTAGTTGTGCAGGTGGACGATAAGGAGGAAGAGGACTCCCACATCGATGCCGACTATATCGTGGACGAAAAGGCCAAGACAGCCACCCTCACCGCTTCCGGCATTGCCAAGGCGGAGGAATTCTTCCATGTGGAGAACCTGTCCGATCCCTCCAACGCCACGCTGAACCACCACATCAATCAGGCGTTGAAGGCCCACGGCACCATGAAGCGGGATATTGACTACGTGGTGAAGGACGGCGAGGTCATCATCGTAGACGAGTTCACCGGCCGTCTCATGTTTGGCCGCCGGTACTCCAACGGTCTCCATCAGGCCATCGAAGCCAAGGAGCACGTCAACGTCAACAGTGAAAACAAAACCCTGGCTACCATCACCTTCCAGAACTACTTCCGTCTGTACGATAAGCTGTCCGGTATGACCGGTACTGCCATGACTGAGGCGGAGGAATTCGGCACCATCTACAATCTGGACATTGTGGAGATCCCCACCAACCGTCCCAACCAGCGTGAGGACCACCATGACGTTGTGTATAAGACCGAAGCGGGCAAGTTCCGGGCGGTCATCCAGCAGGTAAAGGAGTGCCACGAGAAGGGCCAGCCCGTTCTGGTGGGTACCGTGTCCATCGAGAAGAACGAGCTGCTGAGCCACCTGCTCCAGCGGGAAGGCATTCAGCACAATCTGCTGAACGCCAAAAACCATGAGAAGGAAGCCGAGATCGTGGCTCAGGCCGGTAAGCTGGGCGCCGTCACCGTGGCCACCAACATGGCCGGCCGTGGTACCGATATCATGCTGGGCGGCAACGCCGAGTACCTCTCCCGGGCCGATCTGGTGAAGGCCGGCTACTCTGAGGAGGTCATCGTGGACGCCACCGGCTACGCCGACACTGACAATGAAGATATTCTGGCCGCCCGGAAGCTGTTTGCCGAGCGGATGGCCTATCACAAAGCCATCATCAAGGAAGAGGCTGAAAAGGTCCGTGCGGCCGGCGGCCTGTTCATCATCGGCACCGAGCGCCACGAATCCCGCCGGATCGACAATCAGCTCCGTGGCCGTGCTGGCCGTCAGGGCGACCCTGGCGAGACCCGGTTCTATATCTCTCTGGAAGATGACCTCATGCGTCTGTTCGGCGGCGACCGCATCCAGAACATGATGGAGAAATTCGATCTGGACGAGGACACCCCCATCGAAAACAAGATGCTGACCCGTGCCATCGAAAACGCCCAGACCACCGTGGAGAGCCGCAACTTCCAGTCCCGTAAGTCCGTTCTGGAATACGACGACGTCATGAATAAGCAGCGCGAGATCATCTACGCCCAGCGCCGTCAGGTGTTGGACGGTCTGGACATCAAGGAGACCGTGCTGAACATGATGCACACCTCCGTCAGCAACCATGTGGCGCTGGCCTTCGGTGAAAATCAGCAGCTGGACGCCGCCCAGTATCACGAGATGCTCAAGGGCATGGAGGGTATCTACTTCGCCAAGGGTGCCGTGGAATTCTCCGACGAGGAAATCCCCTCCAAGACCCAGGAGGACTTCGACGAGGCGTTTATCGCTGCCGCCGAAAAGACCTACGAGGCCAAGGAGCAGGAGGTCACCACGCCTATCATGCGGGAGCTGGAGCGTGTCATCATGCTCCGGGTGGTAGACGAATACTGGATGGATCACATCGACGCCATGGACGATCTGAAGCAGGGCGTCCGGCTTCAGGGCTACGGCAACAACAACCCCGTGGACGTCTACAAGCGGGAATCTCTGGAAATGTTTGAGGAAATGGTCTCCGCCATTCAGGATGAGACCGTCCGCCGGCTGTACTCCGTCCGTCTGCGGAAGGATGAGGAAGTCAAGCGGGAGCGTGTGGCCAAGGCCACCGTGGAAAACGTGGGCGGCGACGGTACCACACCTAAAAAGCAGCCCGTGAAAAAGGCCGTGAAGATCGGCCGCAACGATCCCTGCCCCTGCGGCAGCGGGCTGAAGTGGAAGAAGTGTACCTGCAAGGAGTATCACCCGGATCTGTAAGATTCCGTGCAAGCCGCGCCGCCCTGCGGCGTTGATCAGTTCCCCGTTTCCCTTTCCCACTGCCGAAAGGGGAACGGGAACTCCAGAAAATATCATATCCCTGCCCTCTGGCTTTCCAGAGGGCATTTTTTAAGAGAACAAGCGAGGTTAACTATGCCCTTTCAACAGCATGAGCAAACCGGTCTGGTGTGGTTCACCGCCGATGTTTTGAATGATGTCCCTCACGGCTTTTCCACCCGGAAGGGCGGCGTGTCCCCCGCACCGTGGGACAGCCTGAACCTCCGCCCCGGACAGGGGGACGGCCCGGAAAAGCTGCGGGAAAATTACCGCCGCTTTTTCGCCGCTTTGGGCCTGGACGAGACCCGTGCGGTCCTCAGTCAGCAGACCCACACAGCCAACATCCGCACCGTCACGGCAGAGGACGCCGGGAAGGGTCTGCTCCGTCCCCGGGACTACACAGATGTGGATGCTCTCATCACCAACGTCCCCGGTCTGCCCCTGACGGTCTTTTCCGCCGACTGCGGCACCGTGCTGCTGTACGATCCCGTCCATCAGGCCATCGGCGCCGTTCACGCCGGTTGGCGGGGCTGCGCCGCCGGGATCGTGGAGAAAACCGTGGCAGCCATGGGTGCGGCCTATGGGAGCCGTCCCGCTGAGCTGCTGGCGGCACTTGGCCCCTGCATCGGCCCCTGCTGCTTTGAGACCGATGGGGATGTTCCGGAGGCCATGCGGGCCGCGCTGGGAGCGATTGCCAACGCCTATATCACAGTGAAAGGCCCTAAATTCCATGTGGATCTGGCCGGGCTGAACCGCCAATGGCTGCTGCGCGCCGGTCTGCTGCCGGAGCGGATCGAGGTCTCCGGCATCTGCACCGCCTGCCGCCCCGACCTGTTCTGGTCGCACCGGAAAATGGGCGATCAGCGAGGCGTCCAAGTGGCCGTCATTTCTCTGAAGGAGGGCCTATGAAACGAATCACCGCTTGGGCGGCGGTCCTGACTCTGACCCTCTCCCTTCTGACCGGCTGCGCCCAGATCGACGAATCCTCCGCAGATGAATTGCCCTTTCCGTCGGAGGAGACCCCCGTAGAGGAAGAACACAGCGGTCTGCCCGCCGTGTTCGCCCTGCCCTATTTAGAGGGACAGCCGCTGAATCCCCTCACCTGTCCCGACGGCGTTCAGCAGACGGTGGCCTCCCTTCTCTATGAGGGATTGTTCCGGTTGGATCAGACCTTCACACAGCCGCTGCTGTGCGCGTCCTACACCTACGATTCGGAAACGCTGACCTACAAGCTGACCCTCCGTGACGGCGTGGTGTTTTCCGACGGATCTCCCCTCACCGCCGCCGACGTGAAGGCCACCCTCAACGCCGCCCGCAGCTCTGCCCGCTACGCCAGACGGCTGTCGGATGTCAAAAGCATTTCCGCCGGGGACGGCACGGTGACCCTGACCCTCAACCGCCCCAATACCGGTCTGCCCGCTCTGCTGGACATTCCCATTCTGAAGTCCGGCACAGAGAAGCACAGCGTCCCTCTGGGAACCGGTCCTTACCTCTATGACGAAAGCAGCGAAAACTGTCTGATCGCCAGTCAGAACTGGTGGCGGCACATCAGTCAGCCGGTGGAGCGGATCTCCCTCACCGGTACAGCGGATCAGGAGTCCATGCTCTACCGCTTTTCTTCCCGGGATGTGCAGCTGATCGTGGCAGATCTCACCGGTACGGCCCCTGTTGCCGTTTCCGGCAGCGTCAGCTACGATGATGCCGACACCACCGTGTTTCAGTAACTTGGGATCAATGTCTCCGCAAAGGGGCTGGACGATGCCGCGTTCCGCCCCTGCCATTATCAGGGCGTCAGCCGCAGGGCCTTGGTGAGCAGCTTACTTTCCGGCCACGCTAAGGCAGCGCAGTTCCCCGTTTCTCCGGTGTCCCCTCTCTATCCGGCAGACTTGGAGCAGACAGATTCCGTGGTGGCCTTCACCGATGCTCTGAATGCCTGTGAGACCCGGCCCAGCCGCACGCTGCGCCTGCTGGTCAACAGCGAAAACAGCTTCAAAGTCTCCATGGCCCGGCAGATTGCCGCCGCCTTCACCGCTGCCGGCGCTGCCACAGAAACCGTGGAGCTGCCTTGGGAGGAATACACCGCTGCACTGACCGCCGGCCGCTTTGACCTTTATTACGGTGAGGTACGGCTGACGGCGGACTGGGACGTTTCCTCCCTGCTCGCCACCGGCGGCAGTCTCAATTACGGTGGATGGAGCGATCCCCAGTGCGATCAGCTTTTGGAGGGCTGCCGCTCCGGAGGAAACCGGGAGGCAGCGTTCCGGGGCCTGTGTCGGTACCTGCAGAGCCAGGCTCCCATCCTGCCCATCTGCTTCAAGACGGTCTCCACACTGTACGAGTCTGATGTGCTGGAGGGGCTGACCCCCACCGCCGCCGAGCCGTTTTACGGATTGGAGAACATCTCCATTCACCTCCGGGCGAACTGAGCAAACTTTTTCCATTGAAGGTGCACCATGGAAAAGATTCCTTGCGTGACATTTCTCCCGGCTTCTGATAGGCTGACGGTGAGGTGAGGCATGATGCGTGACATTGGAAAAAACATTCGGGATCTGCATCAGCAAAAGCATCTGACGCAGGAGGAACTGGCAGAGCAGCTGTTTGTCACCCGGCAGACAGTTTCCAACTATGAAAATGGCCGCACCCGGCCCGATGTGGATCAGATCCTGCGGTTAGCGGAAATTTTTGATACAGACGCCAACGCTGTCCTCTATGGCCCGCCGGTGCCAGAAGGGCGAAAAACTGCTCTGATCCAAGCTGCGGCAGGCTGCGGGCTGACTGCGGCCATCTATCTGCTGTATCGGTTTTTCTTGCCCACAGCCCAGGATATCCAAAGCTTCCACTATGACCCGCGTTGGACCGCAGCTTTGATGTATGTGGTGCGGCCCGTATTCTTATTGCTTCTGGGCTGGTCGCTGGTACAAGTATTGTCTCTCGCCGCGGCAGTCAAGCTCCCGGAGAGGCCTTGGGTCCGCTGTCTTCGCCGGGGCCTTTTGGCCATTGTTCTCTGCGGTATCCTGTCCTCACTCTTTGTTTGTATCGCCTTATTTGTAGATGTAGGGAATGTTTACTCGGTTCTCAGGCCGTTTCTCTATCGGATCATAAAGTGGAATCAAAAACCGATTTTCCATCCCCTTTTGGGTGCGCTTCTCTGTCTTCTGGGCTTTCCGTCGAAGCGAAAGGCCCCGGTAGAAAAACAGATTTCTCAATAAAAGCCACGGTGCCACGAGCATTGCTCATGGCACCGTTTTTTTCATTCCATCCTTCCCGGATTCGCCTTTCCGGTGATCTGTTCCACGATGATGCGCCAGACCGCCGTTTTTCCCCGGCATTCCGAAAAATCGCCATGGCTTCTGGGGTGCTCTGGCGCCAGTCTCATGCACAGCAGCCGCAGCGCCTTTACCTTGTCCGCCTCATCCGTCAGTTCCTCCGCTTTGCCAAGCATGACTGCGGAGGCGTAGCGCGTGGTCAGGGCCGGCTGGTCCACCCATGCGCCGCCCTCCACACAGGTGACACACACCTGCGGCTGGTGGTTCAGACAGTCCGTCTTTTCACCGGTCTGCGCGCAGTGAATATACAGGTAGTTCCCCTCCCGCGCAAAATTCACCGGCACGGCATAGGGCGTTCCGTCCGGCTTTGTCATAGCCAGTACGCCATAGGAGCAGCGCTCCACAATTTCCCATGCCTGCTCAGCGCTGACTTCACGATCCTTTCTTCTCATAATTCTCACATTTTCCTTTCTTTCATATCCGCTGTCATAACCTGTTCCGTCGGCAGGCCGCCATCAGTCACAGGAACACAGACGGTTTAAAAATTATTATCACAGGACTGTCATTCTTCCCGCTTCGTGGCATAGTGCCTGTACACTGCCTCCACATCTGTTGTATCTTCCCGGGCCGATTCCGGTAATGCGGCCCAATAGCTTACCAGCGCTACTACCATTTTCTCCCAGAACCAAGCGTTTTTTCAGGTTCATGGTGTACCTCCTTCGATCAGCGCCAATTTCCGTTTCCGGGGCAGCTTTTTGATAGCCGCCTCCCGGCGCTGGGCGGCGGAGCGGTCCGGAGCCTCCTCTGTGTAGGCCAGCGTCACCGGCGGCCGGGTGCGGGTGTATTTGGCCCCGGTCCCGTTCTGGTGCTCCCGGAGCCGACGGGCCACGTCGGTGGTGGAGCCGGTGTACAGGCTGCCGTCCCCGCAGCGGAGCATATAGACATACCAGGCCATTCTCCCACCCCTTTTCCGCCATTTTAACATGCCGTCCCCGCTACCGCAAGACATAGGGATTTCCCTTCCCGTCATAAAGGCCGCCATCATCGTCGGCAAGAAGGTATTGGACGCCGCAGAGTCTCAGTTTCAGGCAATGGAAAGCCCCGTCTCAGGTGGCAAACATCCACGCCAAGCCGGAGGACCTTCCCGCTGTTATAGAAAAGGCTCTGGCGGACATCGACGCCCGGTCTGGCCCTATCCCGTCGCCCAGCAAATACCGATTGACGCGGTGGTGGAACAGGAGCAGGTTGGCTGATTTGACAGAACAGAACCGCTCCGACGTAAAAAGCATAAGGGACAACGAGAACCAAGCGCTTCTCCGTGAAACATTCTCCTGCGTCATTAAGATCGTCAGTATATCGCCAAGAGCTATATTCCAAGCAAAAAACGAGGCAGGCTGCCCTAAACGGACAGCCTGCCTTACACGTTTATATATGTTGTTTCGCTTATTGATAGGAAAACTGAGGATTCTGCACACAGCGCTTTCCGCCGCTGATCTCAACATGACAGCCATTCATGTAGCCTGCGGCATCCGAGGCCAAAAACACCAATACCTTTCCCAGGTCCTCCGGCGTACCGAAGCGGCGGCACGGGATGTCTGCCAACAGCGCATCACCGTACTTCTCAATGCTCTCCGCAGCGATCTCTGTTGCGATCATACCCGGCACATAGGCCAGCACCCGGATATTGGCGGCCGCAAACTCTGCCGCCATGGATGCGCTGAGATTTTTCACGGCAGCCTTTGCGGCACTGTATGTTGCCCGCCCCGCATTGGGGTCCAGTGCTGCGAAGGAAGAAGCGTTCAAAATCACGCCGCTCCCCTGCGCCTTCATGTACGGATAGGCAGCCTTTGCCCCGTGAAATACCGTGGTAAGGTTCAGGTCGATCTCCCGTCGGAACTCCTCGCTGGACATTTCCATCAGCGGCTTGATCCACATGGCACCGGCGTTATTGATCCAAACGTCAATGGAACCGTACTCCTTCGCCACTGCGGCGGCAAAGGTCTCCACCTGTTCCAGATCTGTCATATCCGCCTGATAAACGAATACTCGCTCTGATCCCAAAAACTCCTTTGCCTTCTGGAGCTTTTCCATCCTCCGTCCGCAGATCGCCACCTTGCAGCCCTCCTGCAAAAAGGCTCGTGCCGTTTCAAGGCCGATACCGGTGGCTCCGCCGGTAACAACAACCACCTTGCCGTTTAATCCAAGTTCCATTCTGCTTCCTCTTTCGATCTCACGATTCAGCCCGCCGCTTAAATTCCGCCGATTTTCTGAATGGCATCACAAATCCGTGCAGTACGCAGAGATTCCTCTTCGGTCACAGTCAACGGTGTTCCATGCAAAATGGCGTTGCCAAACTGCTCAAACTCCATATAGTAGTTGTCATCCACCCAGATCGTATACTCCGTAGTGATCTCATCGACATACTCAGCATTCTGGGGACGTGCGTTTTTACCGACTCTGATTTTGCAGAGTCCACGGCTGTTGAACTTATGGTCCACATCAATGCGGCCGCTATCTCCGATGATGGAGAAGCATCCGCGGGGATAGGCATCCAACCCGGCATAGAGGGAGGCAACGCCGCTGTTTTCATAGCGCAGCAGCACTGCATCGGCCAAGTCCACGCCAGTCTTCTCATCAAAGCTGCAGGACACATGGATCTCGGTGGGATCTTTCCCGAAAAGATAGGATGCGAGGCTCACATTGTAGCAGGTGACGTCATACACCGCGCCGCCACCGACCCCCTTCTGATAGCGGATTCCTTCCCGGTTCGTATCAAAGGTGGAGTGCTTGGACTCCAGATAGCGGATCCGGCCGATCTCGCCGCTGTCGATGATCTCCTTGACACGCTGGGCCAGCTGCGCATGGCGGTACGCATAAGCTTCTTCCAGCAGGACATGGTTGGCCTTTGCAGCGGCAAACATTTTCTTTACCTGCTCTTCGTTCATGGCGAGGGGCTTTTCACAGAGAATGTGTTTTCCGGATTCGTTTGCCTTGCTGGCCTACTCCATGTGCAACCCGTTGGGCAGAGGAACGTATACGGCATCCACATTTTCGTCATTCAGCAGGGCCTGATAATCCGTATAGAGCTTCTTAGGGGCAAACGGCTCCGCGTAGGCCTTCAGCTTTTCTTCATTCCGACCTGCAATCGCATAGAGTTCCGCATTCGATGTAGACAGCATGGCAGGGATGGTACGATTTTTGCCGATCCCGGAGCATCCGAGAACACCCCAACGAACACGATTTTTTTCCATAATAAGGACCTCGCATGAACAAAAAGTAGTATATTTTGATCCCTCTCCAGGGATATAAAAATTGTTTCAGTTAATCTGACGCCGTTCCATCTGCGTCATGTCCCGCGATCAGTGCGCTGAGCCGTTCCCGGTTCCCATTCTGATCCAGAACTTCATTGGGAATGATCTCAAAGATCACGCCTCCGCCTAGGATCATGCTGATGCGGTTCTCTCCGTTGACCCAGGCACAGCGCTTAATTTCTATGGTATTGCTCTGATCGCCGAATTTCTGCGTGACGCTATTCTTATCTACAAGTAAAGTGTGGGGGCCGATAAATCCATCCTGGATCAGCTTGAGCCGGACGTAGCGCTTATAAGTGCGCCGCACCTTGCCCGGTGAGCAGCTCCGCCTGTCCGTGGTAAGCACCAGCATCGCCGCAGCCATCCCCATCACACCCAGTCGACTCCACACGGAGCTTTCCGGATGCGTCACTAAAAAGTAAACAGCCAGAATGATGAAAATGGCATTCGTGACAATATATTGGATCAGACTTCTCCGCTTGCTGCGCTGCAGCTTCAATTGGAATGCGATGACATCCTCATAATGCTCTTGTGTAATCGTATAATTCAGTTGCACATCAAATCCTCCTCTGCATGTACACAGCCAGCGCCAAATATCGAAGGCACGTAATTATCCAAAAAGGCCGTATTCAGCAAAATGCACTTACTGAATACGGCCTTTCTTTTTCAGAATCAGATGTTCAATGCGTTCTTCCGATCTCTCAGCTTCTTGCTGAACAGAGGAAGGACCAGGAACAGGATGGCAACGATCAGGCACACCACAGCAATGGGACGCTGCAGAATCCCGCCGAAGTTACCCAACTCGGCAGTCATTGCCATGCGGAAATACTTCTCCACCAAGGGTCCCAGGATGTAGCCAAGGATCACGGGAGCCATATCCACGCCCAGCTCCGTCAGGACATAAGCCAGAATGCCGCACACGATCAGGATCCACAGATCGAATGTACGATTATTCAGAGCAAAGGTGCCCAACACGCAGAACATGAGGATTGCGGGGAACAGATAGGAGAAAGGAATGTTCACCGCACGGACAAACACCTTCATCAGGCCCAATTCCATCACATACATCACGATATTGGCCAGGAAATAAGACACCATGACAGCGCCTACCACGTCCAGATCGGATGTGAACAGCAGGGGGCCCGGCTGCAGGCCGTGGATCATCAGGCCGCCGATCAGAGCTGCCGTTACTAGGTCGCCGGGAATACCCAGGGTGATCAGGGGGATCAGAGCACCGCCGTTTACAGCGTTGTTGGAGGACTCAGAGGCGCAGATGCCCTCAGGAGAACCATGGCCAAAACGCTCGGGATGCTTGGACATCTTCTTAGACTGGTTATAGGTGATCAGCGTGGACGCATTCTGACCGATACCGGGGAGAATGCCGATGCCGGTACCGATAAGGCATCCCAGCACGATGGGCACCATGCAGCCCTCCATCTCCTTGACAGGAGGCAGGAAGGACATTTTTCCAACTTCAATCTTCTTTTTTTCTTTGCTGAGGTCGCGGCACTGATGCAGGATCTCACTGATCGCGAACAGACCCATCATCAAAGCAGTGGAGTTCAGTCCGTTCATCAACTGCCAGTTACCAAAAGTCAGGCGCTGTACGCCGGAAATAGAGTCAATGCCGAAGCTGCCCAGCACAATGCCGATCAGCGCGCCAACCAGACCCTTGAGCAGATCGTTAGACGCCATGGTGATGACCACAGCCAGACCCACCAAGGCCACGGCGAAATACTCCCAGTTACCGAAGATCAGGGAGACCTTAGACAACTGCGGTGCCAGGAAGAACAGGGCCAGGGCGGAGACCGTACCGCCGATCAGGGAGGCGAAAACGCCGATAGACAGCGCGGTACCAGGTTTGCCGCTTTTAGCCATGGGATAACCGTCATAGCAGGTAAAGATAGAAGACGGGGTGCCAGGGATATTGATCAGGGTCGCCGTGATCAAACCGCCGCTGATACCGCCCACGTAAATTGCCACCAGCAGAGTCAGGCCCTGCACAGGAGTCATGGTATAAGTGAAGGGGATCATCAGAGTCACGCCCAGAACGGCCGTCAATCCGGGAATACATCCGAAAACAATTCCCATAAAGACGCCGAAAAACAGCAGTGCGATAGAAAACGGGTCGCCAAAGATAGCCTGAAAGCCAACAATCATTGCTTCCACGGCTTCAGCCTCCTTTCGTACTCACGCAATTTGCAGGGGGCCCAAGGCCCCGCTGCAAACTGCGCAAAATCAATCAATGATACAGAAAATTTGTTTTGCGAAATAAGGCTTACTTCATTTCCTCGAAGACGGGAGCCAGATCCTCGACCCAGCCGCTGATCTTCTCCTTCAAAGCAGCACCGTCAACATAGTTGACTTCCAGGCCCAGGGCCAGGACGTCCTGCTCGAATTCGGGATTTTCGCAGACCTTCTTGATAGCCTCCTGCAGAACAGCCTGCTGCTCCTGGCTCATGCCGGCAGGAGCATACCAGCCGCGGGGCTTCGTGGTGACAACGTCATAGCCCAGCTCAGCGGTGCAGGGAGTGTCGGGCAGGAACTTAGCGCGGCGATCGCCAACAGTCAGCAGAGCGATGTGATCGCCGGAGGTGATAGCGGACTGGATATCAGCGCAGGAGTTGACGCTCAGCTGGACGTGGTTGCCCATCAGAGCGGTCTTGTTCGCAGCGCCGCCGTCATAGGGGACAACGACAACATCATCGCGGATGCCCAGAGCGTCCAGAGTACGCAGGCAGTCAGCCATGTTGCAGTTGTTGCTGCCGGTGTTGCCGACCTTCACGGTGCCGGGGTTAGCCTTGATGTACTCCAGAGCCTCTTCCAGAGTGGTCCAGCCGCTCTGGGGGTTGGTGACCAGCACGTTGAAGTCATCAACGATACCGCAGACGGTCTCCAGCTCGTCCCACAGCTCCACATCGGTGGTGCCGCTCAGAGAGTAGGAAACAACATCCATGGGGTTGTGAGCCAGGATGGTATAGCCGTCATTCTTGGAGTTGAACGCCTGCATAGCGCCGGTGAAGCCGGAAGCGCCTTCCACGTTCACAGCAACCAGCTTCTGGTTGTTGGGGAGCTCAATGTACTCCATGATCTTACGGGTCAGGATATCAGAGCCGCCGCCGGGAGAATAGGGGATGATGACGGTGATGGGGCTGGTGGGATAATCAGCCTTCTCGGTGGAAGCGGTCTCGCCGCCGTTGGCAGCGGGGGCCTTATCATCGGTGGACTTGCTGCCGCAACCGGCGAGAAGGGCCAGCATGGATGCTGCACACAGCAGCAGTGCAAGGGTCTTCTTCATGAATCTTTTCCTCCTAAGAATTTGCATTTTCTGCATTTTATCAAGCAGCCGGAGCCGGCCGCCTACTTCAGCGGTGCACACACCGCATTCAGTCTCAGCCAAACAGGGAGAACGTGGGGAACTGGACGGACAGGAGCTTACCAAATATAAACCAGAACACCGCCAGCATCACTGCCGCGGACAGAACGCCCTTTACCAGCAGCTTGCCCCACAGCGCCTTGGGAACCGTGCGGAAGGTCAGAGACTGTTCCTTCACGGAGAACAGGATGACCAGATACAGGCACATCAGGAAGGTGGTGATCATGAAGCCGACCTTGGGCAGCGCCAGTGCGTAAACGATCAGAGAGACGATCACAGCCACAACCGTGCTGTCCAGATAAAAGTGGAAGCCCTCTGCCTCCTCGCCTTCCTTCTTGCCAAAGGAGCGGATGATGAGGATCACCGCAACAATTACCAGGAACACGCCCATCATGCGCAGCCACACATCGGATCGCACCAGGAAGCCGCCCTGGCCGGTTTTGACTTCCGTCTCCGTGATCTTGCCGAACACCAGGAAGGCGCTGAGCAGAATCATAAGAATCCCGAGAACAAAGTCATTCATTTTCTTAATGCATTTCATTGTTTTCCTTCTCCTCTCTTCTCTTGCTCCAATGGTTTGTCCACGGAGCGGTAACATTTATAAAAGCATCTTTATAAGCCTGTCTTTGCCCGCCAAGGCCTTTTGGACTCAGCAGTTGAAAGCATTTTTGATATGTGCGTCGAGATAATAACAGGACACATCAGGCGCTCGCCCCTCAAACAGATAATCTACAAGCAGTTGGACCGCTTTATATCCCTGCTGATAAAGACTTTGATCGATTAAAAATTGGACTGTACCATTCTTCATGTAGGTAATATTTCGCTGTGTGGCGTCAAACCCCACAATCTTTTGAACATCGGCGGTCCCTCGTTCGTATACCGCCTGCGCTACGCCGCTCAGGCCCGCGCCGCTGACGAAGATACCCGTGATGTTCGGCATCTCATTCAAGACATCCCGCGTACGAGCGTATGCAACATCATGATAGCCTTCTCCATAAATGATCCGGTATCCTGACGATGCCTTTGGGGCAAGGCTCCATTGCTCCAGAAATCCCTCTATCCGTTTTTCGCTGTCCTTATGCTGGGGCGTTACGCCCACGATCAAGGCGTATCCGTCAGGTGGGGAGATCTGCCGCATCAAAAGCGCCGCACATTTTCCGGCGCGGCAGGAGTCAATGCCCACATAGCAGTTTCTCAGTGCCGGCCGCACATCTTGATTATACGTAAAAACAGGAATTCCCTGATTCTTCAGGATCTGAAGCCGTTCGTCAAACGCCTTGGACTCGATCCCGCGTAAAACGATCCCTTGAACCTCGGAAGCGATCATCTCATCGATCTTCTGCAAATACAGCAGCTCATCATCCGGAGAAACCACTTCGATCACAGCTTCGATTCCATGCTGCTGTGCATAGGCGACACCGTCTTCTATGCCCTGCTTGATCTGTTCTTGAAAGTCCGGTTCACGCGCTGATAGAAAGATCCCGATCCGGTTTCTCTTTTTCGCTATTGAAAAAGCTCGGCCCAATGTGTTCGGCTGAAAATCCAACTCGCGCATGACCTGTCGAACTCTCTCGGCAGTTTCGCTCTTGACCTCTCCCCGATGGTGGAGAACGCGGTCAACGGTTCCACGCGACACACCGGCCATCTTTGCCACCATTTCAACGGTTACCATTACACTGACCTCACGTATCGTATCTCATTGCCATTTCCGTGTTCGTGCACGAAACAGGGGGTTAAAAGAGTGCTCCGAATCGAGCACTGATTTAAACATGTAAAAACATCAAAATCTCAACAGACTTTGCGCCGGTACAAGAGAATGTTTTAACCAAAATCTATGGCGTTCCATCTTGCGGACCAGGCCGCATCTGGCCAAACCGGACGGTTGCCACAGTAATGGATTGGAATGCAAAAAAAATCACAAACGATCTAAATTGGCCTTTTTTAAAATATCATACTATTTCTTGTTTTTCAATTGTGAGATTTTTTATAAATATTTAACATTTTTTGTGCTATTTGCACAGCGTTTGCGGCAATGATCATCATTTCTCAATATGCATTTTAAAGCTGTACCACTTGTATATCGTTCAGGAGAGAAGGCTTCCAAACGGTTTCGATCCCTAAAAGCAGGCTTTTCGGACCGGACGAAAGCCCCCTCTCCCTCAGTTCTTCACTATCAGTTTATTGCTCCACCAGATACTGCTCGATTGCCGCGTCCAGCAAGGCGATTTCTTCCGAAGTCAGCATCCACTGATAGGCAGCGCAGTTTTCTTCGATCTTCCGTCTGCTCTGTGCACCGACAATACAGGAAGAAACAAATTCCTTCTGTGCGCACCAGTTCAGTGCGATTTGAGACAGGGGCACGTTATCCCGATCAGCGGAGATCCGATCCATGACTTCCAGGACCTTCATAACCTTAGAGAACATTGGCTCCTGGAAGTGCTTATAAAAACGGTTCCGACTGTCCGTGGCTTCAAAGGTTGTCAGCTTCCGGAATGCTCCTGTTAAGATCCCGCCGCCCAGAGAACCGTATGTCATGACGCCCATGCCCTGTTCAGCCGCCCACTTCATCTGTTCTTCATTTGTGCGGACAACCATAGAGTACTGCGGCTGATAGGCTTCCAGCGTACAATACTGCCCGATCTCCTCCATTTGCTCCCTTGTAAAGTTGGAAACACCGATATGAAGAACCTTACCGGATTTTTTAAGCGCATTCAGTGCGTCAGCAGTCTCAGCAAAGTCGGTATTGACATCCGGCCAATGAATCAGCATCAGGTCGATATAATCCGTCTGCAGGTTTTTGAGGGAATCGTCACACTGCTGAATGATTTTGTCATAGTGTCCGTCACGAACATACGTCCCATTTCCCATGTAGAAATTTCCGCACTTTGTTGCCACTATGACCCTTTGGCGCGTTCCGCTCTGCTTGAGCGCCTTCCCCACCAGACATTCGGCTGCACCGGCATTATAGGCCGGTGCGGTATCAATAAAATTGACACCATTTTCCACTGCGGCGCAGATCGCATCAATACGGGTCTCTTCCGGATTGTCATCCCAGCCCGCTCCGCCGATCCCCCAGGTTCCCAGCGCCATCTCGGACACGTTGATCCCGGTTTTTCCAAACTCCTTATACCGCATGTTCATTCCACCTTTCTGCGCCTCTCAACGAGCATACGCCCGGAGGCATCCGCAGTCAATAAGAACAGAACCCCCGGCCGGCGCACCGTCAGTGCACCGAGGTCGGTGCTCCTATTCTTCCAGACCCATGTTGCGTTCGCTCCTAATTAAAATGCCCCCGCAGTTTTCGGCCCATGGCCGCACTGAAAAGCAAGACCCTGAGCCTGAACTCCAGAGCACGTGATCTGTACTTTCGTTTTAGGGACTCTTTTTTATAGAAACCGGTATGTAATTTACACCTGTTGGCGTCATCTGTCAACGGGAGCAGCTGCCGCCGCATGAAAAAATCAGAGCAGTCTCTCTGCAGCCGCCATCAGTCTCTGCCATTCATTTTAACACGCCGTCCCCGCCGCCGCAAGACATAGGGACTTCCCTTCCTGTCATAAAGGTGAACAGGAGGTGGTACGCATGATCTCTGCCGCGCTGATGCTGTTTGCCAATACGCTTTTATTTTCTCTGCGGCTGGACCGCAGCGGGTCCTTTCCCAGGCCCCTTTCCGCCAGTGAGGAAAGGATGTGGCTGGAACGTCTGGCTCAGGGGGACCCGGAGGCCCGGAATGTCCTCATTGAGCGGAATCTTCGCCTTGTGGCACATATTGTGAAGAAGATGTGTTCCAAAATGCAAATCTCTCTCGTGAAAAAGTGACTGAAGCGGTCTGCCCCAGCCTTAAATAGAGTTCCAGATCAATTCGCTGTTTTGTGCTGCCCTCGCAAACAACCACATGGTCGAGGATCGCTGCAACAACCTCCGTCGAGATGGTATCCTGAAAGGAAAGCTCCCGCCAAAGCGCTTTTTCGATTGCGGACAAGTCAACACTTGTAGCTGAGCCATTTTCCTCCAGCTTTTGTAAAGAAATCATCTGCTCCTGCATATCCGCAATCTGCTCATTGAAGCGGTTGTTTCGCTTTTTGAATTCCTGAATTGTGATTGCGTTGGCGATACTAAGCTCCAGCAGTTTATCCTTTTTTCCCTCCAGTTGGCTGATCTGTGTGTTCAACTGGGTGATTTGTCCGGAGTAATCACGCTTCTGCTGAACGCTAGAAACGCTGTCCATCACAAGTTGGACAATCTGCTTTTGATTTTTCACCAGCTTTTGGAATTGGTCTGCCAAAATTGCGTCCAGCTCCTTTGTTCGGAGCGTCGGCAAATCGCATCCAGCTTTTCCGTGCTCACGGTACATCCTGCACTGCCAGTATTCTGTGTGTCCCTCCATGGTTTTGAAGCTCTGCCGATGAAAGGCGGTTCCATGCTTTCCGCAAATGATTTTCCCGCTGTATGGATACCTACTCTGATAGCCTACGCCATAGGCTTTCGTTCTGGCGCTGCGTTTCTTAAATATCTCATTTGCCTGATTCCAGAGTTCTTCTGATACAATCGCAGGGATATTAGGATCTGGGTATGTTACCCACTCACTTTCATCAAGAAATGCCGTTTTTTTCTTCCGATAATCCAAGGATTGTGTCTTATTACCGCAGTACCACCCCTTATACTTTGGGTTTTGCAGAATATGTCCGATTGTGACGGAATTAAACTCATTTCCCAAAAGGCTTGTGTATCCACGGCAGGTCAACTCCTGTGACAGCTTGCGCAGCCCATAGTTCCCAGTGGCATAAAGCTGAAAAATTAGCTTGACCGCTTCCGCCTGCTCCGGGATGATCGTCAGCTTGCAGTCCTTCTTATCGTAACCCCACAAGCGATTATTTCCCAAAACATGACCGTTCTTGATGGACTGGCGGAATCCGAACTTCAAGCGTTCAGAAAGCTTCCGGACTTCGTCCTGCGCCACACCAGCCATGACGATCAGCCGAAATTCACTATCGCTATCCAGTGTGTTGATGTTATCATTTTGGAACAGTACGCCCACATTGTTGTCCAGCAGCTCCTGTGTATATTGGATGCTGTCCAGTGTGTTGCGAGAAAAACGGGATATTTCTTTTGTGATGATGAAGTCAAACATCCCGCGTTTGGCATCTTCGATCATGCGAAGAAAGCTGTCACGCTTATAGGTGCTCGTTCCGGAAATTCCCTCATCAATATAACCGGAAATATACGTCCAGTTAGGGTTCTTCTGAATGAACTCTGTGTAATATTGAATCTGGTTTTCCAAGCTCCCCTGTTGTTCCACCTTCTCCGTAGAAACACGGGCGTAGAAGGTGACCCGGAGCGGCAGGTCAAAGATAGATTTTCCCTGCCGCATCTGCTCACGCAGCCATCTAATTGTCAACATCCGTACTGACCTCCTCAATCATTTTATTGACAGTCTCAGTATCAGATGTAAAGTGTCTTTTGTCAAAAAAACGGGAGCTGCTGGCCGAAACATACGTTTCTTCCGAAATCAACTCCCGCTTCCATAAGCGTTTTAACAATGCTAAAGCAATTTCCCGATCAACCTCTGTCACTGTCAGTCCCCCCTTTTCTTCTAAGCTATTGGGCATGAACTGAAAATATGATATGTGGTCAGTGCAGGTGTTCTTCCTTACGTTTCATGCGCACCTCGTCTGCCACGATAATCGGCACTGGAAACATCGGTGCTTCTGTCCACCTTCCCCGAAAAAGCCTATCACGGTTTACGACAAAAATTGCGTCAAACATTCCTTTTTCCGCAGCTTGCTTCATGCGGTTTAATTCCGGCCTTGTAAGGTCATGCCCCGGAAGGCCGATGTCAGAATAAATGTCTATGACAGTATAATGGTGCTTTTCTGCAAATCTCGTTAAGTAAGCAATTTGATGTTCTATAGCAAAATGCGCATTTTCAGCAGAAGCCCCCCGATCCACACGGCAATATAACACTGCTTTTTTGCTCATGGTAGTTTTCACCTCATTATTCAAAAGTAATCATGGCAAAACCGGACGGCTGCTGGCAGCAGCCCACGGGAATCTCACCCCGGCCCATGCTGATGGGTGCGCCGCGCAATGCTTTGAGGGCGTTCAACGCGGGAGTATCGTTAGCTGAACGGAGGTCATGGCCACTGTGCTGCCATGCACAGATACAGACTGGCTGAATCGCTCCCCTGATGCATTTTTTCGTGGATCATGGCGCGTCATCTGCCGGGCTTTGCTCTGTTCAGGTTTGTTATCCGGTTGCCTATAAAATTTCCAAGGAGCATCAAATCCACGCTTTCAGATGCGTGTGATTTTTGGCTGCGAATCAGCCAGGAAAGGCTCTTATCAGGCGATAAGGACTTTTCCTCGTGGATACGCAAGCTATTCGCAGACGGAGGTAAACACGCTCCTATCCAGGCAAAAATCAAGCTACAGCATCCGTTCTGGACCCAGGGTGATTCATAACGAACATTGTTTTCAATCTGCGACAGACTTTCTCATTTACACGCAGATAGCTATATTGTTTTCGATGCACACAGGAAGAACACATGAAGACTATTTCACGGTTTTCGGTGCAAACTCCGCAAGAATCGCATCTAAAATCCGAGTGTCGTCTGCGTTAAGCGCAGGGCGAATCCGTCTGAGTAATTCTGCCTGTTCAAATGACAACATGTGTCGATTTAGATGGAACCAATTTGCAACTCGGATTCCACCATAGGGGCCAAAAGAAGTTTCAATTGGATAGCTACAAGTTAGGACAACTAAATCATTGCGAATTGTTCTCTCACATACGCCAAATAATTCTGCAAGATTCTTAGTTGTGTCAAACCGCTTTTGGCACAGATGCTCTAAAATTGCCCGCCTCCGCTCAGACGGTCCCATCCAAATCACCTCCTCGCCCTGCTTGTTGGCTTGGAGTATAAAGAAAGACCCGGCAACCCTTTTGCCGGGTCTGTAAAAAATTAAAAGAACCATACTATAAAAAGCTCCCGAAGCGGCGTAAGCCGCTCCGGGAGGCAATGCTTTACAGCACAAGTGGCTTTATTAGCTGCGCAGACAAAATAGTCAATATGAAACCTCATTGGAATAAGCAGAAGGCGTCTCAACAATCTTGCCGCTGGAGTTATAAACAGTTGCAGTCACTACTACCTGATAGTCATGGCCCGGAGTCACATAGTAGGTTTTCAAAATATCAAACCCCTTACTTCCCGAGTCAGTCCATGTTTTAATGGTGCGTCCGTCTCTCTGCAATTTCATTTTCAAGTCAACACTGTACCCACTACGAGACGAAACATACCCATAGCAGCTCGCCTGTCCTCCAGAACTAATATCGAGCGTGGCAGACAACGACATAATCCCTGTATAGCACGGTTCCACTTCAACCGCTCTTGCACCGATGCAAAAAGCTGAAAGCATACATGCCAACACAAGGATCACACTGACAGACTTACCTAGAGTTCTTTTCATTTTTAACTTCCTCCTAAATTGTGTTTCGGGAAATATCCCTATGTTTAGGAGACAACTGATCTCAGAATCTGCAACATACTTTTTTGCTTATTCAAATTGAATATTCTGGGCAATTTTTACAAGGTCATCTGTCTGCTCCATGCTTCCTGTAATCAGAAGATAATTTTCCTTCTTTTCGTCAATCAAACATAATTGTGACACTCCTTCTTTTGTAATGATGACTGCCTTCTTGCCGTTGATCATCTCATCATGAACCTCGGCATTTTCAGTATCTAAACAGAGTCCTGTATTCTCCCCTTCAAACAGGCCAATCGAAAGTTCCTGGCAGTTGTCCGAAGAATATACACATCTGGCACTAAATCTATTTTCACGATGGCTTTCCAATTCATATCCTTCAGGAATCCAATTCACTGTGAAGTTCAGCCCATCATCAGAAGCGTTTTCTGTTGGTGGGGTATATACTAACCGAAACCCTGTGTGATCTTCAAAAGTTTCAACAAGAAGGTTCATCGCGCTCGCGCGAAGTGTCGGCGATGCGGCAAAAGCAGCTGTGGCAAGCATGATCGTCAGCATAGCAATAACTGCCACTTTTGAAAACGCATGATAGCACCGATTGCTGATACCTTGAAATTGTTTTTTTCTGCAACATCTGGCGATAGTCTCTACACAACGCTTTCGACTCTCCGACGGAACCTCAAAGGAGGAATCCGCTTTTAAGCGCTCGTTTTCCTCATACGCCTTTTTTCCCTCTTCAACTGCCAAATCATCCATCAAAAGGGCAAACAAGGCGTCTTCATATTGTTCTTGCAACTTTTCACGTCTTGTCATGTTCTTTCACCTCATTTCGCTCAGATAATAACAATAACGCAGCTCTGCGGGCACGAGTCAATTTCATCCGGATGCTGCTTGGCTTGCATTTAAGTTGGCAGGCCAGTTCCTGATCTGTATAGCCAAGAATATACTTCCCTTTTAACAATATCTGCGTCTCTTTAGGCAATACTGGCCATATATCTAATAAAGCCTTGCGTCTCTCTGCCAGAATAAGTAATGTCTCCATAGGCACGTATCTATCTGCGCCGGATACATTCTCCTCTGTAAACTCTGCTATATGATCCTTTTCATATTCCTTGACTCTAAGTCTGTTAATTGCTGTATTTCTAACTGTAGATACTATATATCCAGCAAGCACTTTATCAGGCATCGGCTTTAAAATATCAATCTTACCATAGAGGCTAACGATACTGTCCTGAACAATATCGTCTACCGTCTGAATATCTGATACATACTTATATGCAATCGAATACATCAGTTTATAGTAGCTGTCATACAAGCTCAACATAAAGGCCTTATCATCAGGCTCTTGAGGTATTGCGCAAATAAATGAAATCATCGCAAAGCTACTCCTATACTTACATCTTAATAGGAGACAAACTATAAGTCAAATTGCAACATTGACAAAAACAATTCCATCAATGAAACAACCACTTTGTCTATATATCATTATATTTCAACTAAAATATTTAATCAATTAAAAAACAAAAATATTGTATTTTTGATGTTTTGAGCAAATGCATATCATGCAAAATTATAATGGTAAAAAATATCAAGGTGGAGGCATTGACATGGCCACATTTGGCGAGTTGCTGCAAGAATTGCGAAAAGATCATAGACTTTCTCAAAAACAGCTTGCCGATGTCATAGCAGTAACAACGGGAACCGTCTCAAACTACGAAAACAATCAACATCTTCCGGATATTGAAAAGCTCATTATGTTGGCAGACTATTTTGGTGTGACAACAGATTATCTTTTGGGGCGTTCCATTTCTCGACTTCCTCCCGATATTTTTGAGGAACAACTAGTTCCAGGGAAATCGATGTCTTCAATCCTCAATGATTTTCGGAAACTCTCCCCTGATCGGAAAAACACAATTTTATCTCTTATGAAAGATATGGAAGCAGGAATGATGCTCAGTCAGTACGTTAAAAAGGAGCAAGCATGATTCCGTATTATATTCTGGCGATTGAAGACGAGACTGACAGAGCCTACATGACAGCGCTGTTCTTTCAATATCAAAAGTTAATGTATTCAACAATTCAGAAAGTGACAAATGATCATTGGCTAATTGATGATATATTTCAGACCTCTTTTGAGCATTTAATAGGTAAAATAGACTTGTTAAAAGATTTAGATAGGAACCGATTAGTTAATTACCTGATTGTCACCTGTCGCAATACAGCGTATAATATGTGCCGCAGCTATTCTGCACACATTACTGAAGACCTTGATGAATACGCCACTATCTTGCCCGATGAGACGCAACCGTCTCACTTGGATGATTATCTGATACAAAAGGATAGACTATCTTCCTTAAAAAGCATTTGGCCAAAGCTAGACACCAGAAGTCAAAATTTATTAGAAGCCAAGTATATACTCGGCAAACTCGATTCTGATATTGCCAAGGAACTGGATATTAAAGAGGCCAGCGTTAGGATGGCACTTAGCAGAGCCAGAAAGAAGGCCTATGAGTTGATTAAAAGAGACGCGGGAATAGATACTTATTAGGGCCCAATTTTTACTCAATGTATAAACACCTACTCCCCCCCTTGTCTCACAGAAAACGCAACAAGTAGATAGTAGTTGTAACTCTTTCGGCCGGTGAAATACACCGGCCTTTTTATTTTTTGTCTATTAGAGAAAACAAAGAACGGCTGTCCATATGCCGTTATTCAAAATATCTCAATATATTATAAGAATACGAAAGAGAACATGTTGTGGAAGATTCAGATATGGGGCATATTTTTGCAGGGGTAATGAGGAAGACGGCAATGTGTAAATTCCGGCCCCACAGCCACATATGCACGGACTTTTAGCCACACCGTCACGGAGCAGAGCCACAGTGGCCAGAGGGGCTGCTGCGTCCCTCTGGCCAGCAGGTCAGGCGTTGTCCCAGCAGGCTATAATCTTTCGGGACTGCTCGTAAATGTCCTGCTCTGTCCAGTGGTGGATATCGTCAGGCTCTTCGGAGAACCGTTTCAGGATTTCCTGTTTGGCTTTCTCCGTGTTCCGTTTGTTGCGGAACCAGCAAACGTATGTTGTGTCCAGCATTTGGCGGGTAATCGTCATATCAGACACCGGCCTCTCTGCTTCTCAGGCCATGCCGTTCCCGCATGGAGACCTTTCCATCAATCAGGATCTCATAGGAATTGTGGAGAATCCGGTCCAGGATCGCCTCGGCAATGGCGCTGCGCTCATCCGAATTTGGATGGAGCCGTTCATACCAGTCCCCCGGCTCGTACTGTGTGCAGAAGATCATGGCTCCCTTATTGCACCGGGCCTCAATTACTTCCAGCAGACTATAGGATTCCTGAGGCGTCAGGCACCGGATCAGCCATTCGTCCAGAATCAGCAGATCATATTTCTGGTACGTTTTAATAAAGGTTGCTCAGGGCGTAAAATTTTCACATAAAAATGGTTGCGTTTTCCCGATTCAATTGTCTCTTTATATGTGAGCTAAGCTCAAATAATTTATGGAGGGGACAACAAATGAAATCGAAAAAAATGCAGGACGCATACTATCTATTGCACTACTCCTAGTCTTTGCTTTGACGACTTTCGGAGTGGAGGCAGCTGCAATGGTGGAAATGTCAAGAAATGTGCAGTCGGGAAACACCCAAAATCTGAAAAGCTCGGTAGCACCGGTCAGGCTGCCTGCTGCGCCCGCATCCACTCCCGGTACTTCACAGGCGGTAGCCCAAGCGGGTTGCGTGTATAGACCCTGACGCGGTTGTAGTAGATAAAAATATAGCGAAAAATGATCGTTTTGACTTGTTCTCTCGGCAGCTTGTACGCCGCGATCTGATAGATCTTCTCTTTCTTGAGCGTGGCGAAAAAGCTCTCCATCCGTGCGTTGTCGAAGCAATGTCCGGTTCCGCTGAGGCTCTGTACCATGCCGCGGCGAGACAGCTCCGCGCGAAAAGCCGCGCTGGTGTATTGACTCCCGCGATCTGAGTGGAACACCGCTCCCTTTAGGTTCGGATAGATCCGCCCCAGCTGCCGCACCGTGTCAATGCACAGTTCCTTCTTCATATTGTCCCGCATCTCGAGCGCGACGATCTCGCCGTTGAAGCAGTCCATGATCGGAGATACATACAGCTTGCCGTCCGCGCACTGTACCTCGGTAATATCCGTGAGGAATTTTTCCAAAGGGCGCTGGGCACTGAAGTCCCGTTTCAGAATGTTTTCCTGCTCCTGCGCTTCTGTCGTGGTCTTCGTGATACCGTGCGGAACGCGTTTTTTATGTGACTTCAAGTGCGGTCTTGCCATTTCTCTGGAGACCAATGAGAATTGCTTCCAGTACGTAAGCAGCAATGGAGATTCCAACCACAACTTTGGAAACCTTTGCAACAGTCTTGGCATACGCCAAAAATGCCGCCTCCAGATATTCGGTAGTCAGGTCGGCAACGTCTTTTCCAAGTTCTGCGAAGTCCAGAATGTCCAGAATATCATAAATAGAAAACAAAGAATTGGAGTAGTACACTTTTTCTGTTGCAGTTTGACTTTTAGATTGTCTATTGAAGTGAAAGCCAAAAGGAGATGATGCTTATAAGTTTTTAGATACCGCGCATTTCCAATTTAGCATCCCGCAAAGAAACAGCCAAATTTAAGTAATTATAGGAGTATTGTATGAAAAAGAGAATTTTGAGCATGTTTTTGGCTCTGGCTATGTGCCTGACCTTGTGTGTTCCTGCCTTTGCGACAGAGGAGGAAATCACCATCACCATCGGCGGTGTCGAGTATCAGCAAACTATTGATGAAGGGCTGCGTTACACCACCTCCACCTTGGAGAGTGCCGAAAAAGTGTATAAGTCTGTTTATGACAAGCAGGCCAATGTCATTTCCATCTATGTGACAACCAAGGGCATTTCCACAATGTCCGCCGCTGAGGAACCCCGCCTCGTTATCGACTTGAACGAAGCAGAAGCCCTCCTCCCCTCTCCGGCAACGCCCATGAAGAGCTGCGAGGTATTGTACTATAGCCAGTTCATGGGCAAATACTACATGTATACCAAATGGGACAATGGCTCTTATGAACTTTTAAACGATACCAATCCCATTGCGTTTACTCCAGCCAATACAATTTCCTCTATGGCCAGGAAATGCGAAGCATATTACTCTTGGATTAGAGACCTCGACACAGATGGTCCTGCTGCCATTGATACAGCTGTGGATGTTGCTGTAAGCAATGCTATGGGGACAATACCCCTGTGGAACGAAATTAACGCTGTTTGCCAAATCATGGTTAATACCGCCAAGGGCGAGGATAGTACCGATGAATGGCTGGCCCTCATCACCTCCGCCATTTCTGCGCTCCCTGGTCTCAGTCTTTTTGGCGTAGTAATGGACATCGGAAATGTTTCTTTCCACTTCGCATTTGTCGCAGAAGACATTTTCCACCTGAATGACATCTATAAAGAGGTATACAATTACTATAATTGACATATACCGCCTCATAATTTGCGCTATCAAGAGGAACAGCTAAATGAGCAACATTAAATTAACGCGCCCGGAAAAAGAAAAACGAAGAAGAGTCTTTCGGGCCAAAATTGTTATATCATTACTGCTGCCATGTGTAGGAGCAGGGTTGCTTGCCATTGCCTATTGCGGAAGGTTACCACTTGGTACTCTGGCAACCTTATTCCTTTCTGGGGTCCTAATTGTTAGTGGTCTGTTAATAAGTTTGACCCTGTTCCGCTGTCCTTATTGTGGCAAACGCATCAATATTCGGGGATTATTATATAAGTATTTCTATGCTTGTCCCTATTGTGATTTCCGGGCCGATGGCAAAAATTTGTGTGAGAATGATGACAAATCAGAATTTCCCCCAAAAAGCTAAACACTTTAAAAAAAAGATTCGAATCCTCTTTGCGCTAATCACATTATGGGTCCTTACAATGCTAATCTTGTCACAAACTGGGTGGCTAAATTTCAAAATTGTCTGTATGATAATGATCATGATTATGATCATATGTCAAGCGCTTGTATGGACCATGCGTTGTCCCCAATGCGGCGCATGGGTTGCTTTGCAGACACCGATTTGGCGATACCGTCACTTTAAATGCTGTAGGTGCGGATTCGACTCTGACAACGAGTAAAACCTAAAACTCGTTGTAAAAGGTCGCTGGCGACTAGTGGCCTTTTACCTCAAAGTTTCCACCATCCTAGAAAACTTTGAACTTCCGTATGGCTGTGCCTCCGCTTTTATGGAAACCAGGTTTTTACTACTTTGACACTCAAATTGATGGCTAATAACGGTGGAGTTGTTAAGACTTGGACTGCAAACAATGCTAGTTCTGTGACTGGAACCTACGCAGATTGGTACTCAACCGGAGATACCGAGTGGATTATTGAAGTGACCGGAACAACAAGTACCGGAACAACTGTAACGTGGAATGGTGCTGTCCGTGTTGCAAAATCCTAACACTCATTTCAAATGTATATGGGAGTTGCCCCTTACCGGGCAACTCCCATATATGATAAATATTTGAATTTAGTAGAGCCACTGAAAGGAGGAATGCGGCAAGTTTTCAGTATAATTTCTTGCCGCAAAATTCAATGAAAAAACGGTTGATTTATCTGATTGTGGTTTTCTTTCTCTGCTTTGCTTTGGCGGGCTGCTCGCCTGAGGCAACGACATTTCCGCAACCGGGCGATGATTCTGCAAATTCCAATGAAGAGGAACCAGTTTTCTGGGAAACACTTCTCTCTTCCATTCATGGTGAAGATATCAAAAACCCAGGTTGGTCGATATACCGGGAGAATCCCACCAATGATGAACTCGCTCAGTACTTGCGAAATTCCGCTGCCTGCCAGACGGATTCCTCAGGAGAGACCTTTGGTGAATCTATCTGGACATTAGAAATGTATGTAGATACACCGCCTGAAGACGAGTGGGACTATGACCACATACTGAACCTGAGTGCTGGTTTTCAGGAAAATCTAGTCCGCATCTCCGGCGGAGATGCACTCCCCGATGGAATCTTTTATGTAGAGGACGACCAATTGTATTGGATGGTCCGTTCCATTAATGATTACGAAACAGCTATCGAAGAATCCGCTCTTTCGGCCTATCAGGATACCATTGAAGCATATATTGCCGAAGAACAAGGCAAGTGTGGAAACCCGGCTGTCAAAGTGGAACTTTTATCCATTGAAGAGCGAATGAATCGAAGTGACATCGGCGTGGCTGCTTATTCGATTGGCACCGTTTTGACAGCAGATTCTCCTCAAGAGCTCATGCAGTATATGGCAGGTGGCGCATACTTTGATAGTCTCTTGCGCTTGCACCCTGATGGCAATTCAGTGCGGTCCACCATGCTGGTCATCAATGGAACTCCGGTTGGTTTTCTCAGCTGGGAAGCTCTGGACGCTATTGAGTCTCAGGATATAAGCAGCAGCGAAGATGTTATGGATATCCTCAGTCAGGGTAAGGACTGGTTCAAAGCTATCTAATAAGGCGTGATTCTGTTTCGAGAATCCTGGCTATCGCCCGTGAGTTGCACATCAGTCTGGATGCCATTGCATTGTCAATTTCACAAGCGATCCTACTTCTATCTTCCCTATGTGGGAAAGATAATGTAAAAGGGCGATCAGGCGACCAAGAGAAAATGTTTTGAAATTCTTGGAGGCTCAGAAGATTATGATACTTTGTATATGCGCGATTATCTGTTGGATACGCTAATACAAATTTATTGACTACCAGGCGGAAAGGAGCTGATTTTAAGCATGTAAAAAAGAAAATATTTGAAAGGGGGGAATGCACAATATAAAGCACATTGTAAGTGCCAAGAAAAGACTTATTATTTTTTTCATTGGTTACTCTCCTTTATTAATATCTAGTTTACTATATGAATAAAAATTTCGAGTGTATTTTTTACCCATGTTTCCAACGTTAGCATATGAACAAGCAGAGAACGCAGCAATTGGTATTGACGAGTTCATTTCGATAAATTTAGAGGAAATCTCTCCTAACGAGGAAGCCATGGCCGTTGTGAGGCAGGAGGCAGAACTTCTTAACAAATTTCTGGGTTTAGATGGAGTCTCTATCAAAATTACAGAGGATGATAAAACCTACGTCTACGAAAAAGTCTTTCCAAACGATGTGGTCGATTATATTCGAGTAGGCCAGGATGATAAGGGTGTTATCACATTTAATATTTCCGAAGACGGAATCCAGGATACAGTGAAGTTTGATAAAAACGGAGACATATATGTAAATGGAAACAAAGTGGTTATTTCATCCACGAATGGTTTTGATTCAGAGCAAACTATTGTTCCACAAACATCAACAGTAGTGGAACATAGCTTAATTCCATTTGCAGGAACAATGACCTATCAGTATTCACAATTGTTATATAGTCATAAATGTGCAAATATTAATGCTGGATCAGTCATTGGAAGTCTCACAGTAACAGCAATCACTATGATTATTTCTAAAGCTGTTGTATCAATATTTGCTTCGCCAATTGCTGGTGATGCAGTTAGTCTTTTCGCGGCAGTTGCAACAGAGTTAAAAACCGAAGCTCAAGAAAATGCTCCAGATTCCGCATATTTTTCATATAATTATAGTAAATACAAATATCCGGACTCTCCATTAACAGATAGCTATTTCCGCTATTTTGGATTGTATTATCCTAAAAAAGATCTAGTGGGATCGCCAGCTACATCTGATATTTTTGAACATTGTGTCAATAGTTATATTTAAAAAATTATAAATTGTAGATGCTACTAATAGATAAACATTTAAGAGGACTTAGTAGATGGATTTAATTCAAAAAGCGAAAGCGTTCTGTTTGTCAGCCTGTTTGGAGGCTGTTATTGCAATAATTTGCATATGTGTCTATGCCATTGCTGTTGATGTGCTTCAGATTTCCCAATATAGTACACTCACAAGACTTTGCTGCGTTATTGGAATGACCTCTGTTATGGGGGCAGGATGGGATTCTTTTCAAGCATTTAAGCAAATTAAGAAATATCTCTCTTCACAGGGAAATAAGTAACACACAAAAAAGTATTTATTGCAAAAGCAACACTCAGTCCGACGAACTACTTTGCCTAGTTACCCAGTAAACATAATCATGCATGGAAGTCACTTCAAAACCCATTCCTGGGTTCCTCTAATCGAAAATTGGTAAGCGTCAATTCTAACAGCGTATAAAAATCTCCACCTTGGCGCGAATGCGCTGAGTGTAAATTCCGGGCAGTGAGCCACATTTGCACGGAGATTTAGCCACACCGTCACGGGAAAACAGCCACGCCGTCACGGGGGCAGCCACACTTTTGAATTTTCTCTATAATGGTATCTGCACACGACAATGTGTGACATTTATCAAGGAGGAAATTCATTTGCTCGACTACAGAAACATCCTGCGGGTCAGCAGCGACCCGGATAAGAGCATACGCACCATGGAATTGGAATTGCGCAGCTCTCATCACACGATCCGTAATGTCCAGGAGGCGGCTCAAAAGGCCGGAATCTCCTGGCCACTGTCGGATACCGTGACCAACGAAATGCTCATGGAACTGCTGTTCCCAGAGGAATACCAGAAAACGGCGCTCTATGTCATTCCGGACTATGCGTACATCCACACAGAGCTGGCTCGGAAAGGCACAAATCTGACTATTCTCTGGGAGGAATACTGCAGCAAGTGCAGCGCCGAGGGCACAGTGCCCTATATGTACACCCAGTATTGTGAGAAATACCGCCAGTGGGCCAGCGCGGCAAACCTCAACACACTGGCCCACATCTCCGCTTTAGCGGTCGCGCTGGCCGCCGTTCTGCATGGTTCTCACTCCTACCGTTCTGCCAAGCAGCTTCGGCGTTCCGCCTGATCTGTCTTTTCCATACCTTTTGCAGGCGCGGGGTTTACCGCGCTATGGTTTTTGCGCCCTTGAGATGCCCTAAACTCTTTTGATTCCCATTTGCCTGTTTGTGGGCAGTTCCTTCCGCCTGTTTTGCTCATCTCTTCGTTATTCTTATATAAGAACGTCTAGGGGAGGCAATTTTTATGAAAAATGTATAATTTTGATGTTGGTACTGACATGCATATTGCTATGCACCGCCACAAATGTTTTTGAAACCCGAGTCCAAAAAAGCATCTTAAAATGTAAACATTAACTTTTTTCTTTGAGAAAAGACGCTTAGCACAAATTGGGTGGTCAATATTATTCTGAAAGGAGTCATTATGAAAAAATTTATCGCTTTGGTGCTTTCTTTGATTATGACATTTGCTGTTGCTTCTCCTGCTTACGCAATTTCAAACGGCTACGCTTTCGTCGAGACCAGTGTATTAGCGAATTGCGACGTTCAAGAGAAAATGGAGGATATCTTATGTGCTGTTGAGCCGCAAAAGGCTCTATTTGGCTTGAGCGATATTAACTTTGAAAATGTTCAATTAGGAGAAGAAATTCCTGTTTATGAGACATATAATAATAGTCTTGTACCTTCAGAATTGCATATTGTACCGATTCTACTGGATGGAGAGGTAATAAGTCTTTTCTACATTATGCAAAGCGAAAATGAATGGATTGTTCAATTAGGAAAGGGCTTAGTTAGTAAAATTAAAGCATATGCAAACAATTCTCCTTTTGCAATCATTTACACTAGTGAAGGAGCATATGTATTTACAAATGGAGAATACTATCTTATTGCTGAATCTGATTGCAATGAGCAAACAAAACTTGATCCCACATCTGTTTCTAGTCTTGAAACAAACAGTTCTAACCTTGAGGTAATTTCGAGGACCTCAATTTCGTCTGTAACAAGTTCTGATTTTAGCAACATTATCTGCAATAATCTATCTAGTGGAATCACGATTGAGGCTAGTCCCGCAGGCACTCAAACGCGAGCCGTTAGCCCGTCAAATTATGATACGTTCTGCTCAGTTGATAAGATTCAACAGCCTTCCGGAAGTTGGTTCTGCTGGGCTTGTTGCATTGCTTCTATGGTAAATTACATGTATGGGGGTATTGAGACATACCAGAGCATTGCATATCTATTTAACCACTACACTGATGAAGGACTAACTTTGGCTGAAATCATTAGCAAATTTAATAGATGGTTTGATGCTGATTATATTGATGAATATGATGACCACATTAGTCAAACATTCGCATATAATGAATTGAGAAACGACCGCCTTATTCTCGGCGCATACAGTTATGCTGGATATGGACATGCAGTTGTGATTTGTGGCGTAAACCAAACTGTAAAATCTTATGCGTTTATGGACCCGGCGGTAGGGGAATATTGCGCCGGAACAATCTATACTTCATCAGGCAAGTGGAGTTTCATTAGTGAATCCAGCGGGAACAGATTTACAATGAATGGTTATGGCTATTACGATGGTTAAGGATGTTTTTAAAAGGCCTCATTTTCAAATAAAACCTACCCACATTATTTCCCGTTTTCTTGTCCCTTTTCTTCTGATTGGAATCGGTATTCTATTTTACTCTAGTATTCAGAAAGGAACCCTTTATGAATTTCCTTTTTCTGAAGAAGAAATAAAAGAAGTGAATTTTTTCAATATTCTGGAGAATGATTCAGTTTTGGTTGATGATGAAGTGGAAATAGAAGCACTTTTCGATTTGTTCAGAAAGATGTGCATTGATGAACAACTATCGGATGTCAATAAGACGGAGGCTAAAGAGATTCCTCTTGGCAGTCAGGGCTTTATCATGACCGTATTTACCAAATCAGGCGATGTAATGGTCTATCAATATGACCAACTAGGACGAAATGCATATAGTGGGTACGGTTTTTTTTCAGACAGCAGTAACAAATATTCCGTGCATAATCTTGACTTAACGCGAATCTGGCTAAGACTCTTTGAGGGGAAATAATGTAACGTCCTCAAATGAAAGGCTAGAATCGCAGTGTCATACGATATACTGGAACCTTGAAAGAAGGAGCCGTTGGAATGACCTCTGTTATGGGGGCAGGATGGGATTCTTTTCAAGCATTTAAGCAAATTAAGAAATATCTCTCTTCA
>ENA-ORLM01000456-ORLM01000456.1-human-gut-metagenome-genome-assembly--contig:-NODE-456-length-39466-cov-5.579705_pt1 | contig 39466 bp, 31 predicted proteins | sample MGYA00243063_ERZ508815 | MGnify/ENA primary metagenome ERZ508815 (study PRJEB26277, sample SAMN04329768) | human gut metagenome | biome: human-associated habitat | host: Homo sapiens | place: USA...
TACGAAACAGGCTCTGAAGGAAAATTTGCAAGCAGATGGCGTGCAAAGTCGCCAGACGCTCTTTGTGCGGTATTGCCTTACAGCTGTTCCTTCACCAGTGCGATCAGTTCTGCCACATCTTCCGGCGGGTGCACGGCATAGAGAATGCCGTAGGGAATGGTATATTCCCACTCCACCGGAATCGTCACCAGCAGCGGGTGCACATCACGCCAGCACTCGATCGTGAGAAGCACGTCATCGGTCTGGGCACAATGGTTAAAGACACCCATATCATAATATTGCGGTGTATCCACAATGTGAATCTGCGGGTGACAGACTTCCAAGTCGTGGTGGATCTGATCGTTGATCGCAGAATCCCCACGGGGCACCATCATCAGATTCTGCCCGTACAGGTCGGAGATTTGCAACTTTTCCTTTTTCGCCAGCGGGTGTCCGGCACGGACGGCAACGCATTTCCGGTATGTACCCAGCTGCAAAAAATGACAGTGCAGCAGCCACTTTGCAGAATCGCAGACCCCCACCAGAAAGTCAAACTTTTCCCCCAGTGCGGAGATCTCCTGCAAGATCGTGGTGTGTTCGTCCTCAAAAGGCACAATATTCAGCCGGTATTCCGGAAAGTGATCGGATACTTTTCCCCACAAATCCACAAAGGGTTTACAAGGGTTCAAGATCGAAGTGCCCACGCAGAATGTCTTTTCATAGTCAGACATTCGCTGCTGTGCCCGGCGAATCGCACGGGCAGAATAGTCTATCAGATACTTGGCATCTGCATAGACTGACTCCCCCGCCGGTGTCAGGCGAATTCCCTGATTGGTACGGGAAATCAGCTGCATCTGCAAGTGTGCCTCCAGAGCATTGACTTGTTTCATCACTGCGGTGGGCGACAGATACAGTTTTTCTGCCGCCTTGGTAAAACTGCCGCAGTCTGCCGCACAAACAAACGCTGTCAGCTGTGGATTATACATGTGCACCACCTCATATAAACTTTTGGTTAATACGATTATAACACATCGGGGATTCCCTGTCAAGAGAATTTGCGGTATACTATACCTAAGGAAATACTGCATAAAGCTTGTGCGTAAGATACGTAGTCAGATTTTTCGGCAGATTGCATAGAAATTCCGCAGGCATACTGCCGTATGGCAAGGGATTTCTGGGCAATATGACGGAAAATCTGCAAGCAGATTGTGTGCAAAGCCGTCAGGCGGGCTTTGTGCAGTGCTGCTCTAAATAACGGATTGGCTGGCGGTACAACGGTTTCCTACTTCTACGGATCGCTGCAGCCCAAAATCAGGAGGTATGACAAATGGAATTTATTACATTGAATAACGGCGTAAAAATGCCGCTGGAAGGGTTCGGCGTATTTCAGGTACCCGATGCCGCAATTTGCGAACAGGCAGTGACAGAAGCCATTGCCGCAGGCTATCGGCTGATCGACACTGCCGCTGCCTATTATAATGAGGAAGCTGTGGGAGCAGCGATCGCCAAAAGCAATGTTCCCCGCGAAAAATTGTTCATCACCACCAAACTCTGGGTACAGGACGCAAGCTATGAAGCTGCCCAAAAAGCCATTGACACTTCCTTACAAAAGCTGGGGCTGAACTATCTGGACTTATATCTGATCCACCAGCCAATGGGTGATTATGTAGGTGCTTATCGTGCCATGGAAGAAGCATACCACGCCGGAAAGCTGCGGGCGATCGGTGTCAGCAACTTCTATCCGGCACGGCTGGCAGACCTGTGTGAAACGGTTTCCGTGATTCCGGCAGTAAATCAGGTGGAACTGCACCCGTTCTTCCAGCAGGCAGATGCTTTAAAGCTGATGCAGAAATACGGTGTGACACCGGAGGCATGGGGACCTTTTGCCGAGGGCAATCACGACATCTTCACGCATCCGGTACTCACTGCGATCGGAGCCAAATACGGCAAAAGTGCCGCACAGGTGGCACTGCGTTGGAATGTCCAGCGTGGCGTTGTTGTCATTCCGAAGTCGGTCAAGGCGGAACGTATGGCACAGAACTTCGACATCTGGAATTTCACCTTGTCGGCAGAGGATATGGCAGAGATTGCAAAGCTGGACATTGGACACAGCGAAATCGTAGACCATAACAATCCGGACTTTGTAAAAATGTTGCACCAGCTGAAGGTGCATGACTAAGGAGAAATCTTCCATGAAATACACCAAAAAAACCGCATTTGAAGCAGCTGATGCATTCGGCATCGGTGCTCCCAACGACACATACGCCCAGTATTTTATCGGGCAGTCGTTTCTGAAACCCCTGACTGAACCGGAGAAGGCACCGGTTTTTCTGGCAAACGTAACCTTTGAACCGAGATGCCGGAACAACTGGCACATTCACCATGCCACCAAGGGCGGCGGACAGATCCTGATCTGCACTGCCGGAGAGGGCTGGTATCAGGAGGAGGGCAAGCCTGCCGTCAGCCTGAAAGCCGGCACAGTAATCACCATTCCGGCAGAGGTCAAACACTGGCACGGTGCCAAAAAGGACAGCTGGTTCAGCCACATTGCAGTGGAATGCCCCGGCGAAAACTGCAGCAATGAATGGTGCGAGCCTGTAAGCGATGCAGAATACGAAAAATTGGAAAACGCTGAATAAAGGAAACACTGCATAAAGCTTGTGCGTAAGATGCGTCGTCAGATTTTTCGGCAGATTACATAGAAATTCCGCAGGCATACTTTCGTATGGCAAGGGATTTCTGGGCAATATGACGGAAAATCTGCAAGCAGATTGCGTGCAAAGCCGTCAGGCGGGCTTTATGCAGTGTTTCCTAAAGAAAGGAATACCAGATATGGCTATCAAACAAACCGCAGGCAGAGATGCCTTGGGCGAATTCGCCCCGAAATTTGCAGAACTGAACGACGATGTACTCTTTGGCGAGGTCTGGTCGCGGGAAGAAGAACTCTCCCTGCGGGACAGAAGTCTGGTCACTGTTGTTTCCCTAATCGCCATGGGACTGACAGACAACTCTTTCCGGTATCATCTGGAATCCGCCAAGAAGAACGGCATTGCCGCATCTGAAATGGCAGAGATCATTACCCATGCGGCATTCTACGTTGGCTGGCCGAAAGCGTGGGCAGCGTTCCGCATGGCAAAGGAGGTCTACGGCGAATGAAACTGCTGATTTTGTTTTACTCCTACGGCGGCAACACCCGCCAGATCGCCAAGCTGGTACAGCAGGAAACCGGCGGTGACCTCTGCGAAATCGAAATCGCAACACCCTACACCGGCAGCTACAACGACGTGGTCGATCAGGGACAGCGGGAAGTCAACAGCGGTTTTACACCGAAGCTGAAACCCGTTTCCGCAGACCTGAAAAATTACGATACTGTGATACTGGGTACGCCGGTCTGGTGGTACACCTACGCACCAGCAATGCGGACACTGCTCCAGAGCAGTGACTTTTCCGGCAAAGTGATCTATCCATTTGCCACGAACGGCGGCTGGCTGGGGCACACATTTGCCGACATTGCCGAAGCCTGCCCCACAGCCACGGTAAAGGCAGGGCTGAATATTCGATTCAACGAAGACCGTCTGGTCACACCGGAGGCTGAGATCCTGCGGTGGGTAAAGGGCATTTCGGAGAAGTAAAGGAAACACTGAATAAAGGCAGTGCTATACAAAACAGTGTAAGACAAAACCCGACTTCTGCAGCTGTATGCAGAGGTCGGGTTTTTAATTGCGGATATGCTATAAAAGAATCACTTTGCCAGAATTTCTTCCCACGATTTCTGCATGCCGGCTCCGTGAAGTGCCACGTAATAGAGCATGTAGTAGATGTCCGTGGAATCTACCGTTCCATTGCCGTCCACATCTGCGGCAGCGATCTGCTTGGTACTCAATTCACCGTCATTGCCTACAGCAATGTTTGCCACATAGTACAAAACATAGTAGATGTCGGTGGAATCAACATCACCGTTCTTGTCAATGTCGCCGGCAACTACATCGGCAGGCTTTGTCACAGTGCCGTCAGCAAAATGAATCGCAGCAGTTACTAAGAAGTAATTGTCATAATTATCAGTGGAATTGCCGCCGGTGATTGCAATTGCATTCCACTGTTCCGGTGTTCCCGCATAGTAAACATCTGACAAGTTCATACAATTGCAAAAAACAGTTTCTCCTATAAAGGTTACACTTTTGGGAATAGAGATGCTGGTCAAACTATAACAGCCATAAAAAGTTACTGCGTCAATACTGGTTACGCCCTCCGGAATCGCAATTTCTTTCAAAGTCGCACAGTTAAAAAACGCAGATGAGCCAATACTGTTCACACTGTCCGGAATAGCAATCTCTGTTATTTGAGAACAGTTCTCAAAAGCACCTTCTGCGATGCTGGTTACCCCATCTGGAATCGTCACCTTGCCGGAACACTGGTCAAAATCCACATCAACTAAAATATGGTTGATGATCAAAAGCGGATTTTCATCATATCGATACGTTACCCATGCAGTATTCGTAAAGACTGACTCTCCAAAAAATGTAACCGAATCCGGAATTGTGATATTTTTTAAATTTCCACAGTCAGAAAAAGCATAACTGCCAATACTGGTGACACTATCCGGAATCACAACGCTCGTCATATGATTTTCCCAAAAAGCAAAACCACAAATACTTGTTACATCATTCGGTATGACAATTTCTTCCTCAGTACAAGTCGTTCCGTCCAGCAAAATACCGTTTACAATTACCAGAGGATTTTCTTCCTGTCTTGCAGCCAGCCAAGGCGTATTCACAAAAGCATTTCCGCCAACGCTGGTCACACTGCTTGGAATTGTAATCTCTGCCAAACTCGTGCAACCATCAAAAACACTATATCCGATATTTGCTACACTATTCGGAATGATGACACTTGTCAAACTCGTGCAGCCAAAAAAAGCACTATCTCCGATACTCGTCACCGTTTTCCCGTCAATCTCTGCCGGAATTTCCAAGTCCCCTGCCGCATCATTTTCACAATCTGTAATTTTCACAGTGTCCTCGGCATTGACAGCATAGGTCAGCTGCGTTGTTCTTGTTCCCACCGGAACTGTCACTGTGTACGCAGTATCATTTTCCGCTGCACACACCGGCATCACCGCACTGACACTTCCCAGCACACCCTGCAAGCCGGATACACCTGCACAGCCCAGACAGAGCATGCCGGCTGTCACTGCTGCGAGCACTTTTTTCCATAACTTCATTTTCATTCCTCCGTTTCTATTCTATTGCAAAACATCTGCATTTTTATTATAGCACATATGCTTAAAAAAGTCAATCTACTTTTCAAAAATTTCCATTTTTGCTTTTACCTTGACGAACTGCTGTGAATATGCTACAATACAGATAAAAACAACCACCACAACAGAGAAAGGACGCATCATGGATCCACAGACACAACCACAAAACAATAACACTCCGCAGCAACCAAATCAACCACCGCAAAATGGCTACCCCTACCAGCAGCCTTATGGACAGCCGCAAAACGGCTACCCTTACCAGCAGCAACCTTATGGGCAGCCGCAGAACGGCTACCCCTATCAGCAGCAGCCTTATGGGCAGCCACAGAACGGCTACCCCTACCAGCAGCAGCCTTACGGACAGCCACAAAACGGCTACCCCTACCAGCAGCAGCCTTACAGACAGCCACAAAACGGCTACTCCTATCGGCAACAGCCCTATTTCCCGCCGGCACAGCCGCCCAAGCAGGGGGCAGGACGTGTGGCAAACTTTTTCTTTTCCCTGCTGCCAATACTGAGTTTTTTCGCCATACAGATCTTTGCTTCTTTTGTGATGATCTTCCTCATGATTTTCGTTGCCCTCTGCCGTACTGACGGCAACATGCAGGCAGTCCTGCCGTATTATGAAAGCATCGTCTATAGCAGCGTTCCGACCGCCACGGCACTGTCGCACCTGCTGGCAGCCATCGTCTTTGCGTTCTGGTATCGGTTCAGCTTCCGGAAACCACGCCCCGCCATACGGGAAACCACACAGAAGCTGAAGCCGGAGCCAATTCTCATGGCACTGGGACTGGGCATTCTCATGTCTGTTTTCAGCAGCGGCACCTCCGGCATCGAAAGCCTGCTGTTCCCGCAAATGGTCGAGGACACCTACGAAATGATGGAGCGTTCCGGCATCGGCACCAATGGTCTGGTCATCTTTGCCACTGTCTGCCTTGCTCCCATTGGAGAGGAACTGGTTTTCCGCGGACTGACCATGAAATATGCAGAAAAAGCATTCGGGCGGTTCTGGGCAGCCAATCTGCTGCAGGCGTTTCTGTTCGGCGTGATACACATGAACTGGGTACAGGGCGTGTATGCATTCTTCGGCGGACTGGTGCTGGGCTGGGTCGCTCACCGCTATCGCTCAGTGGTATTCTCCATGCTGATGCACTTTGCTGTCAACAGCTTTTCCACGTTCGGCGGGGACTATCTCCTCGGCTGGATCCCGCTGAACTTCATCACTGCTACCCTGCTGGTGGTAATTCCTGCGGCAATTGCAATCGGTCTGATCGCATGGCGAAATGATGCCACGGAGAAAGCTGCCCCGTCCGGCGGAACACTGCCGCCGCAGGGACAGTGCTAACAAACCACAATATTTCCGAAACCGGTTTCTGTAGATACAGGAGCAGGTTTTTTGTATGGACAGCACCGCGGAATCCATTGACTTGCCTTTTGCTTCATGCTATAATGAGAACACTGCAAAACGTCAATATGCAGTGTCCTCAAACGCAAAAAGAAATGGAGAATACACATGAAATTATGGAAAAAAGTTCTGGCAGCAACGGCTGCCAGTGTATGTTGTCTGGGCTTTGCCCAAGTATCCGGATTCCAAAACCTGCTGCAAACTGCTGAACCGGTGTTGTCGGCAAGTGCAGCTTCCGGTACTTATGAAGATTTGACCTATTCTGTCAACAGCAGCGGAGAAGTCACCATCACCGACTGCGACAAAACGGTAACTGCTGTGGAAATTCCGGCGGAGATCGACGGCTGCCCTGTAACCAGTATCGAAAATGCAGCCTTTCGGCGGTGTTCTAATCTGACTGATATTACCATTCCGGAAAGCATCACCTATATTGGCAAAGAGGCGTTTTCCTATACCCCGTGGCTGAAAGCACGACAGGCGGAAAATCCACTGGTAATTGTCAACCATATTGTTATCGACGGACAGACCTGCACCGGAGATGTTGTCATACCTGACGGGGTGACCAGTATTGCCAACTATGCCTTTTCTTCCGACCTTGGACTCGCAACCGCCTGCTCTACACAAATGACCAGCATCATCATACCCGACAGCGTGACACGCATTGGTTCCTCTGCCTTTTCCGGCTGCAAGGGGCTGCTCCGCGTCGTACTGCCGAAAAGTATTACCACCATTGAAGTGGCATCTTTCTATCAGTGCTCCAGCCTGACCACGCTCACCATTCCCCAAAGCGTGACCACGATCAGAAGCAACGCCTTTGCCGCATGCACCGGACTGACCGGTCTGTGTCTGCCGGACAGCCTGACAAAAATAGAAAACTGGGCGTTTGCTTCCTGCTCCAATCTAACCCGCATCACCGTCCCCGCAAGTGTGACCAGCATGGGAGAATCTATATTCCGAGAATGCAGCGGGCTGACCATTCGGGGATATGCCGACTCTACTGCCCAGAGATACGCCGAAAAATACAGCATCGCCTTTGCCGACCTGAACAGTCCTGACACCCTGCTGGGTGATGTGGACGACAGCGGCAGCATTGATTCCACGGACATCTACTATGCCCTGTTCCACGTGGCAAATATTGCGGTAGGCAATGACAGCGGGCTGGAAATACAGCAGATCGCTGCCGCAGACATAGACTGCAACGGGGCAGTGGATTCCACCGACATCTACTACCTGCTGTACTACGTGGCACTCCACGGGGCAGGACTTGACAAGTCGTGGAGCGAGGTACTGGCGAAGTAAGCCATACAGAGAAAATCCTTCCGCAACAAAAAATTCATTGACAAAACTAGTGAAATCGCATATAATAATAAGGAAATCCTGTTGCACAGTATGATTTGTGCATACAGGCAGATGATAAGAACAACGCAGCAGTGAGAGTATCTCCGGCAGCGGTGTGCAGAGAGCATTGGGTCGGTGAAACAATGTCCCGCACCGGAGGGAAGTGCAACTGCGACGGGAATCCGAATTTTTCGTATTCCCCGTTGGCATGGGGAACGGCAGTTTCTGTGTAAGATCGCCCGAAGTATCCGTGTCCGGCCTGCCCCGTTATCGGCATGGGAACTGATTTTTTGCGTAATTGCGTAATAGAAAACCAGTTCCAAGGGATTTTCTCTATAGAAAAATCCCGTTGAGTGAGAAATCAGAGTGGAACCGTGGAATATTTTTTCCGCCTCTGGAAGTGTATGAAAAACGCACTTGCAGAGGCGTTTTTTTACCCCTGCAAGTACCGACAATTTTAGGAGGTGACATGGGAAGATGTTTCGACAGCTTCGGGAAGATATTGCCATTGTCAAAGAGAAGGACCCTGCCGCACGCAGCAGTCTGGAGATTCTGCTGACCTATTCCGGTCTGAAAGCAGTCCGCAGCTACCGGCGTGCCCACTGGTTCTATCAGCATAAATGGTTCACCATTGCCCGCATCATATCCCAGCGGGCACGGCACAAGACCGGCATCGAAATTCACCCCGGTGCACAGATCGGAAAAGGGCTGTTCATCGACCACGGCATGGGTGTCGTGATCGGGGAAACCACCGTGATCGGTGACAACTGTCTGCTGTATCAGGGTGTCACACTGGGCGGCACCGGCAAAGACAAGGGCAAGCGGCACCCCACACTGGGCGACAACGTCATGGTGGGTGCAGGTGCCAAGGTGCTGGGGCCGATCAACATCGGCAACAATGTCAAGGTGGCTGCCAACGCCGTTGTCCTGAAAGACATTCCTGACAACTGTACCGCCGTAGGCGTTCCGGCGAGAATCGCCCGCATGGCAGGACAAAAGGTTCAGCAGCAGGATCTGGATCAGATCCACATTCCGGATCTGACCATGGAGGACATCACCATGCTGAAATCCGCAGTGACCTGTCTGCGGACGGAGATGTCTAAGCTGGAAAAGCAGGAACAGACGGAGAAAACGGAGGAATGACCCATGCAGTGTGTGGTATTTGATATGGACGGCGTGCTGTTTGACTCCGAAGCGTTGGTGCTTCAGTGCTGGGAACAGACGGCGAAACTCCACGGAATTCCGGAAATACAGGAGATCTGCCACCGGTGTCTGGGCAGCAATGCCGACATGGCCCGACAGATGTTTCTGGAGAAATACGGAGCCGATTTCCCCTACGACACATACAAGGCGGAGATGTCCGCAAAGTACTGGGAGAACGTGGAAGCCGGCAGGCTGGAACTGAAATCCGGTGTGCGGGAAATGCTGACGGCACTCCGTGCCCACGGCTGGAAAACCGGCATTGCCTCCTCCACACGGGCAGTGATAGTTCGGAAAGAGATGCAGCATTTCGGCTTGGAACAGATGTTCGATCAGATCATCGGCGGCGACATGGTGCAGCACAGCAAGCCGAATCCGGAGATTTACCAGACTGCCTGTCGAGAACTGGGCGTACTGCCGGCAGAGGCTTATGCGGTGGAGGATTCCTACAACGGGATTCGCTCCGCCGCCGCAGCCGGCATGCAGGCGATCATGATTCCCGACCTGCTGCCGCCCACACCGGAAATGGAACAGCTTGCGGCAAAAATTTTCCCGTCTATGGGAGATTTTCAACAATTTTTGTTTGGATAAGCCAAACCGGAACGGCACTGCCGTTCCTACATAATGTGCATATATTATATAATAGTATAAAGGAGCAGAACGGTCATGCAGATCTATAACACGCTGACACGAAAAAAAGAAGAACTCGTCCCCATGACAGCAGGGCACATGGGCATCTATGCCTGCGGTCCTACCGTCTACAACTATATCCACATCGGCAATGCCCGCCCGATCTGTGCATTCGATGTGCTGCGGCGGTATCTGAAGTACCGCGGCTACACGGTCACCTATGTGCAGAACTTCACCGATGTAGACGACAAGATCATCAAAAAGGCAAACGAAGAAGGCACCACTGCGGCAGAAATTGCCAAGCGGTATATTGCCGAGTACAAGACCGATGCCCACGGGCTGAATGTCATGGACGCTGATGTACACCCCACCGTCACCAGCTGCATGGATCTCATCATCGACATTGTAAAAAAGCTGGTAGACTCCGGTCATGCCTATGCCGCTGCCAACGGAGATGTTTACTTCCGCACTTCCTCTTTTCCGGAATATGGCAAGCTGTCCGGTCAGCCTATTGAAGAATTGCAGGCTGGTGCCCGCATCGACATCAATGACGGCAAGGAAGAACCGCTGGACTTCGCCGTGTGGAAAGCTGCCAAGCCGGGCGAACCCTACTGGGAATCGCCGTGGGGCAAGGGCAGACCGGGCTGGCACATTGAGTGCTCTGCCATGTCCTGCCATTATCTAGGTGAAACCTTTGACCTCCACTGCGGCGGTCAGGATCTGATCTTTCCCCACCATGAAAACGAAATCGCACAGAGTGAAGCTGCCAACGGCAAACCCTTTGCCCACTACTGGATGCACAACGGCTATATCAACATCGACAACAAGAAAATGTCCAAGTCGCTGGGCAATTTCTTCACCGTGCGGGAAGTGGCAGAGCAGTACGGCTATGAAGTCATTCGCTACATGATGGTGCAGGCACACTACCGCAGCCCCATCAACTACTGCAAGGAACTGCTGGACGCCTGCAAGGCATCTCTGGAACGGCTCTATGTCTGCCGCGACACACTGGATCGTGCCATTGCTGCGGCAAAGTCCGGCGAGATCTCCGCTGAAGCAACGGAAACTTTTGCCAAGCGGAAAGAACAGTTCATCACTGCAATGGACGACGACCTCAACACCGCAGACGGCATGACTGCGATCTTTGAACTGGTACGCGACCTGAACCGCATGAGTGCAGATGCTTCCACCTCCAAGGAGCAGCTGGAAGCCGGTGCAAAGCTGTTTGACGAGCTGACTGGTGTCATGGGCTTGCTGTACAACCGGAAACAGGCTGATGCAATTCCGGCAGAAGTCACCGCACTGGTTGAACAGCGACAGGCTGCCCGCAAGGCAAAGGACTTCGCCGAGGCAGACCGTCTGCGGGACAAGATCGCTGCACTGGGCTATGCAGTACGGGAAACCAGACAGGGCACTGAAATCACCAAGATCGACGCGTAACTGCGTGAGAATCCACTCCGGAAAGGAAAGCTATGGCACTCAAAAACCATAAAAAGACCATTACCCGAATTTTTATCCTGCTGGTTGTGATGACGCTGATCTGCATGGGCGTGTTCGCCTGCACCAACTATCTGGAGCAGCAGAGCAAGGCGTTTGTGGACATGAGCAAGGTGCAGCTGATCCAGTTGGACGAACCGGAATCAGACGCTCCTGCCATGAAGATCACTACCACCGCCGGCACGATCGTGGCAGAACTGTTTCCGGAACAGGCACCGGCGTATGTAAAGCAGTTCACCGAACTGGCAGAATCCGGCTACTATGACGACACCTATGTGTTCTCGGTGGAAAAGGGCGTATACTTCGAAGCAGGAAGCCCCAATGCAGACGGCTCGCTGGACAGCGATGCAGACGGCACCTATGAAAAAGTAGAGCGGGAAACCAGCGGCGACCTCTGGCCGTTCCGCGGGGCATTCTGCGTGCCGACGACCTCCAAGGAGGGCAACATTTTAGACCGCTTTACCGGCAGAATGACCTCCTACTGCGGTACCCGCTTTGTAGTGTGCAATTCTATCGTTTTCGACGATTCCACCAAAGAGGAGTTGCAGTCGGTTTCCGAAAATGCAGAAAAAATCAACGATGCATTTCTGGAACGCGGCGGCGTGCCGAACTACTCCCAGCAGATGACTGTCTTTGCACAGGCTTACGGGGACGAAAGCTTCGATACCATTGACAAGATCACAGAAGCAGCGACTCAGCCTGCCGCTACGGAGGGCGGCTACACCCCGCCGGAAGATGAAATCCGCATCCAGACCATTGAGATCGGCACCTATGGTGAATTTGCAGACACCGCCGAAAACACAAAAAAATGACGGGAAATCTTTCGTTTTTGAAAAATACATATTTCCCCTTATGGATTCCATACAAACCAGTTTTCACATAGGAGAACATTTCCGTCGATACTTCCAAATAACGCGAAAAAAGTTTGGTTTTTACTTTACAAAGTATCAGAATTCGTGTATAATGAAGAAGATAGCATGCAAACTATGTTTGTATGCTCACCGGAGAATCGCTCCGGAAATGGAAGTCAACCGGCAGCAATTTTCACTGCCGGAAACAGTGCGGCATGCCTGCATGCCAATGACACATGCCGCACGAAATCGTGGAACGGGGACGACCTGCGACAAGCTGCTGCGGGAATGTCCCTGATGTGCCGCCGTATCTGGGTGATACCGGTTCCTTTCCCGATGTCATCACAGCAATGGACAATTGGGTGGCACAGAAAAAAGGAGAGACGAAATTGGATAAATTTGTCATTCACGGTGGGCATCGGCTCACCGGCGAAATAGAAGTCAGCGGAGCAAAGAATGCAGCAGTCGCACTGATCCCTGCCGTGCTGCTCTCTGATGAGCCTTGTGTTCTGGAAAATGTTCCGGACATCAGTGATGTATCCATCAGCCTGCAGATCATGAGCGAAATGGGTGCAACCGTAGAGTATCTGACCAAGACCACCGTCCGCATTTCAGCGGCAGGTCTGACCAATTATTGTGTGCCCTATGAGAGTGCACGAAAAATGCGTGCATCGTATTATTTTCTGGGTGCACTGCTGGGACGCTATGGCAAGGCGAGAGTTTCCATGCCCGGCGGCTGTCCGTTGGGCGACCGCCCCATTGACCAGCATCTGAAAGCATTTGCGGCACTGGGTGCCAAGTGCAATATTGAACACGGCATGGTAGATCTGGTGGCAGACCAACTGACAGGCAATCAGATCTACTTAGATGTGGTTTCCGTTGGTGCCACGATGAATGCCATGCTGGCAGCAGTCCGTGCCAAGGGTCTGACTGTCATTGAAAACGCCGCCAAGGAACCGCACATCGTCGATCTGGCAAACTTCCTGAACTCCATGGGTGCAGAGATCATGGGTGCAGGTACCGATGTCATCAAGATCCGCGGCGTAGAACGACTGCACGGTGCAGTGTATTCCGTCATTCCGGATCAGATCGAAGCGGGCACGTTTATGATCGCTGCCGCCGCCACCAAGGGCGACGTGCTGGTGACCAATGTCATTCCGAAGCATCTGGAGCCGATCACCAGCAAAATGCGGAAGATCGGTGTCAATATCGAGGAATTTGACGACAGTGTTCGGGTATGGGTAGACGGTCCGCTGGTGCGTACCAACGTCAAGACCATGCCGCACCCCGGCTTCCCCACAGATATGCAGCCGCAGATCACCACCCTGCTGACACTAGCAGAGGGTACCAGCATCATCACCGAAGGTGTCTGGGAACAGCGGTTCCGCTATGTGGACGAACTCCGCCGCATGGGTGCAGATATTTCCGTGGACGGCAAGGTTGCCGTAGTAGAGGGTACCGGAAAGCTTACCGGTGCACCGGTGAAAGCCTGTGATCTCCGTGCAGGAGCTGCCCTGATCGTGGCAGGACTGGCTGCACACGGCGTGACCGAGATCGAGGACATCTATCACATCGAACGCGGATACGCCAATCTGGACGCAAAGCTGCGGCAGATCGGTGCAGATATTCAGAAGGTTTCCGATCCGGCAATACCAGCGAAGCTGAAAGAAGCACTCTAAGCCAAAACATCATTCAAATGCAAAAAGCCGTCAGCTTCGTTGGCGGCTTTTCTTGTGGAAAAGAGGAGATCTGATCTTGTCGAAATTTTATTCTCTGTTCAGTTCCAGTAAGGGCAACGCCTCCTTTATCGGCAGCCCTGCCGGCGGCATGCTGGTCGATGCCGGAGCCACTTGCCGTAAACTGGTGCAGTCGCTGGAGGCTCACGGGCTCTCTGCCGAAGCCGTGCAGGGAATCTGTATCACCCACACCCACACCGACCACATCAAGGGGCTGCGGGTATTTCTGAACCAGCACCCCGTACCGGTTTACGGAACGGCAGAAACGCTGGCACAGCTGCGGGTGCTGGACAAATTTCCCCAGAACGCCGACCTGCGGGAGATTCTTCCTGCGGAAACCATACATACCGACACCGTAGCCGTAACTGCGTTTGCCACCATGCACGACTCCCCCGGCAGCTGCGGCTATCGCTTTGAACTGTCAGACGGGCAGACCTGTGCCGTGTGCACTGATCTGGGCTGTGTGACACCGGAAGTGAAAAAGGGCGTATACGGAGCCGATCTGGTGCTTCTGGAGGCAAACTACGATCCGAGCATGCTGCGAAACGGTCCCTATCCGGAAATGCTACAGGAACGTATTCGCGGAAAGTACGGGCATCTCTCCAACGGGGACAGTGCCGGTATGGCAGAGGCTCTCATTGCACATGGCACCACACGGCTGATTCTGGGGCATCTCAGCGAAAACAACAACACCATGCCGCTGGCACAGCAGACGGTACTGGAGCATTTGCAGGAACAGGGCATGCGGCGAAATCAGGACTTCCTGTTGCAGGTTTCCTCGCCGGAAGGATTGAAACAGGCGGTGATCTTCTGATGCAGACGATACAAATCATAGCACTGGGAAAGTGCAAGGAAAGCTACCTGCGGGAAGCCTGCAAAGAATACGAAAAGCGGCTGTCCCGTTTCTGCCAGTTGCAGGTGACAGAACTGGAGCCGGTTCCCCTACCCCAGAACCCCTCGGAAAAGGAAATTGCGGCGGCTCTGGAAAAAGAAGGGGCAGAACTGCTGAAACGTACCAAGGGCTTTTGCATTGCCATGTGCATCGAGGGCAAACAGCTGGACAGCACCGGACTGGCGAAGAAGCTGGAACAGGCGGCACAGGGCGGCGAGAACGGTGCCGTCACATTTCTGATCGGCAGTTCCTACGGACTGGCTGATGCGGTAAAGCAGCGGGCAAATTTGCGGCTGTCCATGTCCGCCATGACGTTCCCCCACCAGCTGGCACGGGTGATGCTGCTGGAACAAATCTACCGGAGCTATCAGATCTTATCCGGCACCAAGTATCATAAATAGGAGTGATTTTTCATGCAGAAAGCAATGACCATCGCCTATGCAGTAGGCAAAAATCTCTATCTGAATATTACCAACCGCTGTCCCTGTGCCTGTACGTTTTGTATCCGCACCATGTGTGACGGGGCATACGGTTCCGACCCGCTGTGGCTGGATCATGAACCGTCTATGGAAGAGATTCGGGCAGCACTGGACAAAGAGGACTTGTCCCATTATCAGGAAGTGGTATTCTGCGGCTTCGGCGAACCTACCGAACGGCTGGAAACCCTGTGCGAAACCGCAAAGCTGCTGAAAGCCCGCGGTGTCAAGACCATTCGCATCAACACCAACGGACTGTCTGACCTGATCCACGGCAGAAAGACGGCGGCAGACCTGAAAGGACTGGTGGACATTGTATCCGTCAGCCTGAACGCCGGCACAGAAGCGGAATACCTGAAAGTCACACGTCCGAAATACGGTGCGGCAGCCTATCCGGCAATGCAGCAGTTTGCACTGGACTGCAAGCAGTATGTGCCGCAGGTGATGTTCAGCGTGGTGGACATTCTGCCGAAGCCGGAATTGGAAGCAGCACAGCAGCTGGCAGACCGACTGGGGATCCACCTGCGAATCCGCCAGTTTGACAATGCAGCGACCCGCCGGAACGGTTAAGAGAACATTTATCATTTACGGAAACACTGAATAAAGAGGCAGTACCAGATCTGGTGCTGCCTTTATTATTTTCTGCACACCTGAAACATTTTCTGAAAACCGGTGTATATATCAGTGAACGTTCAAAAACGAGGTGATAACATGGAAACCGATTGGATTCGCCGCCTGAAACAGGACGACGAAACCGCACTCTGCGAGATCATCAGAAAATACACCGGCTATGTCTATACCATTCTCCGAAACTTTTCCCACGGCACCCTGCCGCAGGAGGACTTGGAGGAACTGACAGCAGATGTGTTCCTGCGGCTGTGGAACAACCGGAACCGTCTGCGGGACGGCAGCGAACTTGCCCCGTATCTGGCGGCGATCGCACGAAATGGTGTGAAAAACCGCTTTCGCATGCTGGGAAAACAGCCGCCGGTGCGGCAGTCCTACGAAGATCTCACACTGTCCGATGCCAAAGATCTCTGCGGCGATGCAGAAATGGTGGAGATGATCGCCTGTCTTCTCCGTGCACTGGACAGCCTGTGCGAACCGGATCGTTCTCTGATGATACGGTTTTATTTCTATGGAGAAAAAACCTCTGCACTTGCAAAGGCATATCACATGACAGATGCCGCGGTACGGCTCCGGCTGCACCGCAGCAGAGGGAAACTCCGGAAGCTGATGACAGAAAGGGGTTTTGACCATGTCGAATGAAACCAACTGGCTGAAAGACTTACCGCCATTCCAGCCTGACGAAGACCCCCAGCGTGCCGAACGCGTACAAAAACGTGTGCTGCAAAAGCTGGACGAACCTGTAGAAAGTGAGGAAATCGCTATGAAACCGAAAATGACATTCCACCGTATCCGCCCTCTGATCTTTGCCGCCGCTGCCGTGGCTGTGGGAGCCGTGTCTCTGATTACCGCAAATGCCGCCACCGGCGGAGAACTGTTCTCGAAGCTTTCCATTTACCTCAACGGCGAGAAGCAGGACTATGATGTGGAGCTGGTCAGCCAGGACAACAGCCAGCTTACCTACAAAATCAAAGACGAAAACGGCAACGAATACACCTATCAGGAGAACAGCAATTCTGTAGAGATTCAGGCTGACGGCGATGTTGCCGACGGCGAAGTAGAGGTAGAAGTCAGCGGCAACGCGTCCGACCTGCCGGCAGCCGATGCAGCAGAATAACGACACCGGACACACTTTAAGGAAACAACAAAAAAACCGGACTGCACCACACAGTCCGGTTTTTCTTGATTGAGAAGTTTTAGGGCAATACCGCACAAAGATTGTGCGGTATTGCCTTACGCATTTTGCTGCATGCCCGTGTACAGCAAGTAGTACCTGCCCTTTTCCGCCATGAGTTTTTCATGACTGCCCCGTTCGATAATTCTGCCGTGATCCAATACCATAATCACATCGGAATTCTGAATGGTAGACAGCCGGTGGGCGATAACAAACACGGTTCTGCCGTGCATCAGAGCATCCATACCTGCCTGTACAATGCGTTCCGTGCGGGTGTCAATGGAAGATGTCGCCTCGTCCAGAATCATGACCGGCGGGTCTGCAACGGCGGCTCTGGCAATGGAGAGCAGCTGCCGCTGTCCCTGTGACAAGCCGGAGCCATCACCGGACAATACCGTCTGATAGCCGTCCGGCAGCAGCATGATAAAGTGATGGGCGTTGGCACGCTTTGCCGCCGCGATGCATTCTTCATCTGTCGCGTCCAGTCTGCCGTACCGGATATTGTCCATGACCGTACCGGTAAACAGATTTACGTCCTGCAATACGATACCCAGCGAACGCCGCAGGTCTGCCTTTTTGATTTTGTTGATGTTGATGCCGTCGTAGCGAATCTTGCCGTCTGCCAGATCGTAGAACCGGTTGATCAGGTTCGTGATCGTGGTCTTTCCGGCACCGGTTGCCCCGACAAACGCCACCTTTTCGCCGGGCTTGGCGTACAGGCTCACATCATGCAGCACGATTTTTTCCGGCACATAACCGAAATCCACGTCAAAGAACTGCACGTCCCCTGCCATACGGGTATAGGTGACCGTGCCGTCCCCGTGAGGGTGCTTCCACGCCCACACGCCGGTGCGGTGGTCGGTTTCTGTCAGCACGCCGTCCTGCTCCTCGGCATTGACCAGCGTGACATAGCCCTCATCGGTTTCCGGCTCCTCGTCCAGCAGTTCGAAGATGCGTCCTGCTCCTGCCAGTGCCATGACGATCGCACTGGCCTGCTGGGAGATCTGGCTGATCGGCATGGTGAAACTGCGGCTCAATTGCAGGAACGCGGCAATTGCCCCCAGTGTCAGACCGCCTACGCCGTGGAACGCCAGTGCACCGCCCAGCATTGCCAGCAGCACATACTGGACATAGCCCAGATTGTTCATGATCGGCATGAGGATATTGGCGAAGCTGTTCGCCCATGCGGCGTTCTGGAACAATTCGTCGTTGTGCTTGTCGAAGTCCGCCTTGGTCTGTTCCTCGTGGCAGAACACCTTGATGACTTTCTGTCCGTGAATCATTTCCTCGATATAACCGTTTACCGCACCAATGGAGTTCTGCTGCTTTACAAAGAAAGCACCGCTTTTGCCGCCTACAAACTTGGTAACAAGCATCATCAATGCCACAAACGCCAGCACAAACAGCGTCAGCCAGATACTCAGCCGCACCATTGCCACGAACACTGCAATGACTGTGACGATCGAAGAAAAGATCTGCGGGATACTCTGTGCCAGCATCTGCCGGAGCGTATCGGTATCATTGGTGTACAGGCTCATTACATCGCCGCTGGCGTGGGTGTCGAAAAAGCGAATGGGCAGTGTCTGCATATGGGAGAACATCTCATCCCGAATGGTTTTCAGAATGCCCTGTGCCACAACGACCATGAGCCGGTTATAGAACAGCGTACCCAGAATGCCGGCGGCATACAGCACGCCCAGCTTTGCCAGTGCCCCTGCCAGTCCGGAAAAGTCACGGCTGCCGTTCAGCAGCATGGGAGAAATATAGTCATCGATCAGCGTTTGCAGGAACGTAGAACCTGCCACGCCTGCCACAGCACTGACCAGAATGCAGACAAACACCAGTATCAGCTGCATCCAGTACCGTTTCATATACGAGAGCAGCCGGACGAAGCTTTTTCCGGCACCCTTAGCTGCTCCCGGCACCATCACACCGCGGGGCGGCGGTCCCTGTCGTCTTTCACTCATTGCGGTACACTTCCTTTCTGCTGTGATTCATATACTTCCCGATAAATGGCGTTATTTTTCAGGAGCTCTTCATGGGTACCGATACCGTCTATCCTGCCCTCGTCCAGCACAATGATCTGATCCGCGTCCATCAGAGAAGTAACACGCTGGGCAATGATAAACTTAGTGGTATCGGGGATTTCGTCCCGCAGTGCCTGCCGGATACAAGCGTCCGTGTGGGTGTCCACGGCACTGGTAGAGTCGTCCAGAATCAGGATCTTCGGCTTTTTCAGCAGTGCCCGTGCAATGCAAAGCCGCTGTTTCTGTCCGCCGGAAACATTGGAACCGCCCTGTTCAATATAGGTGTCATACCCCTCCGGAAAAGTCTGGATAAATTCGTCTGCATGGGCAAGCCGGCAGACACGTTCCATTTCCTCGTCGGTGGCATCAGGATCACCCCAGCGGAGATTCTCCTTGATCGTGCCGGAAAACAGCACGTTCTTTTGCAGCACCATTGCCACTTCCTGCCGGAGCGTTTCCACGTCATACCGGCGAACGTCGATACCGCCTACCTGCACTGTGCCCGCTGTGGCATCATACAGACGGGGAATCAGCTGCACCAGCGAACTCTTGGCACTGCCGGTTCCGCCCAGAATGCCTACGGTCATGCCAGCCGGAATGTGCAGATCCACGTCTTCCAGACAGCATTTATCTTCCCGCTTGCTGTAGCTGAAGCTGACATGGTTGAAGTCCACGCTGCCGTCCGGCACCGCGGTCACGGCATCTGCCGGACTGGTAATGTCACTCTCCTCGTCCAGCACTTCCACAATACGCTCACAGGAGGCACGGGACATGGTGATCATAACGAACACCATAGACAGCATCATCAGGCAGGACAGAATCTGAATGGCATAGGTCATCAGGCTCATCAGTTCGCCAGTGGTCAGTGTCCGGCTGACGATCATTCTGGCACCGAACCACGATACCAGAATCAGACAGACGTACATGCAGAACTGCATCAGCGGCATGTTAAATGCCAGCCGCTTTTCTGCCCTGGAAAAGTCCTGATAAATGTTCTCCGAAATGCCGGAAAACTTCTGGATCTCGTGTTCTTCCCGCACAAAGGATTTCACCACGCGAATCCCGTGCAGGTTCTCCTGTGTCACGTTGTTCAGCTTGTCATAGGTTTTGAACACCCGTTCAAAAATGGGGTGCACCCGTGTCATAATGAAGTACAGCCCCACACCCAGCACCGGAATGGCTGCCAGATAGATCAGAGCCAGTTTCGCACTCAGGTGAAACGCCATTGCCATGGAGAAGATCAGCATCACCGGCGAACGCAGTGCCACACGAATTAACATCTGATAGGCGTTCTGCACGTTGGTCACGTCTGTGGTCATACGGGTGACAAGGCTGGCGGCTGAAAACTTATCGATATTGGAAAACGAGTAGCCCTGTACGCGGTAGAACATATCGTGCCGCAGATTCCGTGCAAAACCGGCAGAGGCAAATGCCGCAAAATGCCCCGCCAGTGCCCCGAAAATCAGGGAGAGCACACAGCACACCAGCAAGATCCAGCCATAGTGCATCACCGCGTCCATGCCGCCGCTGCCGTCAATGCCGTCGTCGATCAGCTTCGCCATGAGAATGGGAATCACCACTTCCATGACGACTTCCAGCACCACAAACAGCGGTGACAGCAGGGAAAACAGTTTGAATTCCCGAATCGACTGCATCAATTTTCGAATCATTCGCAATCTCCTCCTTTACAGATAGAAATGCCCTGCTTTGCAAGGTCTTCCCGCAGATTTTCCTGCATTTTCTTTGCCACGCGGAGAAAGACTTCCTGCTCCTCCTCTGAGATTCCACGGGCAAGATTTGATTCAAACGCCAGAATGTCCGCTTCGATCTGCCGGTGCAGATCCCTGGCTTCCTGTGTCAGCACGATTCGCTTGAGCCGTGCGTCCTGTGCCACGCTCTCCCGCCGGATCAGCCCGTTTTTCTCCATCAGTTGCAGCGTTACCGTCACCGAGGAACGGCTAATGGAAAACGCCTTTTCAATGTCCCGCTGGAACACGTCCCGTTCCTGATTTTCGTACAGATAGCGAAGCAGATACCCGTGCATGCCGGTCTGCCGGTCTGCGTCCTGATGTGCCGCAGAGTACCCCCGCTGCCGTGCCATCAGCTTTTCCAGCCGGTGCACCTCTAATCCTAAATGCCGCATCTTACACCTCCTGAATTGTTTATCAGAAAACAGTTTAATGATAGACTGTTTAGCTTGGAACTATTTTAGCACATTCCCCGAAAATGTCAAGAGGGATTTTGAGAAGTTTACATTTTTGTCAAACTTCCGCCCATTTGACAAAAACGCATAGAACTGGTATACTATTACTATTAAGGGCAATACCGCACAAAGATTGTGCGACAGATGCGTCGTCAAATTTATCGTCAGATGAAACAAAAAGCGGAGTGAATACTGGATGTATTCACGAGCATTTTTGTGAAATATGACGGAAAATTTGCAAGCAGATGGCGTGCAAAGTCGCTAGACGCTCTTTGTGCGGTATTGCCCTAGGGCAACATTGCCCAAAAAATGAGGAATTACAGAAAAATAAATTGACAAACTACGAAAATTGTGGTATAATGTATAGAGTATGTTCTGCGTTCTTTCGCATGCATCTGACAGCATCAAGCATGCTTTGAAAATTAAAAAGCAGTACTATGCACAGCTTATACAGTGCTGCTAAAAAAGAAAGGATTTTTCTTTTATGAAAAAAGTAGTAATTTTAGGCGGCGGTCCTGCCGGTCTGACAGCAGCGTATGAACTGCTGAAAGACACCAAGGACGAATACGAAGTGACCATTCTGGAAGAAAGCGGCGTATTGGGCGGCATCTCCCAGACGGTTCGCTATCACGGCAACCGCATGGACATCGGCGGACACCGCTTTTTCTCCAAGGACGACACCGTCATGAAATGGTGGTCAGACCTGATGCCCATTCAGGGACAGCCGTCCTTTGATGATAAAAAACTGGGACGGGAAAAGCCGCTGGAAGCCGGCGGCCCTGATCCGGAAAAGGAAGACGTAGTCATGCTGGTGCGTGACCGCGTTTCCCGCATCTATTTCAACAAGCACTTCTTCGATTATCCGGTGACTATGAACAAGAACACCATTCAGAGCATGGGCTTTGCCACCACCATGAAGGCTGGCTTCAGCTACCTCGGTTCCTGCATCTCCAAGAAGCCGGAAACCAATCTGGAAAACTTCTACATCAACCGGTTCGGCAAGGTGCTGTACAGCATGTTCTTCGAGGGCTACACGGAAAAGTTGTGGGGCAGACACCCCAGCGAGATCTCCGCAGACTGGGGTGCTCAGCGTGTCAAGGGGCTGTCTATCCGTGCCGTGCTGAAAGACATGATCTCCAAGCGTTCCGGCAAGAAGAACAACAAAAATGCGGAAACCTCTCTGATCGAACAGTTCTGGTATCCGAAGTATGGTCCGGGACAGCTTTGGGAACTGGTCGGCAAGAAAGCCGAGGAAAAGGGCTGCAAGATCCTGTTCCATCACAGCGTCAAGACCATTCACACCGAAAACGGCAAGGTGACTTCTGTAGTCTGTGAAACACCGGAGGGCAGCAAGACCATTTCCGGCGACATCTTCATTTCCTCTATGCCGATCCAGGATCTGATCGCCGGCATGGACGGCTGCCAGAATACCGAGGTGCAGCGGATCGCTGCCGGTCTGCCGTACCGCGACTTTGTCACCGTGGGACTGCTGGTCAACAAGCTGAATCTGGTCAATCAGACTGGGACTAAGACACTGGGCAATATTGTACCGGATTGCTGGATCTATGTACAGGACAAGGGTGTCAAGCTGGGTCGTATCCAGATCTTCAATAACTGGTCGCCTTATATGGTAGAAAAGCCGGAAGACACCGTCTGGATCGGTCTGGAGTATTTCTGTGCCGAAGGGGACAAGTTCTGGAACATGTCCGACAAGGAGTGCGTGGACTTTGCCGTCAAGGAGCTGACCAAAATGGGCGTTATCTCCGAGGGAGCCGTACTGGACGCACACCGCGAAAAAGTCAAGAAGGCTTATCCGGCATATTTCGACACCTATGCACAGTTCGATCAGGTAGTGGATTATCTGAACACCTTTGAGAATCTGTTCTGCGTGGGCAGAAACGGACAGCACCGCTACAATAACATGGATCACTCTATGCTGACCGCCATTCACGCAGCAGAGGCGATCAAGCACGATTCCACGGACAAGGGTCCGGTCTGGAACGTCAACCAGGAAAAGGAATATCATGAGCAGAAGTAAGCTCTTTTCCAAAAACAGCAAACGCACCGGCAATCGTTCTCACGGCTGCCGGTGCAGCTGTATCTGCCTGCCGGCGGCGGAGTCCAACCGGTATTTTCACCTGCTGGAACGGCACCCCTATCTGTGCAGTCTGTTCGTGTGTCTGCTGCTGCATGCACTGTACTTCGGGGGAGAAGCGTATCTGGCACAAAATGCCGTGCTTCTGGAAACGCTGGCTCTGCTGGCGGCGGGAGCAGCGGTCTTGTGGCGGCTGGTGCGGTATCAGCCCCAGAAGAAACCGGCGGCGGTCTGCGTCAGTGTGGTGTATACGCTGCTGGTGCTGGCTGGGGCGTGGTGTTATCACGAAGCCAGACACTCCGGACTGTGGGTGCTGGTCGGCGGCTGTGCTGTGCTAAGCGGACTGTTCTGGCTCACCCGAAAGCAGTACCACAACCAGCGGCGGCGGGTTTCACTGCTCCTGCTGGGGACAAGCTTTCTGCTGAAATTTTTCTACGTGTGCTACACGCCCATTACCCGACGGCAGCACGATGTGGGAAAATTCGGGGACGCGGACAACCATGCCGGCTACATCACCTATCTGTTGCAGCATTACCGGCTGCCGGATTTTGATCCGCGGGGACACTGGCAATTCTACCACCCGCCCCTGCATCACATGATCTCCGCCCTGTGGCTGTGGCTGTCGGAACACGTGTTCGGCATCAGCAATGCCGCGGCTCAGGAATCCCTGCAAACGCTGTCCCTATTCTACGCCATGGCGATTGTCATCACTGCCTACCGCATTCTGCGGCACTTCCGGCTGGAGGGCATGGCATTGTATGTACCGCTGGCGGTGGTGGCATTTCACCCCAGCTTCATTCTCTTTTCCGGCAGCATCAACAACGATGCGTTGTCGGTGGTGTTCATTCTGGGGGCAGTGCTGTGGACGCTGAAATGGTACGAGAAACAGACGTGGGAGAGCATCGTGAAAATTGCCCTCTGCATCGGGCTGGGCATGATGACAAAGCTTTCGGCGGCAATGGTGGCAATACCGGTGGCGGCGGTCTTTCTGGTGGTGCTGGCACGACAGCTGCGGCAGAGAAACTGGCGGATCCTCGGGCAGCTCGGCGGATTTGCAGTGATCTGTTTCCCGCTGGGGCTGTGGTATCCGGTGCGGAATCTGGTGCGGTTCGGCGTACCGCTGACCTATGTGCAGGAAATGCCGGAAAACTCTGTGCAGTATCTGGGGGAACAGTCGTTTCTCTCGCGGATCCTGGACTTTTCGCCGCATCAGGTGGCAAGCGTTTTCGAACAGTGGGTACAGCGAACCGGCGGCAGCTACAACGAGTATAACCCGCTGATCGCCCTGCTGAAAAACGCCATGTTCGGGGAGTATATCAACGAGTACACGCTGGATTGCAGCCTGTGGCGAATCCTCACCGGCGTGGTGCTGTTCTGGCTCAATGTGGTGCTGGCGGCGGCAGCGTTTGCGGCAATGCTCTGGCTCTGCGGCAAACGGGAACAGACTGGCGGACGGCTGCCGAAGCTGTTTCTGGTGTTGTTCTACGCGGTGCTGATGGGCGGATTTTATCAGCTTTCCGCGGCGGAACCTTTTACCTGTTCCATGAACTACCGCTACATTACGCCGACTTGTGTCATCGGGGCAGTGTTTCTGGGGCTGGCATTCCAGCGGCTCCGGAACGGGAAAAAGCCCGTGTGCCGCTGGCTCTGCGGCATCGGCTGGACGTTGTGCGGCTGCTTCGCGGCATGTGCGGCGGCGTTTTACATCGGGCTGGGCTTGATCGGCTAGGGAAACGTTTAGAAATGGGAAAACCGGCAGGGGACAGGCTCTGCCGGTTTTTTGTTTCACGTGAAACAGTGGGTGGGTTTGTCTTTTATTTTGGGCAACACCGCACAAAGCTTGTGCGTAAGGTGCGTTGTCAGATTTTTCGGCAGATTGCCTAGAAATTCCGCAGGCATACTGCCGTATGGCAAGGGATTTCTGGGCAATATGACGGAAAATCTGCACGCAGATTGCGTGCAAAGCCGTCAGGCGGGCTTTGTGCGGTGTTGCCTTTGATACGAGGAATCCTTCAGGCGGCTTGTGTTGCCCTCTAGGGCAGCCACACCGAAACCGTCCGGCGGAATTCGCTCGTTTCTCTCGCTGTCCGCCTTGGGCTTGCCAACGCCGCTAGTTGCCCTTGCCTGTATCGGTAATGTTGGTATTCAGGTGTTTTCCAGTGAAAGCAGGTAACTTTTTAAATACGGCGTTTGCAAGCTTGTGAGTAAGGCTCCCCTTTAGGGCACCCGAAGGGCGTGCCTTGTGCTGAGCTGGCAAGCCGTAGGCTTGACTGAGGGGTTCTTACGTATAATTCGCTACAGCAGCCAACCAGTTTCACAAAGAGTTACGCTTCTTTTTTTCTTTACTGAAAAGAAAAAAAGAAGCAAAAAAAGAAAAGAGTTCGCGTTTCACTTGTACTACGCGGCAATGCACCACCCGAAGATTACACATCAACAAAAATCCCCCGGCGGGGCATACAGGCGGCTTGTCCGCCGTAACACTACCCTTTTCACATTTGAAATTGGGGCGTAAGGTCAGCGGCGACCCGCCGCGGGGCGTAAGGTCAGCGGTGACCCGCCGCCCGCCGCAGAAGGAGAATCTATTATGCATACCATTGCAGCAATCGCAACCCCACACGCTGCCGGCGGCATTGCCGTGATCCGTATTTCCGGTGATACCGCAATTTCCGTTGCACAACAGTGCTTCCGGAGTACCGGCGGAAAATCTCTCGCCGAGATGTCCGGCTATACCTGTGCCTATGGCAGCTTTCTGGATACCGCCGGCAGCGAACTGGACGACGGCATCGCCACCGTGTTCCGTGCCCCGCATAGCTATACCGGCGAGGACACCGTGGAATTTTCCTGCCACGGCGGCATTTTTGTTACCCGCCAGCTGCTGGAAACAGTCTACGCTGCCGGTGCTCAGCCGGCTGAAGCCGGAGAATTCACCAAGCGGGCGTTCCTTGCCGGCAAAATGACACTGACACAGGCGGAAGCCGTCATGGACGTGATCGGTGCCGCCGGAAAACGGGAACTGGCATTCGCCCACGCCCAGCAGAACGGAGCACTGTTTCACCGCGTGCAGCAGATCTCGCAGGGCATCGTCCGCAGTCTGGGAGATCTGGCAGCGTGGGCAGACTACCCCGAGGACGAGATCCCCGCAGTGACACCGGAGAGCCTGCACGCTGCCCTCCAGCCGGTGCTGGAACAGCTGGACAGTACCCTTGCTACCTACGACTATGGCAGGATCTTGCAGTCCGGCGTGTCGGCGGTCATTGTGGGCAAGCCCAACGTGGGCAAATCCACTCTGTTCAATCTCCTGTCCGGCAGCCAGCGGAGCATTGTCACGGAAATTGCCGGCACTACGCGGGATGTGGTGGAAGAACAGATCCGGCTGGGCAATGTGACACTGCGGCTGTCGGATACGGCAGGACTGCGGGAAACCGAAGATGTGATCGAACAAATGGGCGTGAAGATCGCCGAGGAACGGCTGGCACAGGCAGACCTGATTCTCGCCGTGTTCGACACCACCCGACCGCTGGACGACGACGACCGCCGCATGCTGGAACAGCTGCCGGAAAAGCCGGTGATCGCGATCCTGAATAAGTCCGACCAGTCTGCACAGCTGGACACGGACGAACTGGAGCCGCATTTCTCCCGCGTAATTACCATGGCAGCCAGAGAGGGCAGCGGGCTGGAGCAATTGCAGCAGGCGGTGGAGGAACTGTTCTATCAGGCAGAAGTCACACCGGAACTGGGCATTGTGGCAAATGCCCGCCAGAAGCAGTGTCTGGAGCAGGCACGGGAGCAGGTGCAGCTGGCACTGGAAGCACTGGACGCAGGGGAACTGCTGGACGCGGTGACTGTCCTGCTGGAAGAAGCCGCTAACGCCTTGCTCACCCTCACCGGCGAACGGGTTTCCGAGGCCGTGGTAAACGACGTGTTCTCCCGCTTCTGCGTGGGGAAATAATGGGGCGGTGACTTCTTGGGCTTTGTAGGGGGCGATGCCCACATCGCCCCGCAGGCTTGTGCATAAGCCTCCCCTGAAAGGGGAGGGGGACCGCCGCTAGGCGGTGGAGGGGTTCTCCCACAAAGTGTACTTTCTAGTGCAGCCACACCGAAACCGTCCGGCGGAATTCGCTCGTTGCACTCGCTGTCCGCCTGGGGCTTGCCAACGCCGGTTGTTGCCCTTGCCTGTACATGTAGTGTTGATATTCAAGTATTTTTCTTATGTAAGTGGGGTAACTTTATTTCATACGGCGTTTGCAAGCTTGTATTGCTAGGCTCCCCTTTAGGGCACCCGAAGGGCGTGCCTTGTGCTGAGCTGGCAAGCCGCAGGCTTGACTGAGGGGTTCTTTCCCCGCCACAGCAGCCAACCGGTTTCACAAGGAGTTACGCTTCTTTTTTTCTTTGCTGAAAAGAAAAAAAGAAGCAAAAAAAGAAAAGAGCCCGCGTTTCACCTGTACTATGCGGCAATGCATCACCCGAAGATCACACATTATCCTCAGTGGAGAAACAAGCTGACCTGTCACCTGCTACTGGCAGGAAATAGGAGGTATATATGGCTGAAAATCAAGAACATATTTCTGTATCCATTCACACGGAATTCATTAAGCTGGATTCCCTGCTGAAATTCGCAGGACTTTGCGATACCGGCGGATTTGCCAAGGAACTGGTGCAGCAGGGAGCCGTGAAAGTCAACGGCGAAGTCTGCACCATGCGTGGCAAGAAAATTCGCCCGGGGGATACGGTATCCGTCGATAAATTTACGGTACAGGTGACGGCAGAAGCATGAAACTGACTGCCCTGTCCGTGGACGGCTTCAAGAATCTCAAGGGGGTTTCCCTGATTCCCGATCCGTCCTATAATCTGATTCTGGGCGAAAATGCACAGGGTAAGACCAACCTGCTGGAGGCAATCTGGACACTCACCGGCTGCCGCAGCTTTCGCGGTACGCGGGAACGGGACTATCTCCCCTTTTCCGGCGGCAATTTGCAGGTCGAAGCGAAATTTCAGGATGCCCGACGGGAACAGTCTGTCCGGCTGTGCATGGTTTCCGGTACCGTACCGGAAAAAAAGATCTGGTGCAACGATGTTCCCCAGAAAAGCAGTGCCCTGTTTTCCGTGTTCCACTGCGTCACATTTACGCCGGAAGACCTCTCTCTCGTAGAGGGCGGTCCGGAACGGCGGCGGACGTTTCTGGACTTGTGCAGTGCCCAGCTGCACGCCCCTATGCTGGGGCTGGTGCGGCGGTATCAGCTGGCGTTGCAGCAGCGAAATGCTGTGCTGAAACAACGGCTGCCGGAGGCACAGGCGGCAGGACTTCTGGAGATTTGGGACAGACAGCTGGAACAGCTGGGCACCGAGATCGCCGTCCAGCGGGGCATCTACGTCCGGCGGCTGGCGGAAGTCTGCGTGCCGCTGTACGCCCAGATCGCACGGGGACGGGAAACCGTTTCCCTTCACTATCAGTCCAGCGTGTTCGGAAAAGACGCACAGGACACCCTGCCGGAAACGCGGACACCGGAACTGGTGCAGCAGTACGGCGAAAAAATGCGGCAGAGCCGCAGCTCCGACCTGCTGCTGGGACATACGGCAAGCGGGGCTCATCGGGATGACCTGCTCCTCGCCATTGACGGCAAGCCCGCAAAGGAATTCGGCTCGCAGGGGCAGAAAAAAAGTCTGGCTCTGGCTCTGAAGCTGGCACAGGCGGAGATCTACAGCAAACGCCGGAAAGAATCACCGGTGGTGCTGCTGGACGATGTCATGGGCGAACTGGACGAGGCTCGTCAGGCGGTGGTTTCCACCATCGTGCAGGAGATGCAGGTCTTTGTGACTACCTGTCACCCCGAATCCCTGCTTTCCCCAAAGAACGGCAAGCGGTTTTTGTTGAAAGACGGCATGCTGACCGGCAATGTGGAAAATCGTCCCGAAACTGCTTGAAATTCCGTTTTCCACAGACTGTTGAAAACGTTGTGGAAAACTTGTTTGAAGCTGTGAAAAAGGGAAATACACGGCGAATTTTTGTGGATTCCACAGAAGTCTGCCGTAAAAAGAAATCATTCGAAATCCAAACTACTCCCGCTTCGGCGGGAAATCGAGGGAATCAAATATGACAGAAGAAATGAAACAAAGTGCACAGAATTATACGGAGGATCAGATTCAGGTGCTGGAAGGTCTGGAGGCGGTTCGAAAGCGTCCGGGCATGTACATTGGATCGACTGGTCCCAAAGGACTGCACCACTTGGTCTACGAGATCGTAGACAACTCCATTGACGAGGCGTTGGCAGGATTCTGTACCGAAATTACTGTAGATATTCTGCCGGAAAATGTCATTCGCGTATCCGATAACGGACGCGGTATTCCGGTAGGCATTCACCCGAAAGAGGGCATCTCTGCGGCAACTGTCGTGTATACCATTCTCCATGCCGGCGGTAAGTTCGGCGGCGGTGGATATAAAGTTTCCGGCGGTCTGCACGGTGTCGGTGCGTCTGTCGTAAACGCCCTGTCGGAATGGCTGAAGCTGACCGTCAAGGACGGCAAACACGTGTATTTTCAGGAGTTCCACCGCGGCAGCTATGACGAACTGCTCCGTGTGATCGGGGACACCACCGAAACCGGTACCACCGTCGAGTTTAAGGCAGATGCAGAAATTTTCGAGGAAACTACTGAGTACGACTATGAAATTCTGCTGAAGCGGCTGCGGGAACAGGCGTTCCTGAATGCCGGTATCCGCATTGTCTTTTCCGACAAGCGGAACGAAGCAGAACCCCGCACGGAAGTGCTCCACTATGAGGGCGGTATCCGCCAGTTCGTGGAATATCTCCATCAGAAGCGTGGTCTGGAAGCCCTGTCGGAAGACGTGATCTACGTTTCCGGCATGGACGGCGACGCTTTCGCAGAAGTGGCTCTCCAGTACAACGATAGCTACAACGAGATGATCCTCTCGTTTGCCAATAACATTCACACCGCCGACGGCGGTACTCACGAGGTGGGCTTCAAGAATGCCCTGACCAAAGTCATCAACGAATACGGCAAAAAGTTCGGTCTGCTCAAGGACGGACAGAAGCTTCTGGGCGATGATGTGCGGGAAGGTCTGACGGCGATCGTTTCCGTCAAGCTGACCGAGTGCGAATTCGAGGGACAGACCAAGGGCCGTCTGGGTAATCCGGCAGTCAAGCCCTTCGTGGAGAAAATGGTCTTTGATAAGCTGATGAGCTACTTCGAGGAAAATCCCACCGTGGCACGGGCAATTTTCGACAAGAGCGTGTCCGCACAGGTGGCACGGGAAGCGGCTCGGAAGGCAAAGGAAACGGCACGCCGCAAGTCCGCCATGGAGAGTGCCTCTCTCCCCGGCAAGCTGGCAGACTGTCAGGAAAAGTCCACCGAGGGCACGGAACTGTATATCGTCGAGGGTGACTCTGCGGGCGGTTCCGCCAAGGAGGGACGTGACCGCCGCTATCAGGCGATCCTGCCGCTCTGGGGCAAGATGCTGAACGTGGAAAAGGCTCGTATCGACCGCGTTTACGGCAACGAAAAGCTGATGCCGGTCGTTACTGCACTGGGCACCTCCATCGGCGAGGACTTCGACATTCAGAAGCTGCGGTACGGCAAAGTCATCATCATGGCAGATGCCGATGTAGACGGTTCGCATATCCGCACCCTGCTGCTGACGTTCTTCTTCCGGTTCATGCGGCCGCTGATTACCAACGGCAACATCTATCTGGCACAGCCGCCGCTGTTCAAGGTGTTCAAGGGCAAGAAGTACAAGTACGCATTCGACGAAGCCGAACGGGACAAGTACATTGCGGAATTCGCCGATGTCGACGGCAGCACTGCCAAGGTCGGCGTACAGCGGTACAAAGGTCTGGGTGAAATGAGTTCCGAACAGCTGTGGGAAACCACCATGAATCCGGAAACCCGTTCCATGATCCGCGTGGACATGGAGGACGCAGAAAAGGCGGACGAAATTTTCACGATCCTCATGGGCGATAAGGTTGCTCCCCGTAAGGAGTTTATCGAGAAGAATGCACGCTATGTGCAGAATCTGGACGTATAAAGAGGAAATACCATGGAAAACACAACAACGCTGCCGGTATTCGACACCACTGCCCCGTATCACATCAAGCGGGAGTATTATCGGGACGGCTTCGCGGCATTTCAGAAAAAGTTTGTCATGAAACGCAACTATGTGATGATGGCACTGTTTTTCATTCTGCTGGTGTCGTTCGTGGTGTCGGCAGTGGCAGACCCCAGCAATAAGACGGCATACTTTCTCATGATGATCTGCCTTGCGGCGATCTTTATGCTGTGGTACAACCCGCGGAAACAGCGTCGCATGGTGCTGGACGCGGTGCAGGAACTGGAATTCGAACAGTTCACCGCCTGCAATGACGGCAAGGTGCTGCGGATCCGGATCCAACAGGGCGAGGACGAAACCGAGCAGATCCCCGAATCCCGAATCCCCCTGGCGACTGCCTATGTGCAGGAGTTCGAGGAATTCTATCTGGTCTGCGACGGCAAGAAGATGTTCTACGTGCTGCCGAAATCAGCACTGGAGCAGTCCGCCGAAGCACTGCCGGAGCAGTCAGCAGAGGAAGCGTGACTGTTTCACGTGAAACATAAGGCAATGCTGTATGATCCGGCTCCCTTGAAAAGGGAGCCGGCAGTGCGAAGCACTGACTGAGGGATTGCTTTGCAGTAATGGCACAGGGACAAACTGTCCTTTGTCCGTTGCTATGTCACCGAAAGCAGCCTGTGTTTCACGTGAAACACAAACCCATACGACAAAACACCCCGAAAGGGAAAAGGCGGTTTTGCCGCCGTGATAGGAATATAGAATGATGGATAATAACACTTCAATGGAAAAAGAAAATTTCTTTACCAACGGAAAACAAAAAATTACCCCCATCGAAATTGGTCGGGAGATGCAGGACTCGTTCCTGCAATACGCCATGTCGGTCATCGTTGCCCGTGCCCTGCCGGACGTGCGGGACGGTCTGAAACCGGTACACCGGCGTATCCTCTACACCATGTTCGAAAAGGGACTGACACCGGATAAGGCGTACCACAAGTGTGCGGATACCGTCGGTGCCGTGCTGGGTAGCTATCACCCCCACGGTGACGCGTCGGTCTATGATGCACTGGTACGTCTGGCACAGAGTTTCTCAATGCGGTATATGCTGGTAGACGGTCAGGGTAACTTCGGTTCCGTAGACGGCGACCCGCCTGCTGCTTACCGTTATACCGAAGCCAGAATGTCCAAGATTGCCTTGGAAATGCTGACAGACATTCACAAGGAAACTGTGCCCTTTGTCCCCAACTATGACGACCGCCTGAAAGAACCGGAAGTGCTCCCCTCCCGTTTCCCGAACATTCTGGTAAACGGCTCTGTGGGTATCGCAGTCGGCATGGCGACCAATATCCCGCCCCATAATCTGGGCGAGGTCATTGACGGCATTCACATGCTGATGGAAAATCCGGACTGCACCATGGACGAACTGATGACCTGTGTGCAGGGACCGGACTTCCCCACCGGCGGCATTCTCATGGGCAAAAGCGGTATCCGTGCGGCGTATGCCACCGGTAAGGGCAAGCTAACGCTCCGCGGACAGACTCATTTCGAAAAGGTTCGCGGACGGCAGGCGATCATCGTGACGGAAATTCCGTACATGGTGAACAAGGCTCGTCTGGTGAAGTCCATTGCCGATCTGGCAAAGGATAAGCGGATCGAAGGCATTTCGCACATTCAGGACGAATCCAGCCGTGAGGGCATGCGGATCGTTATCGAACTGAAAAAAGATGCCAATGAGCAGATCGTGCTGAACAAGCTGTTCACCTATACCCAGTTGCAGGATACCGTCAGTGTCAATATGCTGGCGTTGGTGGGCGGCGAACCCAAGACTTTGAGCCTGAAGCAGGTGCTGGAGGAATACCTGAAATTTCAGGTGGAAGTCATCACCAACCGTTCCAAGTTCGATCTGGAAAAGGCAAAGAAGCGTGCCCATATCCTCCAGGGCTTCCTGCTGGCAATCGACTATATCGACGAAGTTATTGCCATTCTGCGGGACAGCAAGACCGTTCCGGAAGGTAAGGCTCGCCTGATCGAGCGTTTCAAGGACGTGGATATGTCGGCTCTCCTCGACCGTGCACAATACGATATGGAAGGCTACCAGCTGGAACACAAGCAGGGGCTGACCGAGGAGCAGGCAGAGGCAATTGTACAGATGCGTCTGGGACAGCTGACCGGCATGGAACGGCAGAAAGTCACCGACGAACTGTATGCCCTGATCCAGAAGATCACCGACCTGCTGGACATTCTGGCAAATCGGGAACGGGTATATCAGATCATCATGGACGACCTCAACGAGATTCGCCGGAAGTTTGGCGATGCCCGCCGCACACAGATCGAAACAGTCGAGGGCGAAGTGGACATCGAGGATCTGATTCCGGTGGAGGACTGTGTAGTCACCTATACCGAGAACGGCTATATCAAGCGAATCCCTGCCGATGTGTATAAGAGCCAGCGGCGTGGCGGTCGCGGTGTCACCGGCATGAAACAGCGGGAGGAGGACTTCGTCAGCGAACTGATGATTAGTTCTTCCCACTCCCATATCCTGTTCATCAGCAATCTGGGAACTATGTACAAGCTGAAGTGCTACGAACTGCCGGAGGGTTCCAAGAATGCCCGCGGCACCAATATCGTGAACCTGCTGCCCCTGAACGCCGGAGAAAAGATCGCCGCAGTACTCACTACGCCGGACTTCAACGAGGGCAAGTATGTGGTCATGATCACCCGTAATGGTAAGATCAAGCGGACAGCACTGTCTGACTATAAGAACGTGCGGAAGAACGGCTTGATCGCCATTGGTCTGGACGAGGGCGACGAGATCGCCGCAGTGCGTCTGACCAACGGCTCCAACCGGCTGTTTGTTGCCACCCGCAACGGTATGGCAATTCGCATTGACGAAAGCGATGTCCGTCCCATGTCCCGTTCGGCACACGGTGTCAAGGCGATCACCCTGCGAAAGGGCGATGCCGTGGTATCTATGGCAAGAGAGCGTGAGGGTGCCTCCCTGCTGACTGTGACGGAAAACGGCTTCGGCAAAAAGACCGCCCTGTCAGAATACCGCATGCAGTCCCGCGGCGGTCTGGGACTTACCAACTACAAGGTGGACGAGGAACACGGTGCAGTCTGCGGCATTAAGGTCGTAGACGAAAGCGACGACCTGATGTTCATCTCCAGTGACGGCGTTATCATTCGTGTGGCATGCAGCGAGATTCGTGCCATGGGACGTGTTGCCAAGGGTGTGCGTGTCATGCGTGTCAACGAGGGACAAAAGGTAGTTGCCTTTACCCGTACTGAAGCGGCACAGGACGAGGACGATGCAGAGAGCCTTCAGGACGGCTCTGAACAGCCTGTTGTAACAGACGAGACAATTCCTGTACGAGAGGCAGAAACCCCGTCAGAGGGCATCACAGACAGTTCTACAGACGAATCTGCGGAATGATCGGTGATGTACGACAACCGACAGACAACCAACAATAAAGAAACCAGCAGCGGCGGAATTTCTGCCGCTGTTGTTGTATGCGGCAGCAGGTCAGTCCGCCGCATGTTTCACGTGAAACAAACCACTTAAAAGAGGTGTACCATGATATTCTGGATTCTTTTCCTGCTGCTGATTCTGCTGGGCATCTGGTTCTGCATCGAGCAGCATGTTCTGCGGGTGCGGAAACAAACGCTCTCGCTGGAACATCTCCCTGCCGGCTGGGACGGCGTTTCCCTGCTGCAAATCACCGACCTGCACCACCGGCAAATGGGCAGGGGCAACTGCCGCATCATTCGGCAGGCACAGCAATTGCAGCCGGACGTGATCGTCCTCACCGGTGACATGATCTCGCGGGATATGCGGGACTTTCACGAAATCTCGTCATTTTTGCAGGCACTTTCGAAAATAAGCCCCACCTATCTCTGCACGGGAAATCACGAACTGGACTTGCCGCCGGAGGTGCAGCAGGAGTTCTGGGCAATGGCGGAGCAGGCAGGCTGTCACCCGCTGCGAAATGAAACGGTTCCGCTGGAAAAGTCCGGCTGTCCCCCGCTGTATCTGGCGGGAGCCGAACTGGCGTATGGGATCTATCGGGACGACAACCGCGGATTCCGGCACTTGCAGCCCTATACGGCGGACGACCTGACACAGGCTCTGGGCACACGGCAGGGCTGCACGGTGCTGCTGGCACATAATCCCCTGCTGCTGGACAGCTACGCCGGCTGGGGTGCAGATGTGGTGCTGTCCGGACACGTCCACGGCGGCATGGTGCGGCTGCCCTTTGTGGGCGGCGTGCTGTCGCCGGAGCGAAGATTTTTTCCGAAATATGACAAGGGGCTGTACGAGAAAGGCGGCACAAAGCTGTATGTATCCGGCGGCATCGGCAAGCCGCGGCTGTTCAACCCGCCGGAGATCAACATGATCTATCTGAACAGCGTCCAGAAATAATAGATCAGCCCGTACACCATGGAAGCGGAAGTGCCGTAGAGAATGACCGGCCCCGCAATGGCAAAAATGCGGGTGCCAATGCCGAGGACCCAGCCCTCTGTGCGTGCCTCAATGGCAGAGGAAACCACACCGTTTGCAAAGCCGGTAATGGGCACCAGCGTGCCGGCTCCGGCGTGTTTGCCCAGCTTGGCGTACCAGCCCAGACCGGTGCAGACTGCACTGACTGCCACCAGCCCGATAGAGATCCACGCGGCAGCTGTTTTCTGCTCCACGCCGCAGAATTCCGTCAGAATATGGATACCGGCTTCGCCGATCGTACAGATCAGACCGCCTGTCAGAAATGCAAGAGGAATGTTTTTCCACGACTTGGATTTCGGGGCGGTCTGATTTTGCATGGTTTGATAGAGTTCACGACTGATTTTCATGAGAAGCCCTCCTTTTTCCGGAGTATGTGCAGTTTTGGTGCAGTTATGCGTGAAATTTTTGCTTGGGGCAATACCGCACAAAGATTGTGCGACAGATGCGTCGTCAAATTTTTCGTCAGATGAAACAAAAAGCGGAGTGAATACTTGATGTATTCACGAGCATTTTTGTGAAATATGACGGAAAATTTGCAAGCAGATGGCGTGCAAAGTCGCCAGACGCTCTTTGTGCGGTATTGCCCTTGGGAATGTGTAGAGGGCGATGCCCGCATCACCCCGCGGAATCACAACAGCAGATTTGCTTATAAGCCTCCCCTGAAAGGGGAGGGGGACCAGCGAAGCTGGTGGAGGGGTTCTCCCGTGAAGCTTGACTTCTAGGGCAGCCACACCGAAACCGTCCGGCGGAATTCGCTCGTTCCTCGCTGTCCGCCTGGAGCGTGCCAACGCCGGTGGTTGCCCTTGCCTGTATCGGTAATGTTGATATTCAGGTGTTTTTTGGTGCAGGTGGGTGACTTTATTTCATACGGCGTTTGCAAGCAGTATATAAGCCTCCCTTGAAAAGGGAGGGGGACCAGCGAAGCTGGTGGAGGGATTTCCCGCTACAGCAGCCAGCCAATTTCACAAGGAGTTACGCTTCTTTTTTTCTTTACTGAAAAGAAAAAAAGAAGCAAAAAAAGAAAAGAGTTCGCCTACCCTTGTACTACACGGCAACGTATCACACGAAGATTACACAGAAAACTGTGGACGTAATTCAGTACTACAGATTTCCACCAACAAAACTCCTCAAGTTATACCTTGCATAATTCCTCAAACCCAACACATACTATCTGCGAGGTGATTCGAATGGTACGCAATTTATCCCGCGGCGTATTCCAATACGCCCAGCCGCCCCGCATCATCAGCTACGCCAGCACCGTCGGACAAAAAGAGGGCGACGGTCCTTTTGGTGCTTGCTTCGACTGCGTGGAGCCGGATGCTCATTTCGGACAGGACACATGGGAACAGGCGGAAAGCGTGATGCAGCGGCGAACCGTCCAGCTGGCACTGGATAAGTGCGGCTTACAGGACAGCGACCTCTCCTGCATCTGTGCCGGCGACCTGATGAACCAGTGCATCGGCTCTACCTACGGCATGCGTCCGCTGGAGATTCCCCTGCTGGGCATTTACGGAGCCTGCTCCACCATGGCGGAGGGGCTGCTGCTGGCATCGTTTCTGGCAGCCGGCGGCGTAGGCGAGTACACTGCCGCCGTGACATCTTCCCACTTCTCCACCGCAGAACGCCAGTTCCGGTTTCCCCTGTCCTACGGCGGGCAGCGTCCGCCTACAGCACAGTGGACATGCACCGGCTCCGGAGCCGTGATCCTACAGCAGCCCGACGGCATACCAGACGGCGTGTGTGTCACCGGCGGCTGTATTGGCACCATGGTAGATCTGGGCGTGACAGATGCCAACCACATGGGAGCAGCAATGGCTCCTGCGGCAGCAGATACCCTTGTCCGGTACTTCAAAGGCACCAACACAGCACCGGACACGTATGACGCCATTGTCACCGGCGATCTGGGGCTGATCGGCAGCGAGCTGCTCTGCGATCTGGTGATGAAGCAGGGCTATGATATTTCTGCGGTGCATCGGGACTGCGGTGCAATGCTGTACGATCCGAAAACACAGGACACCCACGCCGGCGGCTCTGGCTGCGGGTGCAGTGCCAGCATGCTGTGCGGGCACTTTCTGCCGGCTCTGCAAACCGGAGCCATGAAGCAGATCCTGTTTGCGGCAACCGGTGCCCTGATGTCCCCTACTGCTTCTCAGCAGGGCGAGAGCATTCCGGGCATTTCGCATTTGGTAGAACTAAGGCAACACTGAATAAAGCCCGCCTGACACTTCTGCGGCGATGAATAGGAGGAACAACAATGGCAATGGATCTATTCTGGGCATTTCTGGTTGGCGGTGCACTCTGTGCCGTGGGGCAGGTGCTGATCGACTACACCAAGCTGACACCGGCACGAATCCTCACGGCGTATGTGGTTGCCGGCGTGGCACTGTCGGCAGTAGGCATCTACCCGAAACTGGTGGAACTGGCAGGCGGCGGTGCCAGCGTGCCGCTGACGGGCTTCGGGAACCTGTTGGCAGAGGGCGTGCGGGAATCCGTGGACGAAAAGGGACTGCTGGGCATCTTCATGGGCGGTCTGACTGCATCTTCCGCCGGCATCACTGCGGCAATGGTGTTCGGTGTCGTTTGTGCCGCAATTTTTCGCCCAAAGCAAAAATAGGTCTTTTTTCAGCGAAACAGCCTCGAAATTTATGCAACATGCTGTAGAATTGATTTTGATTTTGTTGTACAGTTGTATAAATTGCCGTTTTTCAAAAAAAGTGCTTGACATTTATCCGAAAATGTAGTATACTATCATAGTCGCAGGAATTCAGGAGTAAACAAAAAGCACTGAACGAAACCTGTTTCGATGTGGCGGCATAGCTCAGTTGGCTAGAGTACTCGGTTCATACCCGATTGGTCGCTGGTTCGAATCCTGCTGCCGCTACCATATGGCCCGTTGGTCAAGAGGTTAAGACGCCGCCCTTTCACGGCGGAATCATGGGTTCAATTCCCGTACGGGTCACCAACGCAGAAAAGAGCAAATCACGAAATATGGTTTGCTCTTTTTTTATGGTGCAGGTGGTCAACTTTATTTGATACGGCGTTTGCAAATCTGCTGTTATAAGCCTCCCCTGAATGCTCATGTACGGTAAAGAAGCAAGCAACCGAAAACAATAGATAGACCGCCAGCACTACACTATTCCGAACCAAAGACCAAAAGATAAGCATTTTGAGAAAATCTAAACTTTTGGATTTTCCTACAATGCCGACTACGGCGGAATCCCTCCCACTCCTTATATATTTCTTTCTGTATACATTGAATTTGTATTTAGTAAAATGCAGACAACACCACGGATCGGCTTTTGGCTGGACAATTCCAACCAAACACCGCAGCAGACAGTAGAAACCATTCTGAACGTTAGGAAGCCGGTATGATTGTTACATATAAGGGGAAGAAAAATTTCTTTTAGATACTTGTTTTCCTAAAACTGATGTGATATAATAATTCAATTCCAGAAAAGGAGTAAAAAATATGCGGCAAGGTATTCTTAAATAAAACTATAATCAAATAGTGGGAACAAAGGATTA
>ENA-ORLM01000493-ORLM01000493.1-human-gut-metagenome-genome-assembly--contig:-NODE-493-length-37338-cov-4.515606_pt1 | contig 37338 bp, 38 predicted proteins | sample MGYA00243063_ERZ508815 | MGnify/ENA primary metagenome ERZ508815 (study PRJEB26277, sample SAMN04329768) | human gut metagenome | biome: human-associated habitat | host: Homo sapiens | place: USA...
GGTGAACGATCCGGATGCCGTCCTCGATGCCGGTATCCATCTCGTTGAGGGTAACAACATATTTGGGGTAATGGTCGCGGATCTCCATCAGGTTCCCCACTTCGCGGTCCGATGCTTCTGGGATCCGGACGCAGACCTGCACATAAATGCGCTCGTCGCGGCGCGTTGCAACAAAGTCGATCTCCTTTGTATCGTTCTTGCCGATGTAAACATCGTAGCCGCGGCGCTTCAATTCGAGGTACACGATGTTCTCCATCGCGCCGTCCAGCATTTTGCGGTTATAGCCCAGCAGCGCGTATTTCAGGGAGACATCGGCAAGATAATACTTCTCCTGCGTTTTCAGGATGCTCTTGCCTTGCAGGTCATAACGTTCGCAGGGGTAGATGATAAACGCCTGCTCCAGCCAGCGCAGGTAGTTGTAGATACTCTCCACCGAGACCTTGCGGTGCTCGCTTTTCAAGAAAGTGGAGATTGAGTTTGCCGAGAAGGTCTTACCCATATTTTCGATAATATACTTCACCACACGATCAAAAAGATCCTGCTTGTTGATGCGGTGACGCTTGACAATATCGCGGGAGACTACGGTGTGGTAAATGCCGTTGACGATCTGATAGGCGCTCTGTTCATCGTACTCGCTGAGTGCGACGATCGGAAAACCGCCGAAGCGGATATACTCCTCCAGCAGTTCCCTGCGGGATAAAGTGCTGTCGGCCTTGAAGTCCAGATATTCCTTGAATGACAGCGTATAGACAGGAATGGACACATAGCGGCCCGTCAGATAGGTGGAGATCTCGCTGGACATGAGCTTGGAATTGGAGCCGGTCACATAGATGTCGGCATCCGCACGTTCCAACAGGCTGTTGACCGCCTTTTCCCAGCCGGTGATTTCCTGAATCTCGTCCAGCAGAAGATAGCAGTGTCCCTTGCCCGCCATGGCAGCGGTCAGCTCGTCATACATCTGCTTGGCGGTGATGTTCTCGGGAATATCCATCTCCGTGTACCGCTTGCAGACGATCTGGTCCTCCCCAATACCGCGCCGCAGCAGTTCCTCTCTCAGCATCTCAAAAATCGTAGACTTGCCGCAGCGACGGATACCGGCAAGTATCTTGACGAGCGGCTTGTCGATAAACGGCTCGATTGCCGCGATATAGTCCGGTCTGTTGATCATCGTATCGCCCCCCTACGGCTAATAGTATACCCAAAATAGTTTGTATATTCAATAACTTTTTAAGGTCTAAAACAAAAAACTTTTCAGTTTGGGCATTCTAAGTGTGCGTACACCGCTCTGCAAAATTACCTCGACCGGCGAAATTGAGCAGCGGTTCCGCAGAGCGGCCAGTATGAAGGTAGTCCAGTTCCTCAAGCTGGACGCTTGTCAGTCGGACGGGTGCGTTCTCTGGCAACAAAATTTCGTTGTTCAATGCAAAGACCAGTTGACCATTTCTCTCATTTACGCTATATTAATTTGTTGACGTTTCAATTATATCGTATCTGAAGCAAAATCAAGCAGTATCCTAAAGTCCGCCTTACCCACCCCTTACGGAGTGGGCTTGCGGCGGACATATTGTCAATCGCATTCCCACTCCAAGCGCAGGGAAATCCGTCATGCAGGAATAGCTTGCGGATCCTGTAAAGCTCTGCTACAATCATTTCACCCGAGCAAAAGAGTAAATGAGTAAAAGAGGGAAACGATCATGAAAATCGATGGAAATGAGCTGGCCATTCTGCAAAACGATCTTGATCGCCGTGGGCAAAAGCAGGAGGCATGGAAGATCAAGCAGGAGTTTCTGAAGCAGGTCCGGGAGAGCGGGGATCACTGTCCCTGTCAGGAGAAGTGCCCGCACCATGGCAACTGCTTTGAATGCGTAACGCTCCATCGCGGGCATCGTGACCATCTGCCCATGTGCATGTGGGATATGCTGGATGAACGCATTGCGGCGCTGTCACACATGACTGAGGGAACGCTGTACGAATATGAGAAAAAGCAAGCAGCCTGCACGGATTGCGAGGGCTGTCCCGGCTGCGGCGAATGAGCCAAAGCAGATCATAGCAAGCGCTCGAAGGTCTCCCCTTCGAGCGTTTTTTGGCGGAAAACGCCTTCCGCTCATAAGGAATCCGTTGTAAATCAGGAAGAAATGTGCTATCTTCTTTAGGCAAGTATCCGCGCAGGATTCCTGACAATCCCAAATAAAGGAGCTTTTTATGCACACGATCCGATCCTGGTGCCGCGCCAACGCCATGCTGGTCATCTCCCTGCTGGCGGCGGCAGCGACCGCTTTCTTCGTTCCTCCCGACAGCGCATATCTGGGGTATTATGACCTCAAGACCCTCTCCTGCCTGTTCAGTGTTCTGGCGGTAGTGGGCGCGCTGCGGGATCTGGATGTCTTTTCCGCTCTTTCCCAGCGGATGGTGCACACCTTTTCCACCGTCCGGGGCGTATGCACGGCGCTGGTGATCATCACCATGTTCGGCTCCATGCTCCTGACCAACGATACTGCCCTGCTGACCTTTCTTCCGCTGGGCTGGTTCGTCCTCTCCGTCACAGGGCAGGAAAAGCACGCCGCGCTGCTGTTCATTCTCCAGAACTGCGCCGCCAACCTCTGCGGAATGATCACCCCCTTCGGCAATCCGCAGAATCTCTACCTCTTCAGCTATTACGGCATCCCCGCCGGGACGTTCTTTTCCGTGATGCTGCCGCCCTTCATCCTGTCCACCGTCCTCATTCTCCTGTGCTGCCTGCTGTTCCCCTACGGTCCCGGTCTGGCCGTCATCGTTCTGGCGCTCTGGTTTCTGGACCGGCATGCGCTGAAGTCCGTGGACTGGGGGCTTCTGGCCACCTTTGCCGCTTTCTTCACCTTTTCGGGCAACCTTGCCCGGATGGAGCCTGTCCGGATGCTGTTTGTCCGGCTCTTATCCCACGGGACCATGCTGATCTCCGCCCTCACCTGCCAGATCATCAGCAACGTCCCCGCCGCGATCCTCCTCAGCCGTTTCACGCAGGATGCCCGCGGTCTTCTGGTAGGCGTCAACGTTGGCGGCGCCGGAACGCTGGTGGCCTCTCTGGCCAGCCTCATCACTTTCCGGGAATACACCCGCCGCGTTCCCGGCGGCGCCAAGCACTTTCTCATCCTCTTTTCCGCCATCAGCTTCGCTTTTCTGGCGCTCCTTCTGGCTGCCATGTCCCTTCTGGGCTGAGCCGCCGGAGCCTGAGCGCCGAAAAACAAGACAGCTACCGCAAGTGAGCGAAAAGGTTTATTTTTGTGGTACTGTCTCCAAGGTCGTGAAAGTCAACGCCGGTTCGTTTGTAGAAGAACTGGCCGCAAAGGGATATTGCAATCCGACCCAGTTCGAAGCCGTGATTCTTCGGAGAGGTCCGGCAAAAGCAAAGCCGAACCGCGCCGCCGGGCCGCGGCGATAACAAAGCCCCGACGCTTGGCGTCGAGGCTTTGAAAATAACGGATCAATGGGTAAAAATTTGCAGGGTCGTCGTCAGTTCCCGTCCCGGGGAGCGGATCAGCTTCCCCTGATAAGCCAGCGCGGTGGAGCCGCCGCCATCCAGATTGACCGCCTCCACGCAGCCCAGCTGGAGCATCAGCTCCCGAAGCTGCTGAATGGAAGCGGAGCCGGTGGAGACGATGACCAGCTTGCCGTCCGCCAGCTTGCCAAGGGCGGTGCGGGACGTTACCGCGGAGGTAAAGCGTGCCTCCTGGAAGCCCGGCTCCAGCGTGGTGCAGATCGCGCCGTTTTCAACCAGACGGGGGCCGCCGCTGACCATGGCGGTAATCTCCTCCATGGGGAAGCCGCTGGTATCGGAATCGGTCAGTCCGGGAGTCAGGGTCACAGACGTTCCCACGGCTGGCTCACGATACCAAGAGGTAGAGGTAAAGTCATTTCCAAATACCATGACGTAGCCGTTGGCGGGGATCGCCACGGTCTCTCCCGCCGCGACAGCTCTGACATCGGTGATAACGCCGCCCGCCACGGTGGCCGCCGTGCCGTCGATTTTAATGGGTACGCTTCCTCCAAACGCCGGGGTGTAAACCACAGACAGATCGCTTCCCTACGTCTTGCTGTTCATCTCATAGCAGGCCCAGGAGTCTCTGCCGCCCCTGACATAGAAAAATACGGCGGGCCGTCCCACATAGACTGCTCCGGAGCCGGTAAAGCCGAAGGAGGTCAGTCCGGAAACGCCATACAGGAACGTTCCGTCTGCCATAACGTGGCCCACGGGGAATTTATCCTGCCCGGAATAGGCGGCAAAGAAATTCGCGTTGACAATCACATCCGCGCCGGAAGCGGACACGATGCTGCTGAAAGGCGCGGAAGCGCCCAGCTTCTGGTTCACCATGACGGCCCGGACGCTGACGCCGGGGGCGGAGGTGTCCACCGTGATCACATCGGCGCTGACGGAGCCGGAGGGCAGCGCGTAGGTCTTTGTCACACGGGACACAGCGCCGGAACTGGCACTCTGCTCAGGCTTTGGCGCGCCGGTATTCCGCAGAGAAGAATGGACATAGGACTCCTGCCCGCCGCCGATCAGGCCCTGCGCCCGGCCTTCTTCCCATGTAAATACGCCTTTTTTCGCAAGGCTTTCCGCGAGGGTGGCGCTTCCGTCCGCCAAAGGCGTCGTCAGGGCGCTGACGAACAGATCCACCAGATCCCCGCGATAGAGCGCGTATTGCTTCTGGAGGATGCAGTCAGCGCTGGCGCGGGTCATCATGCCGATCTCCACGGCTTTATCCAGCGATGCGGCAAAGGTGAAATCTCCCGCGCCGTCATCGTAGCCCAATGCCCGCAGCAAAAACGTGACATAGTGTTTGAAGCTCAGAGCGCCGTTGGGCCGGAAGGTGGTGGTGCTCACGCCGGTGGTATAGCCCTGCGCGAACGCGTAGCCCGTATAGGCGCTGGGCTTTCCGGCCGCCACATCGGAGAAGGGGCAGGGGCCGTCAAAGGACAGTGCGTCCGCTTCCTCGCCAAGCATACGGGTCAGCATGATAATACCGTGCAAACGGGTGGCGGAGCCTCCCAGATCGTAGCCGCTGCCGGTGCCGAGGAACAGCCCCAGCGCGTTAAGCCGGTTGGCGTTGGTCTCGTCCACGGCGGCCCGCGCGGGGACGCTTACGCTCAGAGACAGGACCAGTGTCAAAGCCAGCGCAAGCGTGCGCATACAGTTTTTTACATCGCGTCATAAATTTCGGCTGCCCCTATCCATTGAGAGCAGCCATCCCCCCTTATTGTATTGTCCATATGATACTCCCAATTCCATTTCGCGTTTCCGCATCCTCCCTCCTTTGAAAACGCGGGGGTTGGACAGCCGGGGCCGAAAGATCGAATTGGGATATATGATATGCGAAGATCACAAAAGCATGAGCGGCAAAGCCATGAAAAACGCCGGAACGAGGATCATGACAAGATTCTTCAGAATACGGCCCCTGCTTGCGGGAAGGCCGGAATTGATCTGCTCGATGTGGAAAAAAAGGTCGGAAACCCCAGCGCACAGACCGGCGAACGCGGCAGCGCCGAAAATCAGATCGTATGCGATCATAGCAGAAACGGAAGCGTCAAGAGGCCAGGAAACCCGCTCCAACCGGCACGGACACATTCCCGCGGCCTCCCCCTCTCACCTCGTATCGCAGTCAAGCTGCCGCTCGATCCATGCCATCAGCAGTTTCACGATGCGCTCCTGCTCATTCTCCGTCAGCTCCCGTCCTACCGGGACGTGATACCACTTATGCAGACATCCGCGGCAGCAGCAGGCGCAGGCGTGCTGGGCGATAAACACCGGATGCCCGCGCATCGGCGTCTGCTTGCCGTCATTGGGGATGCTTGCCGGTGCAAGCCGCGTTCGGATGAAGTCGGCAGCGTGGCGCTGAATGGTCTCCATACCCTTGTCCGCTATGTACTGCCTGTCCTGCTCACTCAAATGGAACTTCGTGCGGAAGGCGGATCTTTGCAGACGGGCAAGCGCTTGCTCAACTGTCGCCATGGTCCCAGTCTCTATGATCCCGCAGCACAAAGGTCAGCTTTTCCCGCAGTTTCTCGCTGAACCCATCGAGCTCCGCGATGGAAATCACGCCGTCAGACAACAGGCTCAATAGGTTCAGTTCCATATTGCTGCGGCTCATGCGCATCACCACGCCGCCCCGCTTTTTGTCCTCGCGCATGCGTCTTTCCAGCTCCCAGAACTTCTCGGATGCTGGCCCGGTCCCTGAAAGCAGAGCGATATATTCGCGGTTCAACCGCTCCATATAGGCTTCCTGCCAAATTGGGAGACGGGATCTGAAAAGTCTCCAGTCAGCTTCCTTGATGTTATCCGTGGCACTCATTCAATCACCTTCCATCCCAGTTCCTGTATTTTGCGAACGAGATCACCCTTGTCCATGATTCCGTCAGCAAAGGCTTGCTGGAGACCCGGACCGAAGGAGATGCTTGGAACGCCGGAATTGCCGTGCATATCTGCCAGCTCATTTGGCTTCCAGCCGCGCAGGCACCACAAGCGGCTCCCGTTATGGTATTGCATCATGAGCCGCATAAGCGTATCTTGCTGCTTTTCCGTCAGACGGACGCCTACCTCACACAGTTCAATCAGCACATTCTGGATTATATCCGTTGAGCGCAAATAGCCAATATTTTCGGCTCGCCGATGAAACCGCATGATTTTTTCCGCTTCTGTCCCACTGTATTTTGCCAACAAAGCGGAATAAGTGGCAGGGACTTTTTTATAATACTCCAGATTAAACCGCTCGCTCAAATTGAGGAACGAAAACGTCCCCAGCTTCTTCCCGCGATTTTCGTTGGGATACGCTTTGCGCTGTCTTGGCGCACATTCCGCCGCGGTAGACTCCAGATTTCCGATGAAATCCACCAGTGATTTTTCCTCTGCCGATGCGGACGGCGCCGCATAAGAGAGGAAATTGTCAGGAATACAGTACGGATGATCGCCGAGTCCTTCCATCAACGCATAGAAGGAAAACATCTTGCCATAACCGGTGCCAATCAGTTCCTTCGATACGATGTGCCGATCCAGATCATTGTGAGGCTCCTCCGTGTACAGTTCTTCGATCTCATATACCCGATAGGGCTGTACCTCCCGGCGGACGATGGTGGAAAAAGCAATGAGGTCCTGTCGGCGAATACGGGGCGCTTCGCTTTTTAACTCCCGATAAACCGACCACACATCGCGCAGGGCGATGGCTCCATACAGATTTGCGCAGGCGGCAAATAGCGAATGGAGAAAATCGCACGCTTCCGCTGATAACCCCGTCTGCGTATACAGCCTTTTCAGTGATTTTTCGGACAATGGCTTTGGGTATGACATATACAGCACCTCCGCTTTCTGTGTTCAGCGTTCATCCCGGTCGAAGCATTTCTTGTGGTATATCTACCATAGCACAGAATCGGGCCAATAAAAAGAGCAAACGTTGCTGACGCGTCTTTATAGGTTTGATTGCTCTCAAAAAAGAGCGATGGCTTACCATCAGTTTAGTATGCGGAAGTAAAAACTTCAACAACGCAATTTTTTAATGGATGAAAAAATGTGGCTGGTCTGCCAGATGGTGCCGCCCTTGAAGGTCTGGGGCGATTCCGTCAGCAGCGACCACATTTCCGTCATTTTACTGGTCCAAACGCCAAAGGCGTTGGTCAGATTTTCTACGATCCAGTTGTTGTCCAAGTCTCCCTCGCCCCAAATTGTAATGACGTTGTATTGACATTTTTGATTTCTGGCATATACTGAGATTGAGGTGAATGCTATGAGCACGATCAATGTCACATCTGCACCTAAGACCGCAACCTTTCAAATGCGGATCAATCCAGAAGTCAAACAGCGTATGGAGGAGATTTACGCCCGCCAGGGCCTTTCCTTTACCGATGCCGTTAATATCTTCATTCAGCAATCCCTAAACATGGAGGGCCTACCGTTTCTGGCTTCGCCTGAAAATGCGGAATATATGAAGGCGAAAGCCATGCGCCGCCTGTTGGATGAAGCGGAAAAAGGTTGGGAATCCGCTGAAAAGGATGGCTGGGTTTCTGAGGAAGATGCTTACCGCACCCTTGAGGTAACGGAATGAAGCTAAGATATACGCCGGAGTCGCTATGCGACCTCCAGGAGATCAAACGGTATATCAAAAGTGAGCTTCACAACCCCACCGCTGCCAGTCGGATCACAAAAGCCATCCTCGATGGCTGTGTCCAACTCAAGCAGTTTCCTGAAATGGGCGTTTCCATTGGAGCAAAGACCGGCTATGAAACCGATCTGCGGATGCTGGTGGTGGAAGGCTATATCGCCCTCTACCGCATTGAAACAGAAGTCGTTTCTATTGGCCGTATCATCAACGCCCAGCAGGACTATATCCGCATTCTGTTGGGAGAAGTTACCCCTTGCCACTCCCCATGACTGAAGTCAGGGGATTCTTAGTTCAGCGACCGAAGCCTGCACAAGCGAGGTCTTACATGGTCTCCCCAAGCGGATAGGTTCGGGCGTGTCCCGCCACGAGAGAGCTGTATCAGGCAGCGAGTGTCCGTTTCCTGAGCCCTTCTTTGAGAATATTCTGTGCCGCATTGATGTCGCGGTCGTGGAGCGCCCCGCATTCCGGGCACTCCCAGAGCCGAACACTGAGGTCTTTGGCCTCCTTGTTGCGGTAACCACAGCAGCCGCAAGTCTGACTGGATGGGAAGAACCTGTCGATAACAACGAGTTCCTTTCCATACCAGTCGGCTTTGCAGGTAAGCTGTCGGCGGATTTCACCCCATGAGGTGTCAGCGATATGGAGTGCGAGCTTGTGGCTCCGCATCATGTTCTTCCCCGACTGCGGGTTCTGGACAAAGGCTGAAAACACCCACAGCGGCCTGTATGGGAAAACTGTCCCCCGCCGTCCTGTGACGACTTGCCTTTTTCCGTCAGGATTGGTATACTAAGCTTAGATTTTTTCATTCCGCAGGAAGGGGAAGCGTCATGCTGCATCAGGCTTTTAACGAAGTATACACCAAATTCAAGCTTCACTTTTATCAGGAGATCTTCCGCCGGTTTCAGGACCGGGAAGCCAGTCTCACCACGGTGGAGACCTTCTGCATGGAGAGCATCATGGCGCTGGGGCGGCCTACGGTGAACGAGTTCGCCACCTTCATGTGCATCTCCCCTCCCAACGCCGCCTATAAGGTGAACAGTCTGGTGAAAAAGGGCTACATCCGCAAGATCCAGTCCCCCTCGGACCGCCGGGAATTTCATCTGGAGGTCACCCAGAAGTATATTGATTACTACAACATCTCCTCCAACTATATGTCGGAGGTCATGGACCGCATCATGGCCCGCTTCTCCCCGGAGGACTGCGGCAAGTTAGAGGAGATCCTCACGGTGGTCAGCCGGGAGTTGATGCCGGAGGTCCCCCTGCCGGAACGCACGGAGGAGTGACCCCTCCCCTGCTTCGCCCTTATCCAGCACCGCTTCGGCGGTGCTGGTTTTTCCTGGATTCAACGTCTTTTTCCGACAAGCCGGGCGGGTTGTCTATTGTGTTCTCCGCCGGAACGCAATATAATGGGGAAAAACAAAGAAAGGCGGACGGCACATGAACACCCTGATCGAACTGTATGATGAGCGAGCCATTGAAAATATTCTGGCGCCGGATATGTTCCGTCCTCAGCGCATCGTCTACCTCTGCCCCGGTGAGATTGCCCAGGACCGCACCCGGCAGGAGACCCTGGCCGCCTTCTTCCAGAGGCGGGGCTGGGAACCGGAGCTGATCTTCGTGGAGACCAGCCGGTTCAAGGCGGACCGCATCCTGCGGCAGCTGTTTACCATCGGAGAGAAGTACCCGGACTGCGCCATCGACGTCACCGGCGGCAGCGATGCGGCCCTGTTCGCGGCAGGGATGTTCGCGGCGAAAGAGGGCGTGCCGGCCTTCACCTACTCCCGGAAGAAAAACCGCTTTTACGACATCTCCGGCGCGGCCTTTGCCGACGAGCTGCCCTGCGGCCTGACCTATTCCATCGAGGACTTTTTCCTCATGGCTGGCGGCACGCTGCTGCCCGGACGGGTGGACAATCAGATCCTGTCCCAATATCTTTCGGACTTCGACCCGTTTTTCGACTGCTTCCTCCAATTCCGCCGGGACTGGCCCAATATCATCTCCTATATCCAGCGGATCTCCCCCTCGGAATACGGCCAGATCCCGCCCCTGTCCGTGGTGGGCGGCTACACCGTAAAGGGCGAGCGTGGCTCCCGCAACACCGCCAACGAGGCCGCGCTGCGGGAATTGGCCCGTATCGACTTTATTCAGGATCTGGAGATCATCCCCGGCCAGCAGGTATCCTTCCGGTTCCGGGATCTGAACACCCGGGCGTGGCTGCGGGACGTGGGCAGCGCGCTGGAATTGTATGCCTACAAGGCCTGCGTGGATTCCGCCATTTTCCATGACGTCATCAGCAGCGCCGTGGTGCGGTGGGACGAGGTGCTGGGCCACGGCAGCGTCTCCAACGAGATCGACGTCATGGCTGCCCGGGGCGTGATCCCCCTGTTTTTAAGCTGCAAGGCCTGCGACATCAAGACGGAGGCCCTGAACGAGCTGGCCATCCTCCGGGACCGCTTCGGCGGCAAGGGCGCCAAGGCGGCCATCGTCACCACGGAGGTCTGCAACGCCGCCGCCCGCCACCGGGCCGCTCAGCTGGGCATCGCCGTCATTGATCTGGAGGAACTGAAAACCGGCCAGCTGGTCCACCGGCTGAAGGTCATCATGAAGGCGGAATGACCCGCTCCGGTGGGATTTATCCGCACAAACAGGCAACATACGATCGCATCCCGCGGATACCAGCAAATTCCGATTGCTGAACTGCGGGATGCCTGATATAACCAGCCTAAAAACTGCCGTAGCGGGCGAACGCCCCGGAAAAGCGTCCACGGCCGCCGCTCGATCACACAAGGAGAACCAACCGTGAAAGTCAGACGGAACACCCTGCTGCTCATTGCCGCTCTGGTCTGGAGCGCGGCGGGCTTCAACATTCTGCGCATCGGCCTGCTGGCCTACCCTCCCTACCGCACGGTTGTCAACTATCTGCTGTCTGCGCTGGTATTTACCGTTTTTCAGGTCTTCATTTTCGGGCAGCTGGTGAACAAGCACACAGCCCGGATCAGCGCCTATGAGGAGGAGCTGCACTTCTTCCTGAAGTTCTTCGATGTGAAGTCCTTCATCATCATGGCGGTGATGATGACCGGCGGCATCTGGCTGCGGTCCAGCGGCGTGGCCCCGGACCGGTTCATCGCCTTCTTCTACACCGGCTTGGGCGCCTCCCTCCTGCTGGCGGGACTGCTGTTCGGCTGCAACTTCGCCAAGGCCCTCGCCGCCAAGGGCAAGGCGTAATATCGGAAATACGGTCCGTGCAGAGCAGTTTTGAGATGATGGTCTCAAAACTGCTCTTTTTTGTGGGCGAGAAGGCTCCATAGTGGTCAAACAGTGGTCAGTACGCGCAGAAAGGCGGTTTTTGTATGCGGTTTTGGCACAGATACCCCTTGATTCATTATCCGTTATCATGGTATGATATTGTTATATAAGGACAAAAGTCCGCCTATGAGAGATATGCGTCAGTGACGCTGCTCACAGCGGAACCAAATATCGAAAGGAAGGAGGACCAGACGTCAACAACCCACGGCCAAAAGGCCATGGGCTTGTAACTGCCCAGTCGTAGTAACGGATAGCTCCTCCGACCTTTAACCCCAAGAGACATTGCTGTCTCAAGTGGCGTTACATCGTAGGGTGGTTGACTGCACCCTTTGCGGCAAAGTTTACTCTGCCGCAACTGTATCAGGTACTTGACTATCATAGAGATAGTTGATTCCCATGCAATACAGATTCATTGCGCCGATACGGTCATCGTTCGACTTGTAACCACAGTTCTTACAGGTAAACAGATGTATCTTTTTGTTGCGGTTTGCCTTTTCTGTGTGTCCACAGACGGGACAGCACTGGCTGGTATACCGAGGGTTAACCTTGATTACGGAAGATTGGTTCTGTTTCGCCTTGTAGATGAGTTTCTGTTCGAGGTCATAGAAAGCCCACGATACAGAAACATAGCGATGCTTCGTTTTGACACGTTCCGTGGCATGACGGATACCGGACAAATCTTCCAGAACGAAGAGAGTGTGCGCGGGGTTATTTACAACGAGTGCCTTTGATACACAATGGTTGACATTCTGCATCCAACGGTTTTCTCGTTGACCGATCCTTTTGAGTCTACGTCTTGAAGACGGGGTATGCCGCATCTGGAGTTCTTTTCTAAGTGCTGAATAGTGGGCTCTTTTCTGCTTGATAGGCCGGCCTCTCACAAACCCGGACTTGTGCTTGCTATCGTAAGTCGCAACGATGAAGTTGATGCCTCGGTCGATGCCTACAACATTACAGATATCGGAGAGATTACTCTCTTCTACATCATAGGTCACAGGGATATGTAGGAAGTACTTGCCATGCTTGTTCACCAGCTTGGCGGTGCCGAACCGATAGATAGAGCGGTCGAAGTATTTCGACATTCCTTCCGCGAAATAAGGCAGTTTCACTCTTCCGCCGAGCGTGTTTATGGAAAAGCGGTCTTGCGTCAGAGAGTAGTCTCTGTTCCAGACGAGGTCATACTGAGGTTTCTTGAAAGACGGTTTGATCCACTCTTTCTGATTCTCAAGGATAGTCTTATATCTGGCAATGACCGTCTTGAATACAGACTGAGTCATTTGAGATTTCAGTCCGAATTCTGCACGCAACGTAGGATACAGAGCCTTGTTGAGCGAAAACTGTTTTAAATCGTGTGTGCGAAACACATAGTCCGAAACATAGTTGCACGCTTCACGATAGACAGACATCGTTTCATCAAGTAACGTCTTATCTTCATCAGATGCCACTACTTGGATTTTTGCCGTGATGGACATTTGAGCCATAGTCAATCCTCCTTTCCTTGCTATTTCACTATCTATTATATAATAATAGATAGTGAGCATCAAGGCGCATCGAGGTGACTTATGGATTGATGCCATAAAACAAAAGATTCAGAGCATCGCTGATGCTCATCACTGCGAAATCGTGGCAATGGAAACCGACAAAGACCACGTGCATATCCTTCTCGGATACGACACGACGGATTCCGTCTGTAACATTGTTAAGACACTAAAACAAGAAACGACACATCATCTTTGGCAAAGATTCGGTCCTTTCCTGGCCAAACACTATTGGAAGAAAAGGATATTCTGGTCCGATGGGATACTTTGCCTGTAGTATCGGGGAAGTATCCTCGGCAATTATCCAAAAGTATATCGAAAACCAAGGATGATGCGCCTTTACGAACAGGGCTCCTCCCACCGCCTAAAGGCATTGGGTTTCCGCCCAAACTATGTTGGAGGTATTTTTTATGAAAAATCACGTATAGAGCGTTTTTACCGGTACTACTGCAAGCTCAACCGCCTGCCGTCACGGATCGATCCGGAGACCCCGCTCGCAGCCAACGGCTGAGCAGTTCTCCCCTGTCGGGCAAACGCGGTTTTTGAGAATGCGGGCACGGCCAAGCTGCAGTAAGCCGGAGCCTCCGGTCTCCTTTGGGTTTTTGCGCCCCTGACATATAGGGCGCGGAAACGCAGTGCGGACCCCAAAATGGAATCAGGCAAAAAAGTAACGACCTTCAACCGTTGTCTCCCAGTTGAAGGCCGTTACTCATGCATCTTGGGTTCAATCATTGACGTAACCTCACATTCTTCAGTTTTCGGAAAGCTTTGGTCTTTCGCTTGCTAGGGTACTCTTAGTGATACATTGGACTCACCCTTTCCTGATTCTTATTATACGCAAATCCGCCGGAATATCAATTCGCAGGGATGTTAAAATTTGCGGAAAAACTTTGACTGTTCTGTGAATTGATTCGCGCCTTTGCCTATGCTATCATATTTAATTGGGGGCAATGATGCCGCTCCGTTAAAAACAGATGCACGCCTTGAGCTATCCACGCACAAGGGCAATATCAACAACCGCTTAGAGCAATGCTAAATCAGGGGGTGCGATTTACTACAAATCGTACCCCCTTAAATATTACTTATCATAATAAAGGCCGCCAAAGATCCACAAGGTAATTTCAAGCGTGTATTCAAAGGCTATCTCTAAAAAGGACCCGGGGTACTGTGCCGCTATCGGCATGGTACTCCGGGTTTATTTAGGGTGTAACTCCATTCGGTATGCTTGTCCCCACAGGTGATCTTGACCGGGCATTCAGGAGATGGCTTTCCGGTCCCGGAAACGTTGGAGCGTTTCCGGCAGATTTTCCTGATGGAGCAGGGCAGGGTTGAAGCGCAGCAGAGCAAAGTTCAGATTGAACAGGGAGCCGACGCCCACTGCGGCAACGATGGTACCGATGCCCACCTGACCGCCCAGCCGCCAGCCGATGAATACAATGACCACTTCCACGGCGGCGCGGCAAAGGCCTACCGTCCGGTGCGTCTTACGGGCCAGTACGACCATGAGCGCATCGCGAGGACCGGAGCCTAAGGTGCTTTTCATATACATCCATGTCCCCAGAGCCAGCAGCTCCATGCCGATCAGCAGCGCGGCCAAACTGGTCGAGAAGCGCTCAAACAAAGGGATCCAGTTCAGGTACAACAGGATGTCGATGAATATCGGGCAGACGAAAATATTTGCCAGCGTACCGAGGCCGAAACTCTCCCCGCAAAAATAAGCAATGGCAATGACTGCGGCCCCGACAATGCTGGCGGCGGTACCGTAGGTGATGCCGAAGGTCTTGGCGATACCTTGCTGGAGAACGCTCCAAGGCTCCAAGCCGATATTGGCCTGAAGCATCAGCGTGATGCCGATGGCGCTGACCAACAGACCGACCAAAAGCAATCCGATCCTGCGAAGATATTCCTGAAGCATGGTTTGCCTCCTTCTGCGGGTCGAGCCCTTGATATGAGATGATTGGCACAGATGTGGAAATTCGGCAGCTTGCGGCCCGCAAGGCTGGAATTCAGATCTGCCCGTTGTCCGAATTCTTGATTTGAGTGATGTAGCGGTATACGCTGGCCGGAGAGCAGTGGAGACTGGCGGCGGCACTTTTGACTGCACCCTTCAGCAGAAAGAGCCCGCCGGATTCCAGGGCTGCGATGACTTGCAGCCGTTTCTCCGGCGTCAGCTGCTCCGGCGTGACCCCCATCCGTTCCAGTTCCCGATTGATGGCGTCCAAAGCCACCGCATCTGCGGAGTTGCGGAATTTTTCCGGGGAGGATCGGGCGGATACACCATCTTCGTTCTCCGGCAGCGGCTGCGCCAGCACATCGGTCACAAACAGATCCGGATGGCACAGACTCAGGATGCGGTCACAGACATCCCGATAGCGGCTGTCGTCAAAGTTGATGCACAGCAGGCCGATGAGCTCGCCACTGTCCTTGATGAAAAAGGTGCTGGATCGGAGGTCTTTTCCGTTGACGTTGATGCTGCAATAGTGGAGATGATAGTCCATACGCTCATAGCTCTTGTCCCGGAGAATACTCAAGGACATATTGGTCAGAGGCGCACCGAGCTTTCTGCCGCTGATGTGACTGTTGGCGATGGCGATGATCTGTTTTCTCTGTGATACAGAGGTCTTGCAGGTAGAGACCTCTGTATCAAAAGGGCTCGATTCAGTTGCCACCCATAGCGTAGACCATGTCCCAAAAGCGCAAATCAAACAGGCAGCACTTTTCAAAGATCTCGCAGAGGTGCTCTGCTGTTTTTTCGTCGATGAATCCGCTGAGTGCGTCGATTCGGTCAATGAGCATCTGATTGGTTCGCCGGTAGCTTTCTGAAACGTAGCCTGCGAACCACGAGCCGTAACGCTTGTCCCGCAGTGCATCCGGGCAGCGTTCGACTATCTTTTCTGCCACATACGCATAGCTCCAGGAGCAGTTCAGAAGCGTCACCAGTCCGGTCAGCACATCCCCGGTCTGTGCCTCCCAAAGCATACAATGGGTATAAGCGTTGTTGTCCATGTGAGGACGGGCGCTGTGGATCTCCTCCTCCGTAATGCCAAGGCGCTTCATATACGGAATGTGGGTGCGGAAGGTCTCTCCAATGGTGTCCGCCAGCTCTCCGCTCAAAAAGCGGATCTGCTCAAAATCGTCAGCCTTCTGGATGATTGCCGCAAAGATCTTCACATAATCCTTGAGGTATAAATAATCCTGAAGCATATAATACCGGAATTTTTCCGGCGGCAGCGTTCCATCTGCCATCTGCGTCACAAACGGGTGGCAAAGATACCGGGGCCAGATTTTTTCCGCCCGGGCATAGAGTGTTTGTGAGAGCTTCACGCCGTCCTCCTCTTTCATTTATGGGCGATGATCGCCACATAGCCGCCGCTCTGATAGCCGGGGACCACATCCTCCACGTCCTCGTTGGTGTACATAGGGTTCTTCAGCAGGGTCTGATAGAAGTCAAAATCGTGGAAGCCCAATGCCTTGAGCACGTCGATCTTCTCCTCCGTGGAATGCCACACGCCTGCGCAGCACAGCTCGTGGGGATACGGCAGCTTGGGCATAACGCCGTTGAGGAACGGGTGGTCAAAGGTGCCTACCTCTTTTGCCAGCAGATACATGAACCCAAAGGCGCTCTCCTTGGGAACGTCCAGCGAAATAAAGGTGCCGTTCGGCTTGAGGGCCTTCTTGCAGACGTCAAACGCCCGGGTCAAGTCCTCCATATAGCTGGAGCTGCCGTTGAGATAGATCACATCATAGGCATTCTCCTCCAGCTCCGCATCTTCAATCGCGCCGAAGGCCACCACGTTCACGCCGCGCTTCTCTGCGATGGCACCCATGTCGCGGGAGGGCTCAATGCCTTCGATACCGCTGCAGTCGATCATGCTCTCAAACAGGCCGCTGCCGCAGCCCACGGAAAGCACGCGTTTGCCCTGAATATCACCGAGCACTTTCTGGAACAGGCGAAGCTCACTCTGAAACAGGTTCTCATTCTCCATGAACCAAGCGTCATACTGTGCCGCATAGCCGTCAAATTTAGGTTTCATTGTCAAAGAGTCCTTTCTGATTTTAGAATTTCAAATCTACGGGGGTTCTTTACCGTTGTCTTTGGTTCATTTTTCCTTGAAAAGCTGGGTGTTTACCTCGTTGGATTCCTAAACACCGCATTCGATACGGGGTAACATAAGGCTAAAGCCCTACCTCTTGCATTTAAATGAACCTTTTGTTAAGTGTATCACAAGCAGCCCCTCTCCGCAACGCCATTCTTAACAGTCCGCAGCGGATCTCTGCCTCAATTTTTCCGTAATCGTTTTACGATTCAGCAAAGAGAGCAAGCAGCCCCTCCCCCTGCTGTCTGAATGTGGATTCTGACAGATTTTTCAGAAAACATCCGCTAAAAATCGGCGTCCTTTTTCACAAGACTCTTTGCTTTTCCGCGCCGGCATGGTATGATAGCCACAGTACCTTGCCCCCGACACAAGCCGGGCTGCGCTCCGTCAGCGGCGGAGCACTGTTTCCCGGCGGGGGAATCACGAAAGGGAGTATCGTATGGAGTACAGCAGCATCTTTGTCTGTCTCATGGGCATGGGCACGGTGTTCTTCGGGCTGATCTGCCTGATCGCGCTGACCTATCTCATGAGCGCCGTGGTGGGCCGTGGGAAAAAGGCCGCCCCGGCACCGGTCCCGGCTGCGCCCCAGACCGCCGGTGAGGTAACACCGGAGCTGGTAGCCGCCGTATCCGCCGCGCTGGCGGAGGAGCTGGGCACCGACATCACCGGCATCCGCATCGTTTCCATGAAAAAAGTGTAAGGAGAGGGAGAAACACACATGAAAAAGTACAGAGTCACCGTCAACGGGACGGTTTATGAAGTCGAACTGGAAGAGCTGACCGGCTCCGCCCCCGTTTCCGCCCCGGCGGCTCCCGCCGCTGCCCCCGCACCTGCCGCGTCTGCCGCACCGGCTGCCGGTGAGCAGATCTGCGCCCCCATGCCCGGCAACATTCTGGCCGTCAACGTCACCGCCGGTCAGGCCGTGAAAAAGGGCGACGTGCTGATGGTTCTGGAGGCCATGAAGATGGAAAACGAGATCATGTGCCCCCGGGACGGCGTGGTGGCCTCCGTCAACACCTCCAAGGGCGCTTCCGTGGAGTCCGGCACGCTGCTGTGCGTCCTCCAGTAAGGCAGGGCCGATATAGACGCAATCATTCGCTTTTTACAGGACACCGGCTTCTACCTCTTTTCCCAGGACGGCAACTGGCGCTGCCTCATCATGCTGGGCATCGCCTGCGTGCTGCTGTACCTGGGCATCGTAAAGAAGTTTGAACCGCTGCTGCTGGTGCCCATCGCCTTCGGTATGCTCATCACCAACCTCCCCGGTGCCAATATGTTCCACGAGATCTTCTTCGCCGGGGGCCACATCCACTGGGACCTCATCGGCGGGCAGCCCGTCACGGCGTCGCTGCTGGCGGACCTCCACAGTCAGGGCGTGGCGGAAAATGTGCTGGCCCCCTACATCCAGCAGTTGATGACCGCCGCCCAGACCACCTTCTCCCCGGAGATGGTGGAACAGGCCATCGCCGCCGTCACGGAGGAGGCCGGAGCCGCCATTACCGCTCTGGAAGCGCAGCTTCAGGCGCTGGTGCAGGCGGAGCAGGCCGCTGCCTACTACGGCATGACCCTCTCTGACATCACCATCACTCCGGGTCTGGTGGACATCCTTTACTTAGGCGTCAAGCTGGGTATCTATCCCTGCCTGATCTTCATGGGCGTGGGCGCTATGACGGACTTCGGTCCCCTCATCGCCAACCCCAAGTCCCTGCTGCTGGGCGCGGCCGCCCAGCTGGGCATCTTCATCACCTTCGTGGGCTGCCGTTTCATGGGCTTCACCGGCCCGGAATCCAGCGCTATCGGCATCATCGGCGGCGCAGACGGCCCCACGGCCATTTTCGTCACCGTTTTGCTGGCTCCGGCCCTGTTAGGCCCCATCGCCGTGGCGGCATATTCCTACATGGCCCTGGTCCCCGTGATCCAGCCTCCCATCATGAAGCTGCTGACCACGGAGAAAGAGCGCCAGATCGTCATGAAACCCCTCCGGGAAGTCAGCAAGAAGGAGAAGATCGTATTCCCCATCGTGGTGACCATCTTTGTGGCCCTGCTGGTGCCCTCTGCCGCCCCCCTCATTGCCTGCCTCATGCTGGGCAACCTCTTTAAGGAGTGCGGCGTTACGGAGCGGCTGAGCAAGACCGTTCAGAATGAGCTCATCAATATCGTCACCATCTTCCTTGGCGTCAGCGTGGGCGCAACGGCCACCGGCACCACCTTCCTGTCCCTCCAGACCATCAAGATCATGCTCATGGGCGTGGTGGCCTTCAGCTTCGGCACCGCCGGCGGCGTTCTGCTGGCCAAGTTCATGAACCTGTTCCTCAAGGAGAAGATCAATCCCCTCATCGGCTCCGCCGGTGTGTCCGCCGTGCCTATGGCGGCCCGCGTGTCCCAGATGGTGGGCCAGAAGTACAACCCCGGCAACTTCCTGCTGATGCACGCCATGGGCCCCAACGTGGCGGGCGTCATCGGCTCCGCCATCGCCGCGGGCGTGCTGATCTCCCTGTACGGCTGATAGGAGGCAGATATGGAATTTTTATCGAACAAGCCCCTGCTCATTACGGATACCATCCTCCGGGACGCTCACCAGTCTCAGGCGGCTACCCGTATGACCACGGAGGATATGCTCCCCGCGCTGGAAATGCTGGATTCCATCGGCTACTACTCTCTGGAGTGCTGGGGCGGCGCAACCTTCGACGCCTGTATGCGTTTCCTGAATGAAGACCCGTGGGAGCGGCTGCGGACCATCCGCCAGCACGTAAAGCACACGAAGCTGCAAATGCTGTTCCGTGGCCAGAACATTCTGGGCTACAAGCACTATGCCGACGACGTGGTGGACGCCTTCTGCCGCAAGTCCATTGAAAACGGCATCGACATCATCCGCATTTTCGACGCGCTGAATGACGTGCGAAATCTGGAGCAGGCCATCAAGTCCACCCGGAAGTACGGCGGCGAGGTGGAGGCCACCATGAGCTACACCGTCTCCCCCATCCACAACGAGGACTACTTCGTAAAGCTGGCCAAGACGCTGGAGAACATGGGTGCCAGCGCCATCTGCGTCAAGGACATGGCCAACCTCCTGCTGCCCATGGACGCCTACTCCCTCATCAAGCGGCTGAAGGAGACGGTCTCCATCCCCATTCATCTCCACACCCATAACACCACCGGCACCGGCGACATGGTGAACCTCATGGCCGCCATGGCCGGCGTGGACATCGTGGACACCGCCCTCTCCCCCCTTGCCAACGGCACCTCCCAGCCCGCCACGGAGTCTCTGGTGGCCACGCTGCGGGGCACCGTCCGGGACACCGGGCTGGATCAGTCCAAATTCCGCAAGGTGGCGGCCCGTCTGCAAAACGAGGGCATTCTGGACCCCAAGGTCCTGCGGGTGGACACCAACACCCTGCTCTATCAGGTCCCCGGCGGAATGCTGTCCAACCTGATCTCCCAGCTCAAGCAGGCCGGGAAGGAGGACAAGTACTATGACGTGCTGGCGGAGATTCCCCGTGTCCGCAAGGACTTCGGCTATCCCCCGCTGGTGACTCCCACCAGCCAGATCGTAGGCACCCAGGCGGTGATGAACGTCATCGTGGGCAAGTACAAGACCTTCCCCAAGGAGTCCAAGGGACTGCTGCGGGGCGAGTACGGCGCGCTGCCCGGCGAGGTGAACCCGGAGGTCCGGGCGCTGGCGGGCATCGACCCGGAGGCGGTCATCACCTGCCGTCCGGCGGACAACATTGCCCCGGAACTGGAAACCTACAAAGAGCAGTTTAAGGACATCGCCAAGTCCGAGGAGGACGTGCTGTCTCTGACCCTGTTCCCCCAGGTGGCCCCCAAGTTCCTGGCCTGGCGGGACGGCCCTCACGAGGCCCCGGCCCAGCCTGCCGAAGCACCCAAGGCCCCTCCCGCCGGCCCCAACGCCGTCCGGGAGCTGTTCGTGGAGTATAAATTTTAATCTTTCCCTGCCGTCCCGGACCTTTTAAAAAGGTCCGGGACGGTTTTTTCGGCTCTCCGAAACGCGGAGGGTCGGTTTGTTTTTCACAGAAAAACGCTCTGCCCCGCAACTGTTTTTTATCCGGGTGCATCAGCGCTTCTTATAGTAAATATTTGATTTTCATTCTTTTCTTGTAAAAAAAACCATTCTATAATAACCCGGTCAAAAAAAGCAATCGTATGCCGTGCGGAGCTTCCGCACGTAATTTGGGAGGCAATTCAAATGGCAAACTGCGCAATCGTAGGGATCAACTGGGGCGACGAAGGCAAGGGCCGCATGGTGGATTATCTCACCAACCACTTTGACGTGGTGGTGCGGTATCAGGGCGGCGGCAACGCCGGACATACCGTGGTGAATGACAGGGGCACCTTCGCCCTCCACCTGCTGCCCTCCGGCATTTTCCGGGAAGGTGTGGTGAACATTCTGGGCAACGGCGTGGCGCTGGACTGCGAAAACCTGCTGGCGGAGATGAACACCCTCCGGGCCGCCGGGGTGTCCATTACCCCGGAGAATCTGAAGATCAGCGACCGGGCCTCCCTCCTGCTGCCCTGGCACCGGGAGCTGGACGGTCTGGAGGAAGCCCGGCTGGCTGACAAGAAGTACGGCTCCACCAAGCAGGGCATCGCCCCCTTCTATTCCGACAAGTACCAGAAAAAGACGGTGATGGCCGGAGAGCTGCTCCACCCCCAGCATTTGAAGGAGCATCTGGCGGATCTGCTGGAATGGAAGAATCTGACCCTCCAGAAGGTCTACGGTGCCAAGGGCTACACGCTGGACGAGCTGTTAGCTTGGGTAGACAAGTACTGTGAAGCAGTTAAGCCTTACATCACAAACACCACCGCGTTCCTGCGGGACGCCCAGAAAGCGGGTAAATCCATCCTCTTTGAGGCCCAGCTGGGCGCCCTCCGGGACCTGGACTACGGCATTTATCCCTATACCACCTCCTCCAACTCTGTGGCGGCCTATGCGCCGGTCGGCTCCGGTCTGCCCACCGCCAAGCTGGATGAGGTTGTGGGCGTGGTGAAGGCCTATTCCTCCTGCGTGGGCGAGGGCCCCTTTGTGTGTGAGATGTTCGGGGAAGAAGGCCAGAAGCTACGGGATGCCGGCGCGGAATACGGCGCCAAGACCGGACGGCCCCGCCGGGTGGGTCCCATCGACCTGGTAGCCACCCGTTACGGCGTGGAGGTCCAGGGCGCCACCAATATCGCCCTCACCAAGCTGGATATTCTCAGCTATATGGACAAGATCCCCGTCTGCGCCCACTATGAGCTGGACGGCCAGCAGACCGACGAATTCCCCTTCCCCGTCTGCCTTCAGGACGCCAAGCCCGTCATCGAGTACGTGGACGGCTGGAAGTGCGACATCTCCAAGGTCCGCAGCTGGGACGAGCTGCCGGAAAACGCCCGGAACTACGTGGAGTATGTGGAGCGGGCCATCGGCTGTCACATCGGCTATGTGTCCGTGGGCGCGGAGCGGGACAGCCTCATCATCCGGTAAAATGAAAAGGAACTGGAACGGCGCCGCCGTTCCAGTTCTTCTGCCTGGACATTTCCGCTGTTTTTCTGTAGAATGAATTGAATCGAATCATCAATGTAAAAGAGGGACTTTTATGAGCAAAGACATTTACGAATCCCCCCTGGCTTCCCGGTATGCGTCGAAATACATGCTGCACCTGTTTTCCCCGGACATGCGGTTCCAGACCTGGCGGCGGCTGTGGGTGGAGCTGGCCCGGGCGGAGCACGAGCTGGGTCTGCCCATCACCGCAGAGCAGGTGGCGGAGCTGGAAGCCCACGTCACCGACATCGACTACGCTGCCGCGGAACAGCGGGAAAAGGAAGTCCGCCATGACGTGATGGCCCATGTCTACGCCTACGGTCTGGCGGCCCCCTCCGCGGCGGGGATCATCCATCTGGGCGCTACCAGCTGCTATGTGACGGACAACGCCGACCTGATCCTCTACCGGGACGGTCTGCGGTATCTGCGGGGGCAGATCTTATCCGTTCTGGTGAATCTGGCGGCCTTTGCCCGGCAGTACGCCGCCACGCCCACTCTGGGCTACACCCACTACCAGCCCGCCCAGCCGGTGACGGTGGGCAAGCGGGCGGCATTGTGGATGCAGGATTTCCGCTCCGATCTGGAGGAGCTGGATCACGTGCTGGCCACCCTGCGCTTCTTAGGCTGCCGGGGCACCACCGGCACCGAGGCCAGCTTCATGGATCTCTTTGAGGGCGACGGGGCGAAAATCGACGAGATGAACCGCCGGATCGCCGCCGCTTTCGGCTTTGAGCGCTGCTTCTCCGTCTGCGGCCAGACCTATCCCCGGAAAACCGACAGCCGGATTCTGAATGTACTGTCCTCCATCGCCCAGAGCGCCTACCGCATGGCCAATGACCTCCGGCTCCTGCAGCATGACCGTCAGGTGGAGGAGCCTTTCGAGAAGAATCAGATCGGCTCCAGCGCCATGGCCTACAAGCGGAACCCCATGCGTTCCGAGCGGATCTGCTCCCTCAGCCGCTATCTGATGGCCGACGCCGCCAACGCCCCTCTGACCGCCTCCGTTCAGTGGCTGGAACGGACGCTGGATGACTCCGCCAACCGCCGCATTTCCCTGCCGGAGGGCTTCCTCTGCGCCGATGCGGTGCTGCGGCTGTGCCAGAACGTGACCAATGGGCTGCACGTCAACGAGAAGATCGTGGACCGGGCCATCCGGGAATATCTGCCCTTCCTGGCCACGGAAAACATTATGATGGAGGCGGTGAAGCGGGGCGGCGACCGCCAGGAGCTGCACGAGAAGATCCGGCAGCACTCCATGGCCGCCACCGCACGGATGAAGGAGGGCGAATCCTTCGACCTGCTGGACCGTCTGGCCGCAGACCCGGCCTTCAGCATGACCCGTGCGGAGCTGGACGCCGTGATGGAGCCGTCCCTGTACATCGGCCGCTGCAAAGAGCAGGTGGAGCGCCTGCTGGCGGAGTATGCCCCCCTGCTGACGGACGCACAGACCGCCGACGGCGCCATCAGCCTGTAAATACTGAGGTATCAAGCTTCATGCATGAGTACCGCACCGCGAAAATGCGCAAATGTCAGTGCGCGAAGTTGGTGTGCACCATTTCCGGTTGCCCCACAGGGGCGAGAAAATGGCACATTTCTGATTTTGCATAGCAAAAAACGGCGTTCCTATTCTTCCAGCTCGGAAGTTAGGAACGCCGCTTTTGGTTCGGTCTATATTTTGTTTTTCGCTGTGCCTGTCAGGGCCTCACGCTTTGATTCAGCTGATCGACAAACGGCTGCGGACCAGCTGGTAAAGATACTCCACGCCGTATTTCAGCGCATCCTCATCCATCAGGTAGCGGCAGTTGTGATGGGGGAAGGTAATACCCTTTTCCTCACTGCGGGCTCCCAGCTCCACAAAAAAGCCAGGACAGTCTTCCTGCAGAGCGGAGAAATCCTCACCGGGCATCAGGGGATCGATCTCCAGCACAGCGCTTTCGCCGAAATGCTCCTCAATGACCTTGCGGCTGGAAGCCGTCAGGGCCTTGTCATTCATTACGGAGGCATAGCCCAGGGTGAACTTGAAATCGCAGTCCGCACCGTGAGCCGCGCAGATGCCGCGGGCAAGCTCCTCCATCAGCTTGGGGAGCCGCTCCCGGGTCTCCTTGCTGAAGGTTCGGGTGGAACCGGTGATGGCCACCTCACCGGGGATGATATTATACGCCTCTCCGGCATGGATCATGCACACGGACACCACGGCAGGCTCCACCGCCTGGATACGCCGGGAAACCAGGGTCTGCAAGGCTCCCACGATCTCACCGGCGATGACGATGGGGTCCACACAGGTCTCCGGGAACGCGGAGTGGCCCCCCTTGCCGATGACCCGGATGTCAAAGCGGTCGGTGGCGCTGGTGAGGGCGCCGGGCCGGACACCGAAGGTGCCCGTAGGGAAGTTGGAGCTCAGGTGCATGCCGTACAGCTCGTCTACCCCCTTCATCACGCCGGCCTTCAGCATTTCCACCGCGCCGCCGGGAGGCAGCTCCTCCGCATGCTGGAACAGGAACCGCACCTCGCCCTTGAGGCTGGTCCGCTCCGCCGCAAGCAGCTTAGCTGCCGCAAGCTGCATGGCCGCATGGCCATCGTGGCCGCAGGCATGCATGACACCGGGCACTGTGGAGGCATAGGGCAGCCCCGTCTCCTCCTGAATGGGAAGCGCGTCAATATCCGCCCGCAGGGCCAGTACCGGACCGGGCTGGACCCCTTTCAGCACCGCTACCACGCCTGTTTTGGTGGGAAATTCCAACGTCAGACCCGGGATCTTTTTCAGTGCCTCCGTCAGGTAAGCCGTTGTATGGACCTCCTGAAAGGAAAGCTCCGGGTTCTGATGCATATGGCGCCGCCAGGCGATTATATCAGGCTCCAGCGCCAGGACCTCTTCTGAAATCATATTCATTACTCCTGTTCTTAAATGGGTATTTCATTAGTTCAACTTATATGAAACAAGGGCGATTCCCGTCCGAAATTATGGTATGGTATGACCTTGACTTTTTCCCTCAGAAAGTTAGAATAAAGTAGTCTCATTTTTAAAATTGCCGAACGGAGGGGAATGCGCCTTGCTGAAAGAGATTGCCGAAGCTATGCTGGGCAGCCGCCCCTTTGACCTGGTGATCCGCAATGTGCAGATCGTCAATGTGTTCAGCGCCTCTATTGTAAGCGGATCTATCGGCATTGTCAACGGTCATATCGCCGGGGTTTTTGGCCCGGAAGAAGCGCTGGACAGCCGCCGGAGCATTGATGGCGGCAACGCTTATGCCCTGCCTGGCTTCGTGGATTCTCACATGCATCTGGAGAGCAGCATGCTGACGCCGGAGCATTTTGCTCAGGTGGCCCTATCCTGCGGCACAACCACGGTATGCGCCGACCCCCATGAAATTGCCAATGTCCTTGGCATCGAGGGCGTCCGGGGCCTGGCAGATGCCTGCCGGTCCCTGCCCCTGCGGGTGCTGCTGACCGCCCCCTCCACCATTCCCTCCGCTCCCGGTCTGGAGGATTCCGGTTTTGATGTTGGCCCCGCTGAGATGGAGGCCCTGCTGGATATTCCCGGCGTGGCTGGATTGGGCGAGGTCATGGATTTCAACGCCGTCGCCGCCGGGGATGAGCGGATGCTCTCCGTCATCGAAGCTGCCGCCAACCGGGGCGTTTTTCTGGACGGCCACGTCTCCGCCCTCACCGGCCGCCGCTTGCAGATCTTCCGGGCCATGGGCATCGACAGCGACCACACCGTTCCCTCTGCTGAAAAGCTCCGGGAGGAGCTGGCTCTGGGCTTCACGGTGCAGGTACAGGAATGCATGCTGAACCGGGAAATCGTCCAGGCCATGAATGATGCACCGGTGCAGGACCGCATCTGCCTGGTGACGGACGATGTTCCCCTCCCCCGGCTGATGCGTCAGGGGCATTTGAACTTTGTGGTGGAACGGGCCATCGAGCTGGGTCTTGACCCCATCCGGGCCATCCGTTACGCCACCATCAACCCCGCCGTTCGCCTGCGGCTGTACCGCACTGGCGGCATCGCCCCCGGCATGGAGGCGGACATTCAGTTGGTGCGGGACCTGTGCCATCCCAGGCCGGAGCTGGTGCTCCGGAGCGGGGAAGTGGTCTGGGACCATGGCAGCTATCTGCCCCATACCGCCCCTTACCAGATCCCGGACCATCTGCGGGGCTCCGTTCATCTCCGTCCCGTGACGGAAGCGGACTTTGCCGTCAAGGTGCCGGTACGCCCCGGCTTCTCCGGAGGCACCGCCGTGGTGAATCTGATCGGCCAGGATGGCGTCTCCATTCGCACCCAGCGGGTCCGGAAGACCCTGCCCCTGGCAGATGAAAGAGACGGCTTTGCCTGTCTGAAAACAGCTCCTTACTTAAAAATGGCAGTATTCAACCGCTATGGCCGGGACCAGCACGGCATCGGCCTGCTGACCGGCATGGACGGTGTCACCGGTGCCGCCGCACTGACCTACGGCCACGACTGCCACAACCTGACGGTCTATGGCGGTAATGACGCTGATATGGCTCTGGCGGCCAACACCCTCCGGGAATCCCAGGGTGGGCTCTGCACCGCGGAAAACGGCAAGGTGCTGACCCTCATCCCCCTGCCGCTGGCGGGACTGATGTGCGACCAGTCTCCGGAAGCGCTGCTGGCGCAGATGGAGCAGTTCCTGGCGGACTGCCGCCGCATGGGCTTCAACCATCAAAATCTGCTGACGTTCTTCACCCTTATGCCGCTGGCGGTTTCGCCGGAGCTGAAATGCACGGACCGGGGTCTGGTGGATGCGCTGCACAAGCGGCTTCTGCCTTTGATTGACGAGATAAAGGAGATAAGTTCGGATGGAACGTAAACACCGTGCACTGCTGCTGGCACTGCCCACCGTATTGACCCTGCTGTTTTTCTTCGTGGCACCGATGGTCTACATTCTGGTCCACACCCTGCATGAAAACGGCTTTTCCGATTTTGTGGATTTCTTCGGAGATCCTTTTTACCGCAACATCCTCTGGGTCACCCTCCGGGTGTCCCTGGTGTCCACCGCCATCTCCCTGGTGCTGGGCTATCCCACGGCTTTTTACATGGCCCGGACCAAGTCCCGTATGAAGCAGGTCATGATGATTGTGATCCTGTTTCCCTTTTTGGTCAGCGCCGTGGTCCGTTCCTACGGCTGGATGGTCATTCTGGGAACCAACGGCCTTTTGAACCAGCTGCTCCAGTCCTTGGGGCTCATCTCCGCCCCTCTGAAAATCCTGAACACGGAGACGGCGGTCATCATCGGTATGATCCACCTGCTGGTGCCCTATATGGTCCTCTCTCTGGTGGGGGTGCTCCAGAGCATTGACCCTAACGTGGAGTACGCGGCCTACAGCTTGGGTGCCTCTCCTCTGCAGACCTTTTCCAAGGTGGTGTTCCCCCTGAGCCTGCCGGGCATTATCTCTGGCTGCGTTCTGGTGTTCACTATGAGCATGACCTCTTACGTAACGCCCAAACTGCTGGGCGGCTCCAAGTTCCGGATGATGGCCACCATGGTGGTCCAGGAGATCAATGTGAATTTTGACTGGGGTGCGGCCTCCGCCATCAGCTATATTCTGCTGGCAGTGATTCTGCTGGTGCAGATCGCGGTGGTGCTGTGCACCTCCGGATATATGAAACGTATGGGAGGAGGAAAGTGATATGCGCGAAAAAGATGTGAATCTGCCCTGCCGGATCTTTGCCATTCTGGTGATGCTGTTCCTGCTGGCGCCTCTGGTGGTGATCGTCATCGCCTCCTTCACGCCCACAGCCCTCATCACCTTCCCGCCCCAGGGCTTCTCCCTGAAATGGTACGCCAATATCTTCGGTTCCTCCACCCACTTTATGGATGGTCTGGTGAACAGCCTGAAAATCGGTATTCTGGCCACAGCGGCGGATATTCTGCTGGGCGTCACGGCAGCCCTATCCGTCTGCCGGTACAGCTTTAAGGGCAAGGACGCCCTGCTGAACTACTACACCTCTCCCATGTATGTGCCCAGTGTGGCCTTCGCCTTTGTTCTGCTGCAGGTCTACAGCCAGATCGGCGGTGTGTCCGGTATGCTGCGCATTTTCATCGGCCATCTCATTATCATTCTGCCCTACATCGTGCGGAACACGGTGTCTGTACTCCATGTGTTCAACTGGACGCTGGAGGATGCGGCTACCTCCATGGGAGCCACCCCTATTCAGGTGTTCTTCAAGATCACCATTCCCTTGGCCCGGCCCGGCATCATGGCCGGTGCGCTGCTGGCTTTTTTGTATTCCTTTGACGAGGTGGCCCTGAGCAGCCTGCTCTCCACCCCGAGGTTCATCACCCTGCCCATCCGCATCATGAACTATATGGAGCTGACCTTCGATCCCACTCTGGCCGCCATCTCCACACTGCTGATCCTGGCATCTCTGGTTCTGATCGTACTGATGGAGAAGTTTGTAGGGTTGGACATGTTTGTTAAGTGAGAATGGAAAGGTGTAAACTATGGCTACTTTGGAATTACAGGGACTGACCAAGCGATTCGGCGAGTTCACCGCGGTGGATTCCATGAACCTGAAGGCTGCCGAAGGCGAGATGATCGCCCTGCTGGGCGGCAGCGGCTGCGGCAAGACCACCACACTGCGCATGATCGCCGGCTTTACTGAACCCACCGCCGGGCAGATCCTGGTGGACGGCAAAAACGTTTCCACTATCCCCCCCTACCGCCGCAATATCGGCATTTTCTTCCAGAATTACGCGCTGTTCCCCCACATGACGGTTTTTGAAAACGTGGCCTTTGGTCTGAAGCTCCAGAAGCTGCCCAAAAACGAGATCCGTGAGCGGGTGGAGCACATGCTCGCTCTGGTAAAGCTTACCGGCATGGACAAGCGTTATCCCCGGCAGCTCTCCGGCGGTCAGCAGCAGCGGGTGGCCCTGGCCCGGGCTCTGGTGACCCGTCCCTCCATTCTGCTGCTGGATGAGCCCCTCTCCAACCTGGACGCCAAGCTCCGGGTAGAGATGCAGGTGGAGATCAAGCGCATCCAGAAGGAGCTGGGCATCACCACCATCATCGTGACCCACGATCATGAGGAGGCCGTCTCCCTGGCGGACCGGGTCATCGTTATGAACGCCGGACACATTCTGCAGATCGGCAAGCCCCAGGAGGTTTTTGACCGGCCCGCCTCTCCCTTTATTGCAGACTTTATGGGCTTTTCCACCTTTCTTCACGGCATTGCCGCCGGAGCAGAGGGAGATATGCGCCTGATCCGCTGCGGTGCTCACACGCTCCAGGTCCCGGCAGAGGCCGCCCAGGAGCTGTCTGAGGGCGACGCATGCATTCTGGCCATCCGCTCCGAAAACATCCGGACTGCGGAGCAGGAAGGTGTCAATACCGTCCGGGGCACCGTCAAAAGTGCCACCTACAAGGGTCATACCACCCGGCTGGAGGTCTCCGGCTGTTTTGAGGAAATGGTATACCCCGCTATCCACGAATATGCGGACGTGCAGGAGGGCAGTGAAGTTCTGCTTCACTTCCCCGCCCAGCATTTCTGTGTATATAAGGACATCAAATAAAATCTGGAGGATGTAAACAAAATGAAAAGCAAGCGCATTTTTACACTGATGCTGGCTCTGGTCATGACCCTGAGCCTGGCCGCCTGCGGCGGCAGCAAGCAGGAGGAAACTCCCGCTGATAACGCCGGAAACGGCGAAGCAGCTGGCGATACTCAGGATTTCGGCGGCGCTGAGCTGGTCGTTGCTACCTGGGGCTGGGCCGAGGCCGGTCTCAAGACCCTGGCCGCCGACTTTGAGTCCAAGTACAACTGCACCATCGTGGTGGACCCCACCAGCGGCAACGGTGACCGTCTCAACAAGCTGATGGCTGAGCAGAACGATCCCACCGCCGATGTGGCCCTGCTGACCAAGAGCTTTGCCCAGACCGGCAATGAGGCGGGCCTGTTTGAGAAGATCGACACCAACATCGTCACCAGCATCGGCGATCTGTATGACATCGCTGTCAACGCCGACGGCTACGGCCCCTGCTACTCCCTGTGCCGCTACGGCATCATGTACAATGCCGACGCTCTAGAGAAGGCCGGTCTGCCCGCCCCCACCTCCTACGAGGGTCTGTTTGATGACCAGTATGCGCACATGGTGGCTCTGCCCGACATGACCTCCACCGCCGGCCCCTACATGCTGGTGGCTATGGCCGAGGCCATGGGCGGCAGCCAGGAGGATGTGACCCCCGCCATGGAGCTGATGCAGGAGAAGAAGGACAACATCGATCTGTGGTATTCCACCTCTTCCGACGTTGTCAACGCCTTCACCACCGGTGAGGCCAACATCGCCGTGTTCATGGACATCAATATGCCCAGCCTGACCGACAGCGGCCTGAACATGGTCTGGGTGGACGCCGCCGAGGGCTCCTTCTCCGCTCCCGCTACCGCCAACGTGGTGAAGAACTGCAAGAACCCTGAGCTGGCCCAGCTGTTTGTGGAATACCTCATCAGCAAGGACACCCAGGACAAGATCGCTGAGGTCATGAACGAGGCCCCCGTGAACAAGAACGCCACCATGGACGATTCTCTGAAGACCTATCTGGCCTTCGGCGACGAATCCATGAACGCCTTGAAGGAATTTGACGAGGCCTACATCACCGCCAACAAGGAAGCCTGGATCGATACCTTCCAGCGCACCGTTGCTGTTCAGTAACCTATCAAAGTATCCGCAGAAACGGAGGAGACGCCCCGGCGTTTCCTCCGTTTTTTAAACAACTGACAAGGAGAAAAGCCTGCCATGAAGCTGACTGTCTTATCAGAAAACGCCGTTCTGTACCCCGGCCTTGAGGGGGAATTCGGCCTGTCCGTCTACCTGGAGGAAGGAGATGCCCGCCTGCTGTTCGACGCCGGGGAGCGGGACGCCTGCCTGCGGAACGCGGAGAAGCTGGGTATTGACCTCCGGCGGGTCACTGCCGTGGCGTTCAGTCACAACCACCGGGATCACTGCGGTGGTTTTCTGCGCCTGGCGGAGCAGCTTCCGCCGGACGTACCCATTTACGCCCATAGCGGCTTTTTCATCCGGAAGTGGTGGGACCACCGGTGCGACCCGCCCCAGCAGGAGACCTATTCCCAGACGCTGGAGTTGGTAGGCCCGCCCATGGAGGCATCCTGGTTCTTCCAGCAGGGGCTGACCGGCTTCCGCTGTCTGGCAGATGACTGTATACAGATCGCTCCGCATGTGTATCTCCTGGGGAATTTCCCCGTCCCCGGACCAGAGGAGGCGGTGCATCCCTCCTCGGTCATGGAGGGGCCGGATGGCCGCCTTGTCCTGGATACCTTCCCGGAGGAGCAGGTCTGTGTGGTAGATACCCCAGCAGGGCTGGTGGTACTCACCGGATGCGCCCACAACGGCATCCGCAACATTCTCTCCACGGTGGAACGGCGCTTCCCGGAGCGGCCCATCCAGGCCGTTTTCGGCGGTACCCACCTGGTACCCCCGGACTCGGAACGCATTGCCCGGACGGCAGACTATTTCCGGCACAGCTCCATCACCTGTGCCGGTGTCTGTCACTGCACCGGCCCCATGGGTCTGGAAGTCTTTGCCCAAACAGTGCCCGCCTATCTGCCTACCGGCGCAGGCTTGGTATGGCAGACGCCCTCTTTCGCAAGGACATCCGCAGGCAGAAAAGAGAGTTGACCGCCATACGGAAAGCCCGCAAGCTCAGAAATAAAAACCCCCGGATACCTTATCCTCCCTGTCAGGGGAACAAGGTATCCGGGGGTTTTATCTATTACGGAATCGGACAGTTCTGCCCCGCTGTGCGGTTTTTCCCCGGATCATTCCCGCAAGGTAGGTGCGCTGCCAGATAAGCGCACATCCCGGGCAGAAATTCGTGGCGCTTCGGCAGAGGCCGTGCCACGTGGGAGGGATTCATGCTGATCTCCCGTCCCAGCTGGCTGTTGGAAAGTTCCGCAATATTCATCAGTCCGTCAAATCGTTCGACAAACATGATGATCTCTCTGCTTTTTTCTCCATTATATGACAGCTATCCGCACGAGCCAACAATTTTGGCACGGTTTGTGCTGAAAATCTGGCATGGTCATTCGAGCGCGTTCGCTTGTTTTTTTCCTCTTTCAGCCCGTATCCTATATAGGTAAGGAGGCACCCCCCGGTTCCGCAGCGGATCATCAATTTCTTAACAAGCTCACTTAGCGCAAACTCTGTCTGTCAACTCTGCAAACGCCTTGTTTTTCATGTTCGCGCATGGTAAAATACACAAATAGCCAGTCCACCCCTCGCATTTATTTTGCATTTTGACGGATTTTGGCCATCACTGCCAAACAATTCACTTCCGCTTCAAGGGCGGCAGCACCGCCGCGGTATAAATTCAGCCGGGACAAACCCATGGCTGAACTTCTTCTATATTCCTACATTTAAGGGAGGAAAAAAACTTATGAAACGAAGGATTTTGTCAACCCTGATGGCACTTGTGCTGTGTCTCACACTCCTTCCGGCAGCGGCCTATGCCGCCGGGGGCACGGCGGTCTATGTCAGCAGCAGCGGCAATGATGGAACCGGTGACGGCTCGGCGGACAAGCCCTTCGCCACGCTGGCCAAGGTGGTCGACGCAGCAGAGGACGGCGCGACGGTCTACGTCATGAGCGACCTGACCATGACGGCGCCGCCCGTTTCAGACCTGTTGCAATCGCGAAAAAAATTGTCATTTTGACTAAGCTGACCCTTGCAGGCAAACCGGCTTTATGCTATAATTTCCCCGTAGCTGCTGCGGGGTTTTACCGCAGTTGTAAATATGATCCATATCCGGTGGAAAGCGGTGAACGCCTATCAAGCAAATCAGCAAACATCCCTGAACCCCATCGCATCCCCCTGAACCCGGGTCCCGGGCGGGACTCAAAAGAAATCGCGTGGAAAGAAGGTATAGATTTATGAAATGCAAACGGCTATCCGCAGCGATCCTGTCTTTGGTTATGATCATATCCTTGCTTCCAACGACGGCGCTTGCGGCGGAGATACCGGCGGAGTACAAGCCAACGATTGAGTGGACGGATATAGGAGGAGTGATTCATAAGTATACTCTTACCGTGAATGTCTATTACGAAGGTAAGTACGTCGGGAAAGTTTCTTCAAGTGACAACAATCTTTCTGCTAAAGTAACTGTTCCTTCAACAATGGAAGTACAGAAATACGAAGTGACAGGACACGGTTGTGCATATTCTAATGTGAGCAAGTTGTTCACATTCACATCGCATGTATTTGGCGGTTCTACAGAGGGGACGCTTAACCTTTATCTCCGCAGCACGGCCGGCCACAAGGTCACGGTCGAGTATGTCTATACAGATGACGAAAGTAAAAACGATTCTAAATTCGAAAATGTGAAGTACGCCGAGGAAAAGTCCTTCGGCAGCCTTGACAAAAAGGACTATGGCTATGAGATCACCGTTTCTTCCGGTGACGCGAAGTATGAGGTCAATTCGCTGAACGTGCTCCGGGTAACTGGCGGCGCAGAGGCCTCCGTGATCACGGTTACCTATACCCCGAAGGATGTGATCTACATTGACCAGTATTACGATAATGGCAAATTGTGGGTCAAGTGGACCGAGAATAATATCAAGGTCAACGGTCCTGAACTGCTGAATGGCGCAGCGGAAGCGGCTGTCATTGAAGGGGAAAACCTGACCGACGCTGTGGAGAATTACCGCTTCCTGACGGTCGATGGCGTTACCTACGATTTCAGCTTTGCCAGTCTTGTGCCCGTAAAAGGTAGCATACTACAGCCGATTACAGACGTCTGGTATGACCGTGATGAGGGAACATGGTATTATTCGCACACGGATCGAAAAGGGGTGTTGTTTGGGCTGGGGGACAAGGTTCCTGTTGTCAATAGGGGCTGCGTCAACTTCTGCTACAACACGCCCCACACTGAAAACAGCGAGCACCACGACTGGAAATGGGTGCATGTTGATGGCACGGAAAAGGAGAACAGCCAGCATCAGCAGGTCTGCAAGCACTGCAACAAAGAAGGTACTATAGAACGCTGCAAATTTGACCTCCCTACCACCGAGACAGGAACGCATACCTGCAAAGATTGTGGGTATTCTTATACAGATGAGATCACACCGACCGGGACCCCTGTATATGTCTATTTTAAGACGGTCAACACTAAGAACGAACTGGTCAAAGTTGAAAGCGGCGTGACATACAATGCTAACGGTAGCAGTTGGGCAACGCTGGGCAAGCTGGTAACGGCAACTCCCGTGACCCCAGAGAAGAAGAACATTCTGGGCGCCGAGGTCAAGACAAGCAGTAATTTCGTGAAGCACGACAGTAATAAGGACTTTGACCTCGATTGGATCAGCGAATGGGTGGACCTGAAACGAGATAACGGCGCGGCCGGTTACGAGAGCGAAGCACCCTTTGGCACACACGTCTGGCACCTGGACGGTCAGGTCAATGTCTATAAGCTGTCCTATGACGCCAATCGGCCCGCCGGTGTAACGGCAGATGTTACGGTCCCCGATTCTGCGTATTACCTGCCGGGCTGGAACGCCCCGGTGAGCACAGATGATCCCACGCTGCAGGGCTATAACTTCGGAGGCTGGTATAAGGAGCCGGAGTGCGTGAACGAGGCTAAGGAAAAGGTTGCTGTAGCTGAAGATACGGTCCTCTATGCTAAGTGGACGCCTCTGGCATAGCCCACCGCGGATCTGATCGACGATGACATTACCATTAAGCATGGCGTCAATGGCGATCCTGAGCACGGTAACGATTCCGATTCCACCGTGCACATTGTCAAAAAGGACGCCAAGATCTCCTATCAGGCCACGCTGGATATGAAGAACCTGGATTTTGGTGCTAACCCCGAGCATGCAGACACCGTTTCTAACATCCAGGGGGCTATGACATCTGTCGGGGCAACTTCTCTCTGGGATTTCATAAAGAACAATTCCATCGACATATTCGCCGACAGCAAGGTGAACCTGTATGTCAAGTTCAGTGACAAGCTGGAAAACCCGGCTACGCTGGACGGCATCACCCTTAAAAGCGGCTGGTTTAAGCTTGATCCGAATAACAAGCCGACCTATAACAATACCACCGGTTATTGGACGATCCCCTGCGTGATCAAAGATGCGGGGGACGAACCTGATACCAACGATTCCATCGTCACCCTTTCCAGGATCACCCTGCCCCTGACCGCTAAAGCGCAGGGTGAACTGAGCAGTGACACGGAACTGAACGTCATTTCCGAGGGCTACATCGACGGTACGATCAAGATTTCTACGCATGAGCTTTCGCTGATCGGCAAGAGCAAGGACGCCCCCGCCAAAAATACCGCCAAGCTAAAGCTTGCCGTGCCCACCTACACCGTGACCTACGATGGAAACGGCGCTGACTCCGGCAAGACCACCGACAACACCGCCTACGCTACCGGCGCAAAGGCCACAGTAAAGGCAAATGGCTATACACGTGACGACTACACCTTCACCGGCTGGAACACGAAGGCGGACGGCAGCGGTAAATCCTACGCGGAAGGCGATCCCATCGAGATGCTCGGTAATGTCGTTCTCTATGCGCAGTGGACGCGCAACAGCAGTCACGACGACGATGACGACAAGTACTTCTTCGCCATTCAGAAGGTGGACGCGCAGGACGGCCACGCCCTGAACGGCGCGAAGTTCAAGCTGTATCAGCTGGACAAGAACGACCGGATCGTCAACCGCAGAGTGGTCGAGACCAGACAGCAGAGCAGCAAAAACGGCATCGCCCTGTTCGGCGTGGACAACAAGAACTCCTATGACGGCATCTGGTACTATGCGGAGGTCTCCGCCCCCGAGGGCTACGTTCTGGACAACACGGAGCATAAGATCAAGGCCACGGACTTCTACGACAGCCTCAGCACCGCCGTCAAATACGCGGACACCGTGCGGAACTACCGCGGCACCACGCCTGATCTGCTGAATGACAGCGATCACTTCGCCTATGTCATCGGCTACATGGACGGCAACGTCCGGCCCTATGGTCTGATCTCCCGCGCGGAGACCACCACCATTTTCTTCCGCCTGCTGAAGGATTCCGTCCGTGACGGCAATCTGCTGACCAGCAACACCTACACCGATGTGGCGGACGATTACTGGGCCAACACGGCCATCTCCACCATGACCGGTCTGGGCATCGTGCAGGGCCGCAGCACCACGACCTTCGATCCCAAGGCGCCCATCACCCGCGCTCAGTTCGCCGCCATCTGCGCCCGGTTCGACACCGGCAAGAGCAGCGGCACGCAGAGCTTCACGGATATCAAGGGCCACTGGGCTGAGAAGTATATCGAGCGGGCCGCGGAGCTGGGCTGGATCAAGGGCTTTGAGGACGGCAGCTTCCGTCCCGACACCTACATCACCCGCGCGCAGGCCATGACCATGATCAACCGGGTGCTGAACCGCATCCCCGAGGATGAAAGCGACCTGCTGCCCGGCATGAACGTCTGGCCGGACTGCAACCCCGGTGACTGGTTCTATCTGGCAGTGCAGGAAGCCACCAATTCTCACGACTTTGAGCACAAGGCCGGCAATTATGAGATCTGGACGGAGCTGACGAAGAATCCCGACTGGACCCGGTACGAAAACTGACATTTTGTGAAACTTTTTTGAAAAACGACCGTCTATATCAATATAGACGGTCGTTTCAGTCTGTCAAAGAACGCCAGTTCTCGTTATGCGAGAGCTGGCGTTTTAGTCGTATCAAAGAAGAAATAGGGCAGAA
>ENA-ORLM01000514-ORLM01000514.1-human-gut-metagenome-genome-assembly--contig:-NODE-514-length-36519-cov-3.679546_pt1 | contig 36519 bp, 41 predicted proteins | sample MGYA00243063_ERZ508815 | MGnify/ENA primary metagenome ERZ508815 (study PRJEB26277, sample SAMN04329768) | human gut metagenome | biome: human-associated habitat | host: Homo sapiens | place: USA...
CCACCGTTCTCTTTTGCAATCAACCTGGTTTTGCATTAATTTACTTTTTATTCATTTAAATGTTTTTCCGGCAGATGGAAAAAGAGCCCCTACCATAATCGGTAGAGGTTCCTCTCCACGCAGCCGCACGGACTGCGACATTTTTAGTTTTGACAGCCATGTGAACTGCTTCACAGGCGGTTACGGTTCTTGGTTGTTCCGTCGCCTTATGTGGTTCATACAGACCGCGATTGGGCATTTTCAGTATCAGTCTTAGATTTCAATCTTATGCAGTCACACAGACTGCTTCGATAATATAGCGGTTATGCCATTCAGCGGTGTCATTTCAATCTTATGCAGTCATACAGACTGCGCCTGGCCCCGGCGGATACCCACGCTACCGACAAACAATTTCAATCTTATGCAGCCATACAGGCAGCGACATGATGGCTGAGATTCCATCCACAATCATGAGTGTTTCAATCTTATGCAGTCACGTGGACTGCTTCCTCGTGCTTCAAATCTTCCTCGACAGGAATAAAGCAGTTTCAATCTTACGCAGTCACGTGGACTGCTTCGGCAACAGCCTACAACGACTACATTTTTTACATAATGTAGCATTGTGCATCTTGCTGTCTTTTGGTGCTGTAATTATGGTGCGTTGCTAATATTTCATTGCTTTTGCCTCCTACCTTGTATTTTTGTCTGCTTTAATTATCCCACATTTCACTTATACAATCAACCTTGCATAGTGTTTATTTACACTTTGTGCATTTCTCACCGTTGATGGAAAAAGAGCCCCTACCGCAGCGGTAGAGGTTCTCCTCCACGCAGCCGCACGGGCTGCGACATTTTTAGTTTTTGCAGTCACGCGGACTGTGTTTCGGCAGGGCGACCGTCATCACCATCCCAGTTCCAATCTTATGCGGTCATACAGACCGCAACAAACAACCGTTGATGACCTCTTTGAGCTTTACCTATTTCAATCTTATGCAGTCACACAGACTGCGTCGCTGTGACTGTGTCGGGCGTTGACGTTACAGATGTTTCAATCTTATGCAGTCCGTACGGACTGCTTTGGCGACCCAACGGCGGAAAAACTATGGTTTTAATCTTATGCAGTCATACACAACTGACAATATATACAGGCTCATAGCTTACATACTGGCAACCCTCTGGCTGTACCTGCCGCCTCAGTTCATTTCAATCTTCTGCGGTCCACCAGACCGCCTTGCTTTTATTGGACAACTACATATCCGCCCCCCCTTGGTTACATCAACGCTTTACATTCTTCTTCAACTCGAATCCACTTGTCTGCGTTCGCATCGTATTCCAGCACATCTTTGGCAACCATTTCCCCGTTCTCGATGTACTCTAAAATATGTCGAACTCGCATTGGCGGATTATCATGCTTCGCGTGCCAAAGTACAATATCTTTGTTATCCATGATAAATGCAGGTTTGTAGCTGACAAAGGGGCTGCCGGGAGGCTGTGTTTGCCGACTTGCCTCGTAGTACGATTTTACATAGCCATCACGGGAAGTGTTGCGAATAGCGCGAGCGCTTCCTTTTTTGCCACTCTGTTCAAAGGCTTGTGCGATTTCGTCCACACACCGAGAAAAGTGCGTTGGGTCTTGACTGTACTTTGCGAAAATCAGCTTTCTGATTAACTGCACTTCATCTTGCTGGGTCACGGTTCTCTCCTTTCACTTTTCGGTCGAGACCAGAAAGACCTTCTTACTAAACATCCCCTTCTCAGCCGCCTTCTGGCTTCGGACCTGTTCGATTTCTCGCTTGGAAACAGCGCAAGTCTTGCCCATAGCGTACAGGACCTCCATCACATCCGCCATCTCCTCAGCGCAGTCCAGAACGCTCCGTTCCTTAGCTGTGTAGACTTCCAGCAACTCCTTAACCTCTTCTTGCAACTTTTCAGCCAGTGCGTCTTCGTACTCCTTATCTGTCAGCTTGCGAGTTACGCAAGTTTCGCCGTTTTTCTCGATAATTGCCGGGATGTTATCCCGAACCAGTTTCTGGTACATCATAGTTTTACGCTCCTTCCAGTTTACAGCGCCGCAGCGGTATGCGCAGCTCACGACAGGTGTTTGCGATTTCTCGTTCATTCTCGGCTCCTTCAAAGATTACACAGCCTTTTTGCTGCTGCTTCGATAAGTATGTGGGCAAATCATCGTTTCCAACAGGCACGAAAAGGTAGCCTCGTTCACTGGCGTACATAGCCGCCAAAGCAGCCATCTTTTTGCCGGATTCTGCAGCAATGACAACCTTTTCCCGCTTAGCCAGCATCTTGTCGAGGTATTCCGACATTTGCTTACGGCATTTCATCATCGACAAAGGAGTTCCACCCACTCCGCAGAAAAACCAACCCTTTTCGCAGGTTTTATCCTCGCACTCTTGGCATTTCAGGTAGACGACATTGCCATTTGTATACGGACAATAAATGCTCATTTGCACTTATACCTTCTTAAAATATTTCTCAACATACTCATCTGGTAATGTAATGTGCATCTTATCCGGTCCAGTGAATTCCTTGAAGCTCTGCTCGCCACCGCACCAGACCAGGCGCCAGATGGTCCCGCGCTTTACCCGATATGGAATTTTCTTGCCATCTGGGCCAATGGCATCAAGCCATACATCGAACGGCTTGACACACTTATAGTTTGTATTGTACATACTGACCCCTCACTTTTTGGGCAGCACCCAAATCTCAACGTTCACATTCCAAGCATTGGCAGCTTCCTCGATAAGATTCAGCACCGTCACCCAGTTACCGCCTGCCAGCCCGCACCCGAGACCGTAAGGAATGCGGAAGGTAGCGTTAGGATGTACTTTCATTTCTCCGAAAATAGCCGCTGCCAGCGCCGCGTAGTTCGTCTGGCGCTTATCTCTGCCATAGTTCAGTTGCCCGAACAGGTTGGCGACATACAGCTGTGGAGCAACCTGAACTGTCTGGGAATCACCGAGCTTGTCGGCCCCGCAGATTTTCTTGTATTCATCGAATACGACAGGCCACTTGTCGCGAATCTGCTTAGCAAGACCTGCGCCCATCACGCCGCAGCAGTTTACTTGATGGCAGATGACTGTATCCTCATTCTGCGTCGGCGTTGTCAGAATATCACCTTTAACATGCTTCATGCTCATACAAACTCCTTGATGTTCAGAATATCGAATTTTTCTGACGCGAATCCAAGCAACTCGTTATAAATGCGAGCAGAAACTTCCAAGAACTCTGTGTCGCGGATTTCTTTTCTGCGCAGGAAACGGTTATCTTTCTGCATCTCTGCCGCAGTGCTTTCCACGATAGCCCATATGGAACTATTGATGACAATCGGCGGGACAGGTCCATCTTCCCAACATTCAATCACATGTTCACTGACCGCGTACTGTGTGTCATACACCTCATCGCTTAGCTTCGCGCTATAATACTTCGCATCTCTCTCAACCATGATGGGATTCATGATATTCCTCGCAGTCGGAATATCCTTGCCTTCCACGCTCACTATCTCAGGTCCAAAGAAACCTTTTGTCTTGTTGCTGAGAAGGATAAGCTGCATAGCCAGTGCTGTGGCGCACTTGGAAAGCTTTTTTGCAGTTTCATCCGGTATATCGACGGGAACATACTCCGCTGCTGGACCTTGCAGGTAGTATTTCTGCGTATCCTTGCCGTTGTGCGAGCCCTCAAACAAAATCGAGGGCAATGCATCCAGAACAGCTTTATTTGCGTTTTCTTTGACGGTTCTGAGAACCGCAATATTGGTCAGCATACTCTGTTCTCCTTACTTTTTATGTGTATTTGCAATACCCCAATTAAGAGAATGTAACACACCAAACTTCAACACCATACGCAGTGTTAAATATACAACCAATTCCCATTTGTGTATATCCCGGAGTCATAATATTTGAATAATGGCTGGGGCTGTTTTTCCAACCCGTACACGCTGCAGACGCACTTGTTGCACCAGAGCACAAGATTTCCGCAGTTGTTGCACCATCATGAGAAAAAACATCGTTTGCAATAAGGTATTCGCATCTTGAATCTGCGATGCTCGATAGCGAAGAACTCACAGTAAGAGCTGGAAGACCACCCTCTGCACGCATTGCATTGATGTTATTTGCCACAGCCCAATATGCGGAATCGGAAGAGTCAATACTCCACCATGTTTCGCCATCAGTTGCTGGGTCCATTGGCAATGCACCATACTCAAAGCTGGAAGACGCAGCAGGAGCAGATGCAGAAGAGCTAGTGTCACTCGAATTGCTATTGGTTCCAGAGGATGCAGAACCGGAAGACGAATTGCCCTTCGCGCTGGTTTTCGAGGGTGAAACCGTAGAATCGACAGTTACAACACACTCAGCAGAAACATCACCGACAGAAGCCGTAATTGTTGCTTTGCCATCGGCAATCGCAGTCACATTGCCGTTTGCATCAACGGTTGCAACGGTATCATCACTGCTTGTGTATGTAGCTTCTTTAATTAGAGCGTTTTCCGGCTGTGCCGTATAAGAAAGCTGTGCAGTATCGTTCGGCTGCAAAGAAAGAGAGGTATTGCTCAACTCAATGCTTTCGAGAGCCGGTAATACCGTGATTTTGCAAGAAGATGTGAGGCTTGTACCGTCCACCACTGCCGTGACGGTTGCGTCGCCTGCTGCCACAGCCTTTACTTCACCTCCGTCGTTTACCGTTGCAATAGAATCGTCAGAAGAAGTGTAGCTGATAGATACATGGGTGGCATCAGCAGGAGTAACAGCCGTTTCCAGCGTAGCGGTTTCTCCTGCTGTCAAAGTTAATTCATCGGCAGTTTTAATTTCAGTCGGTGAAACGATAACTTCCAGCGTTTTACTGGTCGATACCGTACCATCTTTGCTGGACAAGGCAACTTCTGCCGTACCGGTGCTGACAGCCACAAGATTGCCGTTGTCATCTACAACCAAAATAGACGGGTCACTGGATGTATAGTGCATTTCGAGCTTGTCCAGCTTCTTTTCCAGTTCTGCCGTTTCCGGAGTTGCACCATCAAAGGCATATTCCGGGGTAGCGACAAGGGTTGTCCCCTTTTCAATGGTATCGGGCAAATTCAGCGAAACGCCCGTGACATCGACTCCGCAACCTACAAGGTTCAATGCAAGCGTGAAAGCCGTTGCCAGAGCAAGCAGTCTTTTGATGAAAGCAGTGATACTCTTTTCTTCTCCTCTCAGTAGGTGAACAGCAGCATTGCCAGAACGATACCCACCGCCATGAGAACTACACCTATAACCGTGACGACATTGCACCTGTGGCGCATATCCTTAATTTCAGCGTATGTTACCATACAGTTTGTTTTCTCAGAGAAGTACGGTTCACTTGGAATACAGAACCATCTTACAACGAAACTGCCAACTTGCACGACAATGGAAATTGCAATTAGAATGAATCCGATGATGTTTGTGGTTGTCATTGTTTACCTTTCCTCCGGGGTGCGCTTGTATTTCAAAATGAGCTTCTTCGCATTGGCTTCTTTTACACCATGCAGGTCTATGTCTATCTTCGTCAGGTCTTGACGAAAAACGGCACGGATACGGTGTTGGTCTTCTTTGTCAGTAGCTGCAAGCACCTGCGCAAAAGCTATCTGATGCGTGGCAAGAAGCTGCTTTATCTGTAGTGCCAACTGCTGCTTGGGATAGCAGAACAAGTAGTCTCCGTTTATGAACATATCACGGGGATACAGAAACGCTGGGTCAAGCTTTGACGGGCGTGCATTTATGAGTGCCAACTCTGGCATATACAATGCTTTGTCGTGCATCATGTTATACATGATGTTGAATGCTTCCTCTTCTGTGCAGCTTATTGTGAATGTTCCTGTTAATTGGTATCCCATTGTTGCTTCTCCTTGTTTTCCGAATAAATTGCTTGATTTGTTTATGTGCTTGGCTCATCACGATGAATCAGCATGACATTCGCCATGCTGGTGTAGTAGTATCGGTCAGCGTTCATCGTGGAATCAACCTCAAACTTTATGTTTTGCCCGTTGTCTACTACCTCATAGCTTACAAGGCGTGATGTGACCCATTGGTTGTTGTGACGGTAATAGATGTAGTTGTACTCTGTCGCTGCAGATTCCGGCGAGGTTATCCGTTCATCCGTTTGCGCAGTCTCTGCCGTTTCCCTTGTAGTGAACATCTGCGCCGGGATGTATTTTATCTCGTCGATAGTCTTATCTGCCACCTCGCCGCAGCCTTCGAAGGCTACTGCGATTACGACTACTGTAACCATGAATAGTGCTTTCCGTACGAAGCTCAAGAATTTCTTCAACTTGCTCACCACGCTTCAAGAACCGCCAAACTAGCGGTATATTTTCCGATTCATCATACCCGTATTATACCATAAAATTGCATTTTTTACAATCTTGTCTGCTCTATGTTAATACTCTGTACATAAAAATCTATGTCCCCTCCAATGTGGGTGTTTTGGCAGAAACAAATTAGAAATTCTGCTCTGGAGCTGCGTTGATGGCGCAGTCTGGATGCGGTTGGGCAAAAGAAAAAGCCGCCCACCCGGTCAGGGGTGAACGGCAGGAAACGCTATCTATGTAAAAAGACGACTGAGTTCGTCAGAGGTCTTGTAATCTATCAGGCAGCCATCTTCGCTGCGGTTTTGCCCTTCGGACCCTTCTTCCGTGCATTGGCTTCAAGTTCCTTCTTGTTGGCGTCGTACCAAACCTCAAATTCCTTGAAGTTGTTCAATGCCCAAATTTCAGGAGAAGCCTTGCGACCGTAAATTTCTTCCAACAGATGGATGACTTTATGACCAACTTCTTCCATGATTTCGGCATCGTATTTGCCGCCACCGCAGTAAAACCCTTCAGGCATAACAATGTCGTATTTGAGGTCAAAGACTTCGAGCCCTGGCTCCAAAACGCGAATCATTGCATATCCTGCTTTGCGAGCTGCTTCAAACTTGAAACGGTCTTTTGCTGCTTGCACATCATTTCCATGCCATGCACTGCCATTGTATTCGCCGCAGAGCTTCTGAATATGGTCCACAAAGTCCAGCCCCAAGAGGCTGTTTTCGCCTAAGATGTTTCGTACATCAGAGAAAGGATTGGCAATTCCATTCTCACCAGCAAACGCCAGCATAAGCCGCACCACAAAGCACTCCGGTTTGGAAATGGCACCAATTTTTTTCATTTTGCAGTTGTAGCAACCAGTGCAATCGTTGCTTACGGAACGAACGACATTAACAATTGAAGCTTCGAATTCTTGTCCGCAATCACGGCATTTGAAGAATACCTTTTGTTTGCTTTTGACGGCAACTTCTGAAGCGGAAAGTTTGTTTTTGTTACTCCACATAGCGGCTACTTCGGGACATTGCGACGCAAGGTCGTTAATACCGGGAACAACCTTGTGGCCTGTACAAACCGAGCAACCGGTGAAGCCCTTGTCTACAGAACGAACAATATTCTGAATTTTGGCTTCGAATTCCTGATTGCAATTCGGGCATACAAAAATAGCTTTCTTATTGCTACCGGCTGTAAACTCACTGGGAGTGCGAGCGTTTTTGCTGCTCCACATTGCGGCAACCTTAGGAGCAACAGTAGCTAAGTCATTCTCACCAACAATCAGCTTTTGACGACCTTTTCTGGTCTGACGACCTTTTCTGGTCTTAACGGGCTTTTATTTCTCTTCCTCATACGGCATCTTAATGCCAAGAGTCGGAACAGGGGCGCAAGCAGCGCAGTTGCAGGTAGTGGCGTGCATGACATTCATAAAAGCGTTCATAATTATCCTCTTTTCTCCTCGTAACATTCGAGGCTTGCAATAAAAAAGCAGCTACCATCCCCCTATTGGAGGAAGATGATAGCTACTACATTCATAAGCCAACTTCGTATTAAATGGCTTTTTTGTTATTCTTCAGTGGTTTTCTGACCGTGGTGAAGAGCGCCACGGACAAACTGGTTCCAGCGAGCATGGTATAGGACGAACCCGTCCTCGAACTCTACCGTGATGTTGTTGACACCATGATAAGCGGTGCAGGTTGCTTTGCTGCCATCCTTCATCGTCATCGTAGTGCCAACAGATTTTAGCGAACCATACTCATCCTTGCGAGCTGCGCTGATGACATGCTTACCACAGTCGTGGCAGCTGGTAAAGCCAGATGCAACCGCTCGCGTCATAGCGCGGACGCTAGTCACGAACTGCTTGTTGCAAACAGGACATACAAAGATGGCACGTCTGGACGACCGAGCAGGAATTTCGCTGGGGGCGTAATCGTTCTTATCACTCCACATAGCAGCGGCTTCAGGATATTGACTTGCCAAATCGTTGACGCCGGGGACGACCTTGCGACCTGCACAAACAGGACAACCAGTGTTACCGTAGTTTACAGATTTGACAACACTGTAGACGGGAGCCTTGAACTCCTGACCGCAATCAGGGCAGACAAACAATGCCTTTTTGTTGCTGCTTGCAGCGACTTCGCTGGGAGTGAAGGCGTTCTTAGCGCTCCACATGGCTGCAACTTTAGGGCACTTAGTAGCCACATCATTGATGCCGGGGATAGCTTTCTTGGAATTGATAGTGTTGGTGTTCATAGCAAACTCTCTTTCTCCTCGTATTTTCGAGGCTTGTAAAATAGAAATAACAGCTATCATTTTTGTTCTCATTAAGAGGAATGATAACTGCTTCATATATGAACAAACGGCGTGTAGCCGAATGTCATGCTGGGATTGGATAGAGTGGCTTACTGCTCATTGAGCAGGATTCCACCGTGCTTGGCGATGATGGCATCGACAACAGTGAGCGGCACATAGCCGTACACTCCGTCATCACCATAATCGTCGAGCAAGGACTCGGACGAAGACGGAAACCCGATTTCTACGCTCGCATAACTCCCGTCATCAGCCTTCTGGCAGTAGTGCTCATCAGATGCCTGAATGGACATCTTGAAGCCATCTGCGCAGGTCGCTTCGGGGCGGTTCTCGCGCATCGCCATCATAGCAGCAAATATGTTGCCGCTGCTCTTGGCAATCTTTTCCTTCTTCAGAAGGTCGGTAACGCGGATGAATTCGGCGGTGTTCATAATAGTGGTCATGGTAATCCTCATCTTTCTCCGCATTACGCGGTCTTACAACAAAAAAGACAGGTCACCCGATTGGTGCCTGTCTGAATTTGTCAGATTATGAATGGTTTGTAGTGATTTGATATCTGTCGTACAATATCAATTCTATGCCGTTCGCAAGTTCCGTCAATGCTTTTTCAACGGTTTGCTGCAGCTACGCTTCCTTCTTTGCTCTTGGCAGCAGCTACGCAAAAAGAAAAGACCCGCCTGTTAGCCGCAGGCAGGTCTTTCTTCGCAGTGAGCATTTGAGGTCGGCTCAGGACCCTATTCGTCTCTACCGAAGCAACGTTATCAACGCTGTTCAGTATGTTCTATTGTATGCCAGTCGCACGGGTCGTCAACTATGTTTCGCAGCTACGCAACAAAAAGTCTCTCCTGTTGGCAGCATCCCTTTCGCTGGGAGAGTGTTTCCAGCTCATTTTGCTTCTCGTATTAGACCTTTCCACTTCTCCTTCAGACATTCGCCAAATTTTTCGATGCTTTCTTGCTGCTCATGGTAAGTGATGTTGCTCACCCGTTCATATTCAGAGCGTGCCCATTCATTCCAAGTGTTATAAGCATCTTGTAATTTCTGCGTTTGCTGAGGTGAATCTGCCATTTGTTTACGCAGCTTGTTAAGCTGCCTGTTGTTGTATTGCTGTAAGTAGCGGTATTTGGAATAGTATGGGTCCTTCTTGTTGTTTATCCGAATGCTTTTGTCTTTGCATGCCTTGCTGCAGTATACTTTGTTCCGCTGACTCAAACGGAAAGCCCTCTTGCAACAGGGACAGATAGCAATCCGCTTTGCAGACTCTGACGCATAATTGGTGTAATAGAAATCGATGGAAAGATAGTCATATAAGTCTTTCACCGAGTAGACTTGGACGATTTTGTTGTTTAGCAAAGCAAAGGTTGTTATAACTTGCTTTGGCATGAATACGACTTTGCTGCCGTCTGGTCCCTTTGTATCATGGAACTCTGAAAAGACGGCGTCTAACTCCGAGAAAGCTTGCTGGGTAAGATTTCGGGTATAAGTCAAGGCTTCTTTGGCTGTAGCTTGGTTCCTTTGCGTTAAAGCATCGGTACAACTGCTGCTTGAATCCCAACAGAATTGCTTTACGAGGGGCTGTCCTGAAATAATTTCGATGGCTTCATCATCCGCGCAATTTAGCAGTTTTAGAAGCGGTTCTTCTGGAGACAAGCAATATCTCGCAAAGTAATTATAGAAGTTTATTGTATCTGCTCCGATTTCTCGCTTTGAAAGGACGGTAGCTTTGCCGCCGTGCAATACCACTTGCAAAAGCATCCCGTCACAAAATGCAATGTTCATAATTCCTCCGCTCATATGAAAAAGGAGCTTCACCCGCTTTTAGCAGGCAAGGCTCCGGATTATTTTAGCTTAGTCTTCGAGGCCGAAGGTGAAGCCCTCCTCCTTCATGGCGATGAGGCCGCCGCACGACTGAGCTTTCCTGCCATCGATAGAAATATCCAGCGTCAGGCTGGTATCCTCGTTATCCAGCCAGTTGGGGCGCAGGTCGCTGATAAGGTTGTACAGTGCTGCAACAGCATGGACAATCAGCTTCTCCTTGCCAAGCATGTTTCCAATTACTTCGTCATCGTTCTCCACGGGAACGCTGATGGAAGCAGAGAGGCTTTCGAGCTCGTTGTCGTCATTTTCGCGGAATGCGGTAGCTTCGAATTTCAGGGCGCAAGTGTTCATTTTGCTATTCTCCTTTGTGTGTGTTATGGGGTTTCTTCTTGCACTCTTAATTTTACGCGGTTCGCAAGGGTGGTCAACCGGTCCAATAGCACAGAATCCGGCTGGGGCGGATTTTGCAAAAATATTATTTAGTAATTTTCTGTACTGTTGCGTTTCACTTCTTTTTTCAAGGTTTTGGTGATAAACTCCAGCGCTTCAATTGCTGTACTGAGTTCACTATCACCGCCAAGAACAACTTCAATGCCGTCATTGCCTCCGTATTTACTTTTGACAATTTTTACTCTAATGTCTGTGCTAACCACATCACGAAGAGCAAAATAGGCACGACACCCGTGTCCGGTATCTCCACCTCTGTACCCGGTTGTTCCGACTTCCGCCTCCAATGCGTTGAAGCCTTCGAACTCTTTTGTGAAAGTCGTGAGCTCAGTGCCGTCATCCAAACGGCGTACATTTTCTTCTGCATTCATAATGGTATTCTCCTTTGTATATGTTATAGGTCTCTTGTGGTACTTATTATTGTATGTTGTTCGCATAAAACGTCAAATGTAATTTGGAATGTTGTCTATGGTACATTGTTAAGTACAAAACAAATAGGTGAAGTGAGTATATTGATTTAGGAAATGTTTAATCCTGTATCTGGGTAAATAATGTTGCTTCTTTGTTGTCAAAGCGTGCGAATCGGGTAGAATGGAAGTGTACGATAGATAACATTCCACTTAGCAGCATTTGCTACCGTACAATTTACAATCTGTAAGCAACAAGCAGACCCACCATTTTGGCGGGCCTACTTTTTGTACTTGGAAAGGAGAATCGCCTACGACAAACACATAAACTACAGGCTGGTGTGAATTTGCCAACAATATCTGGAAGCACATCAAGGAAATTTCCGGCGCAAAGAATTACAGCAGGGAGGAGTAACAAGGGTGAAACTTAGTGAAATCTTTACAATAACGCGCTACGACCAAAAGATGTACATCTATGTCACGAATGCCTACGACCAGAATGTTTGTCTGGGGCGTGGGACACGGTATGACATTATCTGTGATGTGGAAAACGTCGATAACATCTTGCCTCACATGCTTGATGAGGTGAATATGGTTTCGGTCACACAGGATGGCGGTATGCAGATTCTCGTCCGCGATGCAATGTACGAAAAGCCGCTTGAAGAGCAGTACGACAAAGACTATGTGGCCACGTGGAAAAGCTACGACAAAAGTACGCGACCGTTCCAGTTCTCTTCAGAACTCGAAGATATGCAGCCCGTCAAATAAGAATGGGCATTTGCAAAAATTGTCCATCTACCACCACAAGCTGGTGCGAATGGTTGAACCATCTTTTTAGAAAATCGAAAAAACGGCTATGACTATCAATGCGATGATGCTTGATGTGGCCTGACAAAGGGAGAAATTTTTATGAAAAAGTACACTTATAAGTTTTCCGTAGATGTAGTGTTTGCCTACAACATCTTTTCTACTGACACTCAGAAGAACCTGAACTTTACTGTGACGACGGATATTTGCCGCGACAATTTTTCCGATGCAGTCGCCGCGTTCAAAACTTATGTTAGGTATATCACGCATGATATGATTGAACTGTCCATTTCCGACTTGGTTGAGAAGCGCGTAGAAGGTGTTCTGAGCATCAGCTACGAATGCGAACCGGAAGGCTATTTTGAAACGGATACCAACGCCGTATGCGTTGATTCTGAGCGTATTCATTATTCGCGGGAAACTCATCATGATACCATTTTCGAGAGCAAACGCATTGCTACCAACATCAAATGGGATACCGACGGCGAGGAAGTAGACCTTCCGAACCAGATGGTAATTCCTGATAAGGTACATGATGACGTTAACGCTATCGGTGATTATCTTTCCGATGAAACCGGTTTCTGTCATTTCGGCTTTGGCCTTGTTTATGAGGCAACTGTCAAAGTCAACCGCAAAGATACAAAGGTCATCCATGATTTGCTCTCCGGAAAAGATGTGGACTGGGATGCAGATGAAACTCATTCTATCAATGTCCGGTTCCGGAACGGCACAAATGTAGACATCATGCTTTGCTGCCCTCCGGAATCCCATGCCGATGACCCTGAAAGCACTCCTTGGACGCAGGCTCGTTGGTACGACTCCGATGAGAAGGAAATCTGCTGCTATTGCAACGATGACACATTCTTCGGCGATTGGGAGATGACTGTCGAAAACGACCCGAAACTCTGTGGACCTGTATCGTATATGGTTCATGTAATTGAGGAATGAGATGCAGAAAAATGAGTAACGCATATCTTGTGGACGTTGGCGTCGTCGTTGACAAGGGCGAATATTCTGCCTGCTACTCAAATGTCTACGATAAGGCACGCGGCTATTATGATGAAGACCGGTATCTGGTTAACGACCTCGAAAAAGCAAAAAAAGAAGCTCTGCAGTATGTTGCTGACGGCGTAGATAAGACCTATGCTATTATCACCAATCAAGGTCGGCGAGACACTCTCGACTTCGATGCTGATGATTCTAGCATCTCGTATGATGTAGCAGACATCGTTTATTCTGCTGTCAAGCGAAACGGAAGAATCATTGAGTCGTTCACGGAAACCTCCAACAACTGATACCATTTGCCATCCGTACTCGTTGCGGGTGGCTTTTTTTGTTGCAGTTTGCGGCAAAGTGAGTATGCTGAATTATAGTTGCCGTGACAATATTACCATGAATCCGACCAGACCGGATTTTAAATTGCTTTGTAAACAAAAAATAGCCCGCACAGAACTGAATCTGTACGGGCTATTATTAGTCATGGGGATGTTCGTGGCAGGGTTCAGGCGGCATACCATGCGGGTCAGGCTCTGGGAAGTGACCATGGTCCCCGATGATTTCCGAAGTACGGATACCGTTCGCTTTCCGACATGCCTCGATGGTCTTAGAAAGCACTTCCTTGACATCGCGCGGGTTCTTGATGCGGCGGATGTCGATTTCCGGCGTCATAGCATCTGTAGAGCAAAGATGGATGCTGCCGACACGGCACAGACGCTCATAGAAGTTCTGCTTGAATGCGATGTCCCGGACGCGGTACAGCTGAATCTCGTCCTCGCGCAAGTTGAAACAGCCACGCTGGATGATGAGTTTGGTCTCGGTCAGGGTGTACTTCGTAAAGGACAGGGGCAGAGAAAAGATGGTGTGGCGTTTTCTGTCGGTCCAGAGGATTTTCTCCTTGTCCAAATCGATGCCGAACTCGCCGTTTTTGAGGGTAGACATGGTATGACTCCTTTCGTGATGGGATTTATTTGGGTTGTTGGTATTACCTTTTATAATGAGTATATTATACCATGCTGTGATGATTTTAGCAATTCCATTCAATGTGCTAGTACGCAAGTTATGCCCGGTTCCCTATTGGTCTTCACTCTCAACCGTTTTCTAGGCTCCCCGTGCTCTTGTTTGTTGCGGAAAGGACGTATTCTTTGCCGTATAGTGTTACCCAAAAATTGTTACAACTACCATTAAAATAGCCACGATTTTTCAAGTCTTCGAAACGTAGGCGTGCTTTTCTTGTCGCTTCTTTTTGGCTTGCGTTGTTTTCTCGGTCCTTGTATCCATTTCCCGTCATAAAAAGCATTCGCAATTCAGAGTTGCTATCAATCGCTATAGGAACACTATCTTGACCATTTGCGAGTTCTAGTGCCTTTTTCAATATTGTAATAGATTCCTTGCCACCAATCTTGGAAAGCCATTCTTCCGCGTCCTTAGTAGTCACTGTCATGTTTTCGTTTCTCATAATAGCTTTTTTTCGCTTATTATGGTAATAAGTATAAATGTGTTGTGCCACAATTTCCTTGTCGTCATTTTCGCTTTTCATACAGAATCCTCCTTAAAACAAACAGCCTCCCACCGTAGTCAGCATGCTACTGATTACGATGGGAGGCTCAAACCTTTTGTGATAGTCTTATTATACCACGCTTCGTGAATTATTCAAGGCCAATCTTAATAATTCAGTCAATGTCCCAGTTGCCAAAATCCTCGGCGGGAGGTTCGTTGTACCGGTCGTATTCCTCTGTGTCCTCATCTTCGTCACTACGCAAAAGAAGGTCGTCATCTGTGACGGGGATGTCTTCCCGATTATCCTGCTGTGGCACAAATGTAGCAGTGGTGACAATGATGTCATCATCTTGGAGAGCAACCTGTATCCCCTACTGTTGGGATTCTGATGTTCTGGGTAAAGCCGATGGTATGGCGAAGAACATCAACTTCAAGGTCGAGTACAAAAAGAAAACTGCGGATGTCTATTTAACGACGTTTTTTGCGGTTCTTTTTGTATCGTTTTTTTCGTTGTTTTTTCTTAATGTTATGTTTTTCTTCTTTGGAAAATAATAGTTGATATGATGTATCAATGCAACCAATCCAGCCCATTGTTATTGCTACTGTAATAGCTATACTGTCAACAAATGTTAATATGATAATCGCATGTATTGAATTTGTTATTTTGCAAATTACTAACGCAACATCTTTGATTTCACTAACAATAGTATTAAAAATTGGGAAGAAAGAGCCTGCCGAGCAAAAAGAGAGCATAAGCGCTTTTTGCTTCCCTTTGTCACATAAAGCACCGTAAAATATAATAGCTATAAAAGTAGGTGCCATAATATACAATCCAATAATATCCCAATATGACAATGTATCCAGAAATTCCATATTATTTATGTACCTCGATTGTTTTGTTAGTATTTATTTCGTTTGCATCGCAGTTCCTTCTTGGATAAAATACGCTTCCCCATCCACATAGTAGAGCTTTTCCTTCTCCATATTCGGGAACACATCAGCAAACGACTTATCGGTATCGACGAAATCCGACTCATCTGTTACATATTTTCTCCTGCTGCTCTGTTTCAATTGTCGAATATACCCGCCGTTTTTCTTGAATTTTTCGAAGGTATAGACTCCGACGACATTCTTGTCTACCCAGCATTTCAACTGCGTTTTGCCGTTGTTCATAGGCTCGAAGTGCTCATTTGCAAAAGCAATCAGCATAGGCCCAGCCAAATCAATAGTCAAAAAGCGGTAGGCAAAGTTCTCATCTTTCATGGCTTTATCTTTTGAGTTTCGGACAAACGGAGAAGGAATACAAATGTCGTATCTATTCCCATCTGTGCCATCGAACATACCGTATGTAAAATAACGATATTCCATCATGTCCCCCTATCGGCTTTATCTATCCGACTTTGCCGCATTGCACTTCTTACACAGCATCTGCAGGTTGTCGTCTGTGGTATGCCCGCCCTTGCTCCAAGGAATGATGTGGTCGCCTTCCATATCCTCAAAGGCGTACTCGGTGTTGATGCCATTTGCAACGCACAAGGGGCACTTGTGACCTTGCCGCTCATAGGCGCGAAGCTTCTGAGATTCAGTAAACGCACGAAGGGACAGGTGCTTTTCATCGCGCCAAGTGCGGGCAGAGAGGATGAACGGGATGATGCCTGCCTTCTTGGTTACATCATCATCCAGCACAAGTTTATTGATGTAAGACTCCAGAGCGTTGCCAGCGTGCTTGATTTTCCATGATTATTTGATAGGTGTCGAGGTTCCTAAAAAGCCTTCTGACATATTCTTCTGTGTCACACTCACATGTTTTGTACGGAATTTGTAACAAGTACAGACCGTGGTCAACGCAATATTGCACTTTCATTAAATCGTGCTTTTTCTGCATCTGAAATGCCTTTTCTCCGCCGAAAGCACTTCTTGGTTTGTAGTGCTGAATCCCGTTGAATTCAATCACGGCAATCAGTTTGTCGTTTTGGTAAATGGTAAAGTCAAACCGTAGTGGATGTTTGTCTTTCAAATCCTCGAAACTTTCCTGTTGCTTATATGTAACACCAAGTTCATCCAAAACAGCCTTGACTTTTCGCTCTCCTTTTGACGCTTTTGCGCAAATCGGACATTCTGTTCCACCCGATGTTCGATGATTGATGGAAGCTGTGTACTCATTGCCACAGAACGGGCAATTCCAAATATCCTTTTTGTGGGTATTCGGTGTTATTTGGTTTGCGGGAACACTGTTTTTATCAGAATATTCCCTTGCTATTTCTGGATATAAGGTCTGCAAATCATTCTTCCCTGTGGCGACCTTCTGCCCTGAACAATATGGACACTTATGTCCTTTGATATGGATATTGATGGGGCTTTGATATGATTGTCCGCATTTATTGCATACCCACCAAGCTTTATATCCACTTCCATACCTGTAATCCGATGGACCATTCTCGTTTCTTGAATAATCCCATTCTTTCGCGATTTCCGGATGAACCGTTTGTAGGTCGTTATATCCTTTAAGTAACGCTTGCCCTGAACAATAAGGACATCCGTAATTTTTACTTGTTTTGTTGTTTAGAGATTGTAGATACGAATGTCCCTTCGAGCAAAGAAAATAGTATTTTTTGTTTGTCCTTGGAAGCACTTCTGATGGCAGCACAATGTTTTTGGAATAATCCCATTCAGATGCAGCTTCCGGGTATAAAGTAGCAAAATCATTCACTCCGGGCATAACCTTTTTCCCCGCGCAATACGGGCATCCGCATCGTATTTTTGGATTTATATGATTGCCCGCGTTTTGAAAAAACGAGCCATGTTCCCGGCATACAATTTCCACCTTTGATACAGAGTTTTTATACTTCACTTTTGAGTAATCATAAGTGTCACCATGAATTTGCTTTGCTCTGGCGATAAAATCTTCTGTTGTCATTGCTTTTCTAATCCTAAATAAAAAGTCGTCATTGCACAATTACAATGACGACTACCATTTCGTTTTTCTGTATTATCTGTACTCTTTAAGTTGTTTTTTGGCTAAACCTCTTTTTAACAATCCAAATGTAATTTCAAGAGGATTTATGACATCATCATAAATATAGACCGCCCTACGATGTGGAAAATCATTTGCTTCGCTGCAGACCATCATTACAAAATCCGGCTTTTTTTTATCATCGTAAGCTTCATCATTGCAAAAGCCGCAGCTGCCACCAATCATAAATGTATCCATTTTACAGAAAGGATGAATGTCAACGAACCATTCCGTGCCATTTCTTCCAAAATCAGATGGAGCACCACGGCTTGTATCAAACGGATGTGCCGTTGTAATGCTTCTTAATGTTCTAAATCGAGCGATTACTTTCTTTTCCTCGTCATTTAGGTAATTCAAACAATCTTTTTCTAAGGTGGCTTGAAATAGATATCTAATTGCATTCAAGCACATACTTGTCTTCAAAATCAAGAGCAGTATATCGTCAGGTGTATAGGAATCTTTACGCAAAATTACTAATATATCACCGAGATAATAAACTAGCATCTGTTTTGCGGCGAGAATCTTGTTTTTATCTTTACCTTTTTTGTTTGCAATACTGAAAATTTTGGCGGCCGCAGAATTTGTTAGGCAGAGTTTTCTTTCGATTTTTTTAACATCTCGCATGATTTTCTCGCCTCTTATTCAACAGTCATATTTGATTTTACGAATAACGCAAAATGTATTTATTGTCTTCTTCACCCGTTCTTCTACCTTCCTCATATACTCTTCCATATACGCCCAGTCAGGCTGACCGGTCTTGTCCTTGGGAAGCATAATAGTCATTTCCGGTAAGATGGTACTGGAAATCTGGTCCGAATAGGAGCTTTTACGCAAAGACGCTTTGATTGCACTGACAAGAAAGTTTCCTGTATATTTATTTAATGTAATGTGGTTTGGTTGGAGACAATGAACCTTCATATCTAAAGTTGCTTCTCCTTCCTGATAAAATACCGTCCCAAGAAAAGAAACACTAATAAAGTTTCGAAATACACGATATTCTGTACTGTTCTTCCCGCAGTAATCATATAATCCAAAAACACCATTGTTTACTCCGGTCACAGTAATTCTGGGTGTGGACCCATCTTTAATCATATCTTGCATAGGAACATTTGCTCCTGTGGGAACTTGAATTTTTTTGCCTTTCATTTGAGTTTTGAACAACTCCCCTACCCGGAACTCTCCCCACTCTCTCGTATCCACCTTTTTCTTTTCCGCATCTTTCGCAGCCTGCAGCAGGGTCAGCGAGTCGGCGACTTTGGTTTCAAGGTTTGCCATGTAGGATTCCATATAAGCCCAATCGGGGGCACCGTCAGGGGTGGCGGGGAGATATACCGACAGTTTATTTGCATCACCCTGCCTAAACTGCTGCTGATATGAGTATTTACTTTGCGTTACCGATGCAATAGAGGAAGCTACAAACAGTTTTGCCGTCCTCGATAGCTTACTATTGAGAAACGCATAGATATTGTCATCTCCTGCACAGGTTTCGTCGTGATAGAACACATTTCCAAACATATCTACCGTGATGGGCTTTTCCCAAACATCGATATTCTCGTTTCCAATAGTGCCAACCACGCCACAGTTTTCAAAACCAGCAGTCAAAAAGACTGTATCGCCTTCAACCCTTTCCGCTTTTGTAATGCGAGAGCCATGACAAACCGTAAAGCCAAGGTCGGACATTCGATATTCCTTCCATTCGGAAGTATCAATCTTCACCATTATTGTCCTCTCCTTTCTCCATCAGAATGTTCGTGCCTTCCTCAGTGCCGGTCACAGTCGAACCGTAGAGCACCTTTTGCAGCAGTTTGTCCCCAAACTCCTTGGCGTTGATGCCACGCTTGTACATCTCGTAGTCCATCACGGTCTTAATGAAGTCTTCCTCGTACAACTCAAAGGGTTTCTCCGGCATCTGATAGGACAGATGTTCAGCCGGATTGATAAGCTGGCGGGTGTTGTAGCGGTCATCGTTGTCATCCTGTATTGCCTTGACCCAGTAATCTTCCAGCGAATGCCACTTATCATGTACATCCTGCCGACCCTTGTTCTTGACCGTTTCCAGACCGTCATCAGCCACATAGTAGCCCTTAATGTTGCGCCCATTCTGAGGCTTGCCAGTCTCGAAGATGAAGATGGAAGTAGTAACGCCCAGACCGAAGAAAAGGTTCTCAGGCAGCTTGATGATGGTGGTCAGAGTATGCCGTTCCAGCAGGGCTTTCAGCTTGGATTCCTTCTCCATTTTCTTGTCTGGAAGAATGAAAGCGCACTTCGTACCTGTAGGAACGCTATCCAACACATTTGCAACGATTGTTGCACAACCGTATCGTCTTTCGTAAGGCGGGTTCATCAGGGTCTTCGTGATTTTCTGTTTCCGAATCCACTCTGTCGCCTCAGCCGAGGTAGCATCCATCTGTACAAGGTTAGTCTTGCCGTCCTTGTGAATCATCATGTTTGCACAAGCCAGAGCGTAGACTTTCCGGTACATCTCGATACCAAACAACTGCTCAGACTTGATTTGCTTTGCCTTGCTGGTGTTGCTGCCGCCTGCCTCACGAATCATATTGCACATGCTCTTTACGAGGAAGGTGCCAGAACCACAGGTGGCATCCAGAACCCGGTCATTCATATTCACATCAATGAGTCGGTACATAAATGATGCAATATGGTCAGGAGTAAACACCTGTCCCGCCTGAGCCTTACCACGGTAGCGGTTGAACTCATTGAAGAAGATGGCCATGACATCTTCGCCATTCCAGTTATCGGAATTGACGAGGTCTGCAATCTGGCAGACATTGTCGATGAAATCGTTGATGGCTTCCTGATTTTCCGTGATAGACATACGGACAGAGGCATACTCCTCCAAGAGTACATCCAGCTTGCTATTCTGCTTCTTATCGTCTTCCAGAGCCTTAGACAGGGCACTGTAAATCCAGTTATGGAAAGTGCTGTAATCCATGTCTTTCAGCTTTTGAAGACCGTTCTGAGGGTTGTAACGCTGGGCGACAAGGGCACAAGCTGTGAAAATCATCCGGTCCTGCAGGTCCGTCATACCGAACTTGAAGTGCAGGCTGTTGTTGATTTTCTGCGTGATTTCGAAGATGTAGTTGCTATCGAGTTTCTGGCTCGTACACAAGCGGATGTAGTAGTCCTTGTTTTCCAAGCGCTTGGACGCATCAGACAGCTCGATTTTGTTTCTGAATACGCGGATAGCACTGCTGCTATAAAGAATACCGATGGTCTTGGAGTATTTCTTGGCAACTACATCGATATTCTTGAACAGTTCCTTGACATGCTTTTCCTTGGAAACACCTTCTGCTTCCGATTTCGTTTCCAGAATGATGGCGGGTTTGCTGGCATCATCCGGCAGATACCAGCCATCTGGCTTGTCATTACAGCCACGGAACCCCAACTGGTTGAAGGTGGTGATTTGTCCAGTTCCCTGTTGTACGCCATCTTCGGTCTTATCAAAACCGAGAATCAGCTTGGCGCTGTCACGAACTTCGTCCTCTGTACGCATTCCCTTACTCATAGTATCCTCCCAAAAACAAAACCTCCGACGCCGTAACATCGGAGGAGTCAAAATCAATTATTTATCGTTAAGAATCGCCAGCAACTCATCGAGGCTGGTCACATACCGGTATTTCTCTGCCATTTCGTCAGGCACCGGAATCAACTCGCTCATGTAATAAAGAACCTGTACGCCGTTGCTGGCGCATTCGTTATACTTGTCGGTATCCCGCTGCTTTCGTGCCTCGAAATCCCCGTCATCGTTACCGTAGGGATAAAAGTGCTGCACACCCTGACACTCGATAGCGATGTTCTTGCCCGGCAGGAAGAAATCCAAGCGCTTCTTCCCCATCCACGGAAACATCTTCTCCCGCTGATACTCGATACCATTGCATTTGAGCATCATGAGCACATCGTTTTCGAGGTAGGACTTCTCGCGCAGGAAATCTTCTGTATTCCGGTAAACTACCGGCGTGGCAGTCTGAGTGATTGCCTTTTCTGGATTCAGCTTTTTGTAGTGAACGGTCGTAGGTCGGACATAGACGACCCTGCCGCTTGCCAGATGCCGAAAATGCCCGCAGCGCTCAGATTGGAGTACACAGAACCCGGCAAATGCCCGTTTCCCGGCACCGTCATTCACATAGACCACGATGCCTTTTTTGATGTCCACAATAGTCTGCTTGGAGGTGTTCAGGTATTCTCTGACATCCCCGACCGTTTCCTGCTCCCCGTTTGCGTGTACGATGCGCTGCTCGACCTTCCGGCTCATACACCGCCGTTTCCAGAGACATATCGTATGCAGCCAGATTTGCAGTCTCAGCGCCGCCGAGCTCGGAGCCGTCACAGAGTTCCGTATATGCATGGAATCGCGCTCGGTTCGCAGCCACCGTTCCAGCAGGTTGCCAGACTCGTTCAGAACGGAAAGGTTGCCGTATACCCCATTCCGGGTGTTCACCGCCATCATCAGCCCGTCCACACCGAATTCCTTCTCAGCCCTTCTCAGCTCGACAAACGCAGTCATTTCCCGCATCCGCCAGTTATCGGTAGGCATGACCATGGCGCAGGTGTTCTCACCCTCAAAGCCCACGAGAATCGGACATAGGAAAGTTGTGTCAGCCCTTCTATGGACAAGGATATAGAATGATGCACCGTAGGTGTCATCTACCTGGATAGCGTACTCATCGTAGGGCTCCAGCCCATACTCGCCGCTGTTCAGTCGGAAATCACTGATGACTGATTCGTTGTCGGTCGTGAGTTTCGCAATGGTAGGCAGCTGCAGTATACGAGTAAGGTCCTTGACGACCTTATAGCAATCTGTTCCATGCCCCTGCATCCGGTACTTGTCATGCGTCAAGTAGAATTCGCGTTGCCATTCGGCGTTTTTGTTATTCATGTGTAGTCCTTACTCCCGGCTATTTCTGCCGAGAATCTGTAGGTATGTTATTTTCTGAATCAAGTGCTTTCAGCATCTGTTCAGCCAATGCCACCGAAAGTAGCGGCGGGACGGCGTTGCCGATTTCTAAGTGTTTCAGGCAATCCGAGCCGTAGAACTGATAGTTGTCAGGAAAACTCTGTAACCGTGCTCCTTCTCGTATCGTGAGTGCCCTCGAATCTCTCGGATGGATGCATCTCGATGAGGACGGACAGGCAAAGTTACGTGTGATAGTAGTGGCGGGTTTCTCCCACCAGAGTTTCGCGTAGGTGTTCTTGAACCCGCTCTTTGGTCTGAGTTCTTCCGGCAAATCATCCTTGCCTTGCCCATCTTTGAGCGCTGCCATGATTCTGCGAAGATGGGCGCTGTTGTTCGGGGCTTTATGCTCCGTGAGCGTATCGGAGCCACCCTGTCGGGCCCATGAAAGAAACTCGTTATTGGGAGGAGTGGCATACACGGTGTTTTCCTCTCCGCACGAGAGCGCAGGCAGGTCTTTGAGCGCATCATGCAGGGTCACATACGGCAGGAGACCTTCTCCGTGAGTAGGTTCCGGGTACTGAAAGGGATTATCGCCCAAGAACCCAACTAGAATGACCCGTTCTCGCAGCTGCGGTACACCGTAGTCTACGGCATTGAGGATTTTGTATTGGAGGTTGTACCCAATATCCTCGAATTCCTTGCGGACATGCTCAAACAAGGTTCCTTTATCCATGCTCAGAATACCTTTGACATTCTCGAACAGGAAGGCTCTTGGATGTAGGATGCGGAGAACACGCTTGTATTCCATAAAGAGATTTGCCCGCGCATCCATTTGGCGTTTACCAAGCGTGGAGTACGACTGACACGGCGGACCACCGACCACGACATCCACTGTATGGTTTCCTATCGCTTGACGGAGGATATCTTCGGGCAGGTCTTTGATGTCGCCTTGCAGCATATTGACTGTGGGGTGGTTGAGGGTATATGCTTTCGCAATATCCTTTTGCATCTCGTTCGCCAAGATGATTTCATAGTGCTCGTTTCTTGAAAAACCGTAACTCAGTCCCCCGACACCTGCGAACAGGTCGACGACGGTGTATTTTCTTGTTTCTGGCATGATGACTCCAATAAAAAATCCGGCATGAATTACTCATGCCGGGCAATGACTTTCTTGCTCTTCAATTTTATTTAGGATACGGTACAGTTCCATACCCATGACTCTTGTAAGTTCGCAAGGCACTGCATTCCCGATTTGCTTATACTTGCTCGTCAGATTCCCGCAAAAGACCATATCTTTCGGGAATGTCTGGATAGCCGCTGCTTCTTTATAAGACAGCCGTCTGGTACTACCTTTCTCCCCGAACTGCCAAAGGTCTTTGCCGACCTTCACCATGTCAGGCGACCCAGGCCAGAGAGGCACTTGCTTAGCCATCGCGGGAATTGTGAACGATACGCTGTCCCATCCGCGTTTCCGGTTTCGGGACATGTAGCGCGAGGAATAGGCTTCTTTGCAGATTTCATCGTCCGTCGCCGGGGCTAAACCCTCTAACGCTTGCCGGATACTGATACGGTCAGGAAACGGTGCAGGGACCTTGAACTCTACGCCGTACTTCTCAGCAAGGTCTTTTCGGATGCCCACAAGGAGGATTCGCTGTCTATCTTCCGGGACATGATAGTCCGCAGCATTGACAAGGTTGATGGACATCACATATCCCTTGCTCTCGAAATCCGCAATGATAGCGTCCTTGATTTTCCCGCCACCCAGCGTCAGCAAGCCTTTGACGTTCTCGGCGAGAAACAGTTTTGGCTGCTTCTTCTCGACCAGCTTGACGCAGTGTCGGTAGAGCACATTCCGGCTATCGTCGACTTTTCTCAGTCCCGACAGGCTGAAGCCCTGGCATGGGAAGCCAAAGGAAGCAATATCGCAATCCGGGATGGTATCGTAGTCCACTTTGCCGATATTGCCTTCTACCACCGTAGCATTGCTCCACAGCCTATGGGTCTCACAGGCATCGTGGTTGAAGTCGTTTGCCCATACCGTATGAAACCCCGCCTGCTCCAAGCCAATATCAAGCCCGCCTGCGCCGGAAAATAGCGAGACATGCGTGTATGCTTTATTCTTACTCATTTTTTACTCCAAACAAAAATCCAGTACCGAATTACTCAGCACTGGATACATTTTTCGTATTACAATGACCACAAGATGTTTTCTTGTTTTCTACAAGACTTTGCGTTACCACAAAGCATTCGTTTCCGCAATCGCATTGACATTTCCATCGAGCATGACCGTTTTGGCTTCCCGCTCTCTCAATGACCTTTAGCTTACCAAAGTGCATATTAGTCAAATCGTAAGCCCTGCCTTTTTTGACGAACTTATCGCGTGATGGATTTGCTTTCAGAAAGGTATCTACTTCTTCTTCTGTCATGCTTTCGTATTCATTGGCAAATAGCCAATGATATCCTCCGGCAACTGTACGTAGCTTGTTGCAACAGTTCAAGATAGGCGAACCACCACTAATCCTGTATTTAATAGAAGCCTCTTTTGCTGTAGAAAATTTCTCTTTTGTTTCAACACAAACCACGCTCTTAAAGTGTTTTTGTTTATAGCATTCCGGACAGTCATGCCCGTATACCCTACTGGCAATCGTCATCTGGTAAGAATGACCGTTTTTGCATTTCCACCAACATTTTTCGGCAGACCCTGACGAGAAATATTCTGGTTTCAAATTCTTGTTTTTTTCGTAATTCCATTCAGCAGCAATTTCTGGATGTTCTGTGGCAAGGTTGCTCTTTTCGTCCCGCCTTCTTTTGCCTGTTGTACAGACAGGACATGCTGCGTTTTCTTTTGCTCTGCCATTGATGGGTGCTTCCCATTTATGTCCACACCTAGAGCAAATCCAATGAACCACTTCTGAGCTGGATGACGATACCATCAGCGGGTCAACACCTACATTCAGCTCGTAATCCCATTCTTTCAGAAGTTCTGGGTGTCGTCCGCCCATACTTCGTTCAGCTTTGTAATCTTTGTATTGACGATAGATGTCTTTTGAATCTTTTTGCGTATCAATATTAGGCTCAGAAACGCCAAGCATCTCTAAGCATTGGCGAATTGCTGCGTCGAGTGTTGCATGTCCTCTATTGTTTTCTCTGATGATATTCTCGCTATTACGAATTTCCGGGAGTCCATACTCGCGAATACGAATCAACCGAATTCCATTCCGCTTGCATTTTTCTGACTTTTCTTCGTCATTTTTTACTCTTTTCTCATCAGAATGGTATCGAACACCATCGTATTCTATTGCGGCGCGAATGGATGGAATGTAAATGTCCAACTCTTTTCCAATAGCTTTTTTATCCCCAATAACGGCCTTTGGAAAATACTTCTTCGCATAATACGCGACTGCTTGTTCTTGGAACGATGTTCGTCCTTTGTCGATAGTGCTACACACCGGACAAGGCTTGATACGCTGGATGTAATGATATACGCTCGCCTGCCATTCTGTGCCACAAGCAGAGCATTTCCACCATACAACAACATTGCTTCCCTGTGTCAGCATACTGACATCTATATCCTTGTTTTTTGCGAAGTCATAGTCTTGCATAGCTTCCGCATTATCTACCAGCATTTTTGAAGCTTCGGTAATGTGCTTGCGACATCCGCAAGATTTCACTTTTCCTCGCAGCAAAGAAGAACGATAAGCAACAAACTCTTTTCCGCAACTACACAGGCAGTTATAACGAATGTCTCTGTGCCCAGTTCTTCCAATTGCATCTTCTGCTAAAGAAACAACTTTGATACCGTTACATTCTTTACCAATCAAATCCTGATACGTACTCTTACGGTCTCTATTTCGACAGTTTTTACACTTTAATCCTTTCAAAAGTGCATCGATACCAATTATCATTGTGTTTCCGCAGCAGTTACATTTCACCAAATAGGTATCTGTTTTTGAATTGGAGCCGAGGATGGTTTCGAGAACTGTTAAATCTCCGTATGTTTTGCCTGTTCTATTTATTTTCGCCGCCATATTAAATTTCCCTCTGTAATAAAAAATCCGATGCAGAATCACCCTGCATCGGATACCTTTTTGCATATTCTGATTAAGTCGTCTATCTCTTCCTGCAAGTCTCTGTTAATTTTCGAGTCGCCCGCCATATCTCGCAGCACTGTCAAAATTGCTCTTACTGTGATGCTTCCTTGGTGGTAGCTCTTCGCTTTTCCATAGTGTTCAATATCGCAGCATTTCTCAAGGATGGGCGTTTTTGCAAACACAATAGCGGTATTCTTAGCCAATGCTATGGAAACACCAATGGAGCTTTCCCCGCCTTCTATCAGTGCGAGTTTGGCGAGCCAGATGTAGCATCGAAACACATAGAGGATTTCTTCCAAAGATAAGTCCCGCCAGTCGCGGTGGTTGTAATTTTCTTGAATGAGAAAAGCTACTTTTCTAAAACCAATTCTCGCTTCCGTGTACTTCTTATCTAGCGCACGAAGACAAGCTATCTGGAATATTGCAGGATAATAGTTCTCGTCCAGTTGCAGTGCTTTCTTGAAGCACTGCAATGCTCTTTCGTTATCCGGATGTATCTGCTTTTCAGACAATCCATATCGCAGGTATATTCCTGCTGTGAAAGGCTTTAATTCTTCTGGCGCATGTTCTATTGCATCTCTAAGATATGGGCGTGCATCAAGTGCAAACTGTGCCTGTCCTTCGCATAATGTTGCTGCCAAGCAATACATTGATACGAAGTTTGGCTTTATACGATAGATTTTGTTCAATTCCGAAAGGAGTTTTTGTACCGGCTCTACGGCGGCATATAATTTTGTACGCAGCGGAGCATGTGCTTCCAACGATGCAAGGAGTTCTCGTAAATGTCGCTGTGCATTTACATAGGCATAGACCGCATAGATACTGCTCGGTCCCACGCTGCACTGTTTTGCCATATTGATGAAAGCGTCCGCCATCTTGTTGAGGTAAACAGCTTCCGGCAGATAGTAGTGACCTCTCATGGGAAGAGCCATCAACTCGTCCATCTTGAGTGCTTGAAATGTGCTTTTGATTTGTAGAAACTCAAACAGGTCGAGCTGCCAGAAAGCCGCGTTGATGTACAAAAGACTTTGGGCCTCTGCTTCCTCATCCTTCCAGATACGGTGGATAATCACATCCAGCGCCGCCTTCTCGAATTGTTCAGTAGAAATCTTCTGGTTCGCATTGTGCAGAATTGCTTTTTTGTTTATCGTTAATTCTTGCTTCAAGATACGAAAACTGCACCACATCTCATTTTTTGATAGTGGGATGCCTTCCGGTGACCGGTTCGTAAGAAACAGATGTGCGATTCGCTCACTTCCCGAATCAACGAGTGATTTGTGCTTCTCCAGCATAGTTTCTACAGGCATCATAGTCGTTTTGACTAAGCAGCCAACGAAGGAGAAGAACTCTCTTAGCACTTCTCTTTCAGCCCCAAATGGATGCTCAAAATAAATCTGAACAGCCTGAATCGGTTGAGCCACGGTCTCTCCTCCTCACAAAAGATGAGCGATAAATACACGAAAATGCACAAAAACGCACGCGTGCATTTACCGAACGCACGCGTGCGTTTAAGATGTTGTTTATTTGTCGTAGTGCGAAAACATATAGTGGTATTTCCGAATCGGGCAGTCTGCCTTGCCCTGTACTCTGTCGCTGATGGACGCTTCCCACCTGCGACCGCACTTGGCGCAGACCCAGTGGACGACCTCTGTGCTGGAAGTCGATACCCGCATCGGGTCAATGTCTGTGTTATTCACATAGTCCCAGTCGTTGAGTAGGCCCGGGTGAAATTTACCCATACTTTTTAGTTCTGACATGTATACCTCCTTTACCCCCACAAACGGCACACATAGCTATATGCAAAAGCGATGAACGACGAAAGCGCTAAGAGACAAACAAGGATTACGCAGCTATTCAGCAGTTTCTTAAAAGCATCTCCGATTCGATTCCACAAGTTGATTTGAATTTCCAGCTCTTCTATTTCGTGCTTCTCCTCACAGAATTGCTCATCCTCCTCCAGCGACAATCGCAGGTCTAGCGTCACGCCACCGGCGTCGAACATATCGTCGTGCTCTTCTTTGCTTTTGGCATCTTCTTTGAGCTGCCTACGCCGGATTTTACGCCAATTCGTGATTTTCTTCTGCAACGCTGCGTCTTTTGCGTTCATCTCATCAGTTTTCTTTCGCAAAATATAAGAAACCGCCATGCAGCCGACCGCTGATATTGCAGCAAGAACCGCTAGAAGGATGAATGTGGGCCGCGTTCCGCAGAGGAGCAGCATTACCATGGCAAGTATTGCCACAAAAGACAGTGCAGCTTGCATTTTTTTGCCCTTACATGACTCCGAATTTGCGCTTTAGCGCATCCAGAGCGTCTTCTTGTACTTTGCCATCCAGAATAACCGCGTAGTTTTTGCCGCCGTCGATGGCAAACCGGTCAAGTTCCCCATGCAGCGAGATAAGCCCGGAACCACGTCCGCGCAAATACCGCTGTACATCTGTCTGCGGGAAGGACTGAACCTTATACCAGTCGTTCCAGAGAGAGTCCGGTGCGTATTTTCTGGTATAGTCCTGCCAAGCCTTGTCCGCAGCCTTATAGTCATCCTGAAAATCCAGCTTCTGCTTCCAAGTGACAAATAAATCTACATCGTGAACCTTTGACTTTTCCGAACTCACCAAAGAGCCGAAGACGACCAATTCGTTGACAGTGTAAAGGAATGGGCGTTCTGCCTTTCCTTCATTGATGAGAATTGCGCGGTCAATGGCTTCGAGACACCGTTTTTGAGCGATTGCCCGGCTAAATTCGCGCTTTTTTGATTCCGCCATGGTTCCTCCAAAAAAGAAAAGCCTCGCGCAGAACTCAGTCCACGCGGGGCTCGAAAGATAGTCGAATGATATGCAAAGGTTTAATCATCGCAATATCGTTGTTATTTATGCTTGTTGGTCTATTTTCAAAAGATAGTGAAAAGATACAGAAAGCCGCAGAAGACAACTCCTCTGCGGCTCCCCACTTATTCACTTTACAATTCTAATTCTATTCAATTCGCACGAATGTGCAAGGCCATGATAGCAGCAATTAGCGGAACAAAAGATAAATCAGAATGTTGCTGCCGGTAGCGATGAGCGCAGCTCGTCCGCAAATTTTGCTGATGAACGGCTTCTCTTTAATCAGCACCGCCCAAGCAATACCGGCACCTATCATAGTGTACATCAGAGGGCTCATCAGATTGATAACCATACCGGTGCCTGTAGTATTGTTGAAGAAATGAACAATCCATGAGATGAGGATGTATGCCAGCATGAGGAGCGCGGCGAAAATCGAAACGATGTTCAAAATGTCTGCTTTGGGAACTTCCCCATATTTATCCCAGCCGGTTTTCGGCTCACGCTGCATTGATTCATACTGCATTGATTCATGCTGCATTGATTGCACAGCACCTCCCGTTACTCGCTGGAGGTGCTGCAGCGCCGTGCCGGTAAGCATGGTATATCCTGATGCATGAGCAGCCGCCTGCAGTTGCCGTACGCCAAAATCTGTTAAAGCATGATAGCCACGGTCATATGCTATAGTATATCCAATCTTGTCGGCGTTGCTGGATGCCCATGCCAAGCCTTTTTCGGCACTCGTCATTTTACCGTTGTTGACATACCGATTAGCGGCGGCGCAGTTGCTGTCGATGTAGTTCTGCATCGCGTAATTGATGGCATCTTGCAGCCGTACGCTGTGATTCTGCCCCTTCACAAACAGGGTCAAAAGATACGCTGTCATGTATTCGTCGTTTGTTCTCATAAATCAAGGCAAGAAGACCCGCAACTTTAGTTGTGGGAGGCTGCCCGTTCACTTCCTTTCAGATTATAGTGTATTTATTATTTTTGGTGGGATTCCTTATATAGGCATTGTTGAGTAAACCACTTCAGGTGTAATGAATGAAGCCAGTAAAATGACAACGAAGGATAATGCAAGCAATCGCAAACTCCAATATTTTAGTTTTTCAAAAAGTACAAATTTTTTGCTTTCGTCCTGTCTATGGTTTACAAAAAAAGAAATAATTAAACCGTAAAAAGCTCCAAACGCCACAAACATTACACCTTCATATAATGGTGAAAGGATGGCAATGCCAGCGTTTACATTGATTAGACAAGCAATTTTTCCGATAACAGCCCAAATTGCCACTACCGCACAAATATAAACGAAAATGTTCTGTACTTTTCCGTTTTGTACAGCCTTCCACTGCTCGTGCTTTTTCTTCTTTTCTTTCAGCCCGTTTTCGTATTCCCTAGCTTGCCTGTTGTACTCTGCTTTCTGAGCTGCAGCTTTTGCACGACCGCGATTGACTGCTGCTTCTTCTTTTTCGCCATAGCTGCGCGTTTCTCCTGTCTTCTGATACAAGGCGTTGTTGTAGTTATTCTTGAACCAACCAAGGTCCTCGCGCCAAACCTTCAGGATGTCAGTTTTCTTTGTGCCGAAAGCAATATCCGCTGCATATTTGATGCCTTTTTTGGTAATTTTTACGGAATTGCCGGAAATGGCATATGTATACTTTTCCCTTGCGGCATAGTGAGCGATTTGTTTTAACCAGTGAACTTGTTTGCTGTCTCCGGAATCGTCACGAATCTGAAGGTCAACTATATTAGAAGGAGGCGTTACCATAAGAGAAGCTCGCTGAAAAACATAATCAAGGTCTGCATAATCTTCTCCACTGTTACCTCCGTTATATACTGCTATAAGGTAGCAAAACAGATATTTCTTGCCGAGCGGTTTGAGCCCGCTTCCGGAAAGAATTGATTCTGTCCAATAATGACCCATATCGATGCTCCAATCGTGTGTGATTTGTTTTCTGTACTTTTTAGTGTACGCCATTCGCACATTTTGGCAACAAAAAAGCCGCCCGAATTTCGAGCGACTTCGGATATGTATTGGTTAATTACCGTTGGACAGCAGCTTAGAGACGTCCACATTCTCCTGCGCGGCAGCCGAAACCTCAAAATATTCGCGTTTCTCTACACCACTCATGGAGGCGATGAGGCTGCCGGGGAAGCGGCGAATTGCACCATTGAGAGTCTGTACAGCGTTGTTGTAGTCGCGGCGGGCAACAGCAATGCGGTTCTCGGTGCCTGCGAGTTCTGTCATTAGACTCTGATACTCTGTGTCGGCTTTCAACTCCGGGTAATTCTCTGTCAAAGCGTTTACATAGGTCGTATAGGCTTCGTCTGCTTTCTTCTCCCCTTCTACAGTGCCGGAGGTACGCATCGCAACGATGTCAGTAAGCGTCTGTGCCTCGTATTCGGAATACGACTTTACGACCGCTGCAAGGTTCGGGATGAGGTCGTAGCGGCGCTGCAACTGGTTCTCTACCTGTGCCCAGCTACTGTCTACATTCTCATCCATAGATTGCAGGCTGTTGAAACTGCCAACAAAGAGCAGAATCACACCGATAATGATAACGAACGTCACAATGATGGCAACGTTTGCTTCACCACGGTTGTTCAGCTTCTTTTCAAAATACTTTTTCATGGTGTTTCTCCTTTTATTCATAAAAAATCTTGTTTGTCTGCTCTGGATGGTCTGGTTACCATCCACCGGAAGCTCCTCCGCCACCGGAGGAGCCACCGCCCCAAGAGCCACCTGAGGAATCACCTGAAGAGAAACCACCGCCTCCTATCCAATATTTTATCAAGCACCAGAGCGCAAGCAGAACAAGAGCGGTTATGACAAGAAAACCACAGCGAAGGATTCCCAAAAGGACTCCTAAGAAGATGATTCTCGGTGTCAGTTCAGAGTCTTCTGCTTCCTGCGTTTTTTCGGCTGAACCAATATTTATGTTGTAATCCCCAGAACTATTTAACGCAGAAATCGTCTCAGAAACCGCCGCTTTGATGCCATCGGCGTAGTTGTTTTCCTTGAAATACGGTGTCATTGTATTGATGATTTCCGCTGCTTTCGTATCCGGGATGGTTCCTTCCAGACCGTATCCTACCTCAAGGCGGAACTTGCGGTCATTGAGCGCTATCAGCAGCAGGAGTCCATTGTTTTTCTCTGAATCGCCGAGACCCAGTTCACGGAACAGGTCGTTGGCTTTCGTTTCTATGTCTTGTCCATCCAGAGACTCAATCGTATATACCGCAAACTCAATCCCCGTTTGTTGGTTGATGTCATAAAGCATGTCCTCGATTTCGGACTCTTGTTCAGAGGTCAGCATTTTAGCGTCATCAGTCACCATCATATCTTTTGTAGGTGCTGCAAGTGCAGGAGCAGCCGTACAAATAGCAACGCTTAGAACAATGATAAGGGCAAGGCACAAGTGAAGAATACGCTGTGTCGGTTTGTAGCTATACATTTTCACAACCCTCATTTCTTTACCATCCACCGGAAGCACCGCCACCACCGGACGAGCCACCGCCCCAAAAACCGTCAGAACTGCTATCACTACTCCATGAGCTGTCACTTGAATAGCTATCATTATAATCATAGCTATCTCTTGACGAGTTTCCATCTCTTGAATGGCGATTTTTGGATGTCACTTTTGTTTTATGTTGCCGTTTTTTCTTGTAAAGGGGTCTGAATTTACCGTCTCCCCGTTTTTGGTAAAAGAATTCTAAAACAGGGTCTAAAATCAAATCTTTCAGAATAAGTAGAATTTGCCATCCAAGTACGGCAACAACAAAAATAATGATGCCAATAATACCGCAGTTAACAACTTTCAAGAAACCATTGTAGAAATTCTTTTCGCCTTCTGTCAGTTCTTGACCTTTCGTGATTTCTTGCATCTTATCCCAGTCAAAATCTATGGTATAGTCGCCGGAATTGTTCAATGTAGAAACTGTTTTGGCAACTGCAACTTTCACACCGGTGCCATATTGACTCTGCTTGAAGTACGGTGTCATTGTATTGATGATTTCAGCCGCTGCTGTATCCGGGATGGCACCTTCCAATCCATATCCGACTTCCAGACGAAACTTGTGTTCGTCGCGGGCGATGAGAAGCAATAATCCGTTGTTTTTGCTTTCATCGCCAAGGCCGATTGCTCGGAACAATTGATTGGCACCGGTTTCAATATCTTTGCCGTTCAGCGTTTTAATGGTACAAACTAAGAACTCTATACCTGTCTGTTGATTGATGCTGTAGAGCATTTCGGAAATTTCCTGCTCGTCTTGCTCCGTAAGCATTTCTCCATTATCTGTCACCATCATGTCTTGCGTAGGTGCAGCGTATGCGGGCATAGCAGTCCACGCTACGGTTCCTAAGACAATGATGAGAGCGAGAAGCAAGGAAAAGATATTCTGCATGGGTTTGCTTTTGTACACCTTTTTATCTCCTTGTCATTTACCAGCCACCGGTAGCACCACCACCGCCGGACGAGCCACCGCCCCAAGAACCGCCAAAAGAACTTACGGAAGATGAATAATCGTCATCGTCAGAATCATTTATGCTTTGACTCTGCTGATGCAGCATGGCATATGTCAGTGCCGCACCGCCGATGATGGGTGTTGCAGTCGGCTTTTTCTCTTCCTGTTCAGAATGTTTGCTACTTGTATCAAAAGTATGGGTTTCACCTTTCTGTGATTCCTTACGCCTGCGTGCTCCTTTTTCAACTCTGTGCCGTTTTCTTTTTGTGGGCTTTCGTTCTTTTTCTTCTCGATGTTCCCACTCTTTTTCCCTCTCTTCGGCTTCTTTCGCTTCTTTTTCAGCCCTGCGCTGTTCTCTTTCTATGCGTTTCCGCTCTTCCTCTTCCTGCCGTTCCCGTTCTTTTTCCAGCTCTTCAGCTTCTTTTGCTTCTTTGGCAAGAATCTCCTGCCGCTTCTTTTCTTTGAATGGCTTGAACTTACCGGCTTTCCAGAGATTGTAGAAGTTTTCCTTTGTTTCAGACCAGTTCAGCCAGATTGTAGACCCTAAAAGTAGGTAGCCAATTCCTAGAACGAGCCATGCTGCTTTGAGGGAGGGTGTTTGATTGGCTTCGTTATTCGATGCTGTTTGTGCTGCCCAATCCTCGGAGATTGTGTAATTGCCGGAACTGTTTAGGACAACAGCCGTTTGTTTTACTGCTGCTTTAACGCCATCACCATAGTTGCCTTCTTTGAAGTATGGTGTCATCGTATTGATGATGTTGGCAGCTTGTGTGTCGGGAATATCTCCCTCCAACCCATAGCCAACCTCAAGGCGGAACTTGCGGTCATCGTAGGAGATGAGCAAGAGCAGTCCGTTATCTTTCTCTTTGTCCCCTAATCCAGTTGTTCTGAACAACCTGTTTGCACACGTTTCAATGTCTTCACCATTCAGAGATTTGATGGTGTACACCAGATATTCGATGCCTGTCTGTCGGTTGATGCTATACAGCATCTCCGAGATTTCCTGCTCGTCTTGGTCTGAGAGCATTTCGCCGTTGTCTACCACCATCATGTCTTGTGTAGGCGCAGCGTATGCAGGAATGATTGTGCTGACGAGAATAGCAAGAAAGACGAAGGATGCAAGAAGCCAAGAAGTGAAGAGATGTGTGGTTTTGTTGTTATTCATTTACTTTCCCTTACTCAGAAATTTTTGCCGAATTCGACCTTGTCGTCAAAGGATTTTTCCGCTATACCCACCTCTCAATGAACGAATAGCGAAATGATAAAGGCAATAATAAATATCGGAATCAGCAAACAGACGCCGCCAAACAGCATCCCAATAATGTACCCGACGATATCTATTGTCCAACGTTTTGCCGCACCACTCGTTTTCGTGTGTGTCGCCATTACAATTTCCAAGCCAATCCACAGTACCATAATGATGCCCAAAAGCACAAGGATGGCATACCCTGTAAAGGCTCGCATCCAAAGAATTCTTGCTAGCATGTTGTCCTCCAATTTGTTTTGTGAAAGTGGTCATCTTTAAGTTTAGGCAATTCGCACGTTTTCGCAACCGTATTTGTTGTGATTTTCAAAATGAATTGGTGGAAATATTCGCTGAAAACAGCGATTGTAAACAAAGAAAAAATTTTTAAAGAAACGCTTGCATTCACTTGCGAATTGTCTAAAATTGTATATAGCAAGCAACCACTTTAGACAACTTTAGACATTCGGAGGGCAAAACCATGATTTATGTAAACCTTGCAGCACCCATTATCCTGACCGCACAAATCCCGGAGATTGCCGAAATTCTCGACGTTGAGAAAGAGTTTCTGTGGAAGCTCGTATCTTTTTCGACTTATGCTTATGCTGAGAAAAATGGCAAACGAAGCATTGTTGCTTTGCCGAACCCCGTTGCGGATTTTACCGAAGCCGTTGCTAAATACGACAAGGTATATTACGGCGCAGAAGCAGCCTTGAAAATGGCAGAGGACAAAGGCGTAAAAATCACTGCTTTGAATTGCATTGAACTTGGTGCAGATGTATTTGAGGAAACAACTCCCGCTCAGTTTAAGGATATCAGCTTTATGGCTGCCAAAATCGAACGCCTCAGTACGCGCATTGGACGCTTGGTTGCCCTCAATGTGCCCGATGTCATTTACATCAACGAGTGCCGGTTGCTGCGGAGATATGTACAGACGCTCGAAAACAATCACAGCTTCTCTTCCCCTGCAAAAGCGACCGATGGACATGTCTTGTACTCTCTGAACGATATCGGCTATTCTCTCATCACCGGCTGGAATACTTCTGCAGCCAAGGCTGATGACAAACAGATTGACAGTTCTGGTTTCAATGCTCAGTACATGGCAAAGCTCGTCCGCAGAGCGATGGGTACGAAGTCGCAGGAGAAGTTTGCTTTTGAAGCGGGACTTTCCCGCTCCTACATTGCTTCTCTGCTCAGTGGCAATGCCAAGTCTCAGCCGACGGAGAACACGATTCGGAAGCTCGCCAATGCCACGGACATGGTTACGGAAGATGAGTTCCGTGTGGCTTGTGGGTATGAAGAATTGACCAAGGATGAGAACAAGGTTGTCTCTAAGTTCCGTGCCCACATGGATGATGCGGCTTGGCAGCGGTGCAATA
>ENA-ORLM01000517-ORLM01000517.1-human-gut-metagenome-genome-assembly--contig:-NODE-517-length-36348-cov-4.704916_pt1 | contig 36348 bp, 26 predicted proteins | sample MGYA00243063_ERZ508815 | MGnify/ENA primary metagenome ERZ508815 (study PRJEB26277, sample SAMN04329768) | human gut metagenome | biome: human-associated habitat | host: Homo sapiens | place: USA...
TAGATGACCGCCATCTCAGTGAGCGAACGGCTCCTTGAGATGGCGGCCTTTTATACGCCGTTAGCTTTGACGGTTACCAATTTGCTTTCATTCTTGAATCAATTTTACCACATGGCTTTTTCACAGTCAAAACGTTTTGGCAGCAAACTGACAGTATATCAAGAAAAACCCACTGGTCCGCTGCGTTGCAGCGAACCGGCGGGTTATTGCAGTTACTCCCACTCAATAGTCGCGGGGGGCTTGGAGGTAATATCGTAGACGATGCGGTTGATGTGGGGCACCTCGTTGACGATACGGACGGAGACCCGGTCCAGCACATCGTAGGGGATCCGGGTCCAATCGGCGGTCATAAAGTCCGTGGTGGTGACACTGCGGAGGGCCAGAGTATAATCATAGGTCCGGCCATCGCCCTGCACACCTACGGAGCGCATATTGGTCAGCACCGCGAAATACTGGCTCATGGCGCTCTCCAGATGCGCCTTGGCAACCTCGTCCCGGAAGATGAAATCCGCCAGACGCAGAATATCCAGTTTTTCCTTCGTCACATCCCCCAGACAGCGGATGGCAAGGCCGGGGCCGGGGAAGGGCTGACGCATCACCAGATACTCCGGCAGACCCAACTCACGGCCCAGCTGCCGCACCTCGTCCTTAAAGAGCATCCGCAGAGGCTCGATGATCTCCTTGAAATCCACATAATCCGGCAGACCGCCCACATTGTGATGGCTCTTGATCACAGCAGCGTCACCGGCGCCGGACTCGATCACATCCGGGTAAATCGTACCCTGAGCCAGGTAATCCACCTGGCCGATTTTTTTTGCTTCCGCCTCAAAGACCCGGATGAATTCCTCGCCGATGATCTTCCGTTTGCGCTCCGGCTCACTGACGCCGGCCAGCTTGCTCAAAAACAGCTTCTCCGCGTTGACCCGGACGAAGTTGATGTCCCACTTTCTGAAGGCCTCCTCTACCTCGTCTCCCTCGTTGAGACGCATGAGGCCGTGGTCCACAAATACGCATGTCAGTTGATTGCCTACGGCCTCCGCTATCAGCGCCGCCGCCACAGAGGAATCCACGCCGCCGGAGAGGGCCAGCAGTACCTTGCCGTCCCCCACCTTTTCCCGGATCTGACGGATGGCAACATCCTTATAATCCCCCATGGTCCACTGCCCCTTTGCGCCGCAGACCTCATAGAGGAAGTTGCGGAGCATGGCGGTGCCGTAGGCGGTGTGATTCACCTCCGGGTGGAACTGGACGCCGTAAAAGCCCCGGCGCTCGTCACAAATGGCCACGTTGGGACAGGCGTCGGAATGGGCCACCAGTTCAAAACCCTCCGGCACCTTCTCCATATAGTCGCCGTGGCTCATCCAGGTAACGCTCTCGGCAGGCAGGCCCTTGAACAGCTTGCAGTCGGTTCTGAAATAGGTCTCCGTCTTGCCGTACTCCCGGGCGGAATCCGCCGTAGCCGCCGTCACCCGGCCGCCCAGATTGTGAGCGATGAGCTGACAGCCGTAGCAAATGCCCAGAATGGGAATCCCCAGCTTGAAGATCTCCGGGTCCGCCTGCGGGGACGCGGGATCGTACACACTGTTGGGCCCACCGGTAAAGATAATGCCGATGGGGGCCATCGCCTTGATCTCCGCCACCGGGGTGGTATAGGGCCTGACCTCGCAGTATACGCTGCATTCCCGGACCCGCCGGGCGATGAGCTGATTATACTGACCTCCGAAATCGAGAACTAAAACGGTTTGTGATGCCATAGGGACCTCCTGAAAAATAAATTCAGATATTGCGCCTTTATGTGTTTTCGCGCTCCAGCGCCGCCTGGACAAAGCCCTTGAACAGCGGATGGGCGTGGTTGGGCCGGGACTTGAATTCCGGGTGATACTGAACGCCCACAAAGAACGGCTGGTCCGTCAGTTCCACCGTCTCCACCAGCCGTCCATCGGGGGACAGCCCGGAGAGGACCAGTCCCGCGGAGGTGAGGGCCTCCCGGTAGTCGTTGTTGAATTCGTAGCGGTGGCGGTGACGCTCGGAGATCTCCAGCGTGCCGTAGCACCGCTCCATGGTGGTGCCGGGCCGGATCACACAGGGATAGGCCCCCAGCCGCAGCGTGCCGCCCTTGTCGATCTCGTCGCTCTGTCCCGGCATGAAGTCGATGACCTTGTTTTCGCACAGTTCGTTGAACTCGCCGGAATCCGCGTCGGCGATCCCGGCGGCGTGGCGGGCATATTCGATCACAGCGATCTGCATTCCCAGGCAGATGCCGAAATAGGGTACCCGATGCTCCCGGGCGTATTTCGCCGTCAGGATCATGCCGTTGATCCCCCGCTGACCGAAGCCGCCGGGGACGATGATGCCGTCCAACGCGCCCAAAACCGCCTCCGCATCGCTTTCCGTAATGGTCTCGGAGTCGATCCAGCGGATGTCCACCTCAGCCCCCAGAGCATAGCCCGCATGGCGCAGTGCCTCTGCCACGGAGAGATAGGCGTCATGAAGCTGAACGTATTTGCCCACCAGACCGATGGTCACACGTCTGTCCGCATGTTTGATCCGCTCCACCATGTGTTCCCACTCCGTCAGCTCCGGGGCCGGGGCGTCGATGCCCAACTCCCGGCAGACCACAGAGGAAAAGTTGGACTGCTCCAGCATCAGCGGCGCTTCATACAAACAGGGCAGCGTGATGTTCTCAATGACGCAGTCGGGCTTTACATTGCAGAACATGGAGATTTTCTGGAAAATAGAAGGCTCCAGCGGCTCGTCGCACCGGAGGACAATGAGGTTGGGATTGATCCCCATGCCCTGAAGCTCCTTGACAGAGTGCTGGGTGGGCTTGGACTTGTGCTCATCGGAGCCCTGGAGGAAGGGCACCAACGTCACATGGATAAAGAGGCTGTTCTCCCGGCCCACCTCCAGAGAGATCTGCCGGACAGCCTCCAGAAAGGGCTGGGACTCAATATCGCCGATGGTGCCGCCGATCTCGGTGATGACCACGTCGGCGTCCGTTTGCTTACCCACCCGATAGACAAATTCCTTGATCTCATTGGTGATGTGGGGGATCACCTGCACGGTGGAGCCCAGATACTCCCCCCGGCGCTCCTTGTTCAGAACGTTCCAGTACACCTTACCGGTGGTGAGGTTGGAGTATTTGTTCAGATCCTCGTCGATGAACCGCTCATAGTGACCCAGATCCAGATCCGTTTCCGCGCCGTCCTCGGTGACGTAGACCTCGCCGTGCTGATAGGGGCTCATGGTGCCGGGGTCTACATTGATGTAGGGGTCCAGCTTCTGAGCGGCCACCTTCAGCCCTCTTGTCTTTAAAAGGCGGCCCAGAGACGCCGCAGTAATGCCCTTACCCAACCCGGATACCACGCCGCCGGTCACAAAAATATATTTCGTCATACGTCCTCCTCCGAAAATTTCACGTTCTGTCTACGCAGTCCCGCTTTGGCAGTTTTTATTTATAAGTCGACAAGATCTGCTCCGCCACGGCCCGCTTCGTCACACAGCGATCCATCGCCTGCTTTTCGATGTATCGGTGGGCCTCCTGCTCCGTCATATTCAGTTCCCCGATCAGCAGCCACTTGGCCCGGTTCACAAGGCGGATCTCCTCCATTTTTTCCTCAATGGTGGCATTCTTCTTTTCCAGCCCCCGCAAACGCTCCCGGGTACCGCACAGCAGCCGCAGGGATTGGGTAAACAGCTGGGTCGACATAGGCTTGGACAGCACCAGAACGCCCTGTGGCGTCAGCCGTCCGTCAATATCCGGAAAATGCTCTGCCTTCACCAGCAGCAGTACCCCGGCGGCGCTGTGCTGGCAGATATCCTGCGCCAGTCGGGTGCCGAACTCATCCGGCAGCGGCGTGTTGATCACCACCAGATCGTAGCTGTTTTCCAGCAGCTCCCGGCGGGCACCGGCGGCGTCCGCCAGCACCATGACCGGCCAATAGAACCGCTCCGGCAGAAGGCTCCGGACGGATTCATTGAATTTTGCGGAGGCGGACACCACCAGAACGCTGTACGCATGGCCAAGCTCCATCGTTGTCCCCCTCCTTTTCTGTGTTTTTTACCGCGTGCTTTCTGAGCGGTCAGGTATAGTATTGGATGATCGCTGCAGGAAGATGTTCTTTGATAAAATCACTGGCGGCGGCCGCTGCCTTGGCCTCCGCCCAGGTCTCCGGCAGTCTGCGGTACCGGGCCCGGATCTCCTCCGGTGCCGTGTAAAGGTTCAGATCCGCAGCAGGCGGCAGCTGCATGTTGTGAGCAACGCCCTCCATTCCCGCCCGAATCAGCAGAACAAAGGCCAGATACGGGTTGCACAGCGGGTCCGGAGACCGCAGTTCCGCCCGCCGGTATTCCCCCACCGCCGCCGGGACCCGGATGAGCTGAGAGCGGTTCTCAGCGGACCAGGAAAGATAGCCGGGTGCCTTCCAGCTTCCAAAGCGGCGGTAGGATTCCTCCGTGGGGTTCAGGAACGCCGTCATGGCCTCCACATGGGCCAGCACCCCGGCAAGGACCTGGGGCATCACGTCCCGCTTATCCTCGCTGACAGCGGAGAAGTTGATGTGCATTCCGTTGCCCGCCTTGTCTGCCAGAGGCTTGGGTCCGAAATCGGCATACAGCCCGTTCCGGGCCGCCACCGTATCCACAGCCGCCCGGAAGGTCACGGCGTTATCCGCCGCAGTGACCGGGTCCGCATAGCGGAAATCAATTTCGTTCTGGCCGGGGCCCTCCTCATGGTGAGAGCTTTCCGGCCGGATGCCCATGCGCTCCAGCGTCAGGCAGGCCTCCCGGCGGACATTCTCCCCCTTGTCTGCCGGGGCAATGTCCATGTAACCGGCACGGTCATAGGGAATTTTGGTAGGCTCGCCGTCCTCGTCCAGCCGGAACAGATAGAATTCCATCTCCGTTCCGAAGGCAAAAGTCAATCCGGCCTTTTTGGCGTCCTCTACCGTTTTTTTCAACAGGCTCCGGGCGTCCGCGCCGATGACGGTGCCGTCTGGCTGGGTCACGGCGCAGAACATCCGCACCACCCGTCCATGCTCCGGCCGCCAGGGCAGCACACAGAGGGTGGACGGATCCGGGCGCAGCAGCAGATCAGAGTGGACCTCCCCACCGAAGCCGGGAATGGCGGAGCCGTCGATGGCAATACCGTACTGGAAGGCCCGGTCCAGTTCCTCCGGCATAATGGCGATATTTTTCTGGCGGCCCGCCGCGTCGCAGAAGGCCATGCGGATGAACTTCACGTCCTCCTCCGCCGCATACTGCTTGATCTCCTCAACCGAATACTGCATATTGTCTCCGCCTTTCCGTTATGGTTTCCGTATGCATGCCCGGCGATCCAGGCCCCCTCATTTTTTGATGCAACTGTTATAGCACACCTTTTTATGAATTTACAATATGTAAAACAGAAAAAATCATGGTTTTCCGAGACTTATTCTCCGTCATGCTCACACATTGGAGGCTGCTGGTCTGGTCTCCTGTCCTGTTTTGCGCTCTGCGGCGATTCTTTTCCAACCGCCAGCCCGTTCTGCAACAAAAAAGGCGTCCACTTCCAACGGGAGCCATGCTCCCGCTGAAAATGAACGCCTTTGCTCATTTTGTATTCAAAAAAGACCTGATTCAACAAATTAGGTCAAATCGTACCATGTGCGTCCGCGCTTGTCAATCATTTTTCTGTCGAACACGGTGCAAAAAGGAGGGCCTTCGCCCTCCCTTTTGTCCTTGACCGGTGCTTACACCGTGCCGGTGACGATCAGTTCGCTGACGCCGGGGGTCACAGTCCACGCCCCGGTCACCGGGTCCTGCGTATACGTTGCTGCGGGAACGGTGATCTGCCCCGCCGTTGTGGCGAACAGGCCGGTGGTCCCGTCATAGGTGTACTGCGTACCGGCAGTCCAGGGTGCACCGTTGTAGGTCACCGTGAGACCGTTGAGAACCGGATCGAAGGTATCCCGGAGGATCACGTCGTCCGTTGCGGTGACGGGGGTATTGCCGGTGTTCTGGATGGTAAAGGTGTAGGTGATCCGGCCGTTCTCCGCCACCACCGTGGGATTCAGCCCCTTGGTAATGGACAGTCTCGGGCTGCTCACCACGCCAACTGTCTCCTCCGCCGTCACAGGTGCGGCCAGCCCGCCGCCGGTCACGGTGACGGTGTTGACAACGCTGGACTCCGCTGCCAGCGGCGCGTAGCGGGTCACCTCCGTCTCATAGATCACAAGGGCGCTGCCCCCCGCCGGGACCGTGATGCCGGTGACGGTCATGGGCGGTCCGGCGTTAACGACCGGAGCGGCTTGCAGCGCGCCGTTTACATAGTACCGAACGCTGCCCGGCAAATAGGCCAGAGGATACAGAGTCGCTCCGCCAAAGGTGTAGCCGCACAGATTGTCGGAAATGGTCAGGCCCGTCAGGGGCGTGATGCCGCTGTTGGTAAGGCTGACCACATACGTGACCGTCCCGCCCGGTTCGTAATTCTCCCGCACCGCCGTTTTTGCGGCGGTCAGGACCTCCCTCAGCTCCCCGGTGACAATGTTGGAATTGACGGTGCCGCCGGTATAGGTGAGGGTCGCCATATTCTGAAAGGATGTGGGCATAAAACAAGCCTCCTTAAAATCGCTCAGGTTCGCGCGTCTGCGCGTTCCATTCTATGCGCCGGAACAGCACACGGTCCCCCGCCATTCTCTAAAAGCAATAAAAAAAACAGCCCACCTTTGGCACTTTCGGAAAAAATCTGGTTTTGCCGTGGGAAAGCGTTGATTTTTTTCGGGAACCGTGCTATCTTGATAACAAGCGAAATCGTTTTCTTGCGGATGTAGTTCCCGCATATCTGTTAACGGACACAGAAAAATCCGTTTGCGCTTTCGCCAACCTTTTCCCCGCAAACCATTTTCTATTTGTACGCTTATCCAAATAATGATCCTAAATATTCATAAGGAGGACGTTTTATGTTTGATCCGAAAACTGTTTCCCTGGGTATTGCTCCCATCGGCTGGTGCAATGACGATATGCCGGAGCTGGGTGCCGAGAACACCTTCCAGCAGACCGTCAGCGAGATGGCTCTGGCCGGCTTCACCGGCTGCGAGATCGGCAACAAGTATCCCACCGACCCTGCCGAGCTGAAGAAGGCTCTGGACCTGCGCGGTATGCGCATCGCCAGCCGCTGGTATTCTTCCTTCATCCTGACCCGTTCCATGGAGGAAGAGGAGAAGGACTTCATCGCCAACCTGGACTTCCTGGAGGCTGTCGGCGCAAATCACATCAACGTCTCCGAGCAGAGCTACTCTATCCAGGGCAAGGTGGACGTGCCCATCCTCACCGGCGGCCACAAGCATGTCATGAACGATGAGGAGTGGGATCGCTTCTGCAAGGGTCTGAACCGTCTGGGCCAGATCGCTTCCGAGCGTGGCTTCAAGCTGTGCTTCCATCATCACATGGGCACCGTGGTCCAGACCAGCGAGGAGACCGACCGCATGATGTCCAGCACCGATCCCCGGTATGTGTTCCTCTGCTATGATACCGGCCACTTCACCTTCGCCGGCGAGGACCCCCTGGCCATGCTGAAGAAGTATGTGGACCGCGTGGGCCACGTCCATCTGAAGGATATGCGTCTGCCCGTGGTGGAGGAAGCCCGCAAGAACAACTGGTCCTTCCTGCAGTCCGTCCGCAATGGTGCTTTCACCGTCCCCGGTGACGGCAACGTGGACTTCGATCCCGTATTCAAGGTGCTCTCCGATGCCGGCTATCAGGGCTGGCTGCTGGTGGAGGCTGAGCAGGATCCCGCCAAGGCCAATCCTCTGGAGTACGCCATCAAGGGCCGTACCTACATCCGGGAGCACACCGGTCTGTAAATCGCGCGATGGGAGGACCCCGGTCCTCCCCACCGCGTTTCCATACCACTTTTTGACATCAAACAGGAGATGTTTCCAATGACTTATTTCAATAAGAACAAGGAACTCAAGCGGGGCTACAACGCCTATATCGACGAATCCACCAACTACATGGGCACCCTGATGAACGTGGGCCTGCTGGTGATGGAGGACGGCGACACCTATACCTACGAAAGCGCCGACCGCGAGGTTGCCATTCTGCTTTTCGAGGGCAAGGTCACCTATGAATACGCCGGCAAGACCGTTGAGGCCGACCGCCCCAACTGCTTCCATCACGAAGCCTACTGCCTGCTGGCTCCCAAGGGCACCAAGATCACCCTGACGGCTCACAGCCACAGCGAGCTTTACATGCAGGACACCCTGAACGAGAAGGATTATGAGCCGGTCATGTACACCCCGGAGACCGTCCAGACCCAGCACGCCGGTTCCAAGGGCGAGCTGATGGGTGCTATGGAGCGTGAGATCAAGACCTTCTTCGACTATGACAACGCCCCCTTCTCCAACATGGTGCTGGGTGAGGTGCTGAACCGTCCCGGCAAGTGGTCCTCCTATCCTCCTCATCATCATCCCCAGCCGGAGGTCTATTTCTACCGTTTCGACTATCCTCACGGCTTCGGTGCCGGTTTTGCCAACGGCGATGTTTACAAGACCGAGCAGAACGGCTGCGCCGTCATCAACCACGGCTTCCACTCTCAGGTGGTAGCTCCCGGCTACGCCATGTGCTACGCTTGGGGTATCCGGCATCTGGAGGGCGATCCCTGGCTGAAGACCCGCATCGACGACAAGGAGCACGAGTGGCTGTGGAAGCCCGATGCCAATGACCACATCTATCCCAATCATTGATCGGAGGTAACAAAAGCATGAAAACTGTCCGTTTGACCATGGCGCAGGCTTTGGTCCGTTTTCTGGAAAATCAGTACATGGAGGTTGACGGTGCCCAGCACCGCTTCGTCCGCGGCGTGTTCATCATTCCCGGCCACGGCAACGTGGTGGGTCTCGGTCAGGCGCTGAGCCAGGAGGCCAAGCACCTGGAGATCTATCAGGGCAAGAACGAGCAGGGCATGGCCCAGGCCGCCGTGGCCTTCGCCAAGCAGATGAAGCGTAAGCAGATCTGCGTTGCCACCTCCTCCGTGGGCCCCGGTGCCGCCAACATGGTCACCGCCTGCGGCACCGCCACCGCCAACAACATCCCCCTGCTGGTGCTGCCCGGCGACACCTACGCCTGCCGTCAGCCCGACCCCGTTCTGCAGCAGGTGGAGCACACCAACTCCCTGGCCACCACCACCAATGACGCTTTCAAGGCTGTGTGCCGCTACTGGGACCGCGTTGTCCGTCCCGAGCAGCTGATGAGCGCTATGATCAACGCCTTCCGGGTGCTGACCGATCCCGCCAACACCGGTGCGGTCTGCGTTGCCATGCCCCAGGACGTTGAGGGTGAGGCCTATGATTATCCCGTGAGCTTCTTCGCCAAGCGCGTCTGGCGTCTGGAGCGCCGCCCCGCCACCGAGGCCGCTCTGGCTGACGCTGCCGAGGCCATCCGCAAGGCCAAGCGTCCCATGATGATCTGCGGCGGCGGCGTCCGCTATTCCGAGGCGCACGCCGAGTTTCTGCACTTTGCCGAGACCTTCGGTATCCCCTACGGCGAGACTCAGGCAGGCAAGTCCGCCACCGACTGGCTGCACCCCCTGAACTTGGGCGGCGTGGGCACCACCGGCTGCTCCGCAGCCAACGAGATCGCCCGGAAGGCCGATCTGGTCATCGGCGTGGGCACCCGCTACACCGACTTCACCACCGCTTCCAAGTGGCTGTTCAAGGATACCTGCAAATTCGTCAACATCAACGTCTCTGAGTTCCAGAGCCTGAAAATGGAGGCTGTCCCCGTGGTGGCTGACGCCAAGGAAGCCCTGCCCCGTCTGGAAAAGCTGCTGGAGGGCTATCAGACCGCCTATAAGGATGAGGTCAAGGTCGCCAAGGAGAAGTGGATCGATGAGCTGAACCGTCTGGATCACATCACCTTCTCCGACAAGAAGAGCTGGAAGCCGGAGATCAATGACGCCAACGCCGATTCCGCCAAGCACTTCGCGCAGGACGTCAATGCCCAGCTGACCCAGACCTCCGCTCTGGGCGCCATCAACGCCATGATGAGCGAGGGCGACGTTGCCATCGGCGCCGCCGGCTCCCTGCCCGGCGATATGCAGCGGATGTGGCGTCCCACCGGCGTTGACACCTACAACATGGAGTACGGCTATTCCACCATGGGCTACGAGGTGGCCGGCGCTCTGGGCGTGAAGCTGGCCATCGGCGACAAGCACGAGGTCTATTCCTTCTGCGGTGATGGCGGCTTCAATATGCTCCACGGTGAGCTGATCACCGCCTGCCAGGAGCACAAGAAGATCAACATCTGCCTGTTCGACAACGCCTCCTTCGGCTGCATCAACAACCTGCAGGTTGGCCACGGCAACGTTACGCTGTGCACCGAGCTGCGCTATCGCAATAAGGATGGTCTGTTCGGCAACTTCATGAACATCGACTACGCCAAGGTGGCGGAGGCTTACGGCTGCAAGAGCTACTCCGTCCGCACCATGGAAGAGCTGGTGGCCGCCTTCGAGGATGCCAAGAAGGTAAAGAACATCCCCGTCCTCTTCGACATCAAGGTCCTGCCCAAGACCATGACCGACGGCTATTCCTCCTGGTGGCGCGTGGGTGACACCGAGGTGTCCGAACGCAAGGAGAACCTGGCGGCTTATGCCGACCTGCAGGCTCACCTGAAGGAAGTCCGGAAGTACTAAGATCATTTTTATTTACGAAAACCCATCTAAATTATAAAAAAGGAAGGTTATTAACATGGAAAAGGTATTGAAGATCGGCATTATCGGCTGCGGCGCTATCGGCAAGGATCACTGCCGCCGCATCATTGAGACCGTCCCCGGTGCTACCGTTGTGGCCGTGTCCGACTATGTGGCCGCCGCCGCTGACGACACCGCCGCCAAGTACGGCATCAAGTCCTACGGCAATGACTGCGATGGTATGATCAAGGATCCCGAGGTTGAGGCCGTGGTCATCACCTCCATCGACCCCACCCATCATGACTATGTCATGAAGACTCTGGCTGAGGAGAAGTGGTGCTTCTGCGAGAAGCCCCTGAGCCAGAACGCCGCTGACTGCGAGGACATCATCAAGCGCGAGCAGGAGATCGGCAAGCGTCTGGTGCAGGTGGGCTTCATGCGTCACTATGACCGCGGCTACGCCGAGATGAAGCGCATCATCGACTCCGGTGAGATCGGCAAGCCCCTGCTGATCAAGTGCTGCCACCGCAACGTTGCTCAGGGCCCGGGCTTCAAGACCGAGAACGGCGTCACCAACGTGGCCATCCACGAGCTGGACATCTGCCGCTGGCTGCTGGGCGACGAGTATGAGGACGTGCAGTGCGTCAAGGTCCGTCAGAGCTCCAACTCCAACAAGGGCTATGACAACCCCCAGGTCATGCTGATGCGCACCAAGAACGGCTGCTTCATCGATGTGGAAGTTCAGGTTGCTGACGGCTACGGCTATGACATCCAGTGCGAGGTTGTCTGCGAGAACGGCACCGTGAAGCTGCCCGATCCCTACGCTGTGGTCCGCCGCTCTCGTCCCGCCGGTTGGGACAGCGTCCAGCCCGCCGAGTCCATGCCCATCATGACCGACTGGAAGGAGCGCTTCATCGAGGCTTATGACATCGAGTTCTGCAAGTGGGTGGAGTCTGTCCACGCCGGCAAGCTCACCGGCCCCTCCTCCTGGGACGGCTATGTGGCCTGCGTGGCTGGCGATGCTCTGAACGCCTCCCGCGGCACCTCTCAGTTCATGAAGGTGGAGACCATGGAAAAGCCCGAGATGTACAAGTAATCTCACCATCCAATATAAAATACGGAGCCTGACCAATGGTCAGGCTCCGTATTTTTCCTTTTTCTGTAAATGCCGGAGTTTTCTCCGGCGCTTTTGCTTTTTCGATACAAACGCGATTCAGCGTTCAAACAGCTTCCTCACTCCACTTCTAAGTGAACGGACTTATGAAACTGAGGCTCCACTAGGCCGGGGATCTCCACGGCGTCGGTAAAATACAGATTCTCGACGTACTCTTGCAGCAGGGACACCACATAGGGATGGGGCCGTTCGTCAGGCCGCCGGGCCGCCACCGTCACCACCGCCGTTTTGGGCTGGAGCTTTTCCAGCAGCTTCCGGGAGGTGGAATCGAAGGAGGCATGGTGTGGCACCTTCAGAATGTCACAGGGGGTCAGATTCACGGTCTCCCACACATGGGCATAGGCGTCTCCGCCCAGAACGATCTCCTTGCCGTGGTAATACAGCCGCTGGCGCAAAGAGCACACGTTCATGGATTTGGCCCAGCGCACCAGTTCATAACCGTTCCGCTCTCCGTTGAAGGCCGCATCATAGACCTCCTTCTGCCGCCGGTACAGGGCCGGTTCGCCGCAGAGGATATCCATTTTCAGGTCCGGCGTCAGCTGGAGGGAAATCGTTTCCGTCCCCGGCACCAATTCAAACTGCTTGATACGGCCGGGGTGGCTTTGCAGCGCCTCGGTAAAGATCTGGAGGCAGAGAAGGGCGCTTCTCGCAGCCTTGGGCAAGTTGTTATCCGGATGGAAGGGGTCCAGCTTCGGGGCGTTCTCCGGAGGCAGGTAGGTGGTGTAAAACCGATCGATGGTCACGACATCCAGCACCCGGCCAAGACCGCCGATATGATCCCGGTGGAAATGCGTAGCCAGAGCCACGTCCAGATGGGTCACGCCCAGTTCCCGGAGAAAATCTCCCGCATAGATCCGCTGAGACCGGGGATCCAGTTCTCCCGGATGATCGTCCCGTATCAGACAGTCATGGCCAAAATCCACCATCATGGCAAACTTCTGCTGCGTTCCCTCCATCTCCCGAATGAGAATACAGTCTCCGTTGCCTATGTTGATAAAGTCCAAAGCCAGCATACGCAGTCCCCCCCCTATGTTGTTGTTACAAAGATACCATACTGCGTGAACGTTTACAATGAAAAGCGGCCCCTGCGTCAGCCAAAATTTCCCTTTGGATTTTGACAGTTCCCACAAGAAACCCGCGGCGGGCATTTTGCCCGCCGCGGGTTCTCTTCGTTTTGATCGGTTTCCCTTGAAAAGTCACGCTTTTCCGTAAATGACCGTCTGCTGCCAGCCGCCGGAGCCTTCCTCCGTCCCGGTGTCTGGCAGGAGATCCGTTTCCGGCTCCGCAGGCTCCTCAGCCGGCGTCTCCGGCGGTGTGGACACGGCCCGGTTCTCCACAGCGATCTGCCGGGCGGTGATCCACTGGGTGCCGCTGCGCCAGTAAACGGTGACGGTGTCCCCCACATTCAGCAGCGGGGCCTCCGGCACCTGGGCGGCGCTGACGTACACGGAGAAGCTGTCCTCCCCCTCAAAGCGGAGGTAATAGACGCTGGTCCCCTCAATGACGGCGCTGCGGATCTCGGCGATGGTGCCCTTTGTCTCCTGGAGCGTCTGATCCTCTGCGGGCACCTCCGCATCGGCCCGGTCGATGATGCCGTTATCCAGCAGCGTTTTCCGGTAATTCTCCTCACACTGGGCCACGGTCTGCCCCGTCTCCACAATATTGTACTGTTGGACGTTCACCATGGCATACATCTTCACCAGACCGTCCTCGCCCTTCAAAGCCATGAAGTAGGTGGGCTGGTCGGCGATATTCAGCAACAGCGGGAAGGTGGCGGAATAGCGCATCTGCTGGACCTGGCTCTGAGCAGAGCTTTGGGCAGAGGTCTCCGTGGCACCGGCGCAGGGGTAGAACCGGGTCTCCTTGGTCCGCTGATTGGTGAGGATGCAGCCGATGTTGGACTGGTCGCTGGTAACGGAGGTCACACCGGTGTACATATACACATCGTCATTGATGGCAATATAGTTCCAGCCCGCCGTGGTCAGCGTCACGTCCCGCTGGCCGAAGTAGGCGTTCAGAAAGCCGTTGTGGAACTGGCCGTAATAGTCATACTGATCCATGATGATGTCGGAGGAATACAGCCGATCCACCCAGGTGGGCACATCCTCGTAATACTGGCTCTCGCCGCTGACGGCGTTCACCAGCACGGCGCCCTTCACGTCCGTACCGCCGAAAAGCCCGATGCGCTTGACGATCCGGGAGCAGACCCAGTAGGGCGTCCCCTCCTCGTCGATCTCAAACACCGGCTCATCAAACATCATGGTGGGGTACTGGAATCGCAGGTGGCGGTAGAGGTTCCGGGAGAAGTGCTCCGCCGTGGTGTACTTCATGCCCTCGTCCAGCCGGACCACCTCCGCCTCCTGGGTCACCATGTCGATGACGATGTAGGCAGGCAGGCCGTTGGAGCGGTTGGTGAACCACTTGATGAGGTCTCCGTAGGCAAGGCTCGTGACCCGCACGGGGCGGCCCTTATAGTTGATCTGGGTGTAGTTGGGCAGGATCTCAAACTGAGACACCATATCCGCCAGCTCACCCAGCTTCCGGCTGCCCAATCGGGCGGCAGAGTCGCTGTCCAGCATGGGAATCTGGTCATAGCGGATCTCCTCCACCTCCGTGACAAAGTCACCGGTGGTCAAGGGCAGCAGCTTGCTGTAGGCACCGGCCCGCAGCACCACCCAAGAGGAAAGGGAGCCAATGGCGATGGCTGCGATCATGGCGATCACCACGAAGAAGGGTATGGTGCACTGCTTTTTCACAAAGCCGAAGTAGCCTCTGGCCCCGGTGCCTTGGAATCCGGAGGTCAGCACCGCGCAGCCGCAGTACACGGCGCACAGCAGGAACACAAAGAAGTAAAATTCCTCCGCATGGGGGTTCAGGGCGGGCAGCTCCACATAGAAGTACACCAGCCCCACCAGCGCCGTCACGGCGATGTTGATGAGGGTGCGGGTCACAGGAGTACCGATGGGCTTCCGGGGCTTACGCTCCCGCTGAGGGCGCTCGCCCCCCTGTCCGAAATCTCCGGGGTTGAAGCCGCCGAAATTGAAGGTAAAGGGCATAGGGTTTGCCTTCCTTTCCAAAAGTTATCAAAACTGATACAAATTTATCATACCGGAAAAGTATGAACAAATCAAGGCCGCCCGCCGGCGTTGAGCCAAAAGGCCCCTCTGCCGCCGAACGCGGCAGAGGGACCTTGATTTTATTGGAAGGGCCGTTACTTGGTGACGACCAGCTTGTCGTCCTCCACAGCCAGCTTGGCGGTATCGCCGGTCTTGAGGGTGCCGTCCAGCATCTTCTCGGCCACAGCGTCCTCCACCTTGCTCTGGATGGCCCGGCGCAGGGGACGGGCACCGTACTTGGGGTCGAAGCCCTCCTTGGCCAGTTCCTTCACCGCCTCGTCGGAAGCGTCCAGATGGATGTCCATGGTCTCCATACGGTCCGCCACGGTCTTGAGCATCCGGCGGGCAACCTCCTCAATGTTCTGCTCAGTGAGAGCGCGGAACACGATGATATCGTCGATCCGGTTCAGGAACTCCGGGCGGAAGGTCTGGCGCAGCTCCGCCAGAACGGTCTCCTTGGCCTGTGCATAGGCCGCGTCGGCATCCGCCTCGGCCTTCTTATCGTCCGCGTCAAAGCCCAGCTTGGCGCCGGCAGCAGTCAGCGCCTTGGCGCCGATGTTGCTGGTCATGACGATAACGGTGTTCTTGAAGTCCACAGTGCGGCCCTGAGAGTCGGTGATCCGGCCATCGTCCAAAATCTGAAGCATGATGTTCCAGACGTCCTCGTGGGCCTTTTCGATCTCGTCGAACAGCACCACGGAGTAGGGCTTACGGCGCACCTTCTCCGTCAACTGGCCGCCCTCATCATGGCCCACATAGCCGGGAGGGGAACCGATGAGGCGGGATACTGTATGCCGCTCCATGTATTCGGACATATCGATCCGGATCATGGCGTTCTCGTCACCGAACATGGCCTCTGCCAGAGACTTGCACAGCTCCGTCTTGCCCACGCCGGTGGGGCCCAGGAACAGGAAACTGCCGATGGGACGCTTGGGGTCCTTCAGACCCACACGGCCACGGCGGATGGCCCGGGCCACGGCCTTCACAGCCTCGTCCTGACCCACCACACGCTTATGAAGGATATCCTCCATGTGCAGCAAGCGCTGGCCCTCGTCCTCTGTCAGACGGGTCACAGGGATACCGGTCCAACCAGACACCACAGCGGCGATGTCCTCCGCGTTCACGTCCCGGTGCTCCTGGTTGCTCTTGCGGCGCTTATCCCGCTCGATCTCCACCTGCTCCTTGTAGTCCTTCTCGATATCCCGCAGCTGGGCGGCCTTTTCGAAGTCCTGGGCGTTGATGGCGGCGTCCTTGTCCTTGGACAGGGCGTTGATCTTCTCCTCCAGGCTCTTGAGTTCCTCGGAGGGTTCCTCCTGCTCCATCCGCACCCGGCTGGCGGCCTCGTCCATCAGGTCGATGGCCTTGTCGGGCAGGAACCGGTCATTGATATACCGGGTGGACAGCTCCACGGCGGCCTTCAATGCTTCGTCGGTGATGTGCAGCTTGTGGTGCTGCTCATACTTCTCCCGCAGGCCCTTCAGGATCTCCAATGTGGCCTCCTGACTGGGCTCGCCCACCGTCACCGGCTGGAACCGGCGCTCCAGAGCGGCGTCCTTTTCGATATACTTGCGATATTCGTTCAGGGTGGTGGCGCCGATGATCTGGATCTCACCGCGGCCCAGAGCGGGCTTGATGATGTTGGCGGCGTCCACAGCGCCCTCGGCGGAGCCTGCGCCCACGATGGTGTGCAGCTCATCGATGAAGAGGATGATGTTGCCGTTCTTCTGAACTTCCTGCATCACCTTCTTGATACGCTCCTCAAATTCGCCCCGGTACTTGGTGCCGGCCACCATGCCGGAAAGGTCCAGAGACAGGAGCTTCTTATCCAGCAGGTTTTCCGGCACATCGCCCATGGCGATCTTCCGGGCCAGGCCCTCGGCGATGGCAGTCTTGCCCACGCCGGGCTCACCGATCAGGCAGGGGTTGTTCTTGGTGCGGCGGGACAGGATCTGGATGACCCGCTGGATCTCGTCATCACGGCCGATGACAGGGTCCAGCTTGCCGGTCCGGGCATCCGCCGTCAAATCACGGGTGAACTCTGCCAGCGTCTTGCTGCCCTTGCCGTCCTCCTTGGCGGAACCGGCAGCCGGAGTACGGCTGTCGCCGCTCTGGGCCGCTCTGGGCGCGGCGGTGAGCTTCTTCATCAGTGCGGTATAGAGCTGACGGGCGTCCACACCGGCAGACCGCAGAATACGGACTGCCATGTTGTTGCCCTCCCGCAGAATACCGGCCAGCAGATGCTCGGTGCCGATGTAGGCATAGCCGCCCCGGATGGAATCCTCCATGGCGATCTCCACAACGTGCTTGGCGCGAGGGGTCAGACCCTGAGCGGGATTGCCGCCGGGAAGACCGGCGCCGACGCTTTTCCGAACCATTTCCGTCAGCAGGTCATCGGTCAGGCCCGCCTCCGTCAGGACGGTGTGGGCCATGCCCTCGTCCTCACGCATCAGGCCCAGCAGCAGGTGTTCCGTCCCCACATAGCCGTGACCCAATTCGCCTGCGGCCTCTTGTGCCAGCCGCAGGGCTTCCTCCGCAGTGGGAGTAAATTTATTTTCATTCATAGTTCAATACCTCTTTTATTCTGGGGTGTGTGTTTTGTTTGAACGCGCCTGTTAAGCGCTTTCCTTGCCGTCCTTGTGGGACTCCTTGGCCTCCTTGTGGGCCTCCTCCAGCTTGTGGATCTCGTCCCGCAACTGGGCGGCCCGCTCGAAGTTCTCCTCGTGGATAGCCTTCTTCTGCTCCAGCTTCAACGCATTCAACTGACGCAGATAGGAGAACCGGCTCTGTTCCTCATGGCTCATGAGGTCATCCTTCTTTTCCTCCTTGACCTCCTGCACCGGCGCTGCGGCGATGGCGGGCATGGCGTCGAAGAAATCATCGAAGGGGCTTTCCAGCATCCGGTTCATCCGACCCAGCAGGGAGGGCATGGGGCTGAAGAAATCTCCGAAGAAATCATCATTGCCAAAAAAGCTGTCCCGCATGGACGGCCGCCGGTTAAAGAGCTTCTGGGTATACCCCAGCTTTTCCGCGCAGGCCTGGCAGAGATGGTGTTCTTCTGTTCTTCCGTTGATGCTGCTGCGATATACAAAGCTGACTTCATTCTTTCCGCAATTCTCACATTTCATAATGCATTCCTCCATAAACTGTATATAAATTTTTTCTTAACTGTGTTGCGTGCCGTTCCTCAGGCGTTCACACCTGTAAGATCAGCACCTGTCGCAGGATATCCGCCCGGACAGCGTCCCGGCTCTCCCGGGGCACCCGGCTCAGGGCCTTATCGCCCACGGCGGTGAGGATCGTCTGACCCATGTCCCGCTCCAACGCGCCGGACTGCACCAGATTGCTGAGGATAGCTCTGGCCGAAGCCAGATCCACGCTGCTGCCCAGACTGTTGATGACGTGCATCATCAGCGTCTGCCGGTCCACCTGCACCCGGGTGATGCGGATATATCCGTTGCCGCCGCGCCGGCTCTCTACGATGTAGCCCCGCTCCGGTGAAAACCGGGTGGACATCACATAGTTGATCTGGCTGGGTACACAGTTGAACCGCTGGGCCAGCTCGCTGCGCTGGACCTCCAGCACACCGTCCTCCGCCGTATCCAAGCTATCCTGCAAAAAGCTGGCGATCAAATCTGAAATCCCCATGGGGACATCTCCTTTCTCGTCTCCGTCTTTTGACTTTGACTATCTTTAACCTTTGTTTGATTGTAGTATAGCACCATCTTTTCCAATGTCAATAGCTATTTTTGACTTTCTTTGACCATTTGTGTAAACAGTTTGTGAACGCTCATTTCCCCCCATAGTTCGCATATGCAGTTCAATATCTCTAACCGCCGAAAGGCCCTGCTTTTTCCAATGTTTTTCCGGTTTTTGTGACATTTTCACAGTTTTCTTTTTCCTTGGTAAGAATTTAACAAATCGCCCTTGCTTTTTAGAAATTGTATGATACAATGAAGGCACATTCTAATGGAGGTGTGTACACATGGCTTATAAGATTACTTCTGCTTGCGTCAGCTGCGGTTCCTGCGCAGACGTTTGCCCCGCCGGCGCTATCAGCCAGGGCGACGATCAGTACGTGATCGATTCTGCCGCTTGCCTGGACTGCGGTTCTTGCAGCGACACCTGCCCCAACGGCGCCATCGTCCCCGAGGAATAATTCTTAAAGGGATACATAAAACCGTCTCAGGCCCGATCCTGAGACGGTTTTTTTGTTTGCCGCCGGGACTTGCGGAGAAAGCGGTTCCCCTATATAATAATAGAAGCGTTCAATGGGAGGTGACGGCGTGGAGCATTGGGAATACCTGAAGCCGGACGGGCTGCGGTTCGTCTGGGATGATACGCTGTTCCGCCCCGGCACGGACTCCTTTCTGCTGTCCTCCCTGCCGAAGCTCTCCGCCGGACTGCGGGTCTGCGATCTGGGCTGCGGCACCGGCCTGCTGGGGCTGCTGCTCCTGCAAAGGCAGTCGGAACTGACCGTCACCGGGATCGACATTCAACCGGCGGCTGTGGCGCTGGCAGAGCGGGCCGCCGCCGAAAACCGCCTGACGGATCGGCTCACGTTTCAGAGTATCGACCTCCGGCAGGTGCGGCAGCATTTTTCCACCGGCTCCTTTGATCTGGTGGTCTGCAACCCGCCCTATTACCCGCCCGCCAGCGGAAAAGTCTCCGGGGACAGCGCCCGCCGCACTGCCCGCTCCGAAACGGAGGCGAGTCTGGCGGATATCTGCGCCGCCGCGTCCTATCTGCTGCGGTGGGGCGGAAAATTCTGTCTGGTCCACAAGCCAGAACGGCTGACGGACACAGCCTGCGCTCTGCGGGAGGCGGGCATGGAACCCAAGCGGCTGCGCTTCGTCCAGAATCGACCGGACACAGCCCCTTCCCTCTTTTTGATAGAGGGCTGCCGGGGCGGTAAGCCGGGGGTGGACATTCAACCGCCCCTTCTTTTGCAAACGGATACCGGCGCTCCCACCGGGGAGCTGAACGTCATTTACTTTCGAGATCAGGAGGTCTGACCATGGCAGGCATTTTATATCTGGTAGCTACGCCCATCGGCAACCTGGGGGACTTCACCCCCCGTGCGGTGGAAACGCTGGAAAACGCGGACTTCATCGCCGCGGAGGACACCCGTGTGTCCATGAAGCTTTTGAACCATTTCGGCGTGAAAAAACCTTTGATCAGCTATCACGAGCACAATCACGTCACCGCCGGGCAGAGCGTTCTGAATCGACTGCTGGCCGGGGAATCCTGCGCTCTGATGACGGACGCCGGCACCCCCGCCATCTCTGACCCCGGCGAGGATCTGGTGCGGCTGTGCGCGGAAAACGGCGTGGAGGTCCGGGCCATTCCCGGCTGCTGCGCCGCCGTCAACGCCTTGGCTGTCAGCGGTCTGCCCACCGGACGCTTCACCTTTGAAGGGTTCCTCACTGTCAATAAAAAAAGCCGCCGGGAGCACCTGAATTCCTTAAAGGACGAGACCCGGACCATGATCTTCCACGAGGCCCCTCACAAGCTCCGCACCACACTGAATGACCTGATGGAGGCCTTCGGCCCGGACCGCCGGATCTCCCTGTGCCGGGAACTGACCAAGCTCCACGAGGAGGTCCTGCGTTTCACCCTGGCCGAGGCCGTGGCCTATTACGAGGAGAACGCCCCCAAGGGCGAATACGTCCTTGTGGTGGCCGGAGCCGCTCCCAAAACCGGCGCCGTGGTGACACTGGAAGACGGCGTGGCGCAGGTCCTCACTCTGAAGGAGCAGGGGATGCGGCTGAAGGACGCCGCCAAGGAGGTGGCGGAGCACACCGGCCTTTCCAAAAACGAGCTGTACGCTGCCGTCTTGGAGCGGTAAGCGTGAAAAACACCCGGCGCGGATGATCCACGCCGGGTGTGCTTTATTTTGTGAAGTGCTGGTGGTTGAAAATGTGGTCCGAACAGAAGCAGTGATAGCCCTGACACTTGGAGCAGTACCGGAACTCCAGTTCCGGGTGGTCGGCGTCCGTGCGGCCGCAGACTTCGCACTTGTGGCGGTAGCCCCGCTCCGTCTCTGCCTTCTTCTGCTGCCGGACGGCGGACTTGAATTGAATGGTCTGTCTGGACCGCTGGCGGCTCTGGATGCCCAAAATGCTCTTGATATCCTCCCAGAAGAAGATCACAAAGTTCAAAATTGCCACCACAGCGGCCAGAGCACTGGCGTAGGCACCGTACCGCACGGACCGAGCGATGTTCCACGCCATCAAAGCGATGTCCGCCCATGCCAGCCACTTGGCCTTCAGAGGGATCACCCCGTAAAACCAGACCTGCGCGTCGGGATACATCACTGCGAAGGCCAGGAACATCGTCAGGTTGATGTAATAGGCGTCGGACAGGCTCCAGCCGTAATACCCCGTGGCCAGCGAGAGGATCACCGTGGACAGTACGCTGAACAGCATGCCGCTGAGATAGTACAGGGTGAACTTGGCGGTGCCCCACTCCCGCTCCAGCGTCCCGCCCACGAAGTAGCAGAAGGACAGCATGATAAACAGCGATATGGGGCGATAGGTAAAGGGCAGCAGCACAAAGGTCACCAGCCGCCACACCTCGCCATGGAGCACATGGTAGAGGTCAAATTTCAAAAAGCTCAGGGCCGCCGACCCGGCGAACAGCGTCAAAATGTACGTCACTGCGTTGGCGATAACAATGTAGAGCATCAGGTTCGGTATGCCGAAGCAGGGATGGCTGTACGCAAACCGGTCGATCCATTGGTTCAGTTTCTTCAAAATGGGTCCTCCTGTCATTCTTCAGGTGTGCCGGAGGCAAAAACCGCCGGACAGATGGCATTATTATAACCGTTCCTGTCAGAAAAGTCATCTTTAAATTGTGAACGTTTTCCATCTGATAAATTTTTATAAAAAGATTCTCCGTTTTCGGTTGACAAACCGCCCCAATCTATGGTAAACTAATCAAGCGTTTGAGAGCCGGAGAACTCCTCTGCCGATGGAGAGATGTCCGAGTGGTTTAAGGAACCGGTCTTGAAAACCGGCGAGGCGCAAGTCTCCGTGGGTTCGAATCCCACTCTCTCCGCCAATTTCATAAAACACCATCGACCTGCGGAAGTACCCAAGAGGCCGAAGGGGCTCCCCTGCTAAGGGAGTAGGCTGGATAAAACCGGCGCGAGGGTTCAAATCCCTCCTTCCGCGCCAACCACGCAATCCTTGTGATTGCGTGGTTTTCTTTATGTTTCAACGTTTTCAGCCGTTTTAGGCGGTAAAAATATTTTCCATTACGACAATAAAAAACTCAAAAAAGACATTTTATCTTCGATTTTACGAACGGAACCCCCTCGCTGCAAAAGTGAGGGGGTTTCTTTTGCTTTATTCAATTCCAGGGACTGTCTCCACCCTCTCCAAATATTCCTCGATCCATCCCTGTTCCGCCATGACAATCTCTTTCCCAATCTTCTCCGCATAGGCCCACTCCAACCGTGCCCCGGCACTCTCACGCCAGCACACCAGGAGAACATCCGTCGGCAGCTTCACCTCTTATTGACTTTTGTATGCGGCCTGATAGAATAATAAGGTAGAAAGAGGTGCATGGAATGGATACTGGTTTGAAAATCGTCTGCTGCATTAGTCTCGGTATTCTTTTTCTGTCTGTGCTCTTGTGTTTGGCTATTTAAGTCCCTCCGTCCGGAGGGACTTATTTTTTACGCTATTCCCTCGTCACGCTTCTGTGCTGCGCTCCGTCTGCCAATCTGCCCCAGTCTCCACGAATCTGATCGTACCAGACAGCAGATCCTTGTATCAAAAAAACAGTTCCTGTTTTAGCTTCATTGGCGGCAGATTTTTGTCAAGACATAAAGAAAGAAGCCCGAAACCGGATGGTTTCGGGCTTCTTGTTGAAAAGCTTGCTCCTTCGGCGCGTAATATAATATCAGCGCTTGCTGAACTGCGGAGCGCGACGAGCTGCTTTGAGACCGGGCTGCGCGAGTTTTTGAGCTGTTTTTCCTTGATATTCCGGGCTTTTCCGGCTTTCTGCTTCTCGGTTATCCGGTATGCGAACCACAAAAATTGTCCCGATTCTTTATGAATAGCCAGGCACTTTTATTGTCAGCCTTCCGTATCTTTCCGCAGTTCACTTTCTATCTCATCAATCGAAGGCAGCGAACCTTTAAAATTCTCCGGTATCAGTTTTGACAATTCATATGCTGACACACCCAGAGGCTGACTGCTTGCTTCCAGTGCGTACTGTGCTTTTATATCATCCTTGGATTTACACACTAACAAGCCAAGTGTCGGTTCATCTTTCTCTGTTTTTAACTGATGATTAACCGCCACTACATAGGTTCCCAGCTGGCCAGCATAAGATGATTCAAATTCCGTGACCTTTACCTCAACTACTACATAGCAATGTAGGTGAATATGGTAAAACAACATATCAATGAAGTTCTCTGTCGAGCCAATTTCAATTCGATATTCCCGTCCCACAAAAGCAAATCCATTACCCAGTTCCAAAAGAAACTTCTGAATATTATCCATCAGTGCATCCTTCAGTTCCTTTTCGTTATAGCTTTGGGTCAAGGTAATGAAATCAAACTTATATGGATCTTTTGTGATCTCCTGTGCCAAATCGCTCTGCATGGCCGGAAGTGTCAAATTAAAATTTGTGATTGCCTTTCCCTGCCGCTCATAAAGATCGGTATCTAAAAAATTCAGCAATACTGCGCGCGACCAATTATTTTGAATCACTTGATTTACAAAGAACAATGCTTTTTTCGGATTTCCATTGCACTTATCAATAATAATCTTATGATGTCCCCACGGAATTGCAAAAAGCGGCTCAATTTCTTCGCTTCTGAAATCTTCCCCAAGTTGGGGAAGATTTGAAACTTCGCTATATAGTTCTGCAAATTTCTGCATATATCGTAAGTTTGTCTCCGAAAATGACTTTACATCCGGCAGTTCTCTACGCAGATCACGACTGATTGTTTTGTAAAAGCTCTGTCCATAAGAGAACTTATCTTTTCTATCATGAAGTTCTTTTCCTAACTGCCAGTAAAATCTAAGCATCTCATCATTCACTTTCACCGCAGCCTTAATCTGGCTTTGATGAAAGCGTTTACTCACTTCGGAAATCCACTCTCTATATTGAGCATCCACTTCTACTAATTTATCCATATCCATCCCTCATATCCGTATCAGAATACTGTGTGCGACAATTCCTGTTTAAAACTTGATATGCCAAACTGGCATTTCAAATATATTATTTATCCTGTATAAACGCCTGATTCACTACATCAAAAAGTTCTTCAGGTTTATTGTACTTTACCTTTGCGTAGATGTCCATAGTTGTTTTGCTGTTTTCATGTCCGGCAAGGTATTGTACTGTCTTTGGATCAACGCCCGCATAGAGAAGATTGGTGATGTAAGTGTGTCGCAGCTGATGGGGCGTCACATCGAAGTCCAGCGTATATTTGATTTTGGGTTGATTCTTCTGGGTCATACCCAGCGTTGGAGTAACCGTATATTTGATACTCTCCCCATTTACATACTTATAATAGTTCCGGGGCTTAGTGGAGCGGACAACGACATACTGCCACACTCTTTGAAACTGCGAAGCAGCCAGCGGCTCCCCTTTGCTGTCAGCAATCACATAATCTGATATGGAATTTTCTTTCGTTTCTCTCAGACAATCCACCAAACACTTCGGTATCGGAATATCCCTTTTTGCCGCCGGAGTCTTTAGCACCGTAGAAATCACGGGTCTGTTATGCTCTGTACGCCATGCCCGCCTCACCGATAGATAAGGTGTATCCTCGTCCAGAAATACACAATCCCATTGCAGTGCAAGAATTTCTTCCCTGCGCAGACCGGAATACAAACCGAGCATAATAAACAAATATGGAGGCAGTCCCTTGACGGTATCCAGAAGCACGACTACCTGCTGATCTGTCAATGCCTCCTTCTTTTTTGTTGGTTTTCCACCTTTACCGGATATTCCTGCACAGGGGTTGTGTTCAAGGAGTTGGTTTCTCTCTGCCGTATAAAAAATGCACTTGAGCAGCATATTGACCTTATTATATAAGCCTTCCGATTTCTTTGACAATGGAACAAGCGCCAGCCGAATATCGTCAGCGGTCACTTCTTCCATATACATCTCTCCCAGAGGTTTTATGATATAGTTTGTCATATCCCTCGTATAACCTCTGAGTGTAGACGCAGACACCTTTGCCGACTGCATCAGCAGCCACTTCTCTCCATACTCGGCTACTGTCGGGTGCTGCCGGTGAAAGATAATTTCTTCCACCTGCTTCCGGGCCTCTAACTGCTTCTCATACAATTCTTCACAAGTAGCGGCATACAAACTCAATTCTTTGCCATCTGCATCCGTAATCCTGGTTCTGTAATACTGGATTCCTTTCAATGTAATGGTCCCATACTTCGGGATCTGTGTTTTCTTTTTTGCCATCTTTGATCGTCCTTTCTTGATAATGTGTAGTCTCCGTATCTACACTCTCTTTTTATCAGAAAGCCTCGATTTAATCAAAGATACGGCTGATGTAAAACAAAGAGCGAGACATCCTTGCCTCGCTCCTGCTTTACTTCCTATTTTATTATTACTGTGCTGTGTCCCAGCTTGCAAACGCGCAACTCATTGATCTGACCAGTTCATCCGGCCTGTTATACTTAACCTTTGCATAGATGTCCATGGTAATCTTGCTGCTTTCATGGCCTGCCAGGTATTGAACCGTTTTGGGATCTACCGATGCATGAATGAGATTGGTAATGTAAGTATGCCGCAGCTGATGGGGTGTTACTTCAAAGTCCAGACTGTAAACCACTTTTCCGTTATGAGCAGCCTTTTCTCCCAAGACAGGTGTGACAGTATGCTTTACTCTTTTTCCATCTTCATACCGGTAGTAGCTCCGTTCCTTGACCGTTCTCGTAACAATATACTGCCACAGCCGCTTAAACTGCGTATAGGACAACGGATCGCCATCCCGGTTTGAAACTACATACTCCGAAGTCGAGGCTTCCTTTGCTGCTTTCAAGCACTCAGCCAAACAAACAGGAAGGGGGATATTTCTCTCCGCAGCCTTGGTTTTCAATTCATCTGAGATCACCGGTCTGTTGTGTTCTGTGTGCCATGCCCGCCTTACCGTCAGATATGGAGTATCCGTATCCAGATATACTGAATCCCATTGCAGAGCAAGAATTTCTTCCCGGCGCAGCCCTGCATATAAACCAATCATGACAAAGACATAAGGCGGCAAATCTCGGATAGCATCCAAAAGGCGCTCTGCCTGTTCATCTGTCAAAGCCTGACGATCCTCTTGTGGAACACCGCCACCTTTTGTCGTCAAATAAATCGTCGGGTTATGGTCAATGATCCTGCTTTCCATCGCTGCGCGAAAGATAGACTTGTAAAGGATCACCACAGATTTATAAACCGATGCGGATTTCTTGGAAACCGGAACAAGGGCAAGCTGAATATCATCCAGGCTAACCTCTCCCATCCGTTTATCTCCCAATTCCGCTATAATATGCCGCCTGACCTTTGAGGTGTAATCCGTCAAAGTAGTAGCTCGTACATGAACCGACTGCATCAGCAGCCACTTTTCACAATACTCTGCAACTGTGGGCGTTTTCCGATGAAAAGTGGCATTCTCAATCTGTTCCAATGCAAGCGTTTCTTTGTTATATAGTTCTTCAGGTGTTTTTGCGTAGAGAGCTACGAACTTTCCATTCGCATCTTTGATTCTGGTCCTATAATATAGGACACCTCTTTTCATAACTGTGCCATATTGAGGAAGTATTATTTTTCTATTTGCCAATTCCTCCACCTCCTAAGAATAATCTCCAGCGCTGTACCTTTGTTTTATCAGACCTCTCTGATTCCATCAAGGATACGGACCGGCTCACGATCTTCCGCTTCGAGGTTTACGGTAAGTTGCGCTTCTCTCAACTGGTTTTGCTCTGTGCGTGCATTTTGCGATATACTCCTGGAGACCTGCCGCAGTAAAATACACACAGCCATTCTGAACATACTGCACATAAGAGATCAAGCCGTTGTTACGGGCGGCATCCAGCGTTGCTATGCTGATTCCTAAGATTTCAGCAGCTTCTTTTCGTGTAATGAGCTTTTCCATAGACTATATTCCCTCCAATCTGTCAAGGTTATCATCGTGCTTTCAAAATCACATGAATACGCTGGCAGCCGAAACTGCCAGCGCATGGTATCTGATTTTGAATAGAAAGCGGCCAGCCAAAAGAGCAGTCGCTTCCTATTTTAATATGACTCAATTCTCGTCACATTTGCCACGCAACCCTGACGATGGGAACATAGCAGGTCTCCGCTGGCGCGGTTGTCATAACTCCGCAGCGTCGTTTTACTCGTGCGCCGCAGGGTTCCCCCCAAGTCTTTAGGAGGCCGTGAGGAAGTATCTTTAAGCCCCCGTGCAGTCCTCGCGCCGGATCTGCCACCATCCGTTTTGTGGAATCGTAGATCGCTCCAAAGCAGCTTTGTTCATCACCTCCCTGACTGCTCTATCTTCGCGGCGTTCCACACTCGCTCGTACACGGGTTATGTACCTGTTATGCTGTCTATGAAATTGTCAAAGTGCTGTTGAAGGGGGAAAACTTGTCCTTCTTATTAACTCTGACAAAAAGAGCAAAAAACGAGCGCACCAAACGAAACTTTTTCAAAAATACTTTGCCAGCTGCTTCAGGCCGCGCCGGATGCTGTCACGGACACGGCTTGGGTCTACCCCCTCCGCTGCGGCAATCTCGCTCACACGCATACCCAGGTAATACCGGGCATAGATCCGCTTAGCCTGCTTCTCCGGCAGAGCCATCACAGCGGCATAAAGCTGTTCCCGTAGCTGCTTTTCCTCCAGAAGCATTTCCGGTGTCTGGGGCTTCATCAGGATCGCATTTTCAATGCCGTTGTCGCAGTCCAGGGAGTAGTGCGCCTTATAGCGATACATCCTCCGGTCATAAGCAGCTTCTGCACGCTCAGCGGAACGAATCGTCTCCAGCACATCTTCTGTTACTTCTACAAAGTGATCGGTTTTATAAACATCGGGATACAATTCCCGGAGATTGACTTTCTTCATTATGTACCTCCATTTCGATTCACGGGCGGTTGACGAGTGAATCGAAAGGAGGCGGGGATCGACAGCGACATACTTCGCACGCCTTCCCGAAAAATCGACAGCAAAAAACGCCAACTCCCCATAACGGGAAATCGGCGCAACAAAAATACCTACTATTCTGCTGATTTAGATGGAACGATAATACTGATAGATAGTCATACTCCCCCGGAGGAGGGGCAAGACTTTTTTTAGCTGGTGTAACTCATGGCTATTGTGAATGACAAAAATTGACATGGCGGCATCCTCCTATGTGCCGCCGTACCAGATTGCAGGGTGTAGGGTCGTCGTTCATTTTAGATAGACGAAAGGAAACGGCGGCTCTGATTTTTTCAAAGCCACCGTTGCAAAGTGCATAACAATATAGTCGCTGTACGATGGCTTTTTTTCTTTTGCCATCGTGCGGCAACTTTTTCACTTTTCTTTTATCTTAACAGGCAATCCTCACAGAAATGTCACGGACATACTCCATTTCGACAAAATAACAAGCTGAAATCTCACCAATCTGTGAGATTTCAAATTTTTTGAGGAAAGCCGAGAGGAAATGTCTCCTCCCGGCTTTCAATAGGTTTATAATTATCTATTGTAGCAATCTCTGTCGTTACTCCGAAGTCCTCAGTCGTTCCACCACAGTTCCCTTGTTAAAGAAGTGGAGAACGATCAGCGGAATGACCGCAGCCAGCAGCAGATAAAGCACACCAATGACCAGAACCGGAACCAATGTAATATTCAGAGTAAAGAACCACATGGAAGGGCCATTCAATGCGCTCTTTAGCACTGTGACAGCCAAGATTGCTGCGACTGCTCCGCCGATAATGTCTGCGCCTGCGGCATAATAGATGCCCTCATAGACCATCAGGCGGCGAAGCTGCTTGCCGGTCATACCGATGCTTTGCATGGTGGCGAACTCATGGCGGCGGGTGATGATGTTGGTAATGATCATGTTAGTAAAGTTGATCAGTCCTGCAAAGGCCATGATGCAGCCAATCAGACCGCCGATAACCAGAATCATGCTGCGTACTGAATCAAGCTGCTCTTTCAACAACTTGGTGGAAGTATAGGCAACCGAAGAATTTTCGCTCACATAGCTGCTCAAAAATTCTTCCATCTGCGGCTGCAAGGCTTCATCCACATTGAATCCATAAGTCAGCAGCGTGGGAGCGTCATAGATTTCCTTAAATACAGTGTCCGGCAGATATACAAAAGGAGCATCAGCGGCGATGTGTGCCTGGGCGGTGGTGCCTGTCGGCGTTTCGGTTTCTGTTCCCACGAGAATCGCTTTTGCAAGGATGGTGCTGGTTTTGACCAGTTCCCCATCTTTGTAGAAGGAAATGCTCTCTCCAACCTGTAACTAATCGGTCAGCGGAGTGTTCCTTGGTTCCTCTGTCAGTTTGTCCATGGGGCAGCCAATAATGACATATTCTCCGGTAGCCATTTTCTGCGTTAGGGTTTCAGCATCTTTTTCGCCTTCAAAAATACGCATATCCGCCCAGAAATTTTCGGAGGCTCCCATTACATTACCAAAATAGCGCCTTTCGGTATCAGAACTTGTATACAGGCTATATCCCTGATAGCTTTGATTTACGACGCCTTCTTCCTCATGGAATAGCTCTATGCCGCTTAAATCTTCAAACCCATAGTCAACCAGCACATTTCTATCGTCTTTTGTATTTCGGTAAAGATAGCGTTCATCCTCAACTCCGGGCTGTCCGGCAATCAGATCCACCGCCTGCTGTGAGAGCGTATCTTCATGGTGCTGAACGCTTTCCATTACATTAAATGCGGCGGAGTTATAGACATTAAAATCTGTTCTGGTAACACGGTTTACCCACTTTTCTTCATCAAGGCTTTGCGTCACAATGATGATAGAGTTAAACAGGACGATGCACAGAAGCAGGGAAATAATGATAAACGCTGAACGCCTGCGGTTGCGCCCCAGGTTGGAAAAGGCCATGCGGGACAGCTTTACTCCATTGGTACGCTTGGCACTTCTCTTTTTATAGGCGTTCTGCTCGGTGTAGCGGATCGCCTCCAGAGGAGAAATCTTTGCCGCCTTTTTTGCAGGCTTCCGGGTGCTGATAAACACGGTCAGGATTGTAAAGAGAGCGGCAATAACAAAGATCAGAGGCGAGGTCGATACGGATGTACCAACCATAGAGTATTCAAGGTTAATGATCTCTGTTACGATAGGAAGCAGCACCCATCCGGCAAAGAAACCGGCGATCAGACCAATAGGCAGCCCAATCAGCGTGAGCCAGACCGCCTGACGGTTCACAATGCCCTTGATCTGCCGTGTGGAAGTTCCAATCGTCCGCAGCAGACCGTATTGCCGAACATCCTGCATCACAGAAATATCAAAGATATTGTAGATCAGCAGGTATCCGCACACGACAAACATCAGGATAAATACAACGGCGAACACGATAGACTCTGATGAAGTTAGTCCCTTGGACATTTGGTTTTCAGAGGCGAGAATGAAATTGTCTGCGCCCATATCCTCTGGATTGCCGCCAATGGAGTAAACGAACTCATTCAACTGCTGCTGAACATTTGCTTTATTCTTCAGCATGACATCAGAAAAAGTAACGCCGGACATTTCATGATCTACCGCATAAGTGTTCTGAACCACATCGGGGTTTTCCTTTATAAACTGCTCTGAAACAGTCGCAACGCTCACAGAGTCGTTGCTTGCTTCCCACCAGCCGGAAAGCACCATATCATAATGATAAGTTTTCCCCCGCAGTTCAAATTCCAGCGGAACCTCTGCGCCGATCTCAGGTTCTACACCCAGCGCCTTCAGCGCCAGATCCGTGGTGGCGATCTCATTCGCTTTCTCCGGTGCCGCTCCGTGAGTAGGCACACAGAAGGTCAGCTCCTGCTGCACACTGTCCGCGTAATTGATCTCAATGGAATGGCTGGAAGTATTGCTTGCATAGCCAATGATACGCCGGTGGCCTGCCTGCTCCACAAAATCGCTGTTTACAAGCTGCTCGTACTGTTCCTCCGTCATATACCCTAAAGTGCCATCTGCCTTGCTGCCTTTCTGCATTTGTAGAGAGAGCTGGATGGAGGACGCCATATTGAACGCCAGGGAAGTGATAGAGGTAAATAGGAAAGCAGTAAGGATAATTGCCAACAGTGCAGCCAGATTGCGGACCTTATTCTTCTTAAAATAGCGTTTGGATAGCTTGGTAATCACTTTGGAATTATTGTTGCCAAATAAAATATCATTCATGTTGTTCACCACCTTTGCCTTTATTCATTTACCCGAAGCCGTTCTACGACACTTCGACTGTTAAAGAGCCGGAGTGCGACAACGGGAACGATAAACGCCAATGCCAAAAACAGAATCAGCATAACCAACGCCGGGAGCAGGGTCATCTGAAATGTCATCATATTGTATTGTGCGTCTACCAGTACCTTTACCAAGGTTAACCCCAAGAATCCAGATGCAGCTACTCCAACGATTCCAGCCCGAAGCACATAAGAAAGACTTTCCAATATCACCATTTTCCGAAGCTGTTGGTTGGTCATACCGATGCTCTGCATGGTGGCAAACTCATGCCGGCGGGTAATGATATTGGTCATAACCAGATTGATGAAGTTGATCAGACCAACCAGGGCAAATACTGTACCAATCATTCCACCGATCAGTAGGGTCACATTTTTGATACTGGTTATAGTGGCCCGTAAACTTCTGGTAGATATATACCCAACATCATCCTTTTGTGATAGATAATTTTCCATATCCTGCCGATATTCCTCTTCAACATCAAACAACAGAGCATATAAAGTTGGGTCCTTATAAATTTCTTTGAAATGTTCCTCCGGCATATAGATCAATGGCATACCAACATCTGAAATCATAGTTTTTCCAAATATATTCACACTGACTTCTGTCTTTGTAATAGCCGCTTTGGCTATGATAGGGCATTTCTCTGTTGGCACTCCGTTTTCATAAAACTGAATCGTATCTCCGACTGACAGCCCTGCATACATACTACTGTCAGTGCCGCCTGTTATCTCGCCACGATCATCATACATGGCAACTAAAATGACGCCATTTTCATTCCGCAACTTTTTCTTCAAGATTTCCAGATTTGTTTCTCCCTCTACAATATCCATCTTATCTAGTAAACTTTCAGAGAAACCAAACACATTTCCTAAAGGCAGGTCATCCGGAGTTAAGGCTGTGAAATCTGTCATTTCTCCATTTTGATGCATCCCCAAATTGATATTGTCAGGGAAAGCGTAGCTATACCGATTTGTATTATCTACGGAATACGGAACTCCCCAATCACAGGCAATATGAGCATCTTCATAAGTATTGCGATACAGTTTTGCCTCATGAGTGATTCCAGATCTCTCCTCAATATCAGCTATTATCTGATCTGACAGCCCACTATCGTGTCTCATGAATCCATCGCCAGTTGCACTATCGGGATTATAAACCGCAAAGTCACTTCTGGTCTGTGATTTGATAAAAACATTTTCATCAAAGCTGCCTGTAAAAATAAAAACAGAGTTCAATAAAACAATACTTAAAGTCAGCGATACAACAATGAACACAGTTCGGCGTTTATTTCTGGTTGTATTGGCAGTTGCCATACGGGAAATAACAGAACCGCGGTGAGAAGTTTTTCTTTTTACAGAAAAATGCTCGTGTTCTACATAGCGTACCGCTTCAATAGGAGAAACGCGGGATGCTTTTTTCACAGATTTTCGCGTACTAATAAACACAGTAATGCCGGAAAACAAAATGGAAATGATAACGATGGCAAGGTATGGAAGAGAACCAACCTCAATATTTCTGGCACCGTAATCAAATGCGAATACCTCAATAGCAGCAGGAAGAACGCCCCGCCCAACCAGAAGTCCCACAAGCAGCCCCACTGGTGTTCCGATCAGGAATAGGTACAATGCCTGCCAGTTGACCAAGCACTTGACCTGTTTGGAAGTTGTTCCCACAGTCCGCAGCAGGCCATACTGCCGAATATCGTTGGTAACTGCAATCTCAAACACATTGTAGATCAGCAGATACCCACAGAACATGAACAGAATACCAAATACAATCGTTGCAAGAACAACAAACATATTGCTGTCATCTGAAAAATCCATATATGTACTGACACGCACAAAGTTATCGGCATTCACATCGTCAGGATTGCCACCAATGTTGCGAACCAATTCTCCGACTCGTTCCTTTGCCATTTCAGTATCTTTCATAATGGCATCTGCGGTATATGCTCCGCCACCATTTCGATCTTCGGGAAAAGTATTGAAGATCTCAGAGTATTCAGAGACAAATGCATCTGACACAATGACGAATCCAACTCCGTCTCTGGAGGTATCATAGATACCGGATACCACCATATCAAAATGGTATTCCTGCCCGTCAACCTTAAATTCAACTGGAAGTTTGGCACCCACTTTTTCTTCGATTTCCAAATCCTTTAGTACATTGGCCGTTACTAAAACTTCATTTGCAGCTTTCGGAGCAGAACCTGTGTGTGGGATGATAAAACGAAGTTCCTGCATAGTCGAATCAGCATAATCAATTTCTACCGGAAGACGATTGGTATTGGTCATTCTTTGAACTGGTCTCCAGCATCCGACTGACTCAAACATGGAATCACTTTTTAACTTTTCAAATTGTTCCTCCGTCATAAACTGGATTACGGTATCTGCCTGCGTACCAAGTAGCTTCTTTTGGCTGTATTCCATCGTACCTTTTGCTCCAAGGCCAATCGTCAGCACAGATGTAAAGAGAAAAGTTGTCAAAGCAATCGCAATCACAGCAATCACATTCCGCATTTTATTGCTGCGAAAACTACGGTTTGCCAGCTTTTTGATAACAGCCTTGTTGTTATTGCCAAATAGAATGTCATTCATAGTCCCGCCCCCTTTACTGCACGATCTTACCATCCTCGATCCGAATGATGCGGTCGGCAAGCTGGGCAATCTCATTATTATGGGTAATCATAACAAGGGTCTGTTTGAATTTATAGCTACTTGTTTTCATAAGACTTAATACATCTACACTCGTTTTACTGTCCAGGTTGCCGGTAGGCTCGTCTGCCAGCACAATCGTTGGACGGGCAGCCAATGCACGAGCGATTGCTACTCTTTGCTGCTGGCCGCCGGAAAGATTGTTGGGCATACTGTTCATTTTATCTTTCAGCCCTAAAAATCCTACTACTTCGTTTAAGAAGTTAGTATCCACTCTGCCTCCGTCCAGCTCCACAGGCAGCACAATGTTTTCAAAGACATTCAGCACCGGTACCAGATTGTAGTTCTGGAAAATAAAGCCAATCTTTCTTCTGCGGAAAACGGTAAGCTGCTCGTCTTTCAATGTAGAGAGGTCGCGCCCATCCACAATGACCTTGCCGGAGGTAGGCACATCCAGCCCACCGATCATGTTCAGCAGCGTGGATTTACCGCTGCCGGAGGTTCCTACAATCGCTACAAATTCGCCATCCTCAACGGAGAGGTTCACACCATCCAGGGCCTTGGTAATATTCGGCTTTGTGCCGTAGTATTTTTTCAGTTCAATCGTCTGCAAAATGCTCATAGAGAACACCATCCTTTCTTTTACTTAAGCCCATTGTAGCGAACAAACCTCACAGAAATGTCACGAGCCACAAAAAATTTCCGCTAAATTCGGCCCCAAATGTCACAAGTTCGTGACATTTGAAAAACCGGGAGAAAAATCCCCCGGTTTTCCGTGCCCCACAGTCGCATACAACGGCGTAGGAAGTATTCACTTGATATGGCTGTGCCTGTTATTCATTTACCCGAAGCCGCTCTACAACACTTCGATTGTTAAAGAGCCGGAGTGCGACAACTGGAACGATAAATGCCAATGCCAAAAACAGAATCAGCATAATCAGCGCAGGCAGCAAGGTTATCTGGAATGTCATCATCATACTGGTAGGACCATTTTCTACAAATGCTCTTAGCAATGTCATGCCAAGTGTCGCCGCAACTAGTGTGCCGACAATCCCAGCCAGCAGCACATAAGAGAAGCTTTCCGAAATCATCATTTTTCGGAGCTGCCGGTTCGTCATACCAATGCTTTGCATGGTGGCAAACTCATGACGGCGGGTAACGATATTGGTCATAACCAGATTGATGAAGTTGATCAGGCCCACCAAAGCAAATACAGCACCTATCATTCCGCCAACCAGCAGGACAACATTTTTCATGCCTAAAACATCAGCTTTCAGCGTTGAAATAGAGTTATAGGAAACATCGGTGTCCCGCATCAGATAGTTCTCCATATCCTGCTGATACTGTTCCTCTACATCAAAGAGGAAACCATACAAGGTAGGAGTTTCATAAATTTCTTTGAACTTATTTTCTGACATATAGATCTTTGGTCCACCAACATCTGTTGCAATATTATCGCCACCGCCAGTCAAGGTCATTTCATTGCTCGTAACAGCAGCCTTTGCAATCACTGTAAACGCCTCGGTTGGAACTCCATTTTCATAAAATTGAATAGTGTCTCCAACCGACAGTCCAAAATAATAGACATTATCCGCACCACCGCTTAAGTTTCCCTTATCGTTATAGTGGCTTACTAAAATTACATTGTTGCCATTCCAGAGTTTTTCTTTCAGGACAGACACATCGCGTTCGCCCTCAATAATGTCCATCTTGTTCAGGAGATTTTCAGAGAAGCCATACACATTTCCAAGCGGAAGGTTATCCGCAGTCAACGCAGCATAATCCCCTCCATACTCAATCCAGCCGAGATTTAATGAATCAGGAAGTACATAGGCATATTTATCCGTATTATCAATCGAGAAAGAAGGCCCCCAATCACAGGCAATATGATCGTCCTCAAAAGTATTCCTGTATAGGCGGACTTCGTTTATTACACCTGGCTGCTGTTCAATTTCCTCTACTGATTTTTCTGAAAAAGTGCAACTATGTCCAAATTCATCTCCCCATGCGGCTTGAATGTCCGGGTTATAAACCGCAAAGTCACTTTTGGTATGGGTTTTGACATAAACATCTTCATCAAAGCTGCCGCTGAAGATAAACACGGAGTTCAGGAGGACGATGCTCAAAGTCAGGGAAATCACAATAAAGACCGTCCGGCGCTTATTGCGCTGAAGGTTGGCCTTCGCCATGCGAGGAATAACTGCTCCGGTATTTGTCTTTTTCCGCTTTATGGAAACCGTATTCTGTTCTACATAGCGGATAGCCTCGATAGGTGACACACGGGAGGCTTTCTTCACCGACTTTCTGGTACTGATATAAA
>ENA-ORLM01000520-ORLM01000520.1-human-gut-metagenome-genome-assembly--contig:-NODE-520-length-36056-cov-6.478724_pt1 | contig 36056 bp, 23 predicted proteins | sample MGYA00243063_ERZ508815 | MGnify/ENA primary metagenome ERZ508815 (study PRJEB26277, sample SAMN04329768) | human gut metagenome | biome: human-associated habitat | host: Homo sapiens | place: USA...
CTGCAATTCTTGGTGCAGATCGTACAGAAGCTGCCTTATACAGCATAATTCTATTGCAATAACCCAAAAACCGGCTCCCGCATTTCTCATGCAGGAGCCGGTTTTCGATTTTCTTACATTTGCAGAATCGCCGTCAGGATTCGCAGGATCTTTGCCCCGTAGCCGGCACCGCCTGCCCAGCCCCTGCCATTGGGATTCTCCGGAATCCCCAGCCACTCCACATAGGGGGCACAGCCCCGCTGCACATACCGGAAGCGGTTGTCCACGCAGGCCTGCTGCAAGGCTGCCGTGCTGGCATAGGCTTTCAGGTGCTGGATCTGTGCACGGATTCCCAGCTGCGGCGTGGCAAAGGAATTGCCTTTTACTCCGTTGCTGGTCACGCCCATGCCGCAGAAATTGTTCTGCTCCAGCGTCACCGCCGAGCCACGAAAGGTGAAGTTCCCCGTTTCCAGACAGGACTGTGCAAAAGCAATGTCCCCGCGGATCCCTTCGGCAGCCCCCTCGCTCAGGTAGCAGGGGATCATGTCCAGTACGCTCTGTGCCACATTGGGATTCACTGTACGGAGATAGGCGGTCATCTGTGCGGCAGTCGCCTGTGCCGTGCCGGTGATCGGTGTGAGTTCGGTGGTCAGCCTGCCGCTGGCATCGGCACGGTAGAACACGCCGTCCAGCGTCACGGTGCGGCTGCGAACCAGCTTGCCGTCCTCGCCGAAATAATACAACGCCCCGTCGATCTCTTGCAGCCCCAGCAGGGCGGTTTCGGTGTCCTCGCTGAAGTAGTAGCTGCTGCTGCCGTCCGTCTGCCAGCCGGTCTGTATCTCGCCCTCTACATTATAATAGGAAAGGCTGCCGTCAGAAAAGGCGTGTATCCCTGTGTCCTGCATGCCGTATGTTTCCGAGAAGCTGTAGCGGTGTCCGTCGATTTCCTGTTCGCCAGTTTCTTTCAGTCCGCTGTCGTCGGTGTAATAGCGGTAGCCGCCGGACTCCACCCAGCCCAGAACCAGTTCGCCGGTTTCCGGATCGTAGTACCGGCGTTCTCCGTCAACTGTCCGCCAGCCGGTTTTCTGGGTGCCGGTGTAGTCGAACAGATAGGCGGTGCCGTCTATGGTGACTTCGCCGGTGACCGGTATCCCGTCGGCATCGTAATAGCAGCGGCTGCCGTCCCCGCGGGTTTCCCATGTGCCTTGGGTGGTTGCGGTTGCCACCGGTACGGCAGGGAAGTCCTCCGCCGCTGCGGAAACACCGCCCAGCAGACAGGCAGTCCCCAGCCCCGCGGCAAGTGCCAGCCAGAATGGAAAATGTTGCAAAATAAACCTCCTTGAAAAAATTGGATTTTGCGTTCGTTATCTATTTTACCATGCTTTTTGCGGAATTGCAAGTGCTTTTTAGCATATTTGTACGATAAAGTGCTGCTGCATGCAACGGAAAAATCGAGATTTTGTCAAAATTACGGGGGAACAGCGAAAACCGGCTTGTTCTTTGGCGGAATTATCGAAAAAAATAACGCAGACTTTGTTGACAATACGGCAAAAATCCGCTATAATGTAGGAGAACAGAAGTAATAGGATAAGATTGAGGAAAACAGGGGGATACCGGTGGGAGAACGTACCGGAGAAAATTGCTGCGATCTTTGCGGCAGGAGGAATTTATGTCTTTACAGGAAAAAGAAACACTGGAACTGGCACAGGCAAAAATGCAGAAATATTTGCAGGACAATGCGGTCTGCTCCATGGACGAGTATGTTCAGCACGGAACGACCAGCACATTGCAGCACTGCCTTTCGGTAGTGCGGATCAGCTGTGCCATTGCCGTTGGTCTGCATATCCATGTAAATTATGAAAATCTGATCCTCGGGGCACTGCTCCATGATTTCTACTTGTACGACTGGCACAACCATGTGGACGAGGGTGTGCTCCACGGCTTTGCACACCCGCACATTGCCTGCAAAAATGCGGCAATGCGGTTTCACGTCAATGCAGAGGTGCAGCATATCATTACCACACACATGTGGCCCTTGACGCTGCGGTTCGTGCCCCGTTCCAGAGAAGCGGTGATCGTCTGCCTTGCGGACAAGTACTGCTCCACGCTGGAAACGGCAGCGGGCATGGTTCATGCAGCGGCAGCTCTGTTCCGGAAAAGGAGGGTCTGACAGATGGTATACAATTTAACAGAATGTGCTGCCCTTTTCTTCGCCTATGCCGCCATGGGCTGGTTTATGGAAGTCTTGTACATGGGCGTGCGGGAACGGCATCTCACCAACCGCGGCTTTCTGCTGGGGCCCTGTTGTCCGATTTATGGAGCCGGCATGCTGGGCATCACCCTGCTGTTTCAGGGTAGCCACTACGGCTATTGGCACGTGTTCTTCTCGATCATTCTGTTGTGCAGTCTGCTGGAATACGCAGTCAGTGCCCTCATGGAACGAGTGTTCCACACACGCTGGTGGGATTATCACGACATGAAGTTCAACATTCACGGACGGATCTGTCTGGAAACCATGCTGCCGTTCGGACTGCTGGGCACATTTGCCCTCTATCGCATCAATCCGTTTCTGATGATGCTGTTTCACCGGATTCCCGGCTATGTTTCCGGAAAACTGGTGACTGGTGTAGTCGTTTTGTTTCTGGCAGATCTGGTCATTTCTGTTTGCGTGCTGCGGAATCTGTCCCTGCCGGACGGTGATGCAGACCATACCGCAGAGATCTCCCGCCGCGTCTGGGAAGATCTGAAAAAGCGGCTGGGGTAAGGAAACACTGCATAAAGCCCGCCTGACGGCTTTGTACGCAATCTGCGTGCAGATTTTCCGTCATATTGCCCAGAAATCCCTTGCCATACATAAAGTATGCCTGCGGAATTTCTATGCAATCTGTCGAAAAATCTGACGACGCATCTGTCGCACAATCTTTGTGCGGTATTGCCTTAAGAACTCGTTCGGATTTTTGTGGTTCTGAACAAATTGAATAAAACTTTTTCGTGCATTCTGCTGTGCTTTGGCGGAATGCACTTTTTTTGTGTCAGGCAGATGAAAACTGCAAAATCCCCTTGACAAAATAAATAGCATGCGTTATAATAGAACAAAGTTATTTCATAACAATGTTATTGAATACAAATAGGAGGTGGAACACTTGAAGTGTGATGCAAAAACATTTTTCGGGGTGATAAATGCGTTTCGCAGTCTGAATCTGTTTTCGCTGCTGCCGCTGTCCCGACAGGAGTATATGGTGATGTTTGTAATTGCCGGACAGCGGAAAACCAATCCGGAGGGCAGCACGGTGTCTATGGTGACACAGAAGATGCACGTGCCCCAGCCGGCAGTTTCTCGCACGCTGCGTGGGCTGGAAAACGACGGTTATATCTGCCGCGAAGTATGCCGCACTGACCGGCGGAATACCTATGTGACACTGACGGCTGCCGGCGAGGCAGAGGTGCAGCGGGCGAATCAGCTGTTGGAGGATTTTCACAGGGGGATTCAGAAACGCTTTACACAGGAAGAAGCCGACCAGCTGATGGAACTGCTTCAGCGGCTCTATGCGGCGGCCTCAGAGGAACTGGAGGAAATGAAAGGAGAGAGCGCGACCAATGGGTAAACTTTTCAAAAATCTGAAACCCTACTGGAGTTCCGTGTTGCTGATCTTGGTGCTGTTGGTGGTACAGGCATTTTGTGACCTGTCCCTGCCGCAGTACACTTCGGATATTATTGACACCGGAATCCAGAACAGCGGCGTGGAACACATTCTGCCGGAACAGATCACGGCAGAAGAATTCGAAAACGCCCAGCTTTTCATGACGGAAAGCGAAAAACAGAAGTGGCAGAATGCCTATGACGGAGAACAGAGAAAGGAAAGTCTGTCGGGCAAAGATCTGGACGAACTGGACAGCGACCTGCTGGTACCGGTGCTGCTGAACTATCAGATGTCCATGATGAGTGAGGACAGCTTTCGGGAGATGCTGGCACAGCAGCAGACCGATCCCAACGCGGCGGCTCAGATGGAGCAGATGACCGTGGAGGAACTCGGTGCTGCCATGGGCGTAGAACTGCAACCGTTTCAGCGGACAGAGGAGGACAGCGACGGCAACTCGTCCACAGTGACTTGTGTCGATGTCCGCCCCGTGTTTGCGGCAATGCAGCAGAGCGGACAGCTCAATGAAGATACAGTCACCCAGATGCGTTCCCAGCTGGAAGATATGCTGGACACTATGGGGGATTCGCTGGTACAGTCTATGGGCGTTGCCTATGCGGTGCAGTGTGACAAAGACGCAGGGCTGGACATAGACAAGATCCAGACCAGCTATCTCTGGCGAACCGGCAGCAAGATGATGGCGATGGCATTTGCCATGATGGCTGCGGCGATTTGTGTTTGTTATGTGGCTTCCCGCGTGGGTGCCGGTGTCGGACGTGATCTCCGCGGCAAGGTGTTCAGCCGTGTCATGCAGTTTTCCAGTGCGGAAATGGATCAGTTTTCCACTGCTTCACTGATTACCCGAAGCACCAATGATATTCAGCAGGTGCAGATGGTTACGGCGATTTTCCTGCGAATGCTGCTGTATGCTCCGATTCTGGGCATTGGCGGCGTTCTGAAAGTGGTACACACCGGAGCCGGCATGGGCTGGGTCATTGTACTGGCAGTGCTGGTAATTCTGGGAATCGTCGGCGTGCTGATGGCGATCGCTATGCCGAAGTTCCAGAAAATGCAGGTGCTGGTGGATAAGGTGAATCTGGTTTCCCGTGAGATCCTGACCGGACTGTCCGTCATTCGGGCGTTCGGACGGGAAAAGACCGAGGAAGAACGCTTCGACAAGGCGAACCGCGACCTCACCAAGACCAACCTGTTTGTCAACCGTGTCATGACCTTCATGATGCCGGTGATGATGCTGATCATGTACAGCCTGACCATTCTGATCGTGTGGGTCGGTTCTCACCGCATTGACGGCGGCTCTATGCAGGTCGGCTCTATGACTGCATTCATTACGTATGCGATGATGATCGTCATGTCGTTCCTGATGCTGACCATGATGTCCGTCATGCTGCCCCGTGGTTCTGTGGCAGCCAAACGTATTGACGAAGTGCTGCAAACCAAGACCTCTGTACAGGAAACAGCACAGCCGAAACATTTGCAGGACAGCAAGGGCGTGCTGACCTTTGATCATGTCTGCTTCCGCTATCCGCATGCGGAGGAGAACGCTCTGACAGACCTTTGCTTCACGGCAAAGCCCAACCAGACCACGGCGATCATCGGCAGCACCGGCTGCGGCAAGTCCACACTGGTGAACCTGATTCCCCGTCTGTACGATGTCACAGCAGGCAGCATTACGCTGGACGGCGTGGAACTGCGTGACCTGCCGCTGGAAGAACTGCGGCAGCAGATCGGTTTTGTTCCGCAAAAGGGCGTGCTGTTCTCCGGTACCATTGCCAGCAACCTGCGGTTCGGCAATCCGGACGCTTCCGATGCAGAAGTACAGCAGGCGGCGGAAATTGCACAGGCAATGGAATTTATCCAAGAGAAGCCCGACCGGTTTGACAGTACCATTGCACAGGGCGGTACCAATGTTTCCGGCGGACAGAAACAGCGTCTGACTATCGCCAGAGCCATTGCCAAGCACCCGAAAGTGTTCGTCTTTGACGACAGCTTCTCCGCACTGGATCTGAAAACCGATGCGGCTCTGCGAAAGGCACTGGGAGAACAGGTGCAGGACAGCACCATGATCATCGTGGCACAGCGAATCAGCACCATTCTCCATGCTGACCAGATTCTGGTTCTGGAAGAAGGCAAAATTGTCGGCAAGGGCACCCATGAGGAACTGCTGAAGAACTGTGAGGTATATCAGCAGATCGCCAAGTCCCAGCTTTCCCCGTCGGAACTGGGCTTGGAGGAAACACCGGAGGAAGGAGCGATGACAGATGGCGAATGAAAGACGGCGTATGGGCGGACGCGGACAGATGCCGGTAGAAAAGGCGAAGGACTTTAAAGGCTCTATTGGCAAACTGTTTGCATATATGAAGCAATATCATGCCGCAGTGGCCGTGGTAATTCTGTGTGCAATTGCCTCCACCGTGTTCAGCGTGATCGGACCGGATATTCTGGGTAAGGCGACCACGGAACTTTCCAACGGACTGCTGGCGAAGATTCAGGGAACTGGCAGCATTGATTTCACCAAGATCGGACAGATTTTGCTGTTTGTGCTGGGACTGTATCTGCTGAGTACTCTGTTCGGCTTTGTGCAGGGCTGGCTGATGACCGGTGTCACACAGAAAGTCTGCTACCGCATGCGGAAAGACATTTCGGAAAAAATCGACCGCATGCCAATGGCATATTTTGAAAGCCGTACCTACGGCGAAGTGTTGTCCCGCATCACCAACGACGTGGACACACTGGGACAGAGCCTGAACCAGAGCATCACCCAGATCATCACTTCCGTGGCGACTATGGTCGGCGTACTGGTAATGATGCTTCGTATCTCGCCGCTGATGACTCTGATCGCTGTGGTAATTCTCCCGATTTCCGTAACTCTGATTTCTCTGGTGGTGAAAAAATCCCAGAAGTACTTCAAGCAGCAGCAGGAATATCTGGGACACATCAACGGACAAGTGGAAGAAACCTACGCCGGTCATACAGTGATTCAGGCGTATAATAAGGAAAAGGACATGGTACAGCAGTTTCAGGAAACCAACGATACCCTGTACCACTCCGCATGGAAATCCCAGTTTCTGTCTGGCTTGATGCAGCCGATCATGATGTTCGTGGGCAATTTGGGTTATGTCGCTGTGGCACTGTCCGGCGGTCTGCTGGCGATTCGCGGCACGATCACTATTGGTGACATTCAGGCGTTTATCCAGTATGTGAAGAACTTCACCCAGCCCATGCAGCAGATCGCACAGGTACTCAATCAGGTGCAGTCTATGGCTGCGGCAAGCGAACGTGTCTTTGAATTCCTCGAAGAAGCGGAAGAAGTGCAGACAGCAGAGCACCCGCTGGAACTGGAAAACGTGGAGGGCAATGTTGATTTTCAGCATGTTTCCTTTGGTTACCAGCCGGAGCAGTGCGTTATCCACGATTTCAGTGCCAAGGTAAAGTCCGGACAGAAGATCGCCATTGTAGGCCCCACCGGTGCCGGAAAAACCACAATGGTGAAGCTGCTGATGCGGTTCTATGATGTCAGCGGCGGTGCGATCCTGCTGGACGGCCATGATGTGCGGGACTTCGACCGCCACAAGCTGCGGGAATCTTTCGGCATGGTGTTGCAGGACACATGGCTGTTTCAGGGTACCATTATGGAGAATATCCGGTACGGCAGACTGGACGCGACAGATGAAGAAGTCATTGCCGCCGCAAAGGCTGCCCATGCGGACAGCTTTATCCGCCAGCTGCCGGACGGCTACCAGATGGAACTGAACGAAGATGCCAGCAACGTTTCACAGGGACAGAAACAGCTGCTCACCATTGCCCGTGCCATTCTGGCGGACAATCGGGTCATGATTCTGGACGAGGCGACCTCCTCTGTGGATACCCGTACAGAAATTCTGATTCAAAAGGCAATGGATCACCTCATGGAGGGCAGAACCAGCTTTATCATTGCCCACCGGCTGTCCACCATTCGCAATGCCGATATGATTCTGGTCATGAAGGACGGGGACATCATCGAGCAGGGCACCCACGAAGAACTGCTGGAGAAGAACGGCTTCTATGCCGATCTGTACCGTTCACAATTTGCCCAGACTGCATAAGGCGGTACCGCACGAAGAATAGCATTCCCTTGAAAATGCCTTGTACAGCGTTGTGCTGTGCGGGGCATTTTTGCATTTGCAGGGAAATTTTGCAGGGCAGGCGACTTTCGTGGTTTTTATGGATTTTGGGATATGGCTTTCGTGCTTTTCCGTGTTTTTTGCATAAAAAGGGCTTGCCAAACGGGAAAGATTGTGCTATAATGTTGGTATCTGTTGTTCTGTCCGCAGGAGGGGAACGGCGGAACACACTTTCCGGATTCTGTTGCTGGAATCCGGCGATCATCTTATCATTTAAGGAGGACTTTCATGGCAACCACCAAAATCCAAGCTGCCACACAGACTGCGAAACGCAGTTTCAGTGCCGGCAGTGTCATCTCTGCAATCGGCAGATGGATCGTCCGGAACCGGATCTATCTCATCGCCTTTGCCATTCCGGCTGTGCTGACCTATCTGGCATACGCCCTTTTCGGACTCTACCCCTTTGGCGAAGAATCCGTGCTCTGTCTGGACCTGAACGGACAGTATGTGTATTATTTCGAGGCACTCCGTGATGCGTTCTGGGGTGACGGCAGCATCTTCTACAACTGGTCGCGAAATCTTTCCGGCGAGTTTATGGGCATTATCGGCTATTATCTGGCGAGCCCGTTCACGCTGATCGTCATGCTCCTGCCGGAGAAATTCATGCTGAGCAGCCTGCTGATCATGCAGCTGTGCAAGCTGGGTGCAGCCGGTGCAACATTTAACTACTTCTTACAGAAACGCCGCGGCGTACAGCCGTACCCGTCACTGCTCTTTTCCACCATGTATGCGATGATGGCATACGGCGTGATTCAGCTGATCGACCCCATGTGGCTGGACGGTCTGGTATTCCTGCCGCTGATTATGCTGGGCATTGAATATCTGGTCGATGACGGCCGCCGGCTGAATTTCATCATTCCGCTGGCACTGATGTGTGTGGCAAACTTCTATATCGGCTACATGATCTGCTTCTTCGTGATCCTGTACTTCCTGTTTTATCTGTGCTTCGGCTCGGACAAGAAGCGGAAGGGTTATGACTATTTCACCGCGTTTGTACGGATCGCGTATTCTTCCGTCATTGCACTGGCATGTGCGGCATTCATGCTGCTGCCGGTGTACAACGCTCTGAAACTGGGTAAGTTCGAATTCACAGATCCGGACTACAGCTTCCGGTTCCAGTCGTTCCCGCTGAGCAAGAAACTGCTGGAAAATGCACAGGATTCGCCGCTGCTGGTGTTCCTGTGCGACCTGCTGGACATGTTCCCGCAGCTGCTGCCGGCACAGTATGACTCTGTAAACGTACAGGGCAAGCCGGAAATCTACTGCGGTCTGCTGACACTGGTTCTGCTGCCCCTGTTCTACCTGAACAAAAAGGTCAACCGGAAAAAGAAGATCGGTTATTCTCTGCTGATCGCTGTAATGGTAATGTGCATGCTGATCACACCGATAGACATGATGTGGCACGGCGGACAGGTGCCGAACTGGCTGCCGTTCCGCTATGCATTCCTGCTGTCCTTTGTGTTCCTGACCATGGCAGCAACTGCATTCGCAAACCGCGACGGCATCGAAAAGAAGCACCTGATCGGATCGGCAGTGATAATGGCGGTCATCATTGCCATTGTTGCCGGTCTGAAATTTGACCAGATGGCAAAGGGTGCTGTCTGGATCTCTGCGGCACTCATGGGCATTTACCTGATCCTGCTGTACTTCATGCTGGGCGGAAAGATTACGCAGGGCAAGCGTGGCGTAAGCGTTGCCCTGACCACTATGATGCTGATCATGGTAGGCGGCGAAGCAACCTACAACGCTGTAGATTCCATGAAGGACATCGACAAGGAAGTGGCATACTCCACCCGTGCCTCCTATCAGAACTACGTGCAGAACGGACGTGCGGCAACACAGATGCTGGAGGAAAAGGACGACGGCTTCTACCGTGCGGAAAAGACCTTCTTCCGCTGTGTCAACGATAATGCGGCATTCGGACTGAAAGGTATCTCGCACTCCAGTTCTGTCATGAATACCCGTGCCATCAATTTCATTGAAACCTTGGGTTACTGCATGCACAGCTACTATACCCGCTATGACGGCAACACCGAAATTGCGGACTCTCTGCTGGGTATCAAGTATGTGCTGGACCGCGGGGAAAGCGGTGATCAGAACCGCCGTCTGAATCCGGCATATGAAGCACGCTGGGCATACGACTATACCAACGAAAATGGTACTGCAAAGACCATTACCGCTTATGAAAATACCAACGCTCTGTCTATCGGCTATATGGTAGACGAGGATGTGCAGAAGATCGATCATCTGGGCAACGACAATCCGTTCAACAGCCAGAACATCTTCATGAGCACCATGAGCGGACAGACCACATTTGACGAAAACGGACAGTTCCAGAGCTGGCACGAGTATTACACACCGCTGAATCTGGCAGAAAATCCGATCGTCAGCGATGCAATCACCACAAGCCCCTACGGCGAACAGACCAAGTATGACGTGACCGGCGACGGCGACCCCACTGTGGACTTCCATTTGGTGGCAGAGTCCAACGAACCGATCTACATCTACTTCAAGACCGAGTTCCAGAAGAAAGTCAACCTGTGGATGTCCACATGGAACGACAGCGAATGGAGCGAGGCAGAAAACGGCTGGAAGGAATCCAACAGCGGCGACTTCACTTGGAAAGATGCCGATGAATATGCCAAGAACAACGGCGGCTTCCAGTCTATGGGCGAATACTTCGAGGGCGATAACTACATTGCTCTGCGTCTGGGTACCTTTGAGCCGGGCACGAAGATCACCCTGCGTATGACCATTGCCAATGAGGAAAAGTTCACCATTGTCAAGAACTTCCTGTTCTACACCTATCATCCGGACGTATTCCAAGAGGATATTGACATTCTGAAGCAGAATCAGTGGCAGATCGATACCAAAAAGAGCAACGACCGGAAGCTGACCGGTACCATTACCGCAGAAGAAGGTCAGATTATGATGACTTCCATTCCGGATCAGCCGGGCTGGACCGTCAAGGTGGACGGCAAGAAGGTCGATCAGGTGGCAATCGTAGATGCCATGATCGGTGTGCCGCTGTCTGCCGGAGAACATACTGTGACCATGACCTACACACCGCCGGGGTGGTGGATCGGCATGGGCACACTGGCAGGCGGTATTATCCTGATCGTGCTGTTCTGGTTCGGTGACCGCAAGCGGTATGCTGCAATGCTGGCAGAGATCGAAGCTGAAAAGGAACGGGAACAGCAGCAGGCGAAAAAACGCGTGAAGCTGAAGTCCGGTACCAAGGACAAGGCAAATGACGACTCTCCGGAGAAGCTGCTGGAAAAACTGGAGGCACTCCACCAGCAGGGCATTCTGGACGACAAGGAATTTGCAGCCAAAAAGGCGGAAATTGAAAAGAAAAAGAAAGCGGACGGCAAACAGACATAATCGTTGGTTTTCGTAAGGGCAATACCGCACAAAGATTGTGCGACAGATGCGTTGTCAAATTTTTCGTCAGATGAAACAAAAAGCGGAGTGAATACTTGATGTATTCACGAGCATTTTTGTGAAATATGACGGGAAATTTGCAAGCAGATGGCGTGCAAAGTCGCCAGACGCTCTTTGTGCGGTATTGCCTAAGATACGCTGAAAACAAGAAACGGCTCTGCCGCAGGGAAATTCCTGTGGCAGAGCCGTTTTTTTGTGTGGTGTTTAATGATACGATAATACATCGTGATATGCTGGAAATTGGGTTTCCAAGTATGCGACTACGATAATCATTAACATGAAAATCCATATGCCTGTCAATGACTGCACTTTTATATATCGTTTGATTTTTTCAGATGACTTAGAATATGCAAATATCATGCCTGCAAAGCAAAGGACTAGCAAAAGAATAAGAACTATAAAACCTGAAAAATTGCCGCCGGCAGATTGTGTTCCATATCCCTCTATTATCCAGTTTAACGCTCTGATAGAATAGTGTGTTTGCCAAAAATATTCGAAGCAAAAAAAGGAAAAGGACAGTGACAAAACCCATTTCAACAGAAGCTGCTTCTTACTTTCACTTAACAGCATAGCTGCATATATTACTGCTACAACCAACAAATATGGCAATCGGAATAACTCGTTTGCGATACCGATAATTTCCGCAAGAAATATAGCTGACACTGTAATAACTGACATTGTGGCGGAACATATTATGGTGTTTATCGTTTTGAATTTCATTTTTTCTTCCTAATTATGCATCGCAAGTTTTGATGTAAGAAATGGTATAGAAAAGCCCACCGTAATTCTCTTGGAATTTTGGTGGGTTTCTGGTGGAGCATAGGAGAATCGAACCCCTGACCTTCACAATGCGAATGTGACGCACTCCCAACTGTGCTAATGCCCCGTATGCCTTTATTATAGCACCGGAATGGTGTCGTGTCAAGCATGTTTTACCGCTATAAATGGAAATAGCCGCCCCACTTCCACATAAGGCGGCTATTTTTTCATATAGCAATCTTTGGGAGCAAACCGTCTACTGGTATGCTCTTTCTATTTCTATTATAGACGATTCCTTTGGATTTGTCAAGTAGGCGTTCTGGATTTTTTACAGAAAAATCCCTTGACAACCGCCCGACAATATGGTATGATAAACACATTATGAAATGCGTAGAGCAAGAGAAGTATCTGCATTCGTGCCGGCACAGAGAACCCTCGGGTTGGTGGAACGGGGGAGCGTCACCGCAGAGAATACACTTGGGAGCAGGCTTCCTGAAACCGTCGTGCGTAGGGAAGTTCGGGCACGCCCGTTACAGCGTCTTTGAGGTCAGGGCGGCTTTCGCTCTGATAAATTGAGGTGGTACCACGGTGAAAACATCGTCCTCTGGAAAAATTGTTTCCGGAGGGCTTTTTTGTACCCTTCGGGGAAAGAGGGAAAGAACATGACAGTATTTGAAGAACTGAAACGACGGGGCCTGATCGCCCAGATGACCGATGAAAAGGAGATCGAGGAACTGATCAACGCCGGCAAGGCAACCTTTTACATTGGCTTCGATCCCACCGCAGACAGCCTGCACGTGGGACACTTCATGGCACTGTGCCTGATGAAGCGGCTCCAGATGGCAGGGAACAAGCCGATCGTTCTGATCGGCGGCGGCACGGCAATGATCGGCGACCCCTCCGGCAAAACCGACATGCGGAAAATGATGACCAAGGAAACCATTCAGCACAACGTGGACTGCTTCAAGAAGCAGATGAGCCGGTTCATCGATTTTTCGGAAAACAAGGCAATTGTTGTCAACAACGGCGACTGGTTGCTGGATCTGAACTATGTGGACGTGCTCCGCGACGTGGGTGCTCACTTCAGCGTGAACCGCATGCTCTCTCACGAGTGCTACAAGCAGCGTATGGAACGCGGTCTGACATTCCTGGAATTCAACTACATGATCATGCAGAGCTACGACTTCTACAAGCTGTTTCAGGATTACGGCTGCAACATGCAGTTCGGCGGCGATGACCAGTGGGCAAACATGCTGGGCGGCACGGAACTGATTCGCCGGAAGCTGGGCAAGGACGCTTACGCCATGACCATTACCCTGCTGCTGAACTCCGAGGGCAAGAAAATGGGCAAGACCGAAAAGGGTGCGGTATGGCTCGATGCGGAAAAGACGACACCGTACGAGTTCTACCAGTACTGGCGGAACGTTTCCGATCAGGACGTTATCAAGTGCCTGAAGCTGCTCACCTTTGTTCCCATTGAGCAGATCGAGGAAATGGAACGCACACTGGAGGGACAGCAGCTGAATCAGGCAAAGGAACTGCTGGCGTATGAACTGACTGCACTGGTGCACGGCAAGGAAGAAGCCGAAAAGGCACAGACTGCGGCAAAGGCTGTCTTTGGCGGCGGCGGAAACAATGCGGATATGCCGACCACCGTTCTGAAAGCAGAGGAACTCACCGACGGCGGCATCGGGATCCTGACCTTGATGGTACGCTGCGGACTGTCCCCGTCCAACGGCGAAGCACGCCGGCTGGTACAGCAGGGCGGCGTTTCTGTGAATGACACCAAGGTCACCGACCCCAAGAGCGTGATCTATCCGGAAGCAGAAACCATTCTGCGAAAGGGCAAAAAGGTGTTCCACAAGGTGGTTGTGGAGAACTAAGACTCATCTCCAACAGAAAATCCAAGGGCGTTCTGTGGTTGCAGGACGCTCTTTTTATAGCAGGGAAATCAACGCAGAAATACAAATAAAATGTTGAGGCAATACCGCACAAAGAGCGTCTGGCGACTTTGCACGCCATCTGCTTGCAAATTTCCCGTCATATTTCACAAAAATGCTCGTGAATACATCAAGTATTCACTCCGCTTTTTGTTTCATCTGACGAAAAATTTGACGACGCATCTGTCGCACAATCTTTGTGCGGTATTACCCTAAGAATGATATGGAGGAAGAAAAATGAAATTGTGGAAAAAAGGGTTGGCGGCATTGACTGCTGGCTTACTTTGTCTGGGCAGTGTGGGACTGTCTGGAGTGGAATTGCCGGCGAGTGCAGATGTGCCATATTTTTACGACGGTACTTATGGAGATTTGTATTATGACGTGATCGATGCAGTCGAAATTCGAATTACTGGTTGTGAAAAAGAAGTTACGGCTGTAGAGATTCCAGCGAAGATCGCTGGAAAACCGGTGACGAGTGTTGGAAGAAGTGCTTTTTCTGGCTGTAACAGTCTGGCTGCGGTCACGATACCGGACAGCGTGACGAGAATTGGCTTAGATGCCTTTTATAAGTGCAGCAGTCTGACCACGATCACGATGCCGGACGGTGTGACGATTCTTGGAGCGGACGCTTTTTCTTTCTGTACCAGTCTGACCGAAGTCACGATGCCGAACAGCTTGACAAGTATTGGAAGTAATGTCTTTTCCGGCTGTAGCAGCCTGACTGAAATCGAGATACCAGACAGCGTGACCAGCATAGGAGAGAGTGCTTTTTCCGACTGTAAAAAGCTGACCTCGATCACGATACCGGACAGCGTGACAAGCATTGAAAAATCTGCCTTTTCCGGTTGCAACAACCTCACTATTTATGGTTACGCCCGCTCTTACGCCCAGAAATACGCAGCCGAAAACAACATCAGATTTGCTCTGATCGGCGGATTGCCTAGGGGTGACGTAGACGGCAGCGGCGGCATTGACTCCACCGACATCTTTTACACCATGCTCTACATCACCAACGTTGCCGTAGGCAATGACGGCGGGCTGACGGCTGAACAGATCGCTGCCGCCGATGTAGACGGCAATGGTACAGTGGATTCCACCGACAGCTTCTATATCATGTACTACGTGGCTCTCCACGGAGCAGGATATGACACTTCTTGGGAAGAAGTCCTCGCGAAATAACTTTTCCAAACACAAAAAACAGCACTTTTGCCCGCGGGTCTGCGGCTGCAAAAGTGCTGTTTCTATTTATGAAATTGAGAGCCCTGAACAGGCACAAAATGTTATGCCGTCAGTCCTCGTCGCCGGAAGAAATCGGGATCGTCTTTTCAGCATCATCTGCGGAATCGTCCTGTTCCGGCTTTGCATCGTCGGCAGGTTCTTCTTCCGGCATGTGCACGGTTGTCGGCTGGTCTGCTTCGTCGTCCTCGGAATCGATAGAGCAAACACCGTCTGCACAGCAGCAGCCTGCTGCTTCGGCAGTGTTTTCGGTATCTTCTTCGTTTTCCGGTTCGTCACAGCAGGAGCACTCGTCGTCATTTGTGCAGCCGCCCTCCGGCAGGTCGTCACAATTGCATGCGGCTTCCAGTCGCTTGTCGTGTGCCTTTTTCAGTGCGTAAATAGTTGCAGCGGAAGCTGCGGCAGCTGCTGCAACCATTGCAGCGATAATCGTTCCTTTCATATCGATACCTCTTTTCTCCGACACCATGTCCTGTGCAGGCGTGTGCGAAAGTGTACACGCTGTGGTTCTTCTGCGGGTCGGCGACAGAAAACACAGACGTTTCCAGATTACAGCTTTCGTTTCGCTGTAATATTTCTACATCTATAGTATACCATATTTTCAAAGAAAATACAAGCCCCGACATGCAGATATTTGCGGATTATCCGACAAATTTTTCAGAGGTGACTACCTTTATACACGCTCCAGTGCCTGCTGCAAGTCGGCGAGAATATCCTCGATATTTTCCAGACCTACAGAAATGCGGATCAGTCCGCCGTCAATGCCTGCCGCTTTCAGCTGTTCTTCGGTCAGCTGGCGGTGGGTGGCTGATGCAGGGTGCAGCACACAGGTGCGAATATCTGCCACGTGTACCTCGATGGAAGCCAGCTGCAACGCGTCCATAAAGCGGACAGCAGCTTCTCTGCCGCCCTTGATCGAGATCGAAATGACACCGCAGGTGCCGTTGGGCAGATACTTCTTTGCCATTTCGTGATAGGGGTCGTCCGGCAGGTTGGGGTAGGTGACAGAGGCGATTTTGTCAGACTGCTTCAGCATTTTTGCCACTGCCATAGCGTTTTCGCAGTACTGCTTCATGCGTACCGGCAGAGTTTCCAGTCCCAGATTCAGCAGGAACGCGGAGTGTGCCGCCGGATAACAGCCGAAGTCCCGCATCAGCTGCATTCTCGCCTTGATGATATATGCCATTTTGCCGAACTCTCTGGTGTAGACTACACCGTGATAGCTTTCGTCCGGCTCTGTGAAGTCGGGGAATTTGCCGCTTTTTTCCCAGTCAAATGTGCCGCCGTCCACAATAACGCCGCCGCACTGGAGAGCGTGGCCGTCCATGTACTTGGTGGTGGAGTGGATCACAATATCTGCTCCGAATTCAATGGGACGGCAGAGGATCGGCGTGGCAAAGGTGTTGTCCACGATCAGCGGGATCTGGTGGGCATGAGCGATCTTGGCGAACTTTTCAATGTCGAATACTGTCAGTGCCGGATTGGCAATGGTTTCGCCGAAGATCAGCTTGGTGTTGGGCTTTATCGCCTGCGAAATGGTTTCCTCATCTGCCAGCGGGTCTACCCAGATGCACTCGATGCCGAACCGCTTCAGCGTTACGCCGAACAGGTTCACAGTGCCGCCGTAAATGGTGGAAACGGAAACAATGCTGTCGCCGGCACTGCACAGATTCAGCACCGACAGCAGGGAAGCTGCCTGTCCGCTGGAAGTGAGCATTGCCCCGACGCCGCCCTCCAGTGCAGCGATCTTCTGTTCTACTGCATCGCAGGTAGGATTGGCGAAACGGGAGTACATCGGTTCCGTGGGCATGTCAAACAGTTCCGCCACCTTTTCGGTGGAGTCGAAACGATAAGTGGTGCTTTGTACAATGGGTACTGTGCCGGGGCCGCCGTTTTTCGGGGTATAGCCGGCGTGCAGGCATTTGGTTTCCAGTTTTGCATTCGGATTGCAGGGCTGCATAAAAATTCCTCCAGAGTGTCGGCAGTACACGGGCAGGATTGCTCGAAATCATGTACTGCAAGTTGTATTTTTATAATAAAAAAGATGATACTATTATAGCACATTTTATTCGTTTTGCATAGACGGAATTTTCAAATCTGAACCCATAGAAAAAATCTATGACAACATCACATAGGAAAGGTGCCGGATTTGCTGAAATTCCGTCGAAAGCCTTCTGTAGAATTGGCAAAAATGCAAATTTTCCAAAAATCCCATTGACATTCTCTTGTAAAAATCGTATAATAAAACTATGTATTGTTGTGCGTGAAGAAGGAATCTGGCCAACGGCAGATTCCCGACAAATCAGAATGTCTGGGCAACCACAGAGATTCTGCATGAAATACTCGGGGCGGTTTTTGACCAGTGCACCCAAGGTGCGGGAAAGCTGGAACCATTTTACAACATGCCCTGCTGCCTGTCCGACGGACGTGAATTGCCGGCAGGCTGTATCTATTTAAAGTTTTTCCAACTCTTGAGAAACCCAGAAAAACCACACGGCGAAAAAGGTGGCTTTTCGGGGACAGCCAGAAAATGTACGCGGCGGAGAATCCGAAGTTCTCCGCAGAGATCGCAGGAAAGCAATCCTTTTTTTGTTTTGGAAAATATTCCTCCGAACTTGTGAAAAAGCAGTTTGGGCAGGCATGGTGTGAAACCTGGGGCAGCGTTGCCCTTGTACTGTGCTGCCCTTGCACCAACGTGAATCAGGGGCGATACCGCACAAAGAGCGTCTGGCGACTTTGCACGCCATCTGCTTGCAAATTTCCCGTCATATTTCACAAAAATGCTCGTGAATACATCAAGTATTCACTCCGCTTTTTGTTTCATTTGACGACGCATCTGTCGCACAATCTTTGTGCGGTATTGCCCAGGGTGTCCTTTTTCCATGCAGCCCGTTTTTTCTGAAAAGGCGGTTTGCAGAACAGGCGGAGGAGAATTCTGCCGTCATGCGGCGGCAATGTGCCTGCTGAACAGGCGGCAGTCTGTGCGAGTGCCGATTCGGCAGGCAGACTGACAGTGATTTCGGAAAAGAGAACATTTGTGCTGTCCCCACGTGAGAAAGTGAGGATATTTATTTGGCAAACGAAAAAGAACAGGTAAGAGAAGTACGAAACAATCCCCAGCCCCGCAAGAGAAGCTATGGGGCAAGACCGCGGCAGCAGGGTGCCGGCGAGCGTCCCTCCGGCGGCAATCGCCGTCACAACAACAATCCACGCCCCAGAAACAACAACAATGCACAGCCGACACGGCAGAACCGCCAGAAGCGGACACCGGTACGTATCATTCCGCTGGGTGGTCTGAACGAGATCGGAAAGAACATGACCGTGTTTGAGTGCTGCAATGACATGTTCATTCTGGACTGTGGTCTGGCATTTCCGGATATGGATATGCCCGGTGTAGATATTGTCATTCCGGATTTCACCTATGTGGAGGGCAACAAGGACAAGATTCGCGGCATCGTCATTACCCACGGTCACGAGGACCATATCGGCGGTCTGGCATATCTGCTGAAAAAGATCAATGTGCCGATTTATGGCACCCGTATGACACTGGGACTGATCGAGGGCAAGCTGGAAGAACACGGGCTGCTCAAGCAGGCGAAGCTGATCGAAGTGGAACCCCGCACCACCGTGAGAATGGGCTGCATGGCAGTGGAATTCATCAAGGTGAACCACTCTATCCCCGGTGCGGTCGGCATGGCAATCCATACACCGGCCGGCATCATTGTCCACACCGGTGACTTTAAGGTGGACTTCTCGCCGATCGACGATGAGATCATCGACCTTGCACGATTCGGCGAACTGGGCAGCCGCGGCGTACTGGCACTGATGGCAGACTCCACCAATGCAGAGCGTACCGGCTTTACATGCTCGGAACGCACCGTTGGCGGCAGCTTTGAAAAGCTGTTCAAGCGGGCGGAGGGAAAGCGAATCATTATCGCTACATTCTCCTCCAATGTGCACCGTGTACAGCAGATCATCGATCAGGCAAAGAATTACAATCGAAAAGTAGCGGTGTTCGGCCGCAGCATGGTGCATGTCATCGAAAAGGCGACGGAACTGGGCTATCTGAAAGTGCCCAAGGGCATTATGATCGATATTGATGAAATGAACCGTTATCCGGACGACCAGATCGTACTGGTGACTACCGGCAGTCAGGGCGAACCGCTGTCGGCTCTGACACGTATGGCAATGAACAGCCATAAAAAGGTGACGATCACACCGAATGACTTTATCATCATCTCCGCGAAGCCGATTCCGGGCAACGAAAAATATGTTACACGGGTAGTCAATGAGCTGATGAAATCCGGTGCGGAAGTCATCTACGAATCCATGTATGAAGTGCATGTTTCCGGTCACGCGTGTCAGGAGGAGCTGAAGCTGATCCAGGCTCTGACGAAGCCGAAGTTCTTCATTCCGGTGCACGGCGAATATAAGCATCTGGTCAAGCATGCGGAAATTGCAAAGTCTATGGGCATGCCCAGCGATCATATCATCATTTCCAAGATCGGTGATGTCATCGAAACCGACGGCAACTCCATGCGTATCGTTTCACAGGTGCCTGCCGGTCGGGTTATGGTAGATGGTCTGGGTGTCGGCGATGTCGGTTCTATCGTGCTGCGGGACAGAAAGCATCTGTCACAGGACGGTCTGATCATTGTAGTGATCGGCATCGAACGGGCAGCCAATGCCGTAGTGGCAGGACCGGACATTATCTCCCGCGGTTTTGTCTATGTGCGGGAGTCGGAAGAACTCATGGACGAGGCACGCAATGTCATGACGACTGTGCTGGACAACTGCAATGCACGGGACCTCAAGGAATGGGGAACGCTGAAAACCAAGCTGCGTGATGTTCTGTCCGACTTCATCTATGCCAAGACCAAACGCAGCCCGATGATCCTGCCGATCATCATGGAGGTATAAATGCCTGTTACAGGCTCTTGAAGATAGCTGTTGCTGAAAAGCGGCTGTCTGCAAAGGAGAATGCAGCATGAAACGAAAATATGGGGTGATGATCGCCACATGGATCTTGTGGTTTATCAGCGTCCTTGTACCGCTGTTTTGTATGGTGCTCCAGCGAGTGCCCCAGCGGTTTTTGACCATACAATTTCTGGTGATCTTGCTGTTGGGGATTCTGCTCTGTGTCCAGTGGATCTGGCTGCGGCGTGCAGAACGGATACAGAATACCGCTGTCCGCGGCGAGATCGAGGGTGCCGGCATGGCTGCCCTCCAGAGCATGACTGTGCCGATGATTCTGGCGGAACGGGACGGAAAGATCCTCTGGAGCAATGAGATCTTCCAGAACCGCTTCGTGTCGGGACGCTCTGTGCTGGGGCGTTCTGTGCAGGACATGATTCATCTGAACCTGGCGGCTCTGGATCAAAACCGTGACCTGTTAATGGAGCACAACGGGCTGAGCTATCGGGTGCATGCCGTTTCCAGTGCCCAGAACCAGCAGGAAATCATTGCGGTGCAGTTTCTGGAAATCACAGATATTCTGCGGTTGCAGCACGAGCAGACCAACTCCCGTCCCTGCGTAATGCTGCTGGTGATCGACAGCTATGACGATTTGCTGCAATACGCCAGAGAAAGCGAAAAGGCACAGGTTTCCGCCGAGGTGGAACGGGTGCTGGAAAACTTTATGCAGGGGACCGAGGGCATTATCCGCAAGGTGGAAAACGATCTGTTCTATGCGGTAATGGAATCCCGCTATCTGCACGAGATCATGAACAACCGGTTCCATGTGCTGGACGAGGCACGGCAGATTCGTGTCAACGACCGCATGCACATCACCTTTTCCATTGGCGTGGGTGACGGCGGTTCTACATTGGCGGAGAGCGAGAAGTTTGCCCGCCAGTCGCTGGATATGGCACTGGGACGGGGCGGCGATCAGGCGGCAGTGAAAACGGAAAACGGGTTCTGCTTTTTCGGCGGTGCCTCCAAGGGCATCGAGAAGAAGTCCAAAACCAAGATTCGCTCCATTGCCCTTGCCATGCAGGAACTGATCGAAAATTCCGATCAGGTGTTCCTTATGGGACACCGCTTCGGCGATCTGGATTCCGTAGGTTCTGCCTGCGGTCTGGCGGGAGCCGTGCGGCTGATGCAGAAGCCGGCGTATGTGGTGGTGAACCAGCAAAGCTGTCTTGCCACCCAGCTGATCGACCGTATGCAGCAGTGTCCGGACGGTCCGAAGTTTATGGAACCGGTGGACGCACTGGCACAGGTGACGGACAACAGTCTGCTGATCGTCGTGGATACCCACAACAAGGACATTCTGGAAAGCGTGGATCTGTACCATGCGGCACGATATGTCATTGTCATCGACCACCACCGGAAAAATGTGAATTTCATTGAAAATGCGGTGATTTTCCACCACGAACCCTATGCGTCGTCTGCTTCGGAAATGGTGACGGAGATTATACAGTATTTCCGGCTGGATACCGAGGTTTCCTCGGCATATGCCGATGCCCTGCTGGCGGGAATCATGCTGGATACCAAGAATTTTGTCATGCGTACCGGTGTGCGAACCTTTGAAGCGGCGGCGTATCTGCGGAAGATCGGGGCGGATACGGTACAGGTCAAGTCCCTGTTCTCCAATACGATTTCCATGTACTCCATGCGTGCCCAGATTGTGGCACATGCGGAATTGTACCGGAACAACGCCATTTCTGCCGTGAAGCTACAGGACAAAAATGCCCGTGTGCTGGCGGCACAGGCGGCAGATGAACTGTTGAGCATTCAGGGCGTGGAAGCTTCCTTTGTGCTGTATCTGGAAGAAACCGGCGTGGGAATCTCCGCACGCTCTATGGGTAATGTCAATGTACAGGTCATCATGGAGCAGCTGGGCGGCGGCGGTCACCAGACAATGGCGGCAACGCAGCTGAAGGGCTGTACCATTCAGGAGGCAAAGGAACAGCTGCTGCTGATTCTGGAAGCACAGGAAAATGAAACTTAAGGAAACACTGCATAAAGCCCGCCTGACGGCTTTGCACGCAATCTGCGTGCAGATTTTCCGTCATATTGCCCAGAAATCCCTTGCCATACATACAGTATGCCTGCGGAATTTCTGAGCAATCTGCCGAAAAATCTGACTACGCATCTTACGTACAAGCTTTATGCAGTGTTTCCTAAAGAAACACCGCACAAAATCATTGGAGAATCGATCGATCATGAATACACCAGTCTATGACTTTTTGATACAATACGCAGAGCGGGACCCTGTCCGGCTGCATATGCCCGGACACAAGGGCAGATTCGGGGCACCGGCGTTGCAGTGTGCCACGACACTGGATCTGACGGAAATCACCGGTGCGGACAGCCTGTTCGAAGCCGAGGGCATTCTGGCGGAGAGTGAACGGAATGCCGCTTCGCTCTATGGAACGGCGTATACGTTTTATTCCTGCGGCGGCTCGACCCTCTGCATTCAGACCATGCTTTTGCTGATGAAACAGCAGGGGCGGGCGGTGCTGGCGGCGAGAAATGTGCATCGGGCATTTTTGAATACCTGTGTGCTGCTGGACCTGCCGGTGCAGTGGATCTATCCCCGCGAAAGTGACGGCATTTTGTCCGGTACCTATGATCTGGCGGATTTTGAGGCCGCATTGCAGCAGCAGACCCGACCGGCGTGTGTCTATGTCACTTCGCCGGACTATCTGGGGCGTATGGCGGATATTGCCGGTCTGGCGGAACTGTGCCACCGGTATCACGCGAAGCTGCTGGTGGACAATGCCCACGGAGCACATCTGGCGTTTCTGCCGTGGCGGTGTCACCCGATCCAATTGGGTGCGGACTACTGCTGCGACTCTGCACATAAGATGCTGTCGGGGCTGACCGGTACTGCCTATCTGCATGTCCGCAGCGATATTGATGTGGAACCGGAACGGGTGCGGGACGCGATGGCAATGTTCGGCTCGACCAGTCCCTCGTATCTGATGCTGGCTTCGCTGGACTGGTGCAATCGGGAACTGGCTTCGCCCTTGTTCCGAAAACAGCTGGAGGAAGTGCTCGACCGCATTCAGCGGCTGAAGTGCCGGTTTTCGCCACGTTATTGTTTCGTAGACGGCGACCCCATGCACCTGACTATAGATGCGGCGGCAGGCGGATTTCACGGGCTGGAACTGGCGGCGTATCTGGAACAGCATGAAGTCTTTGTGGAGTATGCCGATGCATTTCATGTGGTGCTGCTCTGTTCGGCAGCCAATACCGATCGGGACTTTGACATTCTGGAGCAGCTGCTGGAAAGGTTTTCGCCTACGCCGGCGGAATCCGGAGAAAAGTACGCTCTGCCCAGACCGGAAAAGGTCTGCGGGATTCGGGAGGCGGCACTGGCTCCGCAGGAGATCGTGCCTATCGGGGAGAGCAGCGGACGGATTTGTGCCGCGGTGAAAGTGCCCTGTCCGCCGGCAGTGCCCATTGTGCTTAGCGGAGAACGAATCGATGCCCGCTGCATTGCGGTTTGTGAGGCTTATGGAATTACGGAGATCAGCGTCGTACAGTAGGAGGTGGCGGCATGGCACAGTTTTATGGCAATGAACAGATACAGCACACCCTGCACCAGATGCTTTTGCGGGACAGGGCTCCCCACGGATTCCTCTTTTACGGGGAAACCGGTCTGGGGAAAAAGACGCTGGCAAAGCATTTTCTGGCAGAACTGCTCTGCACAGGAACGGAAAAGCCCTGCGGCAGCTGCAAATCCTGCAAAATGCTGGCGGACGGTGTGCATCCGGACGTGCGGTTTGTGGAACACAGCGGCAAGCGAAACGGCTTTTCCGTGGACACGGTGCGGGAGGTGTGCGTGGATCTGGCATCGCCGCCCAACGAGGGCAATGCCAAGTGCTATGTCTTTGGGGACTGTGATGCAATGGACACCCGCACCCAGAATCTGCTGTTGAAAGCGGTGGAAGAACCGCCGGCTTATGGGTATTTTATTTTTACGGCAACTTCTCCGGCATCGCTGCTGCCTACGGTGCGTTCCCGTATCGTGTCGCTGGCGGTGTCGTCGGTGACGGAACAGGAATGCCGTGCTGCACTGGCAGAACGGGGCTTTTCGCCGGAAGATGCCGCAGAAGCGGTGGCGGCGTTCCATGGGAACATCGGGCAGTGCTTAAATTTTTTGGAAAATATGCCAATTCGTGAGGCCGTTGGATTGACAAAAACCGCAATCAATAGTATAATAAATAAGAATGAGTATGCGTTGCTGCAAACCGTTTCGGTGCTGGGAAAGGAACGGGAACGGACGTTTTTGTTCCTGAACCTGTTTGACCGGTGCATTCGCGATGCCATTGTGTGGAAGCATGATCCCTGTGCGGCGGGAATCGGCTGTGATGCAGCAGGGTCGAAAAAGCTGGCTGACGGCTTTCCGACAGTGCCGGACAGGCAATGCATCGTGCTGTGGACAGTACCTACGGGGCAATGGAGGCAAATGTCAACCTGCCGCTGGCACTGGCAGCTTTTTGTGCAGACTGCATGGACGCGTAACAGCTTCTCATTCCGGAAATGAAATTTCGGGGCGTTGGCTCTACTATAGAAAGGAAGAAAGTATGGTTGAAATCATCGGCGTTCGGTTTCAGAACGGCGGAAAGGTCTACTATTTCTCTCCGGACAGCTGGAAGGTGAAACAGGGAGATCTTGTCATCACCGAAACTTCCCGCGGGACGGAATGCGGAGAAGTCGCGATCGCCAATAAACAGATCCCCAAGGAGCAGGTGACAGTGCCGCTGAAGCCGATCCTGCGGGTTGCCACGCGGGAGGATCGCCGGACACTGGAACAAAATCGCAAAAAGGAAGAACGTGCTTTTCAGGTCTGCCAGCAGAAGATCGCCTATCGAAAGCTGAAAATGAATCTGGTAGATGTGGAATGCACATTCGACAACAGCAAGCTGCTGTTTTATTTCACCGCGGACAACCGCGTGGACTTTCGGGAACTGGTCAAAGATCTGGCGGCAGTGTTCCGGACAAGAATCGAACTGCGGCAGATCGGCGTGCGGGATAAGGCGAAGATCCTGGGCGGTATCGGTATCTGCGGCAGAGAATTCTGCTGCAAGGGACACTTGCAGGATTTCCAGCCGGTTTCCATTCGCATGGCAAAGGAACAGGGGCTTTCCCTGAATCCGACGAAGATCTCCGGCTGCTGCGGCAGACTGATGTGCTGCCTGAAATATGAGCAGAACGTCTATGAGGAACTGCTCCGCATTACCCCGAAGGTCGGGGCAATCGTCACCATGACAGACGGCACTAGGGCAAAGGTCTGCGAAACCAATCCGCTGACTGGCGATCTGAAGGTGATTTCAGAAAAATCCGATGTGCCGGTAAAGGTCAAGCGGGACGACGTGAAGCTGCTGCGGGACGGAAAAATCAAGGTCGATGCGGCAGAACGCAAGGCATTGAAATCGTTAGAGGATAAGTAAGGGCAATACCGCACAAAGATTGTACGGTATTGCCTAAGGATTCAAATTCGGGCAGACCGGCTCCCCACAGGTCTGCATATAGGAGGTATTTTTTTATGGCATCTCAAAGTAAACGCCGCCGCGTCCGGTATGACCGGATTCTGGCAGTTCTTCTGGTTCTGATCCTGCTGATCGTACTGCTGGTGAAGTGCTGTTCCAGCTGCTCCAGCAACAAGGACAAGAAGAACGACAATGTGACTACCACACCTACTCAGGCGACCACAGCTCCCACAGAGGCAGATAACACGAAAACCGTTTATCTGAGCCCGTCCAATCAGGAGGACAACAAGTTCTATGTGGGCGACACCAACGAAGCTGCGGTCTGCCGCATTCTGGCACAAAAGACGGCTGCCATTCTGGAACAGTCCGGCGTGAACGTCATCGTTGCCGGCGATGCTGACAGCATTCAGACCAAGACAGCGGCCGGCGATCAGAATCTGGCGGCATATGTGGCGATCCACACCAACGCCGGTACCGGTGTCGGCACAGACTGCTATTACAATGCCAATTCCGAAGCCAGCAAGAGTCTGGCACAGGCGGTATATGATCCGGTGGCAGCCCTGACTCCCACAGATGACAAGGGTCTGATCGACGGTTCGGACAGCAATTCTGAAAATTATCAGTATGAAGTGGGTGCCAACAAGAGCCCCAGCTGTCTGATCGAAGTGGAATATCACGACGGTCCCAATGTGGCACAGTGGATTCTGGACAATGAGGACAACATCGCTTCTGCACTGGCACAGGGTATTTGCAGCTATTTGCAGGTAGCTACTCCCACAAGCGGTGCAGCAGTGACCACCGCAGCACTGGGCGGCGATGTGAACAGCACGACAACGGCAGCAATCGGCGGAGCAGATGCTCTGGCAACTACTGCTGCATTTGGTGCAGAGGGAACAACAGGCACAGAAAATGCGATCCAAAATCAATTATCAGCTGGAAACTGACCGGATCCTGGCACAGCTGCCGGCGGAACGGACACCGACACTGTTTCTGCATGCCTGCTGTGCTCCGTGCAGCAGTTATGTGCTGGAATATCTGAGCCGGTATTTTGCCATTACGCTGTTCTTCTATAATCCCAACATTTCGCCGGAGGCGGAGTATCTGCACCGGAAAGCTGAGTTGTGCCGGCTGGTGCAGGAATTACCGCTGGGGAATCCGGTGACGGTGGTGGACGGCGATTATCTGCCGGAACGGTTCTATGCTCTTGCCAAAGGGCTGGAGCAGGAGCCGGAACGGGGAGCACGCTGCCAGAAGTGTATCGGACACCGTCTGGAAGAAACATTTCGGGCGGCGACAGCACTGGAAGTGTTACCGGATTTTGTCTGCACCACGCTGACCATCAGCCCCCATAAAGACGCGGTGTTTATTAACACCAGAGGAGCGGAACTGGCGGAGCAGTACGGCATCCCGTGGCTGCCCACAGACTTCAAGAAAAAGGGCGGCTATCAGCGGTCGATCGTCTTATCCAGAGAGTATGACCTCTATCGGCAGAACTTCTGCGGCTGCGTCTACAGCCGGCTGGAGGCGGAACGACGGGAAAAACAGGAGGCATCTTGCGAGGATTGAAAGCCTGTGGAATAGCAGGGCTGCACTGTGAGAATTTTTGCAAAAAACAGTTGACAAGCTTCGGCGATTGTGCTATACTAGTCCTTAGAGCGTTGAAGGGAACGGCACATTTCGCCGAAGCTTTTTGCAGAGAACCGCTGTCACCGGCTGAAAGCAGCGGGAAAAAGTGAAGAAATTTGCAAACCACTCCCCGAGTCTGCCCAATCCGCAGCGGTCTGTCCCCGTTATCAGACACCACGAGGTGTATGTGCCTTTGGCACGTGCATGAAACAAGGGTGGAACCACGATAGATTTTTCATCGTCCCTTGCACAGTCCTTTACTGTGTAAGGGACTTTTTGCATTTACTTTGGGAAATGCCGCACACGGCACGTCTGACATGTCGGGCGTTTCCCGCATTCTGGAAAGGAAGATGGATCATGATCAAACTGACATTGAAAGACGGCAGCATTCGGGAACTGGAAGCTCCCACAGCTGCGGCAGAAGTCATTAAGGGCATCGGCATGGGGCTGTACAAGGCTTCCTGCTGTGTCAAGCTGGACGGAGAGGTCTGTGACCTGCGTACCGTTATCGACCACGACTGCACATTTGAAGTCATGACCTTCGACAGCGAAGAAGGTAAGAAAACATTCTGGCACACCGCTTCTCACGTGCTGGCACAGGCTGTCAAGCACCTGTATCCAGAGGCAAAGCTGGCGATCGGACCGGCAATCGATACCGGTTTCTATTACGACTTTGACGTAGAACATCCGTTCAGTCAGGAAGAACTGACTAAGATCGAAGCCGAGATGAAGAAGATCGTCAAGGCAAACGAAAAGCTGGAACAGTTCTATCTGTCGCCGGAAGAAGCTGTGGCTAAGCTGAAAGAAATGGACGAACCCTATAAGGTAGAGCTGTGCGAGGAGCACGCCGGAAACGGTGAGCCGATCTCGTTCTATCAGCAGGGCGATTTCACAGATCTGTGTGCCGGCCCGCACCTGATGTCTACCGGTACGATCAAGGCGTTCAAGCTGCTGTCCTGCACCGGTGCATACTGGAGAGGTTCAGAAAAGAACAAGATGCTGTCCCGTGTCTATGCGGTGGCATTCCCCAAGGCATCGATGCTGGAAGAACATCTGGCAAAGCTGGAAGAAGCCAAGAAGCGTGACCACAATAAGCTGGGACGGGAACTGGAATATTTCACCACTGTTGACGTGATCGGTCAGGGTCTGCCGGTGCTGCTGCCCAAGGGTGCCAGAGTGGTACAGCTGTTACAGCGTTGGGTAGAAGATGTGGAACAGGCACACGGCTGCCTGCTGACTAAGACGCCGCTGCTGGCAAAGCGGGAACTGTACAAGATTTCCGGTCACTGGGATCACTATTTGGACGGCATGTTCGTACTGGGCGACCCTCACGACGAAACCAAGGACTGCTTCGCTCTGCGTCCGATGACCTGCCCGTTCCAGTATCAGGTATATCTGAACCGGCAGCGTTCATACCGTGATCTGCCGATGCGTCTGACGGAAACTTCTACGCTGTTCCGGAACGAGGACTCCGGCGAAATGCACGGCCTGATCCGCGTTCGTCAGTTCACCATTTCTGAGGGACACTATATCCTGCGTCCGGATCAGCTGGAAGATGAATTCAAGAACTGCCTGCAATTGGCAAAGTATTTCCTGGATACAGTCGGACTGCTGGACGACTGCACATTCCGGTTCTCCCAGTGGGATCCGGCAAATCCGGGCAACAAGTACGAGGGTACACCGGAGCAGTGGGAAGAAGCACAGCGTGTCATGGGCAACATTCTGGATCACTTGGGCTTGAAATATGAGATCGGCATCGACGAGGCGGCTTTCTACGGTCCGAAGCTGGATATTCAGTACAAGAACGTATTCGGCAAGGAAGACACCCTGGTCACCATTCAGATCGATATGCTACTGGCAGAGCGTTTCGGCATGTACTACAAGGATAAGGACGGTCAGAAGAAGCTGCCGTACATCATTCACAGAACATCGCTGGGCTGCTATGAGCGTACACTGGCATACATGATCGAACACTTCGGCGGTGCAATGCCGCTGTGGATCGCTCCGGAACAGGTTCGTCTGGTGCCCATTGCAGACCGTCATCTGGACTTTGCATATGAGGTCAAGAAGGAACTGGAAGCTGCTGGTCTGCGTGTCGAGGTGGACAGCCGTGCCGAAAAGGTGGGCTGGAAGATCCGTCAGGCAACGATGGAAAAGGTGCCGTATATGCTGACTGTCGGCGACAAGGAATGCGAAGAAAAGACAGTCGCAGTCCGCAAGCGTAACGGCGAAGATCTGGGCAGCATGACGGTGGCAGAACTGACAGCAAAGCTGGTCGAAGAAGTCCGCACCAAGCAGAAGTAATCAGACAATGCAGCAGAAGCTGCTGCATAACAGAACAGAAAAAGGCGAACGTTTCGGCGTTCGCCTTTTTTGCCGGTATTTCGCGAAAAAATTGAAAAAGTATACATTTTCCAATTGACAAAACATCATTTTTCAGTTATAATAAAAAGCAGGTATATTTTGTTTTGAAAGCGAGTATTTGGAAAATGGGAAGTACGAAAATCAATCTGACGGAGGAACAGTTTACAGAGGTGACACTGTCCGCCCTGAAAGAGCACCCCGAGGGAATTACGGAATATCCGATTCTGGATTTTGATGATCGTGCACTGGGGCTGTTGTCCGCCGGCGTTGCAGAAACACTGCGGTACAGTGAGATCAAGCCCCGCGGCGGTCTGGCATATCGGTTTCTGAAGCGGCTGTTTGACATCGTGGGGTCTGCATTGGCACTGATCCTTCTGGCGATCCCCATGGGCATCGTGGCACTGGTGATCTATCTGGACGACAAGGGGTCGCCGATCTTTTCACAGGCACGGCTGACCAAGGACGGAAAGGTGTTCTACATGCACAAGTTCCGTTCCATGTGTGTCGATGCGGAACAGAAGTTCGCAGAGGTGCAGAAAGAAAACGAAACCGACGGTCTGGCGTTCAAGAGCGAGAACGACCCGCGAATCACACGGATCGGGCATTTTATCCGGAGAACGTCCATTGACGAACTGCCCCAGCTGTGGGACGTTTTCTGCGGGCACATGTCCATTATCGGGCCGCGTCCGCCGCTTCCGCGGGAAGTGGTACTGTATACGCCCCACCAGATGCAGCGGTTACAGGTAAAAGGCGGTCTGTCCTGTATTTGTCAGGTAGAGGGCAGAAGCGATATGGGATTCGAAAAGTGGGTGGAATCCGACCTCGAATACATTCAGACACGCAGTGTCGGACTGGATCTGAAGCTGGTGTTTAAGACCATTGGCGTGGTAATTATGAAAAAGGGTGCAAGATAACCATAGGAAGAAAGAGCCGCTGTGCAGATGCATGGCGGCTTTTTTGTGGTGCTGTCTGATGCAAAACGCCGTTGTTTACAGAAACTTATTGGAATGTTGTTTTTTTTTTTTTTTTGCGGTATAATTGACACTGTCATGATGTATAATGGAAGGTTGCAATTTTTTTGCAGTGAAGAAACTATGAAGGGAGTCTGTTGAAATGCAGAAATGGAAGAAGTTTTTGGCAACATTGACGGCTGGGGCATTGTGTGCCGTGGCGTTGCCGCTGGCGAAGCTGGAATTGCCGGAGGTGGTGATGAATGCCGCCGCAGCAGAGTGTACAGTTCCGGTTGGAACAGGTACAACGACACTGACCTATGAGGTGCAGGAAGATGACACAGTAGAAATCACAGACTGTGAGGATACTGCCGCAGGAGAACTGGAAATTCCGGCGGAAATCGACGGCAAGGCAGTCACACGAATCGGGGATATGGCGTTTAATGACAAGGAATATCTGACAGGCATCACAGTTCCGGACAGTGTAAAAACCATAGGAGATAAAGCCTTTACAGATTGTATTTCTGCTGCATATATCAATTTGCCGCAGGAAATGGATTCCTTTGGAGTGGAAGTGTTTAACAGCTGTTATGCATTGGAGGAAATTACAATTCCGGAGGGCATTACGGGATTACTGCCTAGAGTTGAGAAAATCGAAGAAGGAAATGATGTTCTTTATGGATTCTTTGCCTACTGTACTGCTTTAAAGAAGGTGGTATTGCCTTCTACTTTGAAAACAATTGACGAATCTGTATTTTATAATTGCCCAGCATTGGAAAGCATCGAAATTCCAAATGGTGTTACTGAAATTAAAAGATTTGCATTTGAAAAGTGTGAAAGTTTAGTATCTGTTGAAATTCCCAAAAGCGTAACCAGCATTGGAGATTGGGCATTTGAATCTTGTACATCTTTGGAAAGCATAACAATTCCGGACAGTGTAACCAGTATTGGAGATGGCACTTTTGTGTGCTGTTCCTCTTTAAAGAACATTACAATTCCGGACAGCGTTACCAGTATTGGAGAAGAAGCATTTAATAGCTGTTCTTCTTTGGAAAGCATTGCGATTCCAGAGGGGATTACATCCTTGCCAGCACGGGCAGATGATTCTAATTATAGTAGTTATTATGGCTTTCTTGCATTCTGTACTTCATTGAAAGAAGTAAAGCTGCCGTCTACCTTGAAATCAATTGATGAAGCTGCATTTTATAATTGTAGTTCACTGGAATCTATTGAGATTCCGGAGGGTGTTGAACAAATTAAGCAATCTGCTTTTGGCATGTGTTTCAATTTGAAAGAAATCACCATTCCTGGTAATGTGAAAAGTATAGAAGACGATGCGTTTGTGGGTTGCGAATCATTGAAAAGCATTTCCATTCCCTCTAGTGTGACATATATCGGATATTGTGCGTTTTCTTATTCTGGGCTGACTGATGTTTACTATGACGGTACAAAGGAACAATGGAATGCAATTGAAATTGTGAATAATGCAAATGAATATCCGAATAATAGTTTGCTAATCTATGCTACAAAGCACTTTTCTGATGGCACGCAGGCCACTTCCACCGGTGACCTCGACGGCAACGGCACAGTTGACACCAACGACGTGTTCGAAGCCATGCTCTACGTGGCATACCGCGGTGCGGGCATGTCCGGCAACCTGAGAGCGGAGCAGATCACTGACGCGGACATCGACGGGGACGGCTCCGTGGATTCCACAGACGTGTACTATATCCTCTACTATGTTGCCCTGCAGGGTGCCGGCAAAAAACCGACTTGGGATAGCGTACTGGGCAGATAACGATTACAGTAAATCCAATTCCGAAAGCCGCTGTGCAGATGCATGGCGGCTTTTGTGCTGTCCGGAATCTTTTTCGGAATCTGCCTTGTCAATGCTGCCCGCTTTATGTTATAATAGAAACAGCATCACAACAAGCGAGGTGAAAAGCCGTGTGCCTGTGCCGCGGCGATTATGAAACGATTGGTAGTGGGCATTACTGCCCATGTGGATTCCGGAAAGACGACGCTTTCCGAAGCTTTGCTGTACCGTACCGGCGAGATCCGGAAGCTGGGGCGGGTGGATCACCAGACAGCTTTTCTGGACACCCACCCGATGGAACGGGATCGGGGCATTACGATTTTTGCACATCAGGCATGCATTGCCTGTGAAAATGCGGAATATACGCTGCTGGATACTCCCGGACACGTGGACTTTTCAGCAGAAACTGAACGCACTATGCAGGTGCTGGACTATGCCATTCTGGTCATCAGCGGCACAGACGGCGTGCAGTCCCACACGGAAACCCTGTGGAAACTGCTGGAACGCTATCAGGTGCCGGTGTTCCTCTTTGTCAACAAAATGGACTTGGCAGGGGCAGACAAGGCGGCAGTGCTGGAACAGCTGCAAAGCCGGTTGAGTGACCGCTGTGTGGACTTTTCCGCAGACGGCACCGATGCCTTTTATGAACAGGTTGCTCTGCTGGAGGAGCCGTTCATGGATACTTATCTGGAGCAGGGGAAGATCCCGCCGGAACTGCTGGCAAAAGGCATTGCCCGCCGGAAGCTGATCCCCTGTTACTTCGGGGCAGCGTTGAAGCTGGAGGGCGTGGACGCATTTCTGGAGGGACTGCACCGGTATACGCTGGAACAGCCCTGTCCGGCACAGTTCGGGGCGAGGGTGTTTAAAATTGCCGCTGACGAAAAGGGGAACCGGTTGAGTTACCTGAAGATCACCGGCGGACGGCTGCGGGTGCGGGACAGCATCGCCTATACTGCTTCCAACGGCAGGGACATGCAGGAAAAAGTCAGCCAGATCCGTGTCTACGCCGGTGCGAAGTTCGAGGCGAAAGAGGCGGTCCCTGCGGGCACGGTCTGTGCGGTGACAGGTCTGAGCCGGACGTTTATCGGGCAGGGGCTGGGCAGTGCCGGCGACGGTATGGCTCCGGTGCTGGAACCGGTGCTCCGCTACGGCGTACAGCTGCCGGAAGGGGTGCACCCTACCGATGCCCTGAAACAGCTGGCACAGCTGGAGGAGGAAGATCCGGCTCTCCACGTGGTGTGGAACGACCACGCCGGACAGATTCAGATGCAGCTGATGGGAGAGGTACAGCTGGAAGTATTGCAGCGGCTGATCGCCGACCGGTTCGGCATGCAGGTGCAGTTCGATGCTGGACAGATCACCTATAAGGAAACCATTGCCGAGCCGGTGGAGGGCGTGGGGCACTACGAACCGCTGTGCCACTATGCCGAAGTGCACCTGCTGCTGGAGCCACTGCCGCAGGGCAGCGGTTTGCAGTTCGGGGTGAACTGTCGGGAGGACGATCTGGAACGAAACTGGCAGCGGCTGGTGCTGACGCATTTGGAGGAGAAAACGCATCTGGGCGTACTGACCGGTTCACCCATAACAGATATGCGGATCACCCTGTGTGCCGGAAAAGCCCATGTCAAGCACACCGAGGGCGGCGACTTCCGGCAGGCGACCTATCGGGCGGTGCGGAACGGACTGCGGAAGGCGAAAAGCATTCTGCTGGAACCGTGGTACGAGTTTTTGCTGGAGCTGCCTACGGAAAACGTGGGACGTGCCATGACCGATCTACAGCAGATGGGGGCGGAGTTCCAGCCGCCGGAAACCGAGGGCGACCGTTCGGTTTTGCAGGGCAGTGCTCCGGTGGCGAAGCTGCGGGGCTATGCTTCAGAGGTGACCGGTTATACCCACGGCGTGGGCAGACTGGTCTGTTCCCCCAAGGGCTATGCTCCCTGTCAGAATCCGGAAGAAGTCATTGCCGCAGTGGGGTATGACTGCGACAGCGATCTGGAAAACTCTGCGGATTCCATTTTCTGTGCCCACGGAGCCGGCTTTGCCGTCAAGTGGGACGAGGTGGAACAGCACATGCACCTGCCCAGCTGTCTGCACCAGCTGGAAGAACCCGACGAACCAGAGGCACCGGTGCGGGTGTCGCGGGCAGCCTATGGGGGCAGTCTGGCAGAGGACAAGGAACTCATGGCAATCTTTGAACGGACTTACGGAAAAATCGACCGCAATCCCCGACAGGCACTCTGCACCCCCAAAGAGGAGGACACTGCGGCAGCATATCACGGCAAGCCGGATCCGGCGTATGACGGGGAGGAGTACTTGCTGGTAGACGGCTACAACATCATTTTTGCGTGGGACGAGTTGAAAACGATTGCCCAAAACAATCTGGACAGTGCCAGAGGACAGCTGATGCACATGTTGAGCAACTACTGCGGCTATCGGAAGTGCAAGCTGATTCTGGTATTTGATGCGTATAAGGTCAAGGGCTATCACGGCGAAACGGAGCAGTATCACAACATCACGGTGGTGTATACCAAAGAGGCGGAAACTGCCGACTCCTACATTGAAAAGGCAACGCTGGACTTGTCGAAGAAGCACAAGGTGCGGGTGGCAACTTCGGACGGCATGGAGCAGCTGATTATTCTGGGAAATGGTGCTCTCCGTATCACTGCGGCGGAATTCCGGCAGGAGGTCTTGCAGACCGAGGCAGCCATTCGGGAATATGCGGCACAGATGAAGCAGGGGAAAAAGACCATTACGGAGAAGCATTCGTCATAAGCTGGGGCAGCGTTGCCGTAGCAGAATACCCGAAATCCCTGCGGAAAAATCGGCAGTTCTGTCAATTGTTTGTGCAGCAGAAATATGATAAAATAAGGATATTCCGGAGCGTGTTTCGGCACGCTGAGATATAGAATGAATATGGAGGCATGACAAATGCAAATGCAGATACAGCACCAGCTGCGGCGTGTCGCTGCTGCCCTGCTGACCGCGGCGGTCGCCGTGGGGACAGGAGCCTTTTCCGGTCTGGCATTGGAAACCGATTCCGGCACTTTGGAAAGCTTACAGGCGTTCCTGCTGGGAAAAGAAAATGCCGGCGGAACGGACTGCAACGGGGACGGCGTTGTGGACGGCATGGACTTGGCACTGCTGCGGCAGCAGCAATTCGACGGGGGAGAAATACAGGACGGCTATGCTGGCTTTATCCGCACAGACGGCAAACTGCTGGTCGATGAAAACGGCAAGCAGTATCTCATCAAAGGCATGGCAATCGGCAATGATGTGTGGTCGAATCCCACCACAGCCCCTGTCCAGGATCACGATGCGGCAAGCTATCAGGAACTGGCGGACATGGGCTTTGACTCCGTGCGGTTCTATCTGAACTACGCCATGTTTGAATCTGACAGCAAACCCTATACCTATCGGGAAGAAGGCTTCCGCTGGCTGGACACCAACATTGCATGGGCAAAGGCGGCAGGAATCCGGCTGGTGCTGAACATGCACTATCCGCAGGGCGGCTACCAGTCGCAGGGGAACGGCACGGCCCTCTGGACAGAACCGGAAAATCAGAAGCGGCTCTGTGCCCTCTGGACGGAAATTGCCAAGCGGTATGCAGACGAGCCGGTGATTCTGGGCTATGGACTGGTGAATGAACCGGTGGTAGCTGCTGCCAGCGGTGAGGAGAGCCTT
>ENA-ORLM01000530-ORLM01000530.1-human-gut-metagenome-genome-assembly--contig:-NODE-530-length-35405-cov-5.763644_pt1 | contig 35405 bp, 29 predicted proteins | sample MGYA00243063_ERZ508815 | MGnify/ENA primary metagenome ERZ508815 (study PRJEB26277, sample SAMN04329768) | human gut metagenome | biome: human-associated habitat | host: Homo sapiens | place: USA...
GGATTTTTATTATTTGTGGCTCACTTTTTTATTATCATTTTTCCCTCAGCTGGCTCAGTTTTATTTTAGCAGATATACTTTTGCGAATACTGACGGCGGTAAATTTTTTCTTGGTGTAGAAGATAATGGTGATATTACAGGACTACATCCGTCTCACAAGGATCCTTCTAAGTTGGCAGCATTTATTGCTAATAAGACGATTCCACCTGTTGCAGTTCAAACGGAACTTATGGATGCGGATGATGTAAAGTACTTGATCGTAACAGTTCCGAAATATACAGCAATTGTTGCTGCTTCAAATGGAAAAGTTCTGAGAAGACGCATAAAATTAGATGGAGAGCCGGAAAATATCCCGATGTATCCATATGAAATGAATACACGGCTTTCTTCTTTGCGTATGCTGGATTATTCTGCTCAGCCTGTTCCGGAGGCAGTATATTCAGATTTAGATCCGGTAGAACGAGAACATCTTCGTAACATTATACAAAATTATCATGGTGAAAAAAATTTGCTTGATCTTGATGATACGGAATTAGATCTTGCACTTCGTTTGGCAGTAGAACAAAATGGTACTTTTGTTCCTACTTACTGTGGTATGTTACTAATAGGATGCCGAGAACGGCTTTCAACGCTTGTTCCGACTGCTGAAGCAGCCTTTCAAGAACTACAGGGAACGGATGTAGCAGTAAATGAATCCTTTGTATTGCCGATATTGACGGCTTTTGAGAAAATAGAATCATATATGGATGCCAGAAATCATACAAAAGAAATGGAAGAAGGACTGTTTCGAATTTCCATTCCGGATTTTGATAAAAGGGCATTTCGAGAGGCATTGGTAAATGCTTTCTGCCATCGGGATTATACGATGTTGGGACGTGTTCGTGTTTTACTGGATGATGATGGTTTGACCATCAGTAATCCGGGTGGATTTATTGAAGGTGTAACAATTGAAAATTTATTGACAGCCGAACCACATGGAAGAAATCCTGCACTTGCTGATGTATTAAAGCGAATCGGTCTTGCAGAGCGTACTGGACGAGGCGTAGATCGTATTTTTGAAGGCTCACTTTCCTATGGAAAATCATTGCCGGACTATTCAGAATCCAATACAAATCAAGTAAAACTATTTATTCCTAAAAGTTTGCCGGATAAGGCGTTTATTAAAATGATTGCAGAAGAACAAAGCAAGATCGGCAGACCATTATCTATCAATGCATTACTGATATTAAATGCTCTGAAATCCACTCGAAGACTGCGGCTTGGAGAACTTGCACATATGATTCATCTCAACGAGTACAAAGTACGCACAACCGTTGAAAAATTAGTTGAATCCGGACTTGTGGAAGCGGACGGAAATGGAAACAGCAGAGCTTATATTTTGAGTGCAGCACTTTATAAAAATGCGGACAATGTAATTGGATACGTGCGGCAGACAGGGATTGATCGGATTCGTTATCCGGAACTTGTTTTGAAGTTTGCAAAAAATAATCAAGGCAAAGTAACTAGAAAGGATGTAATGCAGCTTTTGCATCTTAATCAGGGGCAGGCATATCGTCTGCTTGTTAAGATGACGGAAGAAGGAAAGCTTTTGCTCGTTGGAAAGGGAAAATTTGCTTACTATAAAATAAAGTAAGAGTGACAGTCTGCTGTATTGTCTGAAAGTGGTTGTAGAATTATGTTGTTTTGTGGTTGATGTAGTATAATAAAACTAATAAAACTTGACACCCTAACCTCAAAGAAATAAAATAGGAAAAGGAAGAAATGGAGGAAAAAGGAATGTCAGAAAATAAACAATATGAAAATGAGTACAAAGTGCAGGCAGTAAAGCTTGCAAAAAAGATGGGTGCGGTAAAAGCAGCGAATGAACTTCAGATACCCGTAAATACGCTGTACGGCTGGATCAGAAAAGCAAGGATAGGAAGCCTTGATATCGGCTGCGGAGAACGCAGCCCGGAAGAATCTCTGAATATCGCCGAAGAAAACCAGCAGCTGAGAAAGCGGATCAAAGCATTGGAAAAAGAAAACAAGCGGCTAAGCGAAATAAATAAGTTTTTGCGAAATGAATGAGCTTTTTGGAGGATGCAGTGGCTTTTTTCGCTGCCAGCCGTCAGAAATCGGGAAAGAACAAAGGCTGATGTATATTGCGATCCGGACAGATGACGGCAGAAACATCGGAAAGATCAGTTTTTACTGCAACACGCTGCAAGTCAGCAGACAGGCATTTTACGATTATCTTGAACGTAAGGGCAAACCCTGGAAGTATCAGCCGCTTGCTGACGCCATGTTGAAAATTCATGATGAGGACGAAGAAAATGCGGATTACGGAAGAGTACGTATGTATCAGGCACTCAAGTACAGAAAAGAAGTCGGCAAGCTTGATGGCATCACGATACCATGCGAAGCAACTGTCCGCAGTGTGATGGAGCAGATAAACCTGATCCATAGACCCAAGCGAAAGCCCAACGGAATTACCAAAGCAGACCGGGAAGCACGCAAATCTGATGATCTTCTGAAACGTGATTTTACAGCAGATGCACCTTTGAAAAAATGCGTTACAGACATTACTGAAATCAAGGCAAAAGACGGAAAACTGTATGTTTCAGCGATTTTTGACTGCTACGATCTGCTGCCAGTGGGTCTGGCGATGGCGGATCATATGCGTGCCGAACTGTGCTGTGAAACGCTGAAACATGCGAATTTACGGTTTCCGGAAATCCGCGGAGCCATTGTGCATTCCGACCGCGGCAGCCAGTATACCAGTGCTGCATATCGGGCAGTCATTCAAAAATATGGCATTGTGCAGAGTATGAACCGTGCGGGAGAAAGATGCCATGATAATGCGAGATGTGAAAGCATCTGGGCAAGGATGAAAGAAGAATTGTTTTATCATCGAGACAGAAAGACAGAACATTACAAAATGGAAGAACTGAAATTCATGGTCTGGCGGTATTTCATGAGTTACTGGAGCAACTGCAGGATCTGCTCGGCAATCGGTGGGATCCCACCAGCTGTAAAACGGCGTAGGTTCTATTCTGCTTTGACTATCGCTGCTTAACTTCAAAATCCTTGCGGTTAATGTGTCAAGTGTTATTGACAATTTCAGATTGCCAATGAAATGGGCGACCTTTACAAGGTCAGTGCTATCGGTAACAACTGCCAGCAGGAGGCACAGGATATGGTATTTGCGATTATGGTGTGCGTGTATAATATAGGAATATTGTATATGGAAAAGTCCGAAATCTGCAAGATTTCGGACTTTTTGTTTTTTGGTAATTCGCACAAAAAGCTTTCTGAAACTATTGATTTTTTCTTCAAAAAATGATATAATAAACGTATCTGTAGCTATTTATAGATGCGATTTTGAAATACAAATAAATTTTATCAGTGAGGGCATAAAAATGATAGAATACGCTCCCGGAATGAGACTTATTATCCGTGATGAAGAATGGATGATTAAAAAAATAGATACAAATGAGATCGGCGAACAGGCTTTGAATTGCATCGGAATATCTCCTTTAGTCAAAGACAAGGAGGCTATATTCCTTACTGACCTCGAAGAGATCGAAGCGGTTGATCCTACTAAAGTCAGACTCGTCAAAGATGAATCGCCTAAATATACAAAATCGCTTCTCTATCTGGAAAGCCAGTGGAGACAGAAGAACCCGACCGATAAAAATATCCATATCGGTTACAGGGCTGCTATGGACTTAATGCCGTTTCAGCTTGAACCGACTAAGATTTCGCTGAATCGTACCCGTTGCAGAATACTTGTAGCTGATACAGTCGGTCTTGGTAAAACTCTTGAAGCCGGAATACTTATGTCAGAGCTGATTATCCGTGGCAAGGGTAAGAGAATACTTGTCGTGACTTCAAAGAGCATGATGACTCAGTTCCAGAAAGAAATGTGGAATCGCTTTACTATTCCGCTTGTTCGTCTGGATTCTCATAAAATACAGAAGATCAGAGCATCACTTCCGTCTAACTATAATCCTTTCTTCTACTATGACAAGGTTATTGTCTCTATTGATACGATCAAACGAGATGTTGAATACCGCACGCACCTTGAAAATGCCTATTGGGATATAATCGTTATTGATGAAGCTCAGGGTGTTGCGGAACGTGGCAGCAGAGATTCTCAGCGTTCAAGACTGGCAAATATCCTGAAAGACCGTTCTGATACGATGATAATGCTTTCTGCTACACCACATGACGGTCGAGCAAAGAGCTTCGCTTCTCTTATGAATATGCTTGATCCTACAGCTATTGCTAACCCTGAAGAATACACAAAAGATGAAATCAAGGGGTTGTGCATCAGAAGATTCAAAAAAGATGTTAAGGATCAGATGGGCGGCAAATATCTTGAAAGAACCGTTAATCTTGTAAGCTGCGAAGCAAGTCCGAAAGAAGAAGCTGTATTTGATATTTTCGCTCAGATGCAGCTCGACATGGATACAAGCAAACCGAAAGGAACAGGTCAGCTTTTTAAGACTTCTCTCGAAAAATCCTTGTTTTCAAGTCCGAAAGCCTGCCTGAAAAGCGTTGAAGAGCGACTTAGGAAACTCCGTCATAAGTATCCTGACGGTGACATCAAGGATATTGCTTTGCTTGAAGAACTCAGAGATGCTCTTGCATTGGTAGAACCGCATGATTTTTCAAGATATACCAAGCTGCTTGAACTGCTTAGGAGCAGTGAATACAACTGGAACCCGAAAACTGTTGATGATCGTATAGTCATCTTCACCGAGCGTATCGAAACAATGAAGTTCCTTGCAAAGCAGCTCAGAGAAGACTTGCACATGAGTGACAAGCAAGTAGTTGAGATCTCAGGCGGTATGACAGATATGGAACAGCAGCGAGTTGTTGAGGAGTTTGGCAGAACAGAAGCTCCTGTAAGAATACTTGTTGCTTCGGATGTTGCGTCGGAAGGTCTGAACCTTCATTACCTCAGCCACCGTCTTATCCATTTTGATATTCCGTGGTCACTCATGGTGTTCCAGCAGAGAAACGGAAGAATTGACCGTTACGGTCAGGAAAAGCGCCCTGATATTCGATATATGCTGATTTCAAGCAAAAACGAACGAATCAAGGGCGATATGCGAATTATCCGTATTCTCGTTGAGAAGGAAGAACAGGCATTCAAGAACATCGGAGATCCTACACTTCTGCTTGGCAAATTCAATATTGAGGACGAGGAGCTTGTTATTAGCGAAACTATTGAAAACGGTTCTGATGCTACAGCCTTTGAAGATTCTCTGCATGACGAAGAAAGTGAGTTTGATCCTCTGGACTTCCTGCTTAATGAAGCATCTATGGAAGAAACAGTTTCAGCAGTCAACGATACTGTTGAGGACGAAACTCTGTTTACAGATAAGCAGTACCTTATAAAAGCCTTATCATACATCAATAAAGATGAACAACACCCCCTGAGACAGCTCAGTGAAATATCTGGTGTAGACGTTATGCTTACAGAGGATATGCGTCGCAGATTATCTGCTGTTATTCCCGAAGAAGCTATGCCTTCAGGTGAAATTCTCAGGCTTAGCGATGATAAGACCTACATTATGCAGGAAATGCGTAAGAGTATGCAGAATTCTATTGACAATGCTGCCTGGCCCGATGCTCAGTATCTATGGGCAATTCACCCGGTTATTAGCTGGCTGAATGACAAGACAGGTTTGCTTATCGGCAGAGGTGAAGCTCCTGTAATTGGAGTCAAGAACTTTATGCAGCCGAAGGAAAGCATTTTCATTGTTGAAGGCAGTATGCCTAATGAACGCTCGGCAGCTCTTGTTGATGATATGTTCGGCGTAAGATATGTTGACGGAAAGTTTGTAGAGTTCCTTGACATAAATGCCGTAGTAAACAAGACAAAGATCAATTCTGAGCTTCTTGCTAACGAGCAGAATGTCACCGATGAAATGATCTCTGCATTAAGCGAACTGCTTGAAGATGTTGTAGCTAAGGCAAAAGAGAAACTTGCTGAGAGCTATCGAATGTATAAAGAAGCTACCGATCCGCTGATCGATGCGGAAGTAGACAAGCTGGCAGAGCTTGAAGAAAGGCACAAGGATTATCAGCTTTCTCTGTTTACTGATGAACGTCGTAAGAGCGAAGCAGAACGCAGAGTTGATGAATTATTTGGCAGTTTCACAAAATGGGTGAAAGAAACCCTTGATATAAGAAACAATCCTTATATCAGAATTATAACAGTTCTGACAGGAGTAGAATAATATGAGTATAGATCTGACCGGTATTGGGAACCGTAACGAGTATTATACCAATCACTATTTCTCCACAATGTTTGAGGATGGGGCAAGTGAACGTATAAAACAGTGGACTGAGGAATCCAAGAACCAAGAAACGAAAACTCCGTGGGCAATGCTCCGTGAGAACGCTAAACAGTATTATCCGATACATGACAGGTATGACCGTGGACAGCCGCATCTTACCACAGCAAGTAATATTATCAATATGGCTGCTCAGTACCTTGAATCTATGGGCTATGGTACAGTCAATTCTGTCACCATCAATGTAGATGATGAGTTTGAAGTACCTGTATTTCATGAGGAAGTCAAGTCTAATAAAGCGCCGTTGCTTTGGGCAGTCCTTGCTTATTCAAGGGATAAGGACAGCGGCATCATGGAAAACAGTATCCTTGATTTCAATGCTGCAAACAATGATGTGCTGACTCTGACCGATGATAATATTGAAGCTCTTGCAACAAAACTCCTGTTTCATACAGCAGAGCCTCCTCGTTTCCTTATCGTCATCGGCATAGATACCATCGTGCTGATCGACAGAAACAAGTGGAACGAGAAGCGTTACCTTGAATTTGACCTTCAGGAGATATTCAGCCGTCACGAAACAACGACTTTACAGGCTATGTCTGTTCTACTGCACAAGGACTCTTTATGTCCTGCTGACGGTAACGCTTTGATTGATAGCCTTGACGAGCAGAGCCGTAAACACGCTTCGGGCGTATCGCAGGATCTCAAATATGCCCTTCGTGAAAGCATTGAGATACTCGGAAACGAGGTCATCTATGACATGAAAAACCGTCAGGGCAGGAATCTGATCGAAGAACCTGTCGATGCAGGACAGCTCACCATTGAGTGCTTACGCTATATGTACCGTATGCTGTTCGTGCTTTTCATCGAAGCACGACCTGAGCTTGGCTATGCCCCAATCAATGAACAGGTGTATGCTTCGGGCTACTCTCTTGAAAGCCTGAGAGATATTGCTGAATCTATCCGCAATGACACGGAAGAAGTCGGAGAGGGGTTCTATCTGTTTGAAACTCTCAGTAAGCTCTATGAGCTGATTTATACGGGCTATCCTCAGAAGGAATCGGTTTACAACAAGGTCAAGAGCCTTGAAAGCGTACATAATATCTTTGTTATCCCACCGCTGAAAGCTCATATCTTCGATCCTGAGTACACCCCTATGCTCGTCAATGCCAAGATACGCAACAGTGTTATGCTACGTATCATTGACCTGATGAGCCTTACGAAGTCTACTGGCAAAAAAGGAAGCCGTCGTGGACGTATTTCCTATGCGAATCTCGGTATCAACCAGATGGGTGCAGTATATGAGGCTCTGCTTTCTTATCGTGGATTTATTGCTGAGCAAGACCTCTATGAAGTCAAGAAAGCCGGAGACAGCTTCAACGAGCTTGATGTCGGATACTTCGTTACTGCTCAGGAGCTTGACCAGTACACCGAGGAAGAACGTGTACGCTACGAATCGGGAGATAAAAAAGGTCAACTCCGTATTCACCCGAAGGGCGAGTTTATCTATCGACTGGCTGGCAGAGAGCGTGAAAAGTCCGCATCTTACTATACGCCTGAGTCGCTTACTCAGTGCCTTGTTAAGTATGCCCTCAAGGAGCTGCTGAAAGACAAGACCGCCGACGAAATTCTCAGCCTTACCGTCTGCGATAAAGCAGTTGCGAGATTGATACAAGGAATACCGCAAAAAGGCTTGATTTCAGGGCTTTTCGCAGACGGCAGACCGATGAGGTCTTATTTTTTTGCCCTGCCGCCGGTGCGCTGAATGCGGCTAGGTGCATAATTCAACGAACTGAGGCTGTTCGTTGAATTATAGGGTGTTCGTTAAAATGTAACATAATAACTATAATAATCATTATTGCACAGTTCTAACACGATGGTGCGGACAATAGTTTACTTGCTTTTTCACTGAGTCTATGGTATAATAGATTCGACTCAGTAGGTTAAGATGCTCATTTTGCTTTTGCAGACAGATACTGGTTGCTTTATAAAAGAAGTCACATATGCGTTTTAACCTAAGCTATTATCAAATAATGGAAGTGAGCTGCTGTATGGTATACGAAGAAGTGAAAAAAAGAAGAATGAAGTATAAAATTAGTCAGACAAAACTTGCGGAAGCGTCTGGTTATAGTAAAGCTACAATTTCAGCGTGGGAGCTTAGAAAAAGTATTCCGTCCTCTACAGAACTATCGAAATTAGATGCTGCCCTATCTGGGATTATTAGAGATATTGAGGAATGTATTTTTGATGTAAGAAAAAAAAGAATCACGCATTCTTCCAAAGAAAAACGTGATTTACCTAAAACTATTCAGGACGGAGATGATTACAGAAAACGGCTGGCCTTGTGCTCAACTAAAACAAGAACAGCATATTCCCAACTGTTGTCTGATTTGTATCGCCGTGCTCAAACTCCTAAAGCGACTAATGCTCCTAAAGCAATTGCATTGTTCTCCGGGTGTGGTGGTATGTCATTAGGTTTTGCTGCTGAAGGCTTTAATCTTGTAGGTCATGTCGAAATTGAAAACTCAGCTAACAAAATCTATGCTGAAAACTTTCCTGATAGCCGATTGCTTGGGAAAGACATCTGTGATATTTCTGATGAAGAAGTAAATGGATGGCTTTCAGAGTTTGGAAACATAGATATACTTGTGGGCGGTCCGCCTTGTCAAGGATTTAGTTTGGCGGGGAAACGTGATCCGGAAGATATCAGGAATCAATTATACCGATATTATGTCAATATCGTTTCAATATTGCAGCCGAAAATATTTGTCATGGAAAATGTCCGCTTATTAACTTCAATGAAAAACTCTGATGGGAAACTGTTTATTGACTGTATATTAGAAGCTTTTTCTAAGGCTGGTTATCATGTAATAAGAAATGAAATAAATGCTTCTGATTATGGCGTTCCACAATCGCGTGAAAGAGTTATTTTAATCGGCATACGCAATGATATTAATAAACGATTTGATTTTCCTATCGGAGAGTACGGTGATGAAAATCAGCTGTTTTCTTATAAAAAGCGTCTCACATTTAGAGATGCTACTGGCGACTTGCAACCGTTAGAATCTGGTGAAAAATCATCTGATCCACTGCATTGGAGTATCGTGCATCCTGATCATGTAATTAAATGGCTCAAGGATGTTCCCGAAGGATGCAGTGCCCATGAAAATAAGGATCCTGAGATGCGTCCGCCTAGTGGATTTAATACTACATATAAAAGAATTATGTGGGATGAACCTTGCTCTACTATATCCACTAATTTTAGCATGATATCAGGTTGCAGAAATGTTCATCCCACATCAACAAGATCTTTAACAATCCGAGAGGCAACTCGCGCACAGTCTTTTCCAGATGAATTCGTATTTACTGGGAAATGGGGAGATATAAGAAAAGCTATAGGAAATGCTGTCCCACCAGTCTTAGCTGCAGTATTAGCAAAAGCAATATTTGAACAGTTCTTTTCTGAGCAATCTTAAATGTGGCGGAAATAGCCAGCCTTTAAATTGAATTGCAGTTGGGTTGGATGTTGCTTTTGCCCACCTCGCTGGAATTGAATAAAACCAAAACGTGGCGCAAGATGTGAACTGGTATCATTTTTGTACGTGCCTTTATGTATTCTGTACTCTGATAAGACATATCCGCTATGTTGCTCCGAGAGTATAACGATCTCTTTCATTGAAAACAATGCAATTTCGCAGTTGTTAAAGTCGTCATAATGCACTGTCTGATGTAATAAATAATCAGGTGGGAAAGGATCGTCTTTATATGCTTTTTGGAAAAGAAGTAATGTAATCTGATTCTGATAAAAATCAAAAATAGATTTCCAGTCTGCCTGTGCTTGTGGAGTCAATTCTTCCCAATAAAAGCGGTTCGGATCACGATTTTGATTGGCGATTCGATATTGCAATTGTTCCGTAGGCATTAAATCAAACGGCCTATATCCAATATCGCCGCAGAACATCGATAAGCCTCTTTCAGCTTCTATGCTAACAGGAATTCCATTTGTGCGCAGCAATGTGCAAAAAGCCCTTGCTGTTGTAAAGAACATCTGATCATTAGTTGGGGTTTTCTTATTGCAAGTTTTTACAGATATTCCAACAACCTTAACACCATAAGGAGTAGCTATTTTTATTAGTACGTCAGATTTGCTTTTGGTGATAGGATTTCCATTCTCATCCAATAATGCATCGCCAAGTCCGGATGTTGCGAGGCCGCCTAACCAAGATGCATGAGCATCTAATATTTCCAATCCGGTATCATTCGCAATGTATTGCAGTAATAATGCGGCTGGATTTCCGATGAAAAGGTGAGACATATTTGTTAGTGGAACAAAATGTTTATTATTCATAGCGTTGATAGCCGACGACAAGGTCGCTTCAAATTTATGCCCTCTTTTACGTCCTACAGTACCAGCTTCAATTTGCATTTTGTGCTGGGGGTCATTGGGGATTAATGCCATTGTAATTCTTCCTTTCTATAACGGTTAATTTGTTAAATGACAAATTAACCGTTTTTTTTTCAAAATAAATCAAATAGATCATCGCCTTTTGGCGTAAGCGATTCGGATAAAGACTCTAACAATTCTTTTGCAAGCTTGTATTCAACTTTAAGTGGAAAATCGTCACTTTCAAGGATGTTGCAAAAATCGCCATAATCCAAGAATTCCTCATATATTTGCGATACTTCAAACTCGTAATGTCTGCCTACTATATCGGGATAGCCATATTCTTCAACATATTCAAAAGGTGCTTCATCTATTTCCATAAGTTCGTCTTCATAGCTATTCCCCTCTAAATCAACCCAGTCATCAGCTAAATATCCAAATTGTTCTGTTTCAAAATCGGATTCTTCTGGAAACATTGAAGTATCCCATCTTCCACATTCAGGGTTAATCTCAAACTGTTCGATAATAAATCTATATAAAAATGACAGAGGTGCGTTATCATAGATGTCCGGAACTTCTCCGTGTGAATAGTAGATTGAAGGATAAAGCGTTTCAAGAAAAGTCTGGTATCCGTTTTCAGAATCACAGTGAGCAAAAAGGTCTGTAAGATAAGGAATAAAAATATACTCCTGTATTTTATCAGGTATCATGTCATAAAGCATATGGAAAGTTTTGTCACCAAAATTACGCTGACGCTTTTTTTCAAAGAAATCTCCGATCGCTTTTAATGTTTTATCCTTCTGCTTTGAAAAATATAATGCACAGAAGTATTCCTGAAAAGACCGATGTGTAAAATGAAAGCGGTTTCCTTCAAAATACATCAAGCACAGGTTGTTAACTAGATCATAAATGAAGTCTGTATACTCAGCCGATAAGTCATCTTTCCGAGCTTCGTTTAGCTTCTTGAAGTATTCTTCAAATTCGTGTTCTGACAACTCAAACTTTTCATCACGATATGTTCTTGCACAAAACTCTGCAAAATAGTCTGCAAATCGATCCGCAGTTATATTCATTTTCAAGGTTCTCTTATATGCACCTTTATTTGCATCATGTTTTTGAGATAGTGCAAGATACGCTTCACGATAGAAGATGTGCATTTTTGAAGGTACTTCCGCAAATTGTTCAAATGTCATGAGCATGATTGTAAGCAATAACGGATTTTGCGTGAATTCTGTATGTGAATAATATATCTTACTATCGAGCTGCTGCCGGAAGTTTTCTTTTATTATCGGCTCATCGGGTCTAAAATCAAGTTTATCAATAAGCTGTAAGGCTTGAATTTTGGTAAAAGGCTTAAGATACAGAACTGTGAATCTATTGTAAGAAATAAAGCTACTAAATGGACGTGATGAGATAACAAACATATTTCCAGAATATTTATCCGTAAAACTGTCTATACGGGTTTCAAACGAGCGTCGGCATTCAGTACTGATTTCATCCAATCCGTCAAAGAGTAATAAAAATCGTCCTTCGGTTAATAGCTGTGTAAAATCAGAAATATCAACTTCATCGCACAAACACGAGAATTTGTCAAAGACATAACTAGTTATACTATCGTAATCGGAGATGTAGTCTTTTAACGCTATAAAGATAGGAATTCGTCCACCATCGTCAAATTTATCAATAGAATCTAAAAGAAGATGCCGCATAAGCATTGATTTGCCTAATCCACCTGTTCCAGTTATGATGACATAATTTGAACAGGTAGCAAGCAAGTCGGCATCAGGATTGTGAATAACCTTTTCACTGTACGAATTCTTGTTAACCCGAATTCTTTGACTAACATTATTGCATACATAGAAATCATAAAAAGGTTTAGGATTATCTGCATAAAGAAGAGTCTTTAATTTTATATACTTGTCTTTTGCTTTCCTTAAATATTTTCTTATAACATCAGACTCATCCTCTAGAAAAGAAGCTGGCAATACAATGAGAGGCGGCTGATCTGTTAATTCAGGGGCGATATCATTGAAAAGGTTGTCGGTATCAGAATTGTACTCTATTTCTTCATTAGGCAATGCTTCTACACCAACATCGCGTAGTGTAATGGCATCAAGAAAATCGCTACCGATTGTGCTGATGAATTTTCGCCTGCCGTTTTTTGATACGGGCTGTGAATGCCAGTTAATATATGTCTCCGAACCGACGCTATTGTCGGCTCTTTTTGTTATAACGAAATGCCAGATTCCTACAAGAATATTAGCCAATCGAAAGCTGTTGCAACTTCTCATCAAAGCTTTTGTGATTCCATTTCCGTTTTCATCAACATAAAACACATCTTGATCATCAATTGTTGAATCTGAAACCACTAAGTCATAAAGAGAGCAAACTAGTCTTGTACATTTTTTCTCTCGATTTAAAAATTGCTCAACAAACTGCTCCATCCGAGTTACTACACCCGCATAATCCGTATGTATTTCTGAATCAAAACTGTCAACAAGATTCTGCTCTGTCATAGGTATATACATACTATCACTTCGTTGACAGGATTTAAAGGCTGAGGTAATTGTACGGAAGGATTCTTTATGTGGCTCCGCATAGGTGGGAAACGCAACTTTGAACAATCCAATCAGAACGGAAGAATCATCCAAGCCGTCAGTTTCACCCTTAATGTGACTTCTTGCCTTTGTTCGTTGTTTTAAAGCCTGCAAAAGTAATACAAAGAATGTTCCACCACACAGGCGATAATCAGTTTTGTCCATATTTATCACCTTATTGACGCTATTAACCATATTAACATTGACACTAACCATGTTAAGTATAAGCTTATAATTGAGGCTGGATATAAGAAGCAACATCTTCCCCAATATACATTTACATTGTAGCACAAAATGACAGTTATTTCAAGAGGTGCAGGCATAAAAAGTGTAGATATGTCAGAATGTATGACTTCGGTGGAGATGCTTTTACTAAAATTCAGCAGACTGTCTGATTAGTCTTAGATGACTGATAAAACAACAATTCATTACCGTCACAAGCATGACAAAAAACTGCTTACCGAGATTATCTGCACTGTCTGATCAGCGGTGGCGCAACGGGTAATCTCAGTCTGAATTGAATATGAAAGGCTGCCTTTTGCGCTGGCGGCCGCAATCTGGAACGGAGTGATCCTTTCCGGAATGCGGTTTGGGTTTTTGCGCCCATTTTGCAGCCGGTCGATGCCTCCGTTCCAAATCGAACGGAGGTTTTTTCATGAAAATTTACATCAGATCGCTTAATAAGTCAATCGAAGTGTCAAAAGAAGCCCACGATGATTATTATCGCGACATCAACGCTTACCGTCGCACACAGCAGAACCACGGTCGCTGTGTGTGTCCGAAAGCAGACTACCGCTACTGTGATATGGACTGTTGGACTTGCAAGTATCGCCGTTGCGGGGACACGCTCTCTCTTGACTGCCCGACCTCAAATGACGAGGGCGATGAGGAGACCATGCTCGACAAGATGGTCGATGAAGCATCCGATACTGCGGAGATCGCAGCCGATCAGCTTCTGCTCGAAGCACTTATTAAAAGAATGGACAAGCTTGCACCGGGCATCTTCCGTGCCTTTGAACTGCGTCGGGACGGCTTGTCGGATACAGAGATCGCACAGGAACTGGATATTCCCCGTACTACGCTCCTCTCTCGCATGAAAAAAGTGACTGCAACTCTAACAGAAGAATTTTTTTGAAAATCCTTCGTCAAATCGACCGTCAGCTTTCCAATGGGAAGTAGAGGGAGGTGATGAACCGTGAATGAGAAAACTCGTGAACTGGTGGATACGCTGCTTGCAATCAGCATCGTATCGAAAAGACTGGCAAAAAATCTGACAAAGGAGGCTATGAAACATGGATGTGACGATGGAACTGGTAAATGCGCTGAATGCGCTCACTGCCGTGCTGCAGAAGTTCACACAGCAGACCACTGAGAACTACCTCAATACCTTTGAGGAGTTGCCCACAGGCGATACGGACGATGCTCCGGCGGCTGAATCGCAGCCTGCACCGAAGCCGACCGTAACCATTGAGCAGGTTCGTGCTGTTCTTTCGGAACTGTCCCGTGCGGGTAAGACAGTGCAGGTCAAGGAACTGCTGAAGAAACACGGCGGCGACAAGCTCAGTGCTGTTGATCCCGCCGAGTATCCGACACTGCTGGAGGAAGCTGGTGAGTTGAATGCCTGATGTACATTCCAACCTGCCGCCTTCGGCGAGTAAGATGTGGATTTCGTGTCCGCCCTCTGCTGCGCTGAATGCCAAAGCACCGGATTCAGACAGCAGTTATGCTCTCGCGGGTACCCTCGCGCATTCTATCGGCGAGGCAAAGATCAGGCAGGCACTCGGCGAGGATATCTCTATTCCTGAATGCACCGATGCTGAAATGGCTGAGGCGACCGACCAGTATCGTGACTATGTGCTTGAGCAGATCGAAGCCGCCCGTGCTTCATGCCGCGATCCTACCGTCCTTGTAGAGCAGCGTGTGTCCTGTGAACGCTGGGCGGAAGGATGCTTCGGCACTGCCGACTTCCTGCTGATCTCCGACCAGACATTGCATATATGCGATCTGAAATACGGTCAGCTTGAAGTCAGTGCGCAGGACAATACGCAACTTATGTGCTATAGCCTCGGAGCGATAGATGCGTTTGCTTCGCTGTATGAATTTACTGAAGTGAAGATGACAATCTTTCAGCCGCGCCTGAACCACTGTGATACCTGTACAAAGACAGTAGAAGAACTGCTCCAGTGGGGTGATACTGTTTTGAAGCCTGCCGCTGTACTCGCCCTCGCAGGTGAAGGTGCATTCTGCGCCGGTGAACACTGCCGTTTTTGCAAGGTCAAGCAGACCTGCCGCAAACGGGCTGAATACAACCTTGCGCTTGCGAGATATGATTTCGCAATGCCGCCGGAACTGACCGATGATGAGATCGAGGCTATCCTTGCAAAGGCAGATGACCTCACCTCGTGGATATCCGACATCAAGGACTATGCGATGCAGCAGGCTCTCTCCGGAAAGCACTGGTCGCAGTGGAAACTGGTCGAGGGGCGTTCCGTCCGCAAATACACCGATGAAGCTGCCGTTGCGGATGCAGTGACCGCCGCAGGCTTTGATCCCTATGAACACAAGGTTCTGGGGCTTACTGCGATGACCAAGCTGCTCGGCAAGCGAAAATTTGAAGAACTGCTCGGTGGCCTGATCCACAAGCCACCTGGCAAACCGACACTCGTTCCTATCTCCGACCGCAGGGCGGAGTGGAATACAGCCAAAAACGATTTTATGGAGGACTGATACTATGGAAAAGAAGATTATTCCGACAAAGGTGATCACCGGCGTGTGCCGCTGGAGCTATGCAAATGTGTGGCAGCCGAAGGCTATCGAGGAAGGCGCAAAGCCGAAATACTCGGTCAGCCTGATCATCCCGAAGAGCGATACCGCAACCATCGAGAAGATCAAGGCAGCGATTCAGGCGGCATACGAGGAAGGCACAGGCAAGCTCAAGGGTACCGGCAAGAGCGTTCCGCCGCTCAGCACTTTGAAAACTCCGCTCAGGGACGGAGATACCGAGCGTCCCGATGATCCGGCTTATGCGAACAGCTACTTCGTGAACGCAAACTCCATCACTGCTCCCGGCGTGGTCGATGCAGACCGTCAGCCGATCATCGACACCTCCGAGGTATACAGCGGTGTTTACGGTCGTGCAAGCATCAATTTCTACGCATATGCGACCAAAACGGCAAAAGGCATCGCCTGCGGCCTGAACAATTTGATGAAGGTGAAGGACGGCGAACCCCTTGGCGGACACAGCCGTGCAGAGGATGACTTTGCAGACATCGATGACGATTTTCTCAGCTAATTGACTCCGGAGCCCAGCCCAATACCATACGGCTGGGCTCTGTTGCTATAAGGATGTGACGATATGAATTGTATAGAAATTGACCTTGAGACTCGCAGTGACCGTGATATTACCAAGTGCGGCGTGTATGCCTATGCCGACTCTCCATACTTTGCTATAACGCTTATGAGCATTTCTGTTGACGGCGGAGAGGTACAGCAATATGACTTCACTGCCGGTGATACTGTTCCCGAAGATATCCTCCGTGCGCTTGTCGATGAAACTGTCATCAAACGCGCCCATAATGTGAACTTTGAACGTATCTGTCTGTCAAAGTATCTCCGTGATAATTATCCGCATATTTTCCGCAGCTACAATATCCCCGAAGATACAGTCGGAGACTACCTGTCCCCCCGTGGCTGGCACTGCACCATGATACATTGCAGAACGCTTGCACTGCCGTCTACGCTTGCGGATGCCGGTGCTGCACTGAAACTCGAACAGCAGAAAATGCCGGAAGGCAAGGCGCTCATCAAATACTTCTGCATCCCATATGCCATCGTTATTGACGGTGTTCCGCAGTTTCACGCTCCTTCCGATGCACCGGAAAAATGGGAGATTTTCAAGACATACAACAGGCAGGATGTGGTCGCAGAACTTGCCATTGACGAACGGCTCTCACGTTATCCTGTTCCTGCTGCTGTCTGGGAAGAGTTCTATCTGGATCAGGAGATAAACGATCGCGGCATTGCCGTTGACACTGACCTTGCCGATGCAGCGCTCCGCATTGATGCACAGGCGAAAGCAACGCTGTCAGCGGAGATGAGCCGCCTGACCGGAGTGGAGAATCCGAATTCGGTATATCAGCTTCTGGACTGGTTGGAACAGCAGGGATATACACCCGACTCCCTTGGCAAAAAGGAAGTTGCCGCATTGCTGAAGACAGCGGAAGAGCCGGTCAAAACGGTGCTGGAACTGCGGCAGCAGTTATCCAAGTCATCGGTCAAGAAATACATGGCAATGCAGGCGGCAGTATGCTCAGACGGCAGAGTCCGTGGTATGTTCAGCTTCTATGGTGCATCACGCACAGGGCGGCAGTCCTCCAAGATCGTGCAGCTCCAGAACCTGCCGCAGAACCATATCCCAGACTTAGCGGTCGCACGGGATACAGTCAAATACGGCAGTTATGAGGATGCTGAGATGCTGTATGGCAATGTGCCTGATCTGCTGTCTCAGCTTATCCGAACCGCCTTTGTTCCCCGTCCGGGATTCAAGTTTGTTGTAGCGGACTTTTCGGCGATAGAATGCCGTGTTCTGGCATGGCTTGCCGGAGAACAGTGGGTGCTGGATACCTTTGCGAACAACGGCGATATTTACTGCGCGACCGCAAGCCGTATGTTCCACTGCAAAGTCGAGAAGCATGGCGAAAATGCAGAACTGAGGCAGAAAGGCAAGCAAGCAACACTGTCCTGCGGGTACGGCGGCGGTGTCGGGGCACTGATCAGCATGGGCGCATTGGAGTCCGGTATGAAGGAAGAAGAACTGAAACCGTTGGTGGATGCGTGGCGGACGGCAAACCCGAATATCGTCCGGCTCTGGCGTGATCTGGAGAAGGCAGCGATCACCGCTGTATCTCAGGGAACGGTGCAGGAAACACACGGCCTGTTGTTTTCGTATGCAGGCGGTATGCTTTTTATCACGCTGCCCTCCGGCAGAAGGCTTGCTTATGCTCAACCCAAGATCGGGTGCAGTAAGTTCGGCGGAAAGTGTATCACATACATGGGGCTGAATACCGCCAAGAAGTGGGACAGGCTTGAAACCTTCTCCGGCAAGATCGCAGAGAATGTAACGCAGGCGATCGCTCGCGACCTGCTTTTTTACAGTATGCAGACGCTGTCGCACTGTTTTATGGTAGCAACGGTGCATGACGAGATCATCATCGAGGCGGATAAGCGGATGTCTGTAGATGCTGTATGTGAGCAGATGAGCAGAGTCCCGTCGTGGGCAAAAGGACTTATTCTCAAGGCTGATGGGTACGAATGCGATTTCTACCAGAAAAATTAACGAACTCTTCGTCAAAACGGCTGTCTCGTTTCCAATGAAGTAGTAGAGGGATACCTCAAATTTTCCGAGAGGAGTTTTTATTATGCAGACTTTAATTCCTATGGATGACTTCGGTGTGTTCGTTGACAAGCAGGACACGGTCAGAGTTGACAGCCGTTTCGTGGCGCAGTTCTTTGAAAAGAGGCACGATTTGGTGCTTCGTGACATTAGAAATCTCGATTGTTCGGAGAATTTCCGACTCCTCAATTTTGAGGAGTCGACATACATCAATGAACAGGGGCATAAGCAGCCGTGTTATGTGATGACTCGTGACGGCTTCGTCTTTCTGGCTATGGGCTATCGCGGCAAAAGGGCTGCGCAGTTCAAGGAACTGTATATCCGTCGCTTCAACGAAATGGAAGCCTTCATCAAAACGCTAGTCTCAGCAAGACAGGAGTTCCCGCTGCTGACCGAAAACATCCGCCTGCTGAAAGACGATCCGAAGCCTTATCACTTCAGCAACGAGTGCGATATGCTCAACCGCATCGTTCTCGGTATGACTGCAAAGCAGTTCCGAATCCAGCACGGCATCGAAAAGAAGACCAGCATCCGCCCGTACCTGACGCAGGAGCAGATCGACCTGCTTGAAACGCTGCAGAAGGTCGATATCGGACTGCTTGTGTCTGTGCCGGACTACCACGAGAGAAAACGCTATCTGGAATGGTATGCCGCAAAGATCAAGGAGGGCTGAATGGCAGACAAATATAACGGCGAGGGCTATTACAGCCCCACCGAATATGAAGCATTTACCCGTATCGAGAAGGAAGAGAAGGCTGCGGCGAAAGCTGCCGCCTTCCGACCTATCGTCTACATCTGCTCTCCCTATGCCGGAGATACGGAGAAGAACACTGAGAACGCACGAAAATACAGCCGCTTTGCTGTCGACATGCACTGCCTGCCCATAACACCGCACATATATTTCACGCAGTTCATGAATGATGATATCTCGGAAGAACGGGATACCGTTCTGTTCATGAATATCATACTGCTGAGTAAATGTGCGGAGTTGTGGGTTTTCGGCAGTTATATCAGTCCCGGCATGAAGGCGGAGATTGACCGTGCGAAACGGAAGCATATCCCGATACGCTATTTTACTACTGATTTGGAGGAATGCACATGAGACCACTTGCTATCGCTTACGGCAACAGCTGTCAGGCAAAGAAATGGGTGAACAAGACCATCAGCTATGATGACCTCAAGGAACGCCTGCGTGTTCCGCAGAGAACCACGGAAACCGCCGAGGAATATGCCAAAATGTCGAAGTCACAGCGTGATGCGGCAAAAGACCACGGCGGCTTTGTCGGCGGTGTGCTGAAGGGTGGCAGACGCAAGATCGATACCGTTGAAAAGAGGTCTATCCTCTCCTTTGACGGCGACCGCCTTACCCGTGAATACATGGATAACTTTGAAACAACGATGCCGTATACCGCCTGCCTGTATACCACGCATTCCAGTACGCCTGAGAACCCAAGAGCACGTATCGTTGTTCCGATGACACGGGATGTGACACCGGAGGAGTTCGTGGCGGTCGCCCGGTATGTCGCTGAGATACTAGGCATCGACTATTTTGACGAGTGTTCCTATCAGCCGAATCAGCTTATGTACTGGCCGTCCTGTCCGCAGAACGGTGCTTTTGAGTTCAAGGAAGTGGACAAGACGTGGCTTGATCCCGATGATATCCTGTCGGCACACCCGGAATGGACTGATCCGACGCAGCTCCCGACCTCTTCCCGTGAGAGCAAGGCAAATCAGGTCACGCAGCAGAAGGTGCAGAATCCTCTGGAAAAGGAAGGTGCTGTCGGTCTGTTCAACAGAGCTTTTTTCCCGATCAGCAAAGCCCTGTCGGAATTCCTGTCTGATGTATATGAGCCGACTGATAACAAGAACCGCTGGCATCTCATCACCGCACACAGCATGGCGGGTGTCGAGATCAAGGAGGATATGTTCGTGTACTCGCACCATGCAAAAGACCCGGCATACCTGAAACTCTGCAATGCCTTTGATATCGTGCGCATACACAAATTCGGCAGTCTGGATGATAAAGCATCCTACCGTGAGATGTGCAAGTTCGCTATGAGCCTTGATGCCGTGAAGCTGCTTGCAGTGGAAGAAAGACTGGCGGAAGCGGCAAGCGACTTCTCAGCCCCTGTCGATGATGACTGGAAGAAACGCCTGCGCCGCAATAAGGACGGCGTTCTGGAGAACTGCCTGCACAACATCCGCCTGATCATGGAAAATGACCAGTATCTGCGGAGCATCGTGTTCAATCAACTGGCGGACGGTATGGAGATCAGCGGCGAAGTGCCGTGGAAGCATCCTGCTCGTTTCTGGCGTGATGCCGATGACGCACAGCTTATCTGCTATGTTGATGCCAGCTACGGTACGTTTTCGGCTCGTAATTACGATATCGCCGTCCAGAAGGCTGCTGACGATCGTTCCTATCATCCAATCAGGGAGTATTTCTCCCGTCTGCCGGAGTGGGACGGCATCGAGCGGATCGACACTATGCTGATCGACTATCTCGGTGCTGATGACAACGTATATATCCGAGCGGTGTCCCGCAAGATCATGTGTGCCGCTGTGCAGCGTGTATATCACCCCGGCATCAAGTTCGACCATATCCTTGTGCTGAACGGACCGCAGGGCATCGGCAAATCGACCTTCATCGGGAAACTCGGCGGCGAATGGTATTCCGACAGCCTGAACCTTTCCGATATGAACGACAAGACTGCTGCGGAAAAGCTGCAGGGATACTGGATTTTGGAGATTGGTGAGCTTGCCGGAATGAAGAAGGCTGATATTGACAAGGTAAAGGCGTTCATTTCCCGTCAGGACGATAAGTATCGTGCCTCCTTCGGCAGGCGTGTTACGCCGCATCCGAGACAGTGTGTTTTCTTCGGCACGACCAATTCCGAGAACGGTTTTCTGCGTGACGTGACCGGCAACCGTCGCTTCTGGACGGTCAGAGTTCCCGGCGGCAACCAGTACAAGCCGTGGAATCTGACAGAATTCGATATCGACATGATGTGGGCGGAGACATTGGTGTATGTGAAAGAGGGTGAACCGCTGTTCCTGCCTGCGGAACTTGAAAGCTATGCAAGGATGGAGCAGTCTGCTGCAATGGAGCAGGATGACCGTGAAGGGCTCGTCATCCGTTATCTGGATACGTTTCTGCCTACCGACTGGGATACGATGGATATCTACAAACGCCGCAGTTTCCTACAGAACCCCGATGAACCCACACAGCCTGTCGGCTCGGTGCGCCGTGAGACTGTATCGAACATTGAGATCTGGTGTGAGTGCTTTGGAAAGCTGAAGGAGGACATCAAGCCTGCGGACAGCTATGCGATCACCGCTATCATGACACGCATCAGCGGCTGGGAAAAGAACGGTACGAAGAAAAGGCTTCCCATTTACGGTCTGCAGCGCATCTATACCCGTAAAGGCTGAGACAACATCGTGAAACAAGTGGTCAGTGAGGTTGTCTCACTCCACTTGTTTCATTCAATATTCCCATAGTGCGAGGAAAAACAGTCATTACGGAAACAACTTATACAACTATATCTTTATAGTACAAATAAAAGAATATATAGTAAGAAACCGCGTGCGAAAGCGCACGTAATACGCGCGTATAGGGATTTTCTGTACCGCTGTTTCAGATTGGAGTGAAGAAATGGATGAGAAGTATATCGAGCAGGCATTCCGAAAGGCAGTTAGGGACTCCGGCGGTATCGCATTGAAATTCGTATCGCCGGGATTCAGCGGAGTTCCAGACAGACTGGTACTGATGCCGCATGGGAAGATAGCATTTGTTGAAGTGAAAGCACCCGGTGAAAAGCCCAGAGCCTTGCAGTTTTCCCGACATAAGCTCCTGCGGCGGTTAGGTTTCAAGGTGTATGTGCTTGACGATATTTCTCAGATTGGAGGGATGATTGATGAGATACAGACCGCATGATTATCAGAGATATGCTGCGGATTTTATAAAAAACCATCCCATTGCAGCACTGCTGCTGTCGATGGGACTTGGAAAAACGAGCATCACGCTGACCGCCATCAATGACCTGCTGTTCGACAGCTTTGAGGTCAGCAGAGTTCTCGTGATAGCCCCTATCCGTGTAACACGGGTGTGGGCGGAGGAAATTGAGAAATGGGATCACCTGAGAGGGCTGACATACAGCATCGCAGTCGGCACAGCGGAAGAGCGCAAAACGGCACTGTCCCGGAAGGCGGATATCTATATCATCAACCGCGAGAATGTCGGTTGGCTGATAGATGAGATGCCGTTCGATTTTGACATGATCGTCATTGATGAGCTGAGTTCCTTCAAAAACCACCAGACAAAACGCTTCAAGGCTCTCATGAAGGCAAGACCGAAGGCGAAGCGCATCGTGGGGCTGACGGGAACACCGACAGGAAACGGACTCATGGACCTGTATGCGGAGTTCCGCCTTCTGGATATGGGACAGCGGCTTGGACGTTTTATCGGGCAGTACCGCAATACCTACTTTCAGCCCGATAAGCGGAACGGCATGATCGTGTACAGCTATAAGCCTCTGCCCGGTGCGGAGGATGCGATATATGAAAAGATATCCGACATCACGGTATCCATGAGAGCGACCGACCACCTGAAAATGCCGGAACTGATCATGAGTGAATATACCGTGCAGCTTTCCGAAGCGGAGCATAAGAAATACAGCGACCTGCGACAGGAACTGGTGCTGTCGCTGCCGGACTGCGAAGTCACTGCCGCCAATGTCGCAAGTCTCAGCAATAAGCTGTCGCAGATGGTGAATGGTGCGATATACGATGACTCCGGCGAGGTCATTCCGATACACGACCGGAAGCTAGATGCACTTGAGGATATTATCGAAAGCATGAACGGCAGACCGCTGCTTGTCGCGTACTGGTTCCGGCATGACCTCGACCGCATATCGGAACGGCTGCATCAGTTGCATATCCCGTTCAGCACTCTGGATAAGCCCGACAGCATCAGCCGTTGGAACAACGGTGAACTGCCTGTCGCCCTGATACATCCTGCCTCTGCCGGACACGGGCTGAATCTTCAGTCCGGCGGCAGCACCCTTGTATGGTTCGGACTGACATGGAGTCTGGAATTGTATCAGCAGACGAACGCCCGTCTGTGGAGGCAAGGACAGCAGTCAGCGACCGTTGTCATACAGCATATCGTTACGAAAGGCACTGTCGATGAACGCATTTTGAAAGCCTTGCAGGATAAGGACAAAACGCAGTCAGCCCTGATGGATGCCGTCAAAGCGGAACTGGAGGGATGCTATGGGATATGAGCTGCTTGCCGCTGCTGTAATAGAAAAAGCCCTGCAGGATTACAAAGCCGGCCTCATGACGAAAAACAGAGACGGCATCAATGAAGCAGAGCGTTTTCTGCGGTCGCAGTGGTTTGAATTATTAGCCAATGACCTGAACGGCGAAACGCTGATCACAACAATGAAGGAGGCATTTGCATGAGTTATTATGAGGCACTTGCTGATAATATCCGGATAAGCAAGAAAAATGGCTTCACGATTTACTACCCGCCGTGTCACATATGTGGAGTTTCCGTAGAAAGCTGGAATTATGTATCTGGGCTTCAATATACTTGCACAGCGTGTCGAGAAATGCTTATTGATAGTCATAATCAGACATCCAACAAACAGCAGGACTGTTTGAATCGTGCGATTAAAAGAATATCGAAGATTACAGATATCTCAAAATATAGACACGGAATTCAGTGGGTTCAGGACAATATCGGAAAAAGCGGTTGGTTTCAAAGTACAGAAGAAGTAATGGTGACTTTGGAACTTATCAGGAGAAAGGTCAAAGCGCATCATCAGGTCAAGGTGTATAACTATGTCGTGGATTTTGTTCTTCCCGAAATGAAAGTGATACTTGAAATTGATGGAAAATTATATCATGGAAAAGAGAAAAAACAATACGAGACAATTCGCGATGAACTTATTTGCGAGAAGTTCGGTGAGGAATGGGAGTTGATACGTATTGATACAGAGAATATCAATACAAATGTGACTCGTTTATTGCCAGCAATAAATGCCGTATTGAGAAGAAGAAAGCGTAATAAGGAGGGCAATGGCCATGACGGTAACAGAATATCTGGAACAGATTAAAACAGCAAGGCAGGAAGTGGAATACTGTCGGCACAAGATAGACGAGTTGCATGATATAGCGATGCGCATATCCGGCTGCAGCTTTGAAGAGCATAACAGTCCCAATCGTCAAACAGAGGCGCGTTTTGTAAAGTACCTCGATGAGATTGCGGAAATGCAGACTGAGTTGGAGCAGAAGCGGGAAAAATACATGGCACTCGAGTTGGAGATTACCCATACGCTGATGTCACTGCCCGATTCGCAGGAACGTCAAGTGCTGGAATTGATTTTTCTACATGGCCTTACCACACAGGAAACGGCAAAGCAGATGCTTTTGAGTACTGCGACCGTTAAGCGCAGAAAGGCAGACGCACTACTCGAACTTGAAAAAATGCTTCATGATGAGCCGCAATGAACCCTTTTGAATACTTGCAGAGCCACCCAATATGTGTTATAATAGAAGAGTAAAAGAATGCAAAGAGCCGTTGTGGATTACCGCAGCGGCCTTTGTTATGCCCGAAGGAGGTGTCGGCGATGCCGAGGAAGGCACTGAAACCGTGCAAGCATCCCGGCTGTCCGAGACTGACCGAGGGTGCGTACTGCGACGAACACAAGTCCCTGCACCCAGACCGACCGTCTGCCGCCAAGCGTGGCTACGGCAGCAGGTGGCAGCGTGTCAGCAAGGCGTACCTGCGGAAGCATCCGTTGTGCGTGAAGTGTCTGGCGCAGGGCAAGTTCGTGACCGCAACGGTCGTTGACCACATCGTTCCGCATCGTGGCAATCACTACCTGATGTGGAGCGACACAAACTGGCAGGCGTTATGCAAGCCGTGCCACGACCGGAAAACCGGAAGTGAGGACAGCAACCCTGAGTATTCTTATTGACGAGGGTTGGGCTGGGGGCTGCCGGGTGGGGGTATCGAAATCTCTACGGTAAAGCAAACACAAGACCGGCGCCCCCTCTCACGCACGAAAACCAAGGTTCAAACGGGGGATTAACCCAAAAATATGCAAACAAGCCGAAACCTACGCAGTTTCGGCTGTTTTTTTCTCAAAAGGCAGGTGAAATCAGATGGCAAAGGACGGCACAAGAAGAGGCGGCAGACGAGTTCGTGCAGGCGATAAGCCGAAGGCTCTCTCCGACAAAATCGCAGAGGGTAAGGATGCAGATATTATAGAATTTCATGCTCCGGAATTGGACGCAGCTGATCTGGACGATGCCGCTGATTTGACCGGTGCGGATATGCCAAGCCCCAGTGCATACTTGTCTGCCCAGCAGAAGAACGGAAAACCACTGGGAGCGGACATCGTGTACAAAGAAACATGGCTCTGGCTGAAACAGCGTGGCTGTGAAAAGCACGTCAACAAACGGCTGCTGGAAAGCTACTCACAGGCATTCGCCCGATTTGTACAGTGTGAAGAAGCCCTCAGTACCTATGGACTGCTGGGAAAGCACCCGACCACGGGCGGCGTTATTGCTTCCCCGTTTGTGCAGATGAGCCAGACATTTCAGAAACAGGCAAACTTGCTCTGGTATGAGATTTTCGATATTGTGAAACAGAACTGTACGACCAAATTTGACGGTACACCGCAGGATGATTTGATGGAGCAGCTTCTGAGCAGCAGAAAGTGAGACAGCATGAAAGCAGATACCCAGTTCTGGCGAGATCTGAAAGCCAATCGCCAAAAGATGACCAAACAGCAATACCGCACAATCAAGGGACAGGCGGTCAGTGGAAAAGTACTGGATGCCAGAAAAGGCTTACAGAAAGTTTTGAAGCGGAGGAATAGAGCATGACCACAACCAAAGAATTTCAGCTTGTTGACATCAACAAGTTAGTGCCTTATGCCAACAACGCCAGAACGCACAACAAGGAACAGATCCTGAAACTTCGCTCTTCTCTGCGTGAGTTTGGATTTGTCAATCCGGTCATTATCGACAAGGCATATAACGTCCTCGCCGGTCACGGCAGAATTGAAGCCGCAAAAGAAGAAGGTATTGCAGAAGTACCCTGTGTGTATGCCGACCATCTGACCGAAGCACAGAAGAAAGCGTACATTCTTGCTGACAACCGGATGGCATTAGATGCTGGTTGGGACGATGAACTGCTTGCTGTTGAGATGGAAGAGTTGCAGAATCTCGGATTTGACCTTGGTTTGACTGGTTTCGATGAATCTGAAATTGCTGACCTTTTCGACATTAACAGTGATGAAGCAAAACAGGATGATTTTGATGTAGATGCAGAACTGGAAAAGCCCTGCAAATCCAAAACAGGTGACATCTGGCATCTTGGAAAGCACACCGTTATCTGCGGTGATTCCACTTTACCGGAAACCTATACAGCACTTCTTGGAAACACAAAAGTAAATCTTGTTTGCACAGACCCGCCGTATCTTGTCAATCTGGAAAGCACGTCAGGCAAAATCAAGAATGATGACCTTGACGATGAAAAAGGATATGCGTTTCTGAAATCTGCATTTGAGAGATTCAAAGATGCCATGGCGAAGGATGCAAGCATTTATGTGTTTTATGCCACCTCCAAGGCACGTGTATTTCATGATGCTTATGAAGATGCAGGCTTCAAGGTCGGTGCAGGACTTGTCTGGAAGAAAGACCGCCTTGTTCTCACCCGAACTGACTGGAAGTATATCCATGAACCGATTATCTGGGGCTGGAGAAAAGACGGAAAGCATATCTGGTATGGTGACCAGAAACAGAAAACGGTATTTGAGTTTGACCGCATCAAAAACAGCAAAGAGGACGGCTGCGGACATCCGTCCAGTAAGCCGGTACCGCTGATTGCCTATCTGATTTCCCAGTGTACGCAGACAAACGGCATGGTGCTGGATGGATTTCTGGGAAGTGCTTCTACATTGATTGCCTGTGAACAGCTAAATCGTGTGTGCTTCGGTGTGGAACTGGAACCGAAGTTTGTAGATGTGGCAGTAGAACGGTACATCAAGCTGCACGACGGAAATTCCGATGATGTGTATTTGATTCGGGATGGGAAGCGAATGGAATATTCGGAAGTAGAGGTGTCAGATGCATAACCTCACCCTTGGCAGTCTCTTTGACGGCAGCGGCGGTTTTCCACTTGCCGGACTGTTAGCTGGCATTGTGCCTGTCTGGTCTTCTGAAATCGAACCGTTTGCCATTCGTGTGACAGAAAAACGACTGCCGCAGGTACAACACTTCGGCAATATCAGCGGACTGCATGGTGCAAAGCTGCCGCCTGTGGACATCATCACCTTTGGTAGTCCATGCCAGGATATGAGCATCGCCGGAAAACGAACCGGTCTGAACGGCAGCCGTTCTTCGCTGTTTCACGAAGCAATCCGTATCATCCGAGAAATGAGGTGTGCAAGCAATGGCAAATATCCAAGATACATCGTCTGGGAAAACGTCCCCGGAGCATTTTCTTCCAACGGCGGAGAAGATTTCCGCTGTGTCCTCGAAGCCATCTGTTCGGTCAAAGACAGCAGCATTTCAATTCCTCGACCTGCGGGAAAATGGACAAAAGCCGGAGAGATTCTGGCAGAATCCTATTCCCTCGCATGGCGAGTTCTTGATGCACAATACTGGGGAGTGCCCCAGCGAAGAAAACGGATCTTTCTTGTCGCAGATTTTGACGGAACAAGTGCCGGAAAAATACTATTTGAGTCCGAAGGCTTGTCAGGGTATTCTGCGGAGAGCCTCCGTGCGTGGCAAAGAACTGCCGGAAGTGCTGCGGACAGCTTTGGAACGGCAGGCTTGTGCTTGTGTGACCAGGGCGGAGAACGCATAGACATTCTGAAAGAACGCACTGCCACCCTTCGTGCAGAAGCCCATCATCCGCCTTGTGTACTGGAAAATCATCCTGCTGACAGCCGGCTTCAGATCTCTGAGAACGGAAAAGTACAGACACTGACTTCCAGATGCGGAACCGGCGGCGGAAATGTTCCGCTGTTGATGGATACACCGAAAACACTGAAGATTCGCTGCGGAAAAGCCGGCGGTGGAAAAGGCAGTCTGATACAGGAAAACAAATCTGCTACGCTGTCCTGCAACAATGACCAGACTGTATTTCAGCCGAAAGCATACGGCATCAGTTCCTTTTCCAGCAATGCCATGCTTTCCGGTAATCCGCACAGCGGCATTTATGAGGCAGACACTGCCCGTACTTTGGACACCAGCGACCAGTCACCAGCAAAAAACCAAGGCGGTATTGCTGTGCTGGAAAGTTATGCTTTGCAGGGTTCAATGATCGGTCGGTCTGACCAAAACGGACCGCAGGGCGGCGGTGTCAACAAAGAGGTCGCTTTCACTTTGAATGCTACCGACCATCATGCAGTGTATGCTGCTTCTACGGGAAATTTCAGCAGTGCATTTCGGGAAACGACCCCTACACTGCTGGCACGGGACCACAAAGACCCCAGTATCGTTTCCAGCGGTTATGCGGTTCGCAGACTGACACCGCAGGAATGTGCAAGACTGCAGGGATTTCCGGATCAATGGTGCAGTGACCTGGCATCGGAAAATCCCACAGAAGAAGAAATCGACCGATGGGCAGCTATTTTTGAAGAATACCGAAAAGCGGTAAAACCGGAGAGCCGTCCCAAAAGCCGAAAGATGGTACAGAAATGGCTGCAAGATCCATATCGTGATGCAGCAGAGTATCGCCTTTGGGGGAATGGCATCTGTCTGAATGTTGCTGTTTTTGTGCTTGCCGGAATTGTCTGGGCAGATTTGTGATCTGTTACAAATGACCGCCGAAACATTCTACACATCTCACAGTTGCTATCTGTGGGAAACAGAGTTAATATGTGTCATGGCGAAAGCAAAAACGCCGAAAGAAAGGAGTTTTTCACATGACCATTACTTATCACAGTCAAAATCGAAAGGAACTGGTGAAAGCCATCAGTGAGATTATCGGCATTCCGGCAGTATATCAATTCATGCCCACCTGTGCCTACCAAATCGGGGAATGCTACACCGTTACCAAGTCCGGGGATCTGGAAATCAGTGACCAAGCCGACCATAAGGAAACAGAACGGCTTCTTGCCGAACTGGCAAATCGGGGCTATGTTGTTCCAGACACATCAGAACCGGAATCTAAAGGCTTGACTGTGCAGATGCCAGCTGATTTCTTCACGGAACATACACTGGGCAATCTCCGACAGATCTGCGAAAACAAGGCTTCCCTTTTTCAGGCAGCTTTTCAAACGGATTCGCTGGACATCATTCCATCGGATGAAAAAGTGGAATTCCCGTGGTTCACGGTCGAACAGGATGGTGATGCAGATGCCTACTGCACCTTCATTTCCATGCTCTGCGAATTTGCCAAGAACCAAAGCCGCATCAACCGCAAACCGGACACCTCCGACAATCCCAAGTACACCATGCGGTGTTTCCTGATTCGTCTGGGAATGGTAGGAGCAGAATTCAAGGCGGCAAGAAAGGTCATTCTTCGGCATCTGTCCGGCAATTCCGCATTCAGAAAGGTTGGTGATACTGATGCAATTTCCGAGTAAATCGTATCTGGAGCAACTCCGAAAGCAGTATCCAAAGGGAACAAAATTACAGCTGATTTCTATGCGGAATGAAAAATATCCGATTCTTCCCGGAACAGTCGGCGAGGTCACGCACATTGACGATGCGGGTTCTATTCATATGCGGTGGGAGAACGGTTCTTCCCTTGCTCTGATTCCCGAAATCGACAGTTTCCAGACCGTATCCGAGGCGAAAAAATAAGGCGGCACCTCCTCCATTGTACAGTATGTTACCATACAATCGCAAGGATTGCAAGGGTGTATTCTACACAATCTTTTGACCTCATTTTCTGTAGATTTAGCCGCTTGCTATCTCCTCCGTTTAGAGTTAATATGGTTACAACAACAGGGAAAAAGCCCGAAATTACGGAGGAAAATACCATGAACGAAAAAACCGCAAAGCAAATCGAAAACCTGAAAAAGCAGACCATCGGCGTGGAGATTGAGATGAACCACATCACCAGAGAGCGAGCTGCAAAGCTTGCCGCCGACCATTTCGGCACAGGCAGATACGAATACACCGCCAGCCGAAACGGCTACAGCACTTGGTCGGCTTGGGATGCACAGGGCAGAGAATGGAAATTCCAGAAAGACGTCAGCATTGCAGGATGCGATGCCGAAAAGTGCGAACTGGTCACGCCGATTTTGAAATACGAGGACATTGAAACCTTACAGGAACTGGTCAGAAAGCTTCGCAAAGCCGGAGCAATCAGCCATGCAGGCATCGGAGCCGGAGTACACATTCACATTGGAGCAAACGGACACACACCGCAAACCCTGCGAAACCTCGCCAACCTGATGGCGAGCCACGAACGGCTGATTGCAGATGCCCTGAAAATCGACCAAGGCAGAATGAACCGATATTGCAGAACGGTCAATCCCCAATTCATCGAACAGCTGAACCAGAAAAAGCCCACCAACATGGCACAGTTTGCAGACATCTGGTATACGGCGAACGGTGCAAATTATGGCAGAGATCAGCACTACAACGACAGCCGATACCATATGCTGAACTATCACGCAACTTTTACAAAAGGCACAATTGAATTCCGGTTGTTCCAGTTTGACAAGCCTGCCAACGGCAGGAAAAACGGACTCCATGCCGGACAGCTGAAAAGCTACATACAACTTTGCCTTGCCCTTTCCGAAATGGCAAAGGAACTGCGAACCGCCAGCCCGAAACCACAACAAACGGAAAATCCGAAATTCGCCATGCGAACATGGCTGATTCGATTGGGTCTGGTTGGCAAAGAGTTCTCCACAGCAAGAAGTTTTCTAACAAAAAACCTTGATGGCGATGCCGCTTATCGCAACTTCCGAGTTATGTAAAGCTCACATAAAAATCACCAGATATTGAGGCATTTGACAGCCCTTCAACATTAGATAATCAAAGAATTGAGTTATACTTCCGTTGTAACAATCTTAAAAACAAAGTTACTACGGAGGTATTTTTTATGGTGATTGAAGATAAACCTTGGACTGAAATTGTACCGCTACTATTTGATGAGCTACGAAAGTTTCAATTTACAGTTTCGAATATTTCGGTTATAAATGCAAAGATTGAGGAGATTCAAACGTACGCATTGTCACAAGGGAAAACAAAGTATTCCATTGAGCTAGGTCAACGATGGCTTAGTATATTCTATCCTATTTCAAGACAATTTAAGTCATGGAAGGATGTAAGTACTCCTGTTCGGGATGCGTATTGGTCTATTGGTTTGTTGAATGACATTTTTCTTCATGGGTTTCTTACTATTCGAAAGAAAATCCGTTATATTCCTCTCAATATGGAAAACGAAGTGTTACTTTTAAATTTTGAAAAGTACCAAGTAGAGAACGGGTATGCCGAAATGTCAGCCAAACGTAATGCTGGACCTGTTAGAGGCTTTTTAACAATGTTAGAAGCAAAAAATAAACAAATAGAGAATGTTAGCGAAAAGGATTTCATTGATTATCTTTCATGCTATATTGACAAAGGTAAAGCATACATCAACTGCATAATAATTTCTTTGAAACGTTTTTCAAAGTTTCTGTTTGATACTGGTGTTATTGAGGATGATTTATCTGCATCCATACCACCGGTAAACAAACTTGTCAGTCCCAGAGTTCCCTCCGTATGGAGCGGAGATGAAATCAACAAAATGCTCGATAGCGTTGATCGTGGAAGTGCACTAGGAAAAAGAGATTATGCAATTTTGTTGCTTGCTGTTAGGCTCGGACTTAGATGTAGCGATATCAAGGCACTCACATTTAGTGATATTGATTGGGAAAAGAAAGTAATTTGTATAGTCCAAAGGAAAACACAGAAAAATTTAGTATTGCCATTATCAGATGAAATTGGATGGGCGATTATTGACTATATTAAAAATGGCAGACCAAAATCTGAATTTCCAAATATCTTTTTGTCACACGGCACTCCTGTCGCTCCATTTGCTGCTACAACATCACTTTATGGTATGATATCCAGATATCGAACAATTGCTGGAATTGATCTCCACGAAAGAGCAAGAAGAGGAATGCATTCACTTAGACATACATTTGCAACTAATCTTTTGAAGAATGGTATTCCCTTGGAGACAATTGCAGAAATGCTTGGGCATGTTGGTATGTCCAGTGTCGACATATACCTAAGTGTAGAAACACAAGAATTAAGAAGAATAGCATTAAGTCCCGAGGAGGTATATCATGCATAACAAAAACAGCCCACTTAAGGAACATATTGATGATTTCATCCAATTTAAGAAAGCATCTGGTTACAAAGCGCTTCACCTGCAAAAAATACTGAAACGTTTTTGTAAATGTGCAGAAGAGTTGGATCCCAATGTTTCAACTGTTACAAAGGAAGCATTTGAAAAATGGGCCTATTTAAATCCCGAAGAAGTGGTAACAAACCAGTATTACCGAATAAATGCTGTGCGACAATTATCAGTATATTTGAACAATCATGAGATAATTGCATACGTAGCTCCGAAGAGTAAATGTCCAGAGTCTAGTTTTGTACCCTATATTTTTTCTGATGAAGAACTCTCAAAATTCTTTACTGCCTGTGATAACACAAGATCGCCACATTTAAAAAGAGCTCATATTGTATCACTTGTCTTTCGAATGATATACTGTTGTGGACTTAGGGCTTCTGAAGCTACTGGATTGACAGTAAAAGACGCTGACCTTATACAAGGTACGATATTCATTAGGGGAACAAAATTTGAAAAAGAACGTTTACTTCCTGTACATGATGATTTGCTGAAAAGAATGAAAAAATACAGTGATGATGTATTGACTTTTGCAGGACAAGATTCGCCTTTCTTTCCAAATCAACAAGGAAACTCCTATTCAACAGGTGGGCTTTATACAATTTTTCGTGACAGAATACAAGCAGCTGGAATCTCACATGGTGGCAAAGGAGTAGGCCCGCGTTTGCATGACTTGCGACATACATTTGCCGTACACACCCTAAGAAAGGCTGTAAAAAATGGAGAAGATGTCAATTCAATGCTGAAGTATTTATCCGTATATTTAGGACATACCAGCGTCAACGCCTCACAAAACTATCTTCGATTAACGGCAGATATGTATCCGAATATTGTTTGCCATTTAGAGGAACAATTCGATGTTTTACCGGATGTGGAGGTTGCAGATGAAACCAACTGATTTTGCATTGAATCTGACTAAATACTTGACAGTATATCTCCCTGGTCAGCGCGGTATCAGCCGAAATACAATCAAGTCATATACAGATACTTTCAAATTGTTTTTTGTATTTTGCAAAGACGTATCAGAAAAGAAACCTGAAAAAATCACAATTAAAGATTTCGATGATAATATTATAGTGCAATTTCTAGATTGGCTTGAAAATGTACGTGGTAATTCTATAGCCACTCGAAATCAAAGACTATCTGCAATACAAGCTTTTTGTAAATTTTTGCTGTATGAAACACCGGAAAACATATTTATGCTTCAAAAAATAATATCAATTCCAAGAAAAAAATACGTCAAACCGCAGATAGGTTATTTATCTATGGATGAAGTGACAATGTTGTTATCAAAGCCGGATAGAAAAACGTCTAGCGGAAGAAGAGATTTAGTTCTTCTTACATTATTGTATGATAGCGGTGCGAGAGTCAGCGAATTAATAAATATTAGAGTTCGAGATATTAGAAAAGATGAATACCCTGTTGTGACGTTGCATGGAAAGGGCGGAAAAATACGACAAGTTCCTTTAATGAAGAAAACAGCTTATTTAATATCAGAGTATATTAACGAAAACAAGCTCACAGGAAACGAATCGCTCGATGCTCCATTGTTCTGGAATAGTAGGCATGAACCATTAACAAGAATGGGTATTACATATATTTTGAAAAAATATTCTGAGAATCAAGAGATAACCCCACATGTTATGCGACATACAAAGGCAATGCATCTTCTTCAAGCAGGAGTGAACATTGTTTATATACGTGATATTCTTGGACACAGCAGTATTGAAACAACAAATATTTATGCTAGAGCCGATTCTGAAATGAAAAGAAAGGCATTAGAGTCAATTAATAAAGAAATAGCTCCCAATGTACCAGACTGGAATTCAGATAATGCACTTTTGGATTGGTTAAAATCATTAGGATGAAAATGCAGTAAATTATGCTAAGTAGATTGGAGGAGAATGATGATTATTCCATTCTCCTCATTTTAACTTTACATAACTCGGAAGTTGCGATAAGCGGCATTATGTAAAGCTTTACATAATGCGGCTTTCCGGTTCGGCAGATAAAGGGACAGCCTTTTGCTACCAGCTACACCAGACCGCTTCGGCGGTCTTATGGTGGTGAAAGGGTATCCCCTTCAGAAAGGATTTGATTGCATGAAAAAGTTTTACCTTGCCTATGGCAGCAATCTGAACGTGAAACAGATGCAGTTCCGCTGCCCGGATGCCAGAATTGTGGGGACTGCGGAGATTCCAAATTACCAGCTGCTGTTCAAGGGCAGTAAGACCGGTTCCTATCTGACCATCGAACCCAAGCAGGGCTGTACCGTTCCGGCGGCAGTCTGGTCGGTGTCGGAACGAGATGAACTTGCCCTTGACCGCTATGAGGGGTATCCCCATTTCTACTACAAAACGGA
>ENA-ORLM01000536-ORLM01000536.1-human-gut-metagenome-genome-assembly--contig:-NODE-536-length-35218-cov-5.466151_pt1 | contig 35218 bp, 39 predicted proteins | sample MGYA00243063_ERZ508815 | MGnify/ENA primary metagenome ERZ508815 (study PRJEB26277, sample SAMN04329768) | human gut metagenome | biome: human-associated habitat | host: Homo sapiens | place: USA...
ACCTTTGAGGAAATCGACAGCATCGACTTTACGGAAAAGGAAATCGATGACGATGCCCTTTTCGATGAGGAGTACGAGGCAGCCTGCGAATTTGAATGGGAGTGCCAGACCGGACGGTAATCCAAAACCCACAACCCAAGACCAAAGCCCCGAAAGGGGCTGCGGCTCGTACAGCCGCTGTGTTGCCCCTGTCGGCGTAGTTTTGTTTCCTCCGAGTGGTTTTCCCTTTCCTACAAATGCCCCACACAGGGCGGCACAAGGGCTCTTGTTTCGTTGGTGTATGATACACAAGAAAGTGCCGAAATTCCATCGCTTTTTCTGTACGTTTAGCGGCTTGCTATCCCTCCGAAAGTATGGTAATATACAGTTACCGCAAGGGAAAAACAAAAAAACGGATGCCCTGAGCCGAGGCAGGATGCTGCCCGAGGCGAACGGGTATGCCGACACAGGATTTTAGGAGGCTGGAACACACAATGGCAAAAACATGGAAAGTAAAAGCATTGACGGTAACAGGAACAGCAACCGAAAGGGTGGAAAATGGGATTCACATTTACACCCCCGGCAAGCAGGAATGGCTGGTGATCAAAGAGTTTGACGACTTTGAAAAAGCCGAAAACTGGATGACGGATTACATCAGGAAAAACCATTTCTACTACGGCGATTTCAAAATCACACGATAAGCTTTCCTGCACGCTCCAAGCAGCCCCTGAATCAAGGAGGCTGCGGCTCGTACAGCCGCTGTGTTGCCCTGTCCGGCGTAGTTTTGTTTCCTCCGAGTGGTTTTCCCTTTCCTACAAATGCCCCACACAGGACAACGTGGGGCTTGCTTTTTTGGTTGGTATCATACACAATTTTCTGCTTTCATCTTTGTGCAGAATATGCTGGAAATTTCGTTGACTTCCCCTTTGGTTTATGGTAATATACATCATGCCAAGAGGCAAAAACAACGAAAACTGGAGGAAAAAACAATGTGGACAGAAGGAACGATTCAAGTAGGAACAAGCACTTTTCACTACTGGGTGAAACATTACGAGGAGCCTTCCATTTTTGGATATGAGGAAGGCAGAGCCTCGAAAATCTCCCTGCGGCGGAATGGCAAAACGGTGTTCAATTTCGACCGGGGCATGGATATTCCGCCGGAGGATGAGGAAACTGAAACTGCACTGGCAATCCTGCTGAAACAGTACAACTAAACCAAACAAAATTTCACACAAAAAAGCCGGAGCCGAAAGGCTCTGGCGGTCGTACCGGAAAAATTTCTATTGGTGTATCTTACACAAGAAAACGGCGAAATTTCTACGTTTTTTCTGTCTGTTTAGCCGCTTGCTATCCTTGCTTTTGTATGGTAATATGGTTACAATGGGAATAGAATCTCAATTATAAAACAGCCCCATGAGGGCATTAAAATAAATGATGCAGACTTGCTTTTGGGCAGGCCTTTTTTGTTACCTGGGAGGTGAATACAATGGCTCGATTCAAACCGACCCGTTTTATGGCGGAGGATTCCAAGTATAACAAAAAGGCGGCAGACTATGCCGTCTCTTTTATTGAATGCCTCAGCCACACCAAAGGCACATGGGCAGGAAAGAAATTCGAACTGCTGGACTGGCAGGAACAGATTATCCGTGACCTGTTCGGCATTCTGAAACCGAATGGCTATAGGCAATTCAACACGGCTTACATTGAGATTCCGAAGAAAAATGGCAAATCAGAGCTTGCTGCTGCCGTTGCTCTGCTATTAACTTGCGGTGACGGTGAAGAACGTGCCGAAGTCTACGGCTGTGCTGCCGACCGACAACAGGCTGCCATTGTATTTGATGTAGCAGCGGATATGGTACGAATGTGCCCTGCCCTTTCCAAGCGGGTGAAGATCCTGACCTCACAGAAGCGTATCGTGTACCTCCCGACCAACAGCTTTTATCAGGTGCTTTCGGCAGAAGCCTATTCCAAACATGGTTTCAACATTCACGGGGTTGTGTTTGATGAACTTCATACGCAGCCGAACCGAAAGCTGTTTGATGTTATGACCAAAGGCTCCGGCGATGCCAGAATGCAGCCTTTGTATTTTCTTATCACCACTGCCGGAACTGATACAAATTCAATCTGCTATGAAGTACATCAAAAAGCAAAGGACATTCTGGAAGGCAGAAAACATGATCCGACTTTCTATCCGGTCATTTACGGTGCAGATGAATCTGAGGACTGGACTGATCCGAAGGTTTGGGAAAAAGCAAACCCGTCACTCGATAAGACCATCGGAATGGATAAGGTGGTGGCGGCGTGTAATTCTGCAAAAGAGACTCCCGGCGAGGAAAATGCGTTTCGGCAGCTAAGACTCAATCAATGGGTAAAACAGGCAGTGCGTTGGATGCCGATGGAAAAGTGGGACAAATGCAAGGTTGCTTTTGATGAATCCGAACTCGAAGGAAGAATCTGCTACGGTGGACTTGACCTTTCCTCTACAACGGATATTACAGCTTTTGTTTTGGTATTTCCTCCAACAGATGAAGATGAGCATTATTATGTTTTGCCCTACTTCTGGCTGCCGGAGGAAACTTTGCCCCTTAGAGTAAGACGTGACCACGTTCCATATGATGTATGGGAACGGCAAGGCTATCTGAAAACCACTGAGGGCAATGTGGTTCACTACGGTTTTATCGAAAACTTCATCGATGAACTGGGGCAGAAGTTTCACATCAAAGAAATTGCATTTGACCGTTGGGGTGCAGTGCAGATGTCACAGAATCTGGAGGGACTTGGTTTTACGATGGTGCAGTTCGGGCAGGGTTACAAAGATATGTCACCACCGACCAAAGAACTGATGAAACTGACTCTGGAACAGACACTTTCCCACAATGGACACCCTGTTCTTCGGTGGATGATGGATAACATTTTCATCAGGCGTGACCCTGCCGGAAACATCAAGCCGGACAAAGAAAAATCCACAGAGAAAATTGACGGTGCGGTTGCCATGATCATGGCTCTTGACCGTGCGATTCGCTGTGGATGTGTGTCCGATGAGTCGGTTTATGATTCAAGGGAGATGTTGATTTTGTAAATCATTAGTTTATATGCAAGAAGGATTGATGCATTTTCTCTTATTGCATTTGCAATTCTTATTTGGAAATTCGTTGATAGGATTATCAGATAAATACCATTTGTTACGAAAATCTGTACAAGCATCATACAGTTCAAAAACCAAGGGAACTCCTCTTTTGGCAAGTTCTTTGAATTCTTCATCATATTGCTTGTAGTGTTTAAGGCTAATCAATCCATGCACAAGTTCATTTCTATCGCAACACCACTGTTTAATCTGAATTAACAAATTACTATTAAATGAATCGAATGATCCATATTTAGCTTTAATCAGTTTTTCTAGACAAGTAATTCTAGTTGAAATAGCAGCAGACTTATCATCAGTGCGATCAGGTAATGGACATTTATCTATGTATTTTGATATTAATCTACTTATTCTTTGCTCAAAAATGGCGTAGCAGTACCATACTGATTCTACATAATAATTATTATCGTAAGAATTCGACATTCGCTCAATAAACTCTTCATGCATTTTTGACATTTCAAGCCGTACTTTGTATTCTTCCTTAGCATTCATATTTTTTACGCCCACTTTCTTACAGATATTTTAAATGTTTTTATTTCTACTGGTTATATTTCATTATACCACACCCATATACACAAAGTCAAGAAAGGAGTTGATTTTCATGGGTATTTTCACAGGACTTTTCAAGTCCAGAGATAAGCCACAGAACAGCTATGATTCGCCGTCCTACACATATTTCTTTGGAAGAGCCAACAGCGGTAAACGTGTCACCGACAGAACAGCCTTGCAGCATATTGCGGTTTATGCCTGCGTGCGGGTTCTGTCAGAAGCCATTGCCCAGCTGCCAGTACACGTTTACCTATATACCGAAAATGGAAAAGAGCGAGTGCCACAGCACCCGCTTAACTTTTTGCTCCACGACCAGCCAAATCCTGAAATGACTTCTTTTGTTTTCCGAGAAACCTTAATGTCCCACCTCCTGATTTACGGCAATGCCTATGCACAGATTATCCGAAATGGCAGAGGTGATGTATTGGGACTGTATCCTCTGATGCCTGACAAAATGAAGGTTGACCGTGATGAAAAAAACCGCCTGATATACATTTACAGCCGTTACGATGAGGCAAATCCCAATCTGAAAGAACAGGGGGACATCATTCTTTACGCCGATGAAGTTTTGCATATTCCAGGTTTAGGTTTCGATGGTCTGGTTGGATATTCGCCGATTGCACTTGCGAAAAATGCAATCGGCATTTCTATTGCCTGCGAGGAATATGGAGCATCATTCTTCGGAAATGGTGCAAGTCCGTCAGGTGTTTTGGAACACCCCGGGGTAATCAAAAATCCGGAACGTGTGCGTGATGCGTGGCAGAGAGCCTATGGCGGAAGAAACGCCCACAAGGTCGCAGTCCTCGAAGAGGGCATGAAGTTCACACCCATTGCAATTCCGAATAATGAAGCACAGTTTCTCGAAACCCGAAAGTTTCAGATTGAGGAAATCGCAAGAATGTATCGTGTACCGCTTCATATGCTCGGTGACCTTGACCATGCAACATTCAGTAATGTAGAACATTTATCATTGGACTTTGTCAAATACAGCCTTGATCCTTGGATCGTTCGCTGGGAGCAGTCTTTGCAGAAAGCACTTCTTTCCGATTTTGAAAAAGGACAGTATTTCGTGAAGTTCAATGTAGATGGACTACTGCGTGGCGACTATGCTTCCAGAATGCAAGGCTATGCTACCGCAAGACAAAACGGCTGGATGTCAGCTAACGACATCCGGGAACTTGAAGATATGAATATGATTCCTGCTGAAGAAGGCGGAAATCTCTATCTTGTAAATGGTTCATTTACAAAGCTTGCTGATGCAGGTGCATTTGCAAATCAAAATCAAGAAAAGGAGGAAGAAACCGAATGAAGAAATTCTGGAACTTTGTAAAAAATGAAGATACATCAGAAACGGAACTTCTGTTTAACGGACCTATTTCGGAAGATACCTGGTGGGGCGATGAAGTGACACCTGCCCTTTTCCGTGACGAACTTTCAAAAGTAAGCGGAAATCTGACAGTCTGGCTGAACTCACCAGGGGGCGATGTGTTTGCTGCAAGTCAGATTTATTCTATGCTGAAAAGTCACAAAGGCAAAGTTACTGTTAAGATTGACGGCATTGCCGCTTCTGCTGCGTCTGTTGTGGCAATGGCAGGCGATGAAACTTTGATTGCACCGACTGCCCTAATGATGATCCACGACCCCAGCACTTGTGCTATGGGAAACAAGGCAGATATGGAAAAGGCTATTATCTTGCTGGATGAAGTCAAAGAGAGTATCATCAATGCCTATGAAACCAAGTCCCATCTCAGCCGAAACAAGATTGCAAAGCTGATGTCCGATGAAACATGGCTCAATGCGAAAAAGGCTCATGAAATGGGATTTGTGGACGGGATTCTCTTTGCAGAGAAGAAAATGCCTGTTGTTCCTAAAGAGGAAGAACAGGATGAAGAAGAAAAAGAAGATACACTTACTGCAATGACCTATTCCAAATCGAAGAATCTATCTGCATTCTTATCCAAAGTATCTGCATCAGCAGAATCCGTTACAGGCACACCCATTGACCAGCTTGAAAAAAGACTGGCACTTTTGAAATATTGATTGGAGGAATTGATTATGACGATTAAAGAACTCAGAGAAAAGAGAAAGAAGACCTGGGATACAGCACGTGATTTTCTTGACAGCAAGCGAAACGCAAATGGCGTGCTCAGTGAGGAAGATTCCAAGACCTACGATGCGATGGAACAAACGATTGTTGATCTCGGCAAGGAAATTCAGCGTCTGGAAAGACAGGCTGAAATCGAAGCTGAAATGAATAAGGCAACTTCCACTCCTGTTCTCGGTAAGCCTGCCACACCAAATGTAACGGAAAAGACAGGTACAGCAAGCGATGCCTACAAGAAAGCATTCTGGAACAGCATCAGAAACCGCAACTGGGTCGATGTCCATGACGATTTGCACATTGGCACAGATGCAGAGGGCGGCTATCTTGTTCCAGATGAGTTTGAACGAAAACTGGTGGAGGCGTTGGAGGAAGAGAGCATTTTCCGTCAAATGGCAACGGTTATCAAAACTTCCAACGGCGACCGCAAGATTCCGATTGTGACTTCCAAGGGCGAGGCTGTCTGGATGGACGAAGAACAGCAGTATTCTCTTTCTGATGATACGTTCGGACAGGCATCGCTTTCCGCATATAAGCTTGGTACAGCAATTAAAATTTCTGAAGAACTTCTCAATGACAGCGTATTTGATTTGCCGTCCTACATTGCAAAGGAGTTTGCAAGAAGAATCGGTGCGAAGGAAGAAGAGGCGTTCTTCGTTGGTGATGGCAAGGGCAAACCGACCGGCATTTTTAATGCTGCAGGCGGTGCGGAAGACGGCACTTCTACCTCTACTGCCAATATCACATTTGATGATGTGATGGAACTTTTCTACTCCCTCAGAAGTCCGTACCGCAAGAAAGCTGTATGGGTACTCAATGATTCCACGGTGAAGGCACTTCGCAAGTTGAAAGATAACACAGGCAATTACATCTGGAATCCGTCTGTGCAGGCTGGTGTTCCGGATACCATTCTCAATCGTCCTTACAAGACATCCAGTTACGTGCCGGAAATCAAGGCTGGCAACAAGTGTATGGCATTCGGTGACTTTAGCTATTACTGGGTAGCTGATAGACAGGGACGCTCTTTCAAGAGACTGAATGAACTCTTTGCTATGACTGGTCAGGTTGGTTTCCTTGCAAGTCAGCGTTTGGACGGCAAGCTGATTCTTCCGGAAGCAATCAAGACGCTCACTATCAAGAAAGCGTGATGCTATGATTACGCTGAAAGAGGCGAAAAACTATCTGAGAGTGGATTATGAGGAGGACGATAGTCTGATTCAGAATCTGCTTTCTACAGCAAAAAATCTGGTAATGGACGTTGGTAGGTTAGATGATGAAAATTTTACAAAAAATGAGGATATCGTGCGGACAGCGATGCTTTTCGCACTTGGGTATCTTTATGAAAACAGAAGTAATCCTGATTACAAAAAGCTGACCTTAAATCTTCGTTCAATTCTGTTTGCACAGCGAGAGGGTGTGATGTAATGGAAATCGGAACTTTGAATCAAAGAATCACTATTCTGGAGCATAGAACTGTCATTGATGAAATTGGAAATCATATCACCAAATGGGAAGAAACATTCTCTCTGTGGGCAAAGGTGACTGTAAAAACTGCAAGTGAAACAACTGATGCAGGAGTTACCAAAGAGGTACAGAAGCTTGAATTTCTTGTCCGTCAAAGTCCTGCCTCGCTGAATATCAACAGCACCAATTTCCGTATTCTTTTCAGGAATAACATTTACAATGTCACCGGAATTACTCCTTTATACGACCACAACAACTACATGAAAATCGAGGGTGAGATAAGAAAGGCAGGTGCTTCCGATGACTTCAATTGATGCAATGGCTGATGAGATTATGAAAGGTCTGACGGAATATGCAGACCTTGCAGATACGTCAATGAAAAAGGCGGTCAGAAAAACTGCAAAGTCTGTAAAAGATGAAATATCCGCCAACGCTCCAAAGAGAACAGGTGCGTATTCAAAAAGCTGGACTGCCAAAAAGACAAAGGAAAACAGCCATTCTCTTGAGATGACTGTCCACAGTAAGAATCGTTATCAACTGGCACATTTATTGGAGAAAGGTCATGCTAAACGTGGCGGTGGACGTGTATCCGGCAAACCACACATTGCTCCTGCGGAAGAAAAAGGTGTACAGCTTTTTGAGAAACTTATCGAGGAGGCCTTGTCATGACTTATGAACAAATCGCAGAGATGATGGAGGAAATGGGACTGCCTTTCGCCTATCATCATTTTGCTGAAGGTGAAAGTCCTGCACCGCCTTTTCTCATTTTTCTTTCACCTGGAGAAAATACATTTTCAGCGGATAATTCCATGTATTTCAGCTTTAAAATGCTGGATATTGAACTCTATACAGATGTGAAGAATCCTGAACTGGAAAAGCAAGTTGAACAGGTTCTGAAACGTCATAAAATCTATTACACAAAATTGGAAGTATGGATAGAGTCCGAAAAACTCTATGAAGTACTGTATGAAACGGAGGTATAACCAATGGCGAACAAGAAAAACAAGGTTAAATTCGGTTTGCAGAATGTCTACTGGGCAAAAATCAATGAGTGGGGTGAAGATCCTGACGGCAACAAGACTGTTCCTGCATATGGTCCGTCAAAACATCTCCCCGGTGCTGTATCGCTTTCTATTGACGCAAACGGCGAGGCCGAGAATTTTTATGCGGACAACGGTGTTTATTACGTCATCAACAACAATGCAGGATATACAGGCGATCTCGAAATTGCCCTTATCACAACCGAATTTGCAACTGAAATCTTAGGAGAAATCCTTGATAATAATGGTGTTCTGGTTGAAAAGAATGATACGGAACTTGCACAGTTTGCACTGATGTTTGAGTTCTTGGGAGACAAGCACCACATCCGACACGTGATGTATTGTTGCAGTGCGTCACGTCCTGCGACAGAATCAGCAACCACCGAAGAAAGCACAGAAGTTAAGACCGAAAAGCTGTCGCTGAAAGCTACTCCTTTGCCGACAGGTCTTGTGAAATCCAAGACAACGGAAAGCACCACTGATGCAGTATATAACAACTGGTTCAAAATGCCGTATAACCCTGATACGACAGTTAAGTCTTCTGCAAAGTCATCTTAAGGAGGTATTGCTATGGCTATTCAGAAAAATATTACGATTGACGGGATTGAAGTGCCGTTCAAGGCAAGTGCTGCTGTGCCACGTTTGTATCGTCTGAAATTCAGACGTGATATTTATAAGGACTTTGCATCACTAAAAACTGAAGTCACTGAGGGTGATGAAAATAAAAGCGAAATCGGCATTGAAAGCCTTGAAGTTTTTGAAAATATCGCCTACATCATGGCAAAACACGCTGATTCCAATGTTCCTGACAACCCTGATGATTTCCTGGAACAGTTCAACACGTTCAGCATTTATGAGATTCTTCCGCAGCTTATCGAACTTTGGGGACTAAACACCGCAACGCAAGTAGAGTCTAAAAAAAACATCGCCAGACTGACCGCCCGATGACAACCCCTCTTTTTCTCCTGAGATGCAAACAGCTCGGTCTTTCTATGACCGAGCTGGATTTGCTTACTATTGGATTAATAAACGACATGTTCACGGAACGTGAAAATGACGAGTATTCAGGGTGGAATGAACTTGCTTCTCAAAGCGATATGGATATGTTTTGATTACAAGTCATTTTCCTGTATTCTTTTTTGAGCAATGCCATACACTTCTTCATCGGCTCTGGCACCAATTACAATAATTAACATCTTATCATTTTGCTTGACAACTTTGTATACGACTCTAAGACCTGCACTTTTCAGTTTGACTTTCAGAAAGCCTGTTAGGTCATTGCCGTTTTTGTTTCCAAGCGGTTTTCCATATCCGCCCTCAAAAATCGGGAGTGGATTTTGTTTTACTTTCTTAATTGCTTTTAAGACCAGTATTCGTTGACTTCCGTCAAGCAATTTCAAATCATTTTCGGCTTCCGGCAGATATTCTACTTCCCAATTCATTCAAATTCTACCTCATCAAAGTCGGTTAAATCATCGTCTGTGATTCCGAGTTCTTTCATAACTTGTTCTTCCGGAATTGTTTCTTCCGGATTGAATTTTTCCATTCGTTTTACAGCCAGAGTGAGTAAGCGGGCATCATTCACTTCATCCATCAGGCTGACATATTCATCCGGAGAAAGAAGTACACATTCCGGTGCATTGTTCTTCATAACAACTTTTGCACCGCTGTTTTTGACATCCTGAAAAATTTTTCCTGCAAGTCCACGATTGAACTGCGAAATAGAAATGGTATTTTGAATTGCTGCAATAATGTTCATACGCTACACCTCCACTTATAGTATACGTCATTTTTGCAGAAATGTCAATAGATTTACTGATAAAAAAACTGATTATTTTATTTGAATCGAGGTGAACCACAGTGGCAAACAGAATCAAGGGCATCACCGTTGAGATCGGCGGTGATACGACCAAGCTGTCCAAAGCATTAGAGGGTGTAAACAAGAATATTAAAAACACCCAATCACAGCTAAAAGACGTAGAGAAACTCCTGAAACTTGACCCCAAGAACACAGAACTGCTCTCACAGAAACAAAAACTTCTCGCTGACAGCATTTCTGCTACAAAGGATAAACTTGCAACGCTGAAAGCAGCGGCTGAACAAGCAAATACTGCTCTTGCAAATGGCGACATCTCACAACAGCAGTATGATGCCTTACAGCGTGAAATTGTCGAAACAGAAAATGAACTGAAAAGACTTGAAGCAGAAGCCAAAAATGCAAATTCTGAACTTGCTAAAATCGGTGAGGCAGGACAAGTCCTCCGAAATGCAGGCGATAAAATTTCAGGTGCAGGTGAAAAACTTCTTCCTGTTACCGCAGGTGTGACGGCTCTTGGAACTGCTGCTGTGAAAACCGCCTCTGACTTTGATTCTGCAATGTCAAAGGTTGCTGCTGTATCAGGTGCAACGGGTGATGATTTGCAGGCTTTGCGTGACAAAGCAAGAGAAATGGGTGCAAAAACAAAGTTTTCAGCGTCAGAAGCTGCCGAAGCTATGAACTATATGGCAATGGCAGGCTGGAAAACAAATGATATGCTGTCAGGTATTGACGGCATCATGAATCTTGCAGCAGCCAGTGGTGAAGACTTAGCGACAACATCAGATATTGTAACAGATGCACTTACAGCATTTGGTCTGACAGCACAGGATAGCGGTCATTTTGCTGATGTGCTTGCTGCTGCAAGTTCTAACGCAAATACAAATGTATCTATGCTTGGCGAGTCGTTCAAATACTGTGCTCCGATTGCGGGTGCTTTAGGTTTTTCTTGCGAAGATACAGCCGAAGCACTTGGCTTAATGGCAAACGCCGGTATCAAGTCTACACAGTCCGGCACTTCCATGCGTTCCATTATGACTGCACTTTCAGGTGAAGTCAAATTCTGCTCTGAATCCTTTGGAGAAATGGAAATCGCAACCACCAATTCAGACGGTTCTATGCGTAGCCTTTCTGATATTTTAGCGGATTGCAGAGTAGCATTTGACCAGATGTCCGAATCCGAAAAAGCAAGTACCGCACAATCCCTTGTTGGCAAAAATGCAATGTCAGGTTTTCTTGCTTTGATGAATGCTGCTCCTGCGGATATTGAAAAGCTGTCAGGAGCAATTGCAAACTGTGACGGCACATCTTTACAAATGGCAGAAACCATGCAGGATAATCTTGCAGGACAGCTTACCATTTTGAAGTCACAGCTTGAAGAACTGGCTATCTCTTTTGGCGAAATTCTGATGCCTGTTATCCGTGACATCATCACCAAAATACAAGGATTTGTGGACAAACTGAATGCCCTTGACCCTGCAACAAAACAGACCATTATCAAAATTGGTCTTATGGCAGCGGCTTTAGGTCCGCTTTTTATTGTGATAGGTAAAACTATTTCTTCTATTGGAAGCATGATGACATTCATTTCAAAAATTCCGACAATGATTGCAGGTGCTAAGACTGCATTTTCAACGCTTGGTGCTGCTATCGGCGGTATTTCTGCTCCTGTGGTGGCTGTCGTTGCAGTTATTGCAACGCTGGTTGCCGCTTTTGTGCATTTGTGGAACACCAATGAGAACTTCAAAAACAGCATTCTTTCTATTTGGGAACAGATAAAATCCACATTTGAACGTCTGACATCAGGAATTGTTGACCGAATCAATGCTCTTGGATTTGATTTTCAGAATTTTGGTGAACTGCTGAAAGCGATGTGGGATGGATTATGCAGTGTGCTTGCACCTGTATTTGAGGGCGTATTTCAGCATATCTCGGATATTTTCACCTTTGTGACGGATACCATTCTAAGCGTGCTTGATGTATTTATCGGCTTATTTTCGGGAAACTGGGAACAGTGCTGGAACGGTATCAAGGGCATTTTTACAGGTATCTGGGATTTTGTAGTCAACCAGTTCAGCAATATTCTGAACACGCTGAGAAGTGTGGCAGATGTATTTCTCGGTTGGTTCGGAACATCATGGAATGAAGTGTGGACATCAATTAAGGACGTCTTTGTTGGAATCTGGGATAGCATTTGTTCCGCTTTTCAGGCTGTTGCTGACTTTTTCACAAATATCTGGAATGCAATCTCCACGTTTTTTACAACGATAGCAACTGCGATCTATACCACAGCGGTTACGATTTTTACTTCTGTATATGACTTCTTCGCAGGAATTCTGACCAGTATTCACGACTTTTTTGCCAACATTTTCAATGCAATATGGACGGTTATTTCAACTGTCTGCACCACTATTTACGACACGATTTCAAGCATCTGGAATGCGATTTACAGCTTTATTTCGCCTCTTTTAGAGGCATTTAAATATCTGTTTGAAACCATTTTTCAGGCAATCCACATCATTATCAGCAATGTAATGGATTGGATCTCGGAAAAGATACAGACCGTATGGAATGCGATTGTTGCATTTCTCACCCCTCTGCTTGAGGGCATTAAAATGTTCTTTGAAACAATATGGAATGCCATTTATACCGCAATTTCAACGACATTAAGCACTATTTCAAGTGTTGTTACATCCGTCTGGAACGCAATTTCAAGCTTTATTTCAAGCGTGATGAACACAATAAGTTCTGTCATTTCAAATGTATGGAATGCAATCAGCGGTGCTGTTTCAAGCGTGGTAAATGCTATTCGAAGCACAGTATCTTCCGTCTGGAACAGCATTTCTTCCACAATTTCATCGGTGATGAATACGATTCATTCGACCGTGACAAGTATCTGGAACAATGTAAAATCGTCTGTTTCAAATGTTATCAGTGGCATTTACACCACGATCAAGGGCGGTTTTGACAATGCTGTAAACTACGTCAAAGGTCTTGCATCAGATGCCTGGAACTGGGGACGGGATATTGTTTCAAATATCATTGACGGCTTGAGAAGTATGATCGGCAGTCTTGCTGACAGTGTATCAAACATCGCCGATACGATTCGCAGTTATCTGCACTTTTCTGTCCCTGATGTAGGTCCGCTGACAGACTTTGAAAGCTGGATGCCTGACTTCATGAACGGTTTGGCGGACGGCATCAACAAAAGCAAAAAGGTTATAGCAAAGGCGGTTTCAGGTGTTGCGGATACAATGAGAGTAACGCTCAATTCTGATCTCAACTACAATCTTGACGGAATGACAGGTGCGATAATGAACGGCAGTTCTGAAAGTTCTGTAGTCAACAATTATTACAATAATGATAACAGCCGCACAGTGAATCAGACCAATAATAGTCCGAAATCACTGTCACGGCTGGAGATTTACAGGCAGACGAGGAATGCAGTGGAGATGTAGAAAAGGAGCGATTTTTAGTCGCTCCTTTATCTCTATAAATTGGAATTTATGCATTAATCTCTTTTTTTACGGATACTCTATTTAATCTCATTATTATGCCACCCAAAACAATAACAAAGGCAGAATAACAAAATATGAATAGCGAGTCTGAAAAATGAAGTAATTCTAATTCATTCGCATATATTGCGCCATTCATTACTAAATGTAAAAGGATACTTATTCCGAGAATATAAATTCTATTATTCTTAAAAGCAATAAAATCTAAATTAGTTAATACAAGCAAAGCACCTAATCCTATCAATCTAAAAATGATAGCAACCATGCCACTTCCTAAACTTGTCATTACAAACACTACACTACCTATATCGAAAATCGTATGCAAGACTCCTCTTCCTAAGCCAAACCCCAAAGGTAAGATTTCCTTTTTATCTTTCTTATATATTTTTTTCATAATAATATAATAGCCACACTCTTCTGATACGCCTTGCACAGCACCCACAAGAATGCACAACAATACCAAATGACTATCAAAGAATGATTTTAACGAAGTATATACAAATTGTGCCTGTATTGGTTGAGGCAACAGTAATCCGAATACAATTAAACTAATCATTCCTGCAACAAAATATTTTATTTTCATTTTATCCCTCTTAATTTATTAAACTGGAATTTATCTTTCTAATAGATATGCAATTAATCTCTTCATTGCAAAAGAGATGCAAAGACAGTAATTAAAGCATCATAAACTCCATGTGCAATAATTAAGGATAAAGTAGAACAATTTTTAATCTTTAATCTACAAAAGCAGAAAAATGCTCCTATGAATGATGTCATTATTATTTGGATAAAATTACCGCCGAACAAATGAAACACACCAAAAAGAGCAGATGACACAACAATTGCTATTACATCCTTTTGACTAATGGTATAAATTTTTTTATAAACAAATCCTCTAAATACAAATTCTTCGACAAAACCAACTGCTAATATACAATAGATGAACTCATAAATAAATTGCCATAAGTATTCATATCTTTTGCCATTATCGACATATTCTCCAAATCCAAACAGATGTGGTATTAGTGTTAGTATAACTGACATTGCAATACCTATTAAAACACCCACAATAATTTGTAGGTGTATTTTTTCTTTGTCAAAACCATATTCCACTAACTTATCTTTATTAACAAACATTACAATTATAGGAATTAAAGCAATCAGCCAGTAGACAATTGGCATACCTACCATTCTTAAAACCAAAGGCAGCGACATAAGCAAAAACCGATTAAATGCTATAACACCATACAGCCCCAGCATAGCGCCAAAAAATCCTACTATCAAGAAAATCCATTCTTTTTTCTTACTCATAATTTTTACCCTGCCAAATTCCGATTTGTAAGGCAGATGCCCCACATTTAATTTATTAATAGTATACCATACCCATATACCCAAAGTCAATGAAAAGCAGGTGAAACTTTGTTCTACACTTTAATTCTTGAAAACGAAACAGGTCAAAAAATCGACCTGTCCAAAACAGCAAGCCGATACATTTTCTCCAAAATCAAAGGACTTGATCCTCCGACAGGAACAGTCAGCACTTCAAATTATGCAGGAATGAACGGCTCATATCTGAATAATGCCTTCATTGAAAAGCGAAACGTGGTCATTTCCTTTGAAATGCGTGGGGTTGGTGTGGAACTCCGCAGGCACGAACTGTATCGTGTGGTCAAGCCGTCACGATATATCAAAATCTATTACTCCACAAAAAATATTTCTGTGTATGCAGAGGGTATTGTGGAAACCTGCGAGGTAGAGAATTTTGAAAAGCTGACCAATGGGCAAATTTCTATTCTCTGCCCCGACATTTATTGGTACTCCACTGAAACGCAAATTGCGGAATATTCCCGTGTCAGAGGTGCATTTCATTTTATCTGCCCTGATAATGATGAGCCTTTTCCGATTGGTATGTACAACACGCAGGATATGATGACCATCAATAATAGCGGTGATGAGGTTGGATTCACTCTTGAAATCAGCGGCGGACCTGCAAAAAATCCAACCATCTACAACGCTCTGACAGGCGAATATATGCAGATTTCAGGTGATATTCAAAAGGGCGATATCATCACGATCACCACGAAAACAGGCAACAAAACCGTTACCCTGGAGCGTGAGGGCGTTGTGACAAATATCATCAACCGCCTTGTTTCAGGGTCAACCTGGCTGAATCTGAAAACGGGTGAAAATAAATTTTATGTGACAGCGTCGGAAGGACTGAACCGCATCAAAGTCCGTTTGATTCATCGCAATGCTTATCTGGGGGTGTGATTTATGCAGATAGAAATTTACAATATGACTGTCTTAAATGATAAGCTGAATATTTCCCTTGAGGCTGTCTGCGACAGCTTTTCTTCGCTTTTGTGGAATATTGAATATTACAAATGCGGTGCTTTTGAAGTGTACATTGCTGCATCTCTCCGAAATATTGAGATTTTTCAGACAGGCAGAATTGTCGGTCGTGATGACGATAAGGAGCATTTCGGGCTGATTGAATCCGTGGAACTGGAAACCGATTCAGAAGACGGCGACTATCTCATTATCAAGGGACGGTTTCTGATGTGTCTGCTTGAAAGAAGAATTATCTATCCAACGCTGAATTTTACAACGATGATAACATACGGAATGATAATTCAGAAAGCCGTGGAGAATAACGCACTCGTTAGCGGAAACAGGCTGATTCCGAGCTTGAAACTTGGAGAAATGCAAGGTGCTTGCTGGTCGCAGACCACAAAGTTACAGGTCAGCTATGAGAACCTGATGGAATGGATATACACCATTTGCGAGAAAATCGGCGGAACAGCAAACATTCGTCTAAGTAAGATTGCAGAGGAACAGTACGAAATGATTTTTGACCTGTTGCAAGGTGCTGACAGAAGTATGATGCAGGAGGAAAATCCGCATATTGTGTTCTCTGACAGCTACAACAATCTGCTGTCTTTCACCTACTTTACAGACACTTCTGTCAAGAGGAATTTTGCCTATGTTCTTGGAAAAGGTGAGGGCGAACAGCGTAAGCGGACAACTTATTTTGAGGATTCTGAACCTGCCTTGCTTGACAGATATGAGGTGTATGTTGATGCAAAAGACATCTCAGACGAAGAGCAGAAAAACGGCGAAACAAAGCCGATTCCTGATGCTGAATACATCGAACTTCTGAAAGAAAAAGGCAATCAGAATATTATTCCCACAAAAACAAAATCCGAGTCTCAGATTGCAGTGCAGTCCACACAGTTTCAAGACGGTGTGGACTATTTTGTTGGCGATTTCGTCACTGTAGAGCATCAGAGATTCGGCATCAGACAAAATAAAATACAGCTTGTCGGAATGATTGAGAGTTTCGATCGCAACGGCAGAAATTTAACACCAACATTTAAGGAGGCTTAACATGGCATTTTCATTCGGATTTTTCAATTCTAAAAATCTTGACAGAACCTATACTGCGGAGAACTTTAACGACTATCTCGGCAGTATTATCTGTGATGGAATTCAGGACAATTTCGGACAGTGTTTCAAACTGTCTGTAAACAAGTTAAAGCTGACAATTGGCAGCGGAAAGGCTTGGATTCAGGGACATTATTTCATTTCGGATACGGCATACACCTATGATTTATCCCGCTATGTGGACAAATCTCTGCCAAGATATATGACGATCGGTATCTGTTGCAACACTTCTGAAAACGTCCGCAATGTCAGCTTTGAAATTCTCGCTGGAACTCCTGCCACCAATCCTGCAATACCAAGATTTCAGAACACAGATTACAAGAAATATCTGACACTGTGTATCATCAGACTTGATGCAGGAACGTCAGAACTCAGCATTACAGATTACAGAGAAAACAATAATTTCTGCGGATATGTCCGCTGTATTCTCGGCAAATGCAAGGTCACGGATATGCTCTCTCAGCTTTCTGAAATTCAGACGCAGATAAAAGATTACAACATCACAGTTAGTCAGCTGACAACAAAGATAAATGAGTTAACGCTGAAAATTGATGAGATGACGGGCGATGTGGTTTCTATCGGCAAGTGCGGTCAAAGTGTGGATTTTGTGCTTTATTCAGACGGCAGACTGCTTCTCAAAGGCACCGGGGCAACATTCGATTATTCTACTGACAGCAATCCGTCACCGTTGCAAAACAATGCAAATATCAAGTCGGTTATTGTTTCAGAGGGTGTGACCAGCATTGGAGAACGGCTTTTTCAGTATTGCGACAATCTGAAAACAGTATCACTTCCGACAACTCTCACAACAATCAAAAAAGCTGCATTTCTGCCGCATATTGACGGTTACGTTTATCATCAAAGTCTTAATGGTTTAACAGAACTGAAGATTCCGGAACGTGTCACGGAACTTGGCGTGAATGCATTTGCAGGAACGGCAATCAAGTCCGTAACCGTTCCGTCCTTTGTGGTAACCGTAGGTGCAATGGCATTCAGCGAGTGTCAATATCTTGAAACGGTACGATACGGCGGCAAAGTCATCAGCGACAGAATGTTTGTACGATGCACAAAACTGAAAAATCTTACTCTTACCAAAAGTGTCAAGGAAATTGTGGGCGGCTGCTTTAATTACTGTGAATCTTTGAGCATGATCACTTATGAAGGTTCTATTGCTGACTGGAACGCTGTGAAGAAAAATACAAACTGGGACAGCCATGCAGTTGATATCGAATCCCCGCTTGCAAAAATCCAGTGCCTTGACGGATATATGGAATATGTTGCAAATACAAAAACTTGGAAGGAAGTGAAGTCATGATAAAATTTCTTGTAAAAGGACAGAACATCGAAATGCTGGAGCATGAAATCATTGCCGCAGACCAGATTGCTTTTGTAAAGATACATTTTGCGTTCGATAATAACTGGAAACCACTGCATAAAGTGGTGCAGTTCACACAGGACGAAATAACCTATAACAGGGTTCTCGGAACAGAAAATACAAGTTGCTTTTTGCCTGCCGAACTAACCGCAGGGACTGTGAAAATGTCACTGTTTGGCTATGATGCAGAAGCAACTGAAACAGTCAGGGCAACAACGGTTGTAAAAACCTTGCACATCAGACCATCGGGATTTGAGAGCGAAAACAGTAATGTTCCGCCTACTCCTGATTTATATCAGCAGCTTTTACAGAAGATACAGTCCGCATCTAAAGGAACTGACGGCAAATCAGCATTTGAAATTGCCGTAGAACACGGCTTTGTAGGCACAGAGGCTGAATGGCTTGAAAGCCTGAAAGGTGTTGATGGCAAGGATGGAGTAAATGGCAAAGACGGATGTGACGGTAGAAATGGCGTTGATGGTTTACTGGGTAAAGATGGAAAGGATGGTGCAGACGGAGTCCCCGGTCATAATGGTGCCGATGGGAAGAATGGGGTTGACGGAATCAATGGTTCTGATGGAAAATCCGCCTATATTATTGCCGTAGAACATGGTTTCACAGGTACTGAAGATGACTGGTTACAAAGTCTGAAAGGTGCTGACGGCAAGGACGGCATAACACCTGATATGTCGGCATATGCAACAAAAACAGATATTGCAGAGCTGCAAAAACAAATTGAAAGCATTTCCGGTATCAGTTATATTTCTGTATTTGAAAGCGGTTCTGATACTTTGCAAAAATACGGTGACAGCGTTTACACCTATTACAACGATGGTTATCGTTCTCTTGCGGGGTTTGCGGAGAGTTATCCGCATTTCTGTTCTGCTGAAAATGACTATGCCCTGTATTTCAATCAGAATGATTTCAGCTGGGCAGGAACGGTGTTTGTGATGTTCCTGACACCAATTGCTGTTACCTCAGATATGCATCTTCTTTTAAGCTATCTGGTGGGAGCATCAGAAAATGCAACCTTTTATCTTGTGAAAAAGACAGCCAAAACAGGGGCGGAACTGGCTCAGCATATTTATGATGAAATCAAGGCGGAAAATGTCTTGCAATTATCCTTCCAATGGCTTTATTCCGATGATTTTGTTTCCGTGATGCAGTCGCTGGAAAGTATTCCGAAGGGAGAATACTACCTTGCATTCAGCGGTACATCGGACAATTCACATCCGATGGTCAAGTCTATCAAATTTATGAAAGGGTGATTTTATGAAAGATACCATTTGCCTGATCGCAGGCGTAATCGGCGGATTTATCGCAACGCTGCTTGGTGGCTGGGATTCTGCCCTTGCAACGCTGGTTGTTTTTATGGGCATTGACTTCGTGACAGGAATCGTAACTGCGGCAATGGGAAAATCCAAGCACAGCGAAAGCGGCACACTCAACAGTACAGCCGGCTGGGTCGGACTTGCAAAGAAGTTTTGTATTTTACTTATGGTGGTTGTCGGCGTGAGAATCGATATTCTCATCGGCACAAATTACATCCGTGATGCCGTTTGCATCAGTTTTTGTCTGAATGAACTGCTTTCCATTATTGAGAATACGACTTTAATGGGGATTCCTTTCCCGCCGGCATTCAAAAAAGCAATTGATGTTCTGCAAACGAAAGTAGGCAGAACCGAAGATGAAAAGGAGGACGAATAAATGGCTATTTTAAGACCTGATACAACAACCACTCTGAATGGAGTGAAAATCAACGAGTATTTACTCACCAAGCATAACCCCAATCATATTGATATGCCCTCTGTTTCAATGGAGGGCAAAGTTATCGGTATTACTGTTCACAACACCGACTGGATTTCTGTAGCAAGTGGAACGACACCTGCGGAGCAGTATACCCGTGCAACCATCAATGGCAATATGAACGATGTCAGAGTGCATTATTATGTAGACAACACCTGTGCATGGCAGAATCTGCCCCACAGTCTGAGCGGCTGGCACGCTGCTGACGGAAGCGGCAATGGCAACAGAAGAACCATTGCGATCGAGTGCATCATGTCATCTGCGTATAATGTGACAGATAAGAAGTCTGAGGACAATTGTGCGAGACTTGCCGCAGCTTTGCTGAAGAAATACAATCTCGGCATCGATCATCTTTACACACATACCCATTGGCTCAATTTCAGAGAAGGAAAGTCGGGCAGTGTAGATTATCTCAATACAGCGAGAAACTCCTATAAGATGTGTCCTGCGTACATTCTGCCTCATTGGGCAGCTTTCAAAGCGAAGGTGCAGTCTTATCTCAATTCGGGTTCTACCCCGACAACCTCTGCACCTGCAACAAAACAGCTTTATCGAGTAAGAAAGTCATGGACTGATGCTAAGTCGCAGATTGGTGCTTTCTCTTCTCTTGAAAACGCAAAGAAAGCCTGCAAGACTGGATATGCTGTTTTTGACAGCTCCGGCAAGCAGGTGTATCCTGCAAAAAAGTCCGTTGATGAGATTGCCCGTGAAGTCATTCAGGGTAAGTGGTCAAATGGTGCGGAACGTAAGAAACGTCTGACGGATGCAGGGTATGATTATAATGAAGTACAGAAAAAAGTGAATCAGCTGATTTAATCTTATCCGCAGGTACTCTTTTATGAGTATCTGCGGATTTTTCTATTTTCAAAAAATATTCTGAGAAGTTGTCCAATATGAATGCTCTGAGTGGCTACCTTATAGAGGAGATAAAATCCTCAGAAAGCAGAGGTGAAAAGAATGGAACATAGTTTGAAAATCAGTGTTTCAAAAAAGCCTGAGAGAAATGGTGTAGCATCTATTCGCAATATGACTGTTCGTGAACGTCTTTTACAGAAGATTTTCGGGAGCAATCAGAAAATCACCATTATTGTTCCGGGTGATACGGTCAGAGAACTGGCAATAAAGGAGGTTCAGACAAATGGGAAAAATGAGTGAATTGGCAGAACAGCTTACAGAACTCAGACACTGTGGTGAGATTCTGATCGGAATTTCGGAAACATTGACAGAGATGTTTTCATCTCCGGCTCCGGTCAGAGAACCAATGCAGAAAACGCCCACTTTTGAAGAAGTGAGAGCAATTCTTGCAAAAAAATCAAGAGATGGGTATACGGAGGAAATCAAAGCGATCATTACTGAACTTGGTGCAGACAGATTGTCTGCTGTAAAACCGGAACAGTATGAGGAACTGCTCAAGAAGGTTGAGGTGCTTTGATATGGCTCATGCTTTATTATCAGCATCATCAAGCTGCAGGTGGCTGAATTGTCCTCCGTCTGCAGGGCTTTGTGCTGATGAAAAGGAAACCGTAAGCGATTATGCTTTACAGGGAACTGATGCACATACTCTTTGTGAGTATAAACTGAAAAAACTGCTTGGTATTGTATGTAAAGACCCCACAAACGATTTAAACTATTACGATTCAGAGATGGAATGTTGTGCTGAAGACTATGCATCATTCTGTTTTTCAGTTTGTGAGAAAGTGAAGAATACCTGCAAAGATCCAATTGTACTGATAGAACAGCGTCTGGATTTTTCGCAGTATGTTCCGGAGGGATTCGGAACGGGTGACTGCGTCATTGTAGGAGACGGAACACTCCATATCATTGATTACAAACATGGTAAAGGAGTAGAAGTTTCTTCTGACCACAATCCGCAGATGATGTGTTATGCTCTTGGAGCATTGATACTTTTTGACGGTATTTATGATATTACTGATATTTGTATGAGCATCTTTCAGCCACGAAGAGATAATATCAGTACATTTTCCATGAAAAAAGAAGAACTTTACAACTGGGCAAAGACGATCCTGTCGCCGACAGCAAAACTTGCATTTGATGGCAAAGGAGAATTTAAGGCAGGGGAACATTGTCGGTTTTGCAAAGTGAAAGCTGTTTGCAGAAAGCGTATGGAGTATAACATGGAACTGGCAAAATATGATTTTGAGATGCCTGCCATGCTGGAAAACGCTGAAATTGCATTCATCTTATCAAAAGCTGATGAACTTATATCATGGGTAACAGATGTAAAGGAATTTGCCCTTCAGCAAGCTGTCAGCGGAACACACTATACTGGATTTAAGGTCGTAGAGGGTCGATCCAATCGTAAATTTACCGATGAGGCTCTTGTATCTGAAATTGTTCAGAATGCAGGTTATGACCCTTACGAGAAAAAACTGCTTGGTATTACAGCTATGACATCTATGCTTGGCAAAAAGAAGTTTGATGAATTGCTTGGAAATCATGTGTATAAACCACATGGCAAGCCGACACTCGTATCTGAACAAGACAAAAGACCGTCATTCAGTACGGCAGATGAAGATTTCAAGGAGGAAAATTAATATGGCAAAATTCAAGAATCCGATGAAGGTAATCACAGGACCACAGACGAGATGGAGTTTCTGCAATGTCTGGGAGGCAAAATCAATCAACGGCGGTACGCCAAAGTACAGTGTCAGCCTTATCATTCCAAAGAGTGATACAGTAACGATTGAGAAAATCAATGCTGCTATTCAGGCGGCATATACGGAAGGCGAATCAAAGCTGAAGGGCAATGGAAGAAGTGTTCCGCCGCTTTCAAGCATCAAGACTCCTCTCCGTGACGGGGATATGGAAAGACCTGATGACGAGGCATACAAGAACAGCTACTTCATCAATGCAAATTCTGCAACAGCCCCTGGTATTGTAGATGCTGACAGAAATATCATTCTGGAACGCAGTGAAGTATACAGCGGTGTTTACGGCAGGGCATCTATCAATCTTTACGCATTCAATTCCAACGGAAATAAGGGGATTGCCTGCGGAATTAATAACCTTCAGAAAATCAAAGACGGAGAACCGCTTGGCGGTAAGTCCAGAGCAGAAGATGACTTTGCAACAGATGACGATGACGATTTCCTCAATTAAACATATATTTTAAATTATCGGTTGAGGACGGCGCAGATCTGCGCTGTCCTCTTTTTTGAAGGAGGTATATATTTGAAAACGTTGCATCTGGATCTGGAAACTTATTCAAGCACAGATCTATCGAAATGCGGTGTGTACAAATACGTTCAGGCTCAGGATTTTGAAATACTGCTTTTTGGATATTCGATAGACGATGGAGATGTTCGTGTCATTGATCTGGCACAAGGAGAGCGGATACCGAATGACATCGTAAAGGCTCTTTCAGATGAAAATATTATCAAGTGGGCATACAATGCTAATTTTGAGAGAATCTGTCTTTCTGAATATCTTCGCAGGTATTATGAAACGGATTTCATCAGTTATAGTGTAAATGAAGATACAGTCGGTGACTATTTGAATCCGAAAGGATGGAAATGTTCTATGGTATGGTCAGCATATATGGGGTTGCCGTTATCTCTTGCAGGAGTCGGTTCAATACTTGGGCTAGAAGAGCAGAAACTCTCGGAGGGGAAGGAGCTTATTCGTTATTTCTGTATGCCGTGTAAACCGACAAAATCAAACGGCGAAAGAACAAGAAATCTTCCTGAACATGATGATAATAAGTGGAGAGCATTTAAAAAATATAATAAGCGTGATGTTGAAGTAGAAATTGCTATTCAAAAAAAGCTTGCAAATTTTCCTGTCCCTGATTTCATATGGAATGAATACTGGTTGGATCAGGAAATCAACGACAGGGGAATCGCTGTAGATATGGATGTCGTTGGAAATGCCATTTTATTTGATGAACGGTCAAAATCATCACTTTCAGAAAAAATGAAAGAACTGACAGGTCTTGATAATCCGAATTCCGTACAGCAGATGAGAAATTGGCTTTTTGAACATGGACTGGAAATGGACAGCCTAGGAAAAAAGGAAGTGTCCGCTGTACTGAAAACAGCATCTGAGCCATTAAAAACAGTTCTCTCTCTTCGGCAACAGCTTGCAAAGTCATCTGTCAGAAAGTATCAGGCAATGATGAATGCTGTTTGTAATGATGGCAGAGTGCGTGGAATGTTTGTTTTTTATGGTGCAAATCGTTCAGGCAGGTGGTCCGGCAGGTTGGTGCAGCTGCAAAATCTTCCGCAAAATAAGATTTCTGATTTAGTTGAGGTCAGAGGACTTGTTCAGCAAGGCAATTATGAGGCGGTTCAGCTGCTTTATGATGATATACCGGATACGCTCTCACAGCTGATACGCACAGCATTTGTACCAAGAAAAGGTATGAAATTTATTGTTGCTGATTTCTCAGCAATTGAAGCAAGAGTGTTATCATACTTATCCGGTGAACAGTGGCGTACAGAAGTTTTTGCAAATGGCGGTGATATATATTGTGCATCGGCAAGTCAGATGTTCGGAGTTCCGGTTGAAAAACACGGTGTTAACGGGCATTTAAGACAGAAAGGAAAAATTGCGGAACTTGCTCTCGGTTATGGTGGCTCTGTCGGAGCATTGAAATCAATGGGTGCATTAGATATGGGACTTACTGAAGATGAATTGAAACCGCTTGTTGATATGTGGCGAAATGCAAATCCGAATATCGTGAAGTTCTGGTGGAAGGTCGACCGTGCTGTAAAAGATGCAGTCAGGGAGCACGTCCCATCAAAAGTGGGACTGCTGGAATTTTATTATAGGAGCGGTATGCTGTTCATTGGTTTGCCAAGTGGGAGAAAGCTTACTTATGTCAAGCCGAGAATGGGCGTTAATCAGTTTGGTGGTGAATCTGTGACGTATGAAGGTGTAGGTGCAACAAAGAAATGGGAACGGATTGAAAGCTACGGTCCAAAGTTTGTGGAAAATCTTGTTCAGGGAATCAGCAGAGATATTCTGATGTATGCAATGCAGACGCTTTCACATTGCTTTATATGTTCACACATTCACGATGAACTGATTATTGAGTGCAATGAAAAAGTGTCACTTTCTGCTGTCTGCGAACAGATGAGCAGAACACCTCCATGGGTTAAAGGGTTATTACTCCGTGCTGATGGATATGAGTGTGATTTTTATAAAAAAGATTGAATATGTCCAATTTCACCTTCTGCAATGGCTACATTGTAGGAGGTGTTTTTTTATGGATAATAAGACCATTACTGCAATAACAGACATGGAATCTCTTTCAGTTGTAAATGAAACCAATATCACAGATGAGCAGTTAAAACAGGACTGCTGTTATCATATGGCACAGAAAATACTGAAATCAATGCTTGAAAAAGGACTTGTTTCTGCGGATGAATTCAACAAAATTACGATGAAAAACCGAGAAATTTTCTCGCCCTATCTGGCAGATATAATGCCCTGAATGACTTGCTATTTGCTCAGTTTTATGGGAATATGTTTATGCCGAAAGTGAGGTTGAGTTGATGAAACGAATAACAAAAATCGAGGAAAAGAAACTTGAAGTCAGAAAAATCCGTGTTGCAGCATATTGCCGTGTATCCACTGCAAGTGAAGAACAGCTTATCAGCCTTGATGCACAGAAAGCTCATTATGAAGAATACATCAAAGCAAATGATAGCTGGGAATATGCAGGACTTTACTATGATGAGGGAGTATCAGGGACTAAGAAAGAACATCGTGATGGTCTGCTGAAACTGATAGCAGACTGTGAAAAGGGTTTGATAGATATGATCATCACAAAATCTATCAGCCGTTTCAGCAGAAATACTACTGATTGTCTGGAGTTGGTAAGAAAGCTGATTGATCTGAACGTTATGGTTTTCTTTGAGAAAGAAAATCTGAATACAGGTCAGATGGAAAGTGAGCTGATGCTTTCCATTTTAAGTGGTCTTGCTGAAAATGAATCTGTTTCCATTTCTGAAAATAATAAATGGTCCATACAGAAACGTTTTCAGAATGGAACATTTATTATAGGGTATCCGCCGTATGGATACAAAAATGAAAATGGTGAGATGATTATTATACCGGAGCAGGCGGAGATCGTAAGGAAAATATTTGCAGATACGCTTTTAGGCAAAAGCAGTCACACGATTGCAAAAGAACTGAATGAGCAGGGGGCAGTAAGCAAAAGAGGTGGGAAATGGACTTCCGGAACGATTGTTTCAATTCTTCACAATGAAAAATATACAGGAGATGCCATTTTTCAGAAAACATATACGGACAGCAGGTTTAACAGACACGTCAATCATGGCGAGTGTGACCGCTATCTGTTTCAGGGACATCATGAGGCAATCATAAGTCACGAGATCTATGAAAAAGCTAATGAAGTAATGAATCAGCGTGGCAGGGAAAAAGGCAATGGAGAAAACACACAGCGTTATCAGAACAGGTATGGTTTTTCAGGAAAAATACGATGCGGTGAATGTGGCGGTGTATTGAAACGCAGGATTCACTATAAGCCGAGCGGAGATTATGCAGCATGGAGCTGCAAAAATCATATCGAAAATAAAAATGCCTGCTCTATGAAATACGTTACAGATGATGCTTTGAAAACAGCCTTTCTTACGATGATGAATAAGCTTATATTTGCCTGTAGGAAAATGCTGATTCCTCTGCTCCGCAACTTGCAGGGGTATCATGATAAAGGATATTTATTGCAGATACAGGAATATGAAATGAAACTGGAGAAGAACATTGAGAAAAGGCAGGTGTTGATGAGTCTGGTGTCAGGCGGATTGCTTGAATCTGCACTTTTTAACAAAGAAAATAATGCTTTGATTCTGGAAGAACAACGCTTATGGGAAGAAAAGAACAAGGTGATATATTCGGTCAGTGGTGACAGAAACAAAGTGGAAACTTTGCAAAAACTAATTAAATGCATATCAGGCAGAGAATTTCTTACGGAATATGACGATGAATTGTTTATTGCTCACGTTGACCATATAACAGTGGTTTCAAGAACTGAAGTCATATTTTCTTTAAAATGCGGTTTAAATCTGAAAGAAAGGCTGAGGGAACAATAATGCTGTATGGATATATGATGATTGATGGGAAAGTGATTATTGATGAGGATCAGGCTGAAAAAGTCAGAAGGTTCTTTGAATGCTATATTTCCGGACAGGCTTTGAAAGCTGCATCTGAAAATGCAGGATTGAATATTTTTCACGGCAGTGCAGGGAGAATGCTGAGAAACAGGCATTATCTTGGAGATGACCACTATCCTGCAATTATTACAGAGGAGGATTTTGATAAGGCAGAAGAGATCAGAATGGCAAGAGCCAATGCATTAGGGAGAATAAAGGAACATAAGCAGGTTCAGAAACTTAAAGTGCCTGTACAGTTTTATTTGAAACCTGTCACGATGAAATATTCTGATCCTTTTGAACAGGCAGAATATATTTACAGTCTGATAGAAAGTGAGATATATGAAGATGAATAAAAGCATAACAGTAATTCCTGCACGAAAACGGGTAGGGAACACAATAAGCAGGGAAGAAAAGCCAAAACTGAGGGTTGCGGCATATTGTCGTGTCAGTACAGACAGTGATGAGCAGGCAACCAGTTATGAAACACAGATGGAACATTACACAAGCTATATACAAAGAAATCCTGAATGGGAGTTTGCAGGGATTTTTGCCGATGATGGGATTTCAGGCACGAACACCAAAAAGCGTGAAGAATTTAACAGAATGATCGAAGAATGTATGGCAGGTCATATTGATATGATTATCACAAAATCCATCAGCCGATTTGCAAGAAACACACTGGATTGTCTGAAATATATCCGTTTGCTGAAAGAAAAGAACATTCCGGTATTTTTTGAAAAGGAAAATATCAATACCATGGATTCCAAAGGAGAGGTGCTTCTCACCATTATGGCATCACTGGCACAACAGGAATCGGAATCATTGAGTAAGAATGTCAAACTGGGATTGCAGTTTCGTTATCAGAATGGTGAAGTGCAGGTCAATCATAATCGTTTTATGGGGTATACAAAAGATGAAAACGGGCATTTGATTATTGTTCCATCTGAAGCAGAAGTCATTAAACGTATCTATCTGGAATATCTGCAAGGTGCGAGTCTGAAACAAATCGGAGAAAGTCTGGAAGCAGACGGTATTCTGACAGCTGCGGGTAAAGCAAAATGGCGTCCGGAAACGATAAAGAAGATTCTTAAAAATGAAAAGTATATCGGTGATGCACTTTTACAGAAGACCTATACAATCGATGTACTTACAAAAAAGCGTGTTGAGAATCATGGTATCGTTCCGAAATACTATGTTGAGAATGATCACGAGCCAATAATTCCACGAAATCTTTATATGCAGGTTCAGGAAGAAATGCTAAGACGGGCAAATATGCGCAGCGGTGAGAAAATGAAGAAAAGAGTTTACAGCAGCAAGTATGCTCTTTCCAGTATTGTTTATTGTTCAAAATGCGGGGATATTTACAGAAGAATTGCTTGGAATAACCGAGGAAAACATTCTGTTGTATGGCGCTGCGTAAGTCGGGTGGAACGTGGCCCTGATTGCTGTGATGCAAGAACGGTAAAAGAAGAGGAACTGCAAAACGTGGTAGTAAAAGCAATCAATCAGATAATTGGTGACAGAACTGAAATGTTCGACGTTCTGGAAGAAAACATCAGGACTGTAATTGTGTTGGAAGATGAAACCTCCACAGAGAGCCTTGACGCAAGACTTGAGGAATTGCAGAGAGAACTTCTAAAACGAGCCAATGCCAAGCAAAATTATGATGATGTTGCTGATGAAATAGACCATTTGCGTGAAATGAAGCAAGTAGCACTGACAGAAAATGCAGAACAGGAAGGCTTGAAACAGCGTATTGCTGAAATGAAACAGTTTCTGAAAGAACAGACAGAGCAGATCGAAGAATATGATGAATCTCTGGTCAGAAGAATGATAGGAAAAATAACGGTATACGAGGACAAATTCACAGTCAAATTTAAATCGGGTACAAGTGTTGATATAGTTATGTAAGCTTAAGCACCTTGCAGAAATGTGAGGTGCTTTTTTATTGGAAAATTCACTTAAAACGTATTGAAATCTGTGAAAATCCATGGTATAATTATGCATATGAAACAGAGTGAGAAAGTAAGTTGATTAATAGCTTGTTGATTTTTGTTTTGTGCATATTGCTAATTACATACATTTTGAATTGTATATTATGTAGATTTTCAGCATAGAGCCTTGAATTTTATTGTGTATTATGATACAATACTCATATATAAAGACTTAGAATGTGATATGATATACTTGTAAAATTTCTGGGATTGGGGGGATTATATGAATTGGGTAGGACCAGATGGTAATATTACTAGTGATAATGATATTTCTGCTTTCGATGTTATTTTAAAAATTTCAAATATAATGCTGATTTTAACTCTAATTGTGCTAGCACTTTTATATTATATTTTTTATTTTAAAAGCAATGTATCAGATTTAATTCATATAGTATATCGCTTATTCGATACAGGAGAAGGTTCTTTATATAGATGTTATAATGTATCTGTTATTTCAGATAATTTAAAAGAAATGTATAGCATAATAGAAAATTTTATCGATAATGTTAAGCGATATTAAATTTGAAAATAAGGAGGGATATAAGTGCCAAGTATGATATTTTTTATTTCAAAAGTTTTCTTTATTTTATCATGCGGTATACAAATAACCCTGATCGTTTACTTGACATTTAAAATTGTAAACCAGCAGAGCGGATGGATTGAAAATGCTAGAAAGCTTTACGCTTCTCAAAAAAGATTTGAAATAGTTTTTCATCTGTTATTTGCTTTTTTAATTTTGATCTCGGTTCGAAATTTTAGTATTAACGGAAAAAGTTGTTTTTTTCTTTTGTCTAGATGGTATAGAGTTGGCTTTATATTTGGTCTTGTGGCTTTGTTTGGCTATATAGTAATAAAGATACTTAGTATAATATATAAGACTAAAAATTATTATGAGCCAAAAATAACCTTTTTTTTGAATAGTGCAATATCACAGATTTCATTGTTAATTATAGTTAATTTATTTATGTCAAAAGTCGTTTATCCAAATTAATTGGGGGGTGTTAAAATGAAATATCAAATTAAGTTACCTGTTTCAGGTAGACCGATTGAAGAAACGATAATTGATTCTCCTATTGGCTACAAGAATCGTGAAATAGAAATATATTTACCACCAAATTATTGCTGTTTAAAAGATAGATACAAAGTTTGTTTTATTACTAACTCTGGAAAATATGTATATGGGCCATTTGGCAATGGCGATATATTTGATTTTTCAAAAATTTCCGATAAAAAAATTAAAGTCAAAGCGATATTGAATAAGGAGTATAATATACAAATTAGAGACCGTATTGATACTGTTATCAACGCAAATGGAGAATTGTCTCCTTTTGAAATTACATATGATTATACTGGTTTAATTGATATAGATGCTTGTAAGTTTGCAATGAGCACATGTGCTTTTTCCGATGAACAGTCATTAATAAAAAGAGCCTCATTAATAATGGAACAAGTGCTGAGAGCTGTAATTACTCAAATTGTAAGTCAAAATCAATCAAGTGCGGGTGGCGTTTCAAGTCAATTACTCTATAATCTTGAAACAGTTGTAGCTTGTGCAGTAAGTAATACGTTTAATGAAGCGTGTAATAATTACTTGATCTGGTGCAGACCAGTGGGATGCCTTAAACTTCAAAATACCAATATGGTGCAAATCCTAGATAAAATGAATATTCCTATTCAGATTGAACGTATAAGGCAGCAACAGTTATTTGATTCTAATTTAAAAATCAAAGAAATAACTGCTAAAAGTATATATACACTAGAAACAGAAAAGATTAGGGCAATTTCACAAATTGGAATGACAGGGGCACATTCTGTAAGCGACTTGCTACGATTGCTTTAAGCCTATAAAGAGATTAAATTTTTTAGGAGTGAAAATAAATGAGTATAATGGATATGAAATTTGGTATAAATCTGCCTGCTTATGGTGCACCAGTTGTTGAAATGGAAATAGATTCACCGTTGGTTGGCAAAGGTCATCGTGAAGTAAGAATTAATCTGCCTTTGGGTTATGAACGACTTAATTACAGAATATTTTTTATAGATTTAACAACTGAAAATATAATTGGTCCTTTTTCTAATGGACAAGTCGTTGATTTCAGCTCATTTAGTGGTCGTGTAAAAATTAAAGCTATATTGGATAAAGACTATATGGTATCATTCAAAGACACAATTAAAGTTCCAATGATTGCAAGCGGGAAATATGTGCCTTTGGGAATTTCATATGAATATGAAGGATTGCTCGATATAAACTTCTATAGTATGGCTTTGTGTGAACACAATTTTAATAGTGAAAATGCTCTTATATTACTTGCTAAAAAAAATATTGAAAATGTGTTAAGAGCAAGTATAACTCAGATTATAGATCAAAACCGTACATCAGATGGTAATGTTATGGCATCAGTATTTTATTGTTTAGAAAATGAGGTTAATTTGTTTATTCATGAAAATTTTAATGCGAATATTGGTGATTCTATGTCATGGTGTACACCATTAAGCAACATAAAGATAAGAAATGAAAATATGGATGAAATTATGCAAGTTATTAATGAGCCTGTAGAAATAGCAAGGACAATTCAGATAAAGGACTTTGAGAATGTTTTGAAAATGCGAGAAATCGCATTACAAGGAGATATTGACATCCGAAAAGAAGTCTGTCATGCGATAGAGGCTGTTGGATCAACTGGTACAATGACACCAGAACAATTATGTAAATTGAATACTTCTTTACAGTCTAACAATGGGCTTATGGATCTTGTTAATAATACCGGATTAAACTTGAGCATGAACAGCAACAACTTGGGATTGAATCTTGGCATAAATTCGGAAATATCAGGATTAAATTATTTTAAGGGAAAGAAATAAATGAAATGGTATAAAATTGTCGGTGTTCCATTTATACGCCAAGATGTTTCTGATCCATGGAGTATCCTTTTAAGAGATAACTGCTCTTTAAAAATGATTTATGTGAATAATAATGATGCATTAGAGGCGTATGTTGCTATAAACGATTCTTCATATGAAACTCTTGAAGCAGAATTAAAAAGGACAAATTATTTATTTCAGAAATCGAATGAATGCTTGATTGAGAATAAAATAGATATCTTACGTAAAATTGATAGAATCGATTTTTCCAATGCTATATATCATTCTATAAAATCCGATCAGAACGGCATGAGAGCACTACTTCAGCATCTGTGTAACAATCACGGTGGAGTGTGCATAGAAATCAATGGCAAACATACTATGAGCCCACAGTTACAGTCTCAAATTGTGAGAATTAAAAGATTTATAAATCTTGATGTTTGCCCCTTTATAGAGGATATATCCAATGCATACAATTTTAATATTTTTGCATTCTCAGATGATATTAAGTGCTCAAATAGTATTGCAGATAAAATGGTTTCCAGCTTTGAAGGAGTGGAAAGAAATTCTTGCATCATGGAATCATCTCCATTTGTTGATGAAGTTGCAAGGATAATAACTAATGAAGAGTGCAATCATTTAATGAGCATTACTAATCTATTGGGTGATTTTGGTATTCAACATAATAATGATACTTTAATAGGCAATAATTCAAATGCACAATTGTCTAATAATAGCAAAGATGTTGATATTGTTTTTGGTACCAATTTTAGTGGAGGTAAAAGTATCGGAATATCAAAAAAAGAATTGTGTCAACATGTTTTTATCGCAGGAGGAACTGGTTCTGGAAAAGGAAATCTTTTAATAAATCTTGCAATGCAGTTTTATCATAATGGTATTAGTTTTCTTATTATTGAATCGGCAAAGAACGAGCTGCATCATTTATCAAAATGGATTCATGAACTGAAAGTGTGGCGACCAGAAACCGGAAAGTTTGTATTAGATCCTTTTTATTTGCCAGAAGGTTTAGAATATGTTGATTATGAAAGCAACCTTATAGAAATTATGAATGGTTTCTTTAATGTAGATCCCGATGATCCAGATACTGCACTTCCTGCTTTGTATCTTAATACATTAAAAAAATGCAGGTCAAAATTCATAAATAATCCATTTAGTCCTACACAATTTGGAATAGCTGAATTTATGGTAGAATTTGCAAATTTGGAAAGGTTAGAAGGGTATGACAAGACTATAGAAAAACGATTACGTGCAGCGGGATTAAATCGAACTGCATCATCAATCACAAATGATTTTGTATTAGATAGTAATGTTTCTATTCCAATACAAGAATTGATTAATGGATTTAACGTTTTGCAATTAGAACCAGCGTTAAAGACTGATTTAGCAAAAAGTCGATTTGCATTTGTTCTTTTAAATCAAATACTTGCTGTTTTGCAAAAGAAAGAAACTCAGGAATTAAATCTGGTTATTATTATCGATGAAAGTCATGTTTTAATAAAAAATACAGATGAATGTAAAATAGGCACATATTTTCATAAAATGATTGACGAATTTCGTTCCAAAGGAATAAGCATCATTGTTTCAGATCAAAGTGCGAACAATATTCCAAGTGGTATTGTAAATGAATCGTATACTAAAATCTTTCTTGGCGGAAATGATAAGACAGGAATAATTAATTTTAGGAGTAAAGCAAAATTAGATGATTTGGCGTATGAAAACTTGTTTTCTCTTACAAGTGGTCAAGGAATACTGATATGCGATAATAATAGTGCTGGTATAACATTTACTACTAAAAATCTTATAGAAGACCTTAAAATTAATGAATTTTGTGAATATCAAAATTCTTATTTGAAGAATAACAGAATCACTATTGAAACATACAGAGAATGTAAGAGTTGCATATACAAAGGAATCTGTAGAATGCGAGATAAAGAAGAAGCAAAAAGATATGCCGATCATTTCTATGACCTTTATTATGCCGCTCTTGTTAACGCTTTTGTTGATAAAGATACAAAAAATCTTAATCTAACAATTGGCAGTGTGTCTTATGAAGAGTTATTAAAAAAAATATATGAAATTACTTCTAAGTTAAGTGATGTGATGTTTGGCTGTTGTTTGAAGCAAGTATTCAGAAAATTCAATATTGATCATGGTAACAATGAGTGCTTTAATAAATATGATGAATTAATTAATAATATAATAGCAAATAGATATGCTATAATTTACTACAATACGCATAAAGAATTATTAAGAAAAGCAATTACTGTAAAAGATGAAAAAATACACATAACTAAAGGACCAGATGACGAATTACTTAAAACTATATGTGAAGGGGCTTCTATACTCTCGGATGATATATTTCATTTTTATCTGGAGAGAGTTTTTAAGAGATTTAATTCGGAATATGGCGATGGAGTAAATGATGATAAATACAATAAACTGATTAGTGTTATTATTACAAAGAGACACTTTTATGAGAGAAAGAAGAATAAAAATTAATGATTGCAAAGAACTTGAATTGATTTGTGCTTGCTTATGCATTAACTATGAACTATCCTATAATCATCTTCTGTGGTTATGATGACGATGATGATCGCTGTGATTAGGAGGAAGACGATGCTGATGATAGAATAGACACAGACAGAGATGATGGTAATAAATGATGCTCTTTAAATCTTATACTTCATAAACGTACTACGGATGCAAGTTATTTGAACCTATACTCAAGTTGCCTGCATCTATTTTTATTATTCAATTAGTAATTTGCTATTATTTATAGTTGTTGAGGAAACATTAGGTTGAGATTTTACGAAAGGGATGATTTTATAATGAAAAATACTGCTATTTTTCCATGGAGTATTATATGGATATTGTCGCCATTTATCATAATATGTGGAGACAGTGGAGACAGTGGAGACGGCGGAGACAGTGGAGACAGTGGAGACGGCGGAGACAGTGGAGACAGTGGAGA
>ENA-ORLM01000538-ORLM01000538.1-human-gut-metagenome-genome-assembly--contig:-NODE-538-length-35057-cov-4.629931_pt1 | contig 35057 bp, 11 predicted proteins | sample MGYA00243063_ERZ508815 | MGnify/ENA primary metagenome ERZ508815 (study PRJEB26277, sample SAMN04329768) | human gut metagenome | biome: human-associated habitat | host: Homo sapiens | place: USA...
ATCCACACCAATAACAAGTCCAGCTCGCATCTGTTCAAGTTTGTCAAGAATCCCGACGGAACATATACGATCCTGACACGCACTTCAAAAGATCGGGCTGCTGTAGAAGTGGCAAACGCGGAGAAATCCAGCGGTGCCAATGTGCAGCAGTGGACGGTCAACGGCAATGCCTGCCAGAAGTGGAATGCAGTCGCCTTTACCACGACAGCTGCGACAACAACAACAACTACTACTACTACAACTACTACCACAACAACTACTGCCACTGCCGCGAAAACAACGGCAGCAACTGTTCCTGCTACGACCACTGCCAACACGTCCAAAACCACTGTAACTTCCACACAGGAACAAACTACTGTGACAACAGCGACCACACTGCCTGCGGCTACATCTGCGGCTACAGAAACTGAAACAGCTGCATCTACGCAAGCTACCGTTTCCGAAACCACCGCAGCCACAACCTCCCTCACAGAGCAGGACACCACAACTCTGTCCTCTGCGGAAACCACCGCCGCAACTTCTGCCACAACGGCAACCGAATCCTCTGGTACGTCCCCGACAACGGAAATCGTGATCTTCGGCGATGTCAATCTGGACGGAAAGGTGGACATTTCAGACGCGGTTCTGTTGAACAAGACAGTTGCCGGAACCATCAGCCTGAGCGAATCTGCCCAAAAAAATGCCGACTGCGACGGTAACGGAGAAACCGGCAGCAATGATGCAGTTGTGCTGCTGCGGTTTCTGGTGCACCTGATTCAAACGCTGCCCAGTACGGAATGACGCTGCATAATGTTTGTGCGGTGTTGCCCTAAGTCTGAAAAACCAATGCGGGAAAACGCCTTTTGAAAAAGAGTTTTCCCTTTGCATTACAACCAAAAAGCACATCACGTTCGCCAGACCAGCGGGGTCTGCTGCGATTCGCGATGTGCTTTTTCTGTTTTCGATATTTCGTTTCCGGTTTCTCCGAAAGCGTTTTGGGAAACAGCATCGTTGACAATACTTTCACACCTTCGTTTTCAGCCCTGTCGGATACAGCAATCCGGCAGGGCTGAACAAAACTCATTTTTTCATTTAGGCAATATTTCAAACGATCGTTATTTCACCGGCAGACTATCCACAGCATGCACCAAGAACTGCATCAGAGTAGTTGCATCATTGGAACTGATCTCACCGTCACCATCGCAGTCCATTGCAGATTTCTGTACATCGTTCACTTCCACGCTGCCGCTGACAGCCTTGCTAAGCAAAACTGCATCGGTAATATCCACTCTGCCGTCCAGATTTACATCACCGCACAGCGGAGTATCATCGTCCAAATAGGTAACATGGAAATAATCAGACATTATTTCCTGATAGTAATCGTAATCTTCGTCGGATTCCGGCATACTTTTGATGATATTACAAATCTTTTCATACTCCTGAGCGAACTGACTGTCTTTACTGCAATAAATTCTTCTTCCAGTAAATAGATAACCATATACATATTCATTGAAGCCACGTGAAGTAGTATGTTTTTCATCAACGGGAAATACAATATCGGAATCGATAATATAGCCTTTGATAGGCATTGGATTCTGACTAGCTTCCGAACAGGATATAAATCCGGGACCGTTTATAGACATGAGCCCACTTTTATAATCTGATATGTTACAATGAAACTTGACACAATCCAAACAACCAAAGTATAATAAAAAAAAGGAGAGTGTCAGGAATGGGAACAGGAAGACAGTATGATGAAAAATTCAAGTTGGAGGCAGTAAAGCTGGCAAGAGAAGTAGGAACAAAGAAAGCAGCAGAAGATCTTGATATACCCAAGAACACACTGGGAGGCTGGATGAGCAAAGCAAGAAAAGGAGAAATGGACGCCGGAAATGGAAGCAGAAAACCAGAAGAATCCCTGAATCTTGTACAACAATTGCAGGAGGAAAGGAAGAGAGTAAAAGCACTTGAAAAAAGAATAAAAGAGCTTGAAGAACTGAATGAATTTCTGGAGGAAGCATCGGCTTTTTTCGCAGCGAGCCGTCAGAAGTATGCAAAAAAGAAAGAATGAAATTTATAGCCCTGAAGACTGAAAATGGCAGGATAACTGGAAAAATTTCATTCTATTGCAAGGCATTGGAAGTATCAAGGCAGGGATTTTACGAATACTTGAAAAACAAGGATAAACCCTGGAAATACGAAACTCTGGCGGCGATTATGATAAAAATAAGAGAGGAAGATGAGTATAACGATACATACGGAAGAGTGCGAATGCGTGAAGCACTTTTATTGAAAAAGGAAGAAGAAAATCTTAAAGCAGAGATTCCAGAAGAACGTACGGTGTACAGAATTATGGAAAGGCTGGGAATATCGCACCGTCCAAGGAAACCAAAGGGACTGACAAAAGCAGATAAAGAAGCACAGAAATCCGATGATTTGCTGAAACGTAATTTTACAGCAGATGAACCGAATAAAAAATGTGTGACAGACATTACAGAACTGAAAGCGAGTAACGGAAAACTCTATGTTTCAGCGATTTTTGACTGTTTCGACTTACTTGCGTGCGGACTTGCAATGGATACAAATATGAAAGCAGTTCTGTGTACAGAAACGATTGATAATGCCTTAAAACTTCACCCCGAACTCAAAGGAGCAATCATTCATTCGGATCGTGGAAGTCAGTACACAAGTGACGAATATAGACGTAAAATAGCCGTATGTGGTATGAAACAGAGCATGAACAGTGCTGGAGGAAGATGTCATGACAATGCACGATGTGAAAGTATGTGGGCAAGAATGAAAGTAGAATTATTCTATTCACGAAATGATAAACCCGAAAACTTCACGATTGAAGAACTTAAAACAAAAATATGGCGTTATTATATGAGTTATTGGAACAATCGCCGTATCTGTTCTGCAAACGGCGGTCTTCCTCCTGCCATCAAACGCAGACGTTATTACAACTCATTTAAAAAAGCTGCCTGACTTTTTATTCAGGTTCAGCTTTCAATTTTTTCAAAATTGTGTCAAGTATTATTGACAAAATCAATCATACGACCATTTTCCATGGAAACTTCCAGACTTTCCGCTTGTTGGATATAAGGGGTTCTTTGCAACACCAGTTCCAATAAATGTTTTGTCCTTTATTCCTGCAAATTTGTAATAAGCTTGTGAACCGTATAAGCCTTTTATAATTTTAGCATTTGAATCGCTAGGCGGAAACTCAGTCATACTTTCCGGAAAAGTTATGCTATAGTCATTCCAATCCACAGAATTGATTTGATATCCAAAAAAATTTATGCTGATATAATCAACATACGTAATGCCTTCTTCGAACACCACATTTTTGATTTTCGAATTTTTATTTTCATCTCGTGGAGCAGCATCGATCCAGCCATAATTCCATGCTTCATAATCATAGTTAAGCTTTATAAAACCATTTCCGGAAAACGTCACAGTTTCTGTTGTTGGATCGTATGTCCATGCAATAAGACTTCCGTCACTGTTTTTCCATGTGCCAGTGTATTCTTCCTGCGTTGTAGCCGTTGCTACGACTGCTTCTTCTGCATAGACTGGCATCACTGCGGCAGCAGAGTTCAGCATCAGGATTGCTGCAAGAAATGCTGTAAGCGAAAGAAGTTTTCTCTTTTTCATAGAAGCACCTCCTTATTCAAATTTCACCGGCAGACTATCTACAGCATGCACCAAGAACTGCATCAAAGTAGTGACATCATCAATATCGATCTCGCCGCTGCCGTCGCAGTCCATGTTCTTTTTCTGCATGTCATTCACAGTCACACTGCCGTTGACCGCCTTTGCCAGAAGAACAGAATCCAAAAGGTTTACCTTTCCGTCCAGATTTACGTCCCCGCAAATGCCGGTATCGTCGGGCAGATAATTGCACTTTAAAACATCAGCATAGGAACAACCGTTGTCCTCTGTAGATGCTATAATTTTTTCATATTCTTTCGCAAATGGACTATTGGGGTAGCAATATATTTGACGAATTTCATTAGGAGAACGAAGTGTTATTGACATTACAAATGTATTTAAATCCGTATGTTCATAGAACTTATTTTCCGGCGGAATGAAATCTTTTTCAAAAACAATTTTACGGCAAGGAAGTTGCGGCATTTCATCTATTCTTATCGTAGAACCGCTAATATGCAATTCGCGATTAGGATAGTCATAAGTCCATGTTGCACCAGATGCACAGGTTCCACTGGACGGATATTTTGAATCGTCTGTAGTTTCCATGTACGATGTTGCCGTTGCGACATCAACCGCTGCCGCCGGCAAAGCAAGACAGTTCACACTGCCAATCAATGCGGAAAAGAGAAGTACGTTTTTCAAAATTTTTTTCATAGAAAACATCTCCTTTCATGAAAAGAAAATTACAGTTCTACTTGTCCTGCTGCTACCTTAGAGTACAGTATAACGTCCTGATCGTCCAGTCTTCCGTCGCGGTTAATATCCGCAGAGATTTTTGCAAGATCAATCGGTGCCGTAACTCCCTGAAAACCAAAGTCTAAAGCTTCGTCTGCATCAGCAGGATTTTTCTTAAGTCTTGCCATATAAGTTGCAATTGCATTCCAGTCGTTAGAATCTACGCCGCCATCTCTATCCAGATCTCCAAATACATATGTGGCAATGTCAATAGTAGAACCAGATGAATCTATTGTATATGTATAGTTAATTCTTCTTCTAAGCTCTGCTTCGCTTTTCACTCTCTTAGTGTAGGATAAATTAGCTACACCGATTACTTTAGCTTCACTGGACGGATAAGCTTTCATATTTGAAAACATAGCATCATCAAATACCACAGTTTCATCATCATCGAAATAAGCACCTGATGTAGAAAGACGACCACCATAGTTTACATAAGTGAACGGAATAGTCATAAAATTAATAGAACTGATATAAGAGGTGTCTGCATTCAAATAAACATTAACACGTCCTGTTGTACTTTCAGCGTTTGTAGTAATCAAAGCAACATAGTGTTCTTCGTTAAGCAAATATTCATTGTAATACGCTCTCTTTCCAGAATTGCTTGCATAAGCAACAACTTCGTTGTTTGTTTCGCCCTGCTGATAAAGATTCATCAGTTCTGTAGTTTCATCAATTGAAAAACCCAGATCGAGCAAATATTCTGCTACCAGCTGTTCATCACCAACGGCATAAGACTGAACAAAATCCGCTTCCTGCACTGCCTCATACTCATCTGCAAATGCCGGAACAGCTGTCGCACTCAACGCCGCCGTCATTGCCAGTGCCGAAACACCAGCTACGGTTTTCTGAATAAACTTTTTCATGTTTCATTTTTCTCCTCTAATTTTAAATGACAGACTTTGTAACTTTTTTCTCTGCAAGCACTCGATTTTTCCAACTATCGACATTACTGCTTCTGTGGACAACCCCAAGGCTATAATTTTGGCTGCCACATTGATATGCAGACACAATGTAACTATGGTCACTGCAATTTCAATTCCCAAAACAATATATGTCCGCATACGATAAACATGCTTCTCTACTTCATCTAAAGGGTTATTTTCTGTTTCTACGGGCGATAAAATCGCAATCACCACACTTGAAATCAAAATCAAACCGCCAGAAATCCATAAATTTATCGACACCCATCGCACCAAAACCAACAGCCCTGCAATCATCACCGTAGATGACATGTAGCACTTTACCGGACTGCTGGCATGATGTCCGCCTGCACACATACGAATCGGAATATATGAGGCGTTTAACAACAGGCACTGCCAAAACTGACGGAACACAACCCCAAGAAATATAGTTGTGACAACGTTTATCAGCATCATGAAAAGCTGAAAAAATCCGAAGCTGTAGATCTCTGCATCTTCTTTCTGAACAATCCCCAGAGAAACTAATTTTTCGGTAAACCTCTCCGAAAGTTTCTCCAGCATCAGAACTTCCGCATTTTCTTTACAGACTTGGGCATTTTCGGCTCATAGTTCCAATAAGAGCACGGGAAGTTCGACCAGAACGAAGATGTCTTTCTTGCTGCCTCCGCCATTTTCTTCCACACTATTTTCGAGTTCTTTTTCATGTAAAACATTCCTCTCATTTTAGATTTAATAAGATTTCTCTTACATTTTTAGTATAGCAGTCCAACTGGAAAAAATCAATAGCTTTGCACTAAACGGGAATAATCTGCATTATTCGGGAATGGGGCAACAAAAACCCGATAGCATTTTTGTGCAAAATCACTATCGGGTTCGAATTTCATATACTTGACTGAGAGTCTATCGGAATCGTGATAGACACCACAAAGCTGTTATTTTCAACTGTCGCTTTCCAGATTCCATTATATTTTTTAACGGTCATTTCAATGTTTTTTAAGCCGATTCCCGCATGTCCATTTTTAGTAGACAAAAAACTGTTCTCCGTATTTGGATTTAATTTTTCATACTTATTTTCCGTGTGAATCATACAGCACTGCATTTGTTCTTCGATTACAAACAAAACAGTTCTGTCTTTATCCAATTCCGAAACCGCTTCTATTGCATTATCTAAAAGATTCGAAACGATTGTTGTTAAGTCCATATCTGATAAAAAATCAAGCTTATCATATAAAATATTCAAGTTTAATTGAATACCTTTCTGTTCTGCTTTCAGCAACTCATGATTTAGGATAACAGATAGCAGTTGATTGCTGCAATGAAATGATGGGTGCAGTTTGTCCAGCTGTTGATATAACGATTTTTCATACTGTTTTGCTTCTGTCAGATTTTCAGTCTGTATCAATCCCTCTAAAGCATTTACATGCCGCTTTACATCATGTATGATCGTCATAGAATTTTGATACCGCTTTTCAAGATCACGATAAACTGCCATTTGCATATCTGTTTGCTGCTGCAACAATGCGTTTTTCTTTTCCATTTCCCGAATCGCAGAAACACGATAAAATACAAAAACAATGTAGACATCTAGCACAATACAGCCTGTTAAAAAGAAAACCAAGAATGTTCCGGAATGCGTATTTGCAATATTTTCTATGATGTAATTGGCAGTGATAATTTCTCCAGTTGCTAAAATTGCATATGAGATCGATTCATACCATACAAAACTACTCTTTTTCTTTCGAATCATAGAAAAGACAATGTGACATAAAATAAATGTAAGCAAACAAGTTCGAAGGCAGCTTGAAATCGTTAAACTATCTTCCGCAACCGCAGACGAAATCGTTTTTTGTGTCACAAAGGACAAGCTCAGCGTTGACATAGCATCAGCTATAAAACAAATCAATGCAATCAGGAAGTCATAAATTAAAAATGAGATTTTTGGTATACGAAAACAAATAATCGTGGATAAAACAATCATTGCCAACATACTTATTGTATTTAGAATCGGAATTCCAAATATACACATCAATCCTTGTAAAACAGAAATTATCGTCACACTAAGAAAACGCAGCCAAATCTCAGATTTTTGAATGGAGAAAAAATTAGATAACGCCCATATTCCAGAAAAGGTACAAGTAAGGCTTACCATACAACTCAATAATAATTTCATCAGAAACACCTCCTATTTCTGCAAATGGTGATGCAAATAGTCACTTATCTTTTCATGGACTTGTTTTCTTCTGTTTTTTGCAATTGGTATTTTCATGCCATTTGAAAGAATAATATCATTGTAAAATGAATTGATACATGCCACATTGACCAAAAAACTTTTATGCGGCATGATAAAATGATATTGTTGTAGTTGGTTTTCTAATTCACTCATGCTGCCAATAATATGATATACAGTTTCTGTAGATACCAGCTTGACTTTTCGATTTCCCTCATATTCAAAATAAAGAATTTTTTGAGGTTCTATGACAACATTTCCGTGATGCATGGGAAATGAAATATAATTTTTTTCCTCTGTGCCATAGTACTGTAAATACTCTGCTAGTACTTCCCGAATTTTTGAGTTTTGAATGGGCTTTTCTAAAAAAGAAAATGGATGTACTGCAAAAGATGCTGCCATTTGCTCTGAATAATTACTAACATATATCAGAGCAACTTTTTTATTTTTTTGTCGAATCAATCTTGCCGTTTCAATCCCATCAATACCTTCCATTTGAATGTCCAAAAATATCATATCGAAATCAGTGCTTTGCGTAAGCAGTTCTTCCCCCTGTGTAAAACAAGAAACCATAATGCTTTTCCCCTTTTCATGAAAAAAGCTTTGAATGATTTTTTTCAACTGAAAAATCTGATCTTTCTCATCATCTACCACCGCGATTCGAATCACGCCATCTACGCTCCCTTCGACACATTCTTCCTCATTTTTATCATACCACAATTTTTTCCAAAAAGCAAGACACCTTTCTGCTTCAAAAACAGAACCGCACACGCTCATACGCAAAAAGAGCCACACCCTTTCGAGTGTGACTCTTTTTCTGATGCCGCCCAGAGCCATCTGAGCATGCAGTTACTTTTTACGCCGCTTTGTCAGGATTGCCAGAAGCAGTGAGAATCCGCAGGCTGCGATCAAAATGGTGATGTGCAGTGTGGTATCTCCGGTTTTCGGCGTTCCCGAAATGTTTTGCTGCCGCGGAAGCGGTATCCGCTTTGTTCCAGAGGTCTGTGCAGAAACATCTGCCGCCGTTGTCGTCGTCTGCGTGTGATGACCTGCCGCATGCTCTCTGTTTGCAACTGTTGTGGTAGTCGTGACAGTGTCCCCGCTCACGTGATTTTTCCGCAATGTGGTCTGTCGAATGCTGGTGGAAGCACTCGATGTTTCACAAGTGCTGTTCACCGTTGTTTCAGTAACTGTAGTAGTTTGTGTCGTGGTATGCGTGCTGTGGTGTGTGGTCTGTGTTCCAGTCGATGCACTGCTGTCTGTCGTTCCCGTGCTGGTGGTTCCAGTCGTGGGAACTGTCGCAGAAGTGGTGCGGCTGGTCGGTGCTACAGACGTGGTATTCGTCTGAGATACCGTAGTTTGTTTCGGCGTTGTCTGAGTACTGGTGGTATGTGTCGTAGTTGTCACGCTGGTCGGACCTGCACTGGAGAGTGTCACCGTTGCTGTAGTATGCTGTGTTGTCGAAGATGTCGTGCGGTGTATTGCGGAAGTAGTGACTGACGTGCTGCCAGTAGTCGTTACAGTAGCTGTCGTGTGGGTCGTTCCCGTGGTTCGGGAAGTCGTCACAGATGTTCTCTGGGTAGTGATACTGGTTGTGCCGGCCGTCGTTCTGTGACTGGTGGTATGTGTCGTGTGCGTGGTTGTTTTTGCAATCGTATGTGTTGCCGGTGATGCGGTGACTTTCGCTGTTGTTGTGTGTGATGTGCTGTGGGTAGTCTGTTTCGAGGTTGTAACGCTGCTGGTGGTTTGTTTCGTAGCTGTAGTATGCGTACGTGTGGTTGCAGTAGTATGAGACGACTGCGTTTTCGCTGTAGTCCGTGTTGTTGTGGTGCTGGTTTTCGTAGTGCTTGCTGTAGTCCGTGTTGTTGTGGTGCTGGTTTTCGTAGTGCTTGCCGTAGTCCGTGTTGTTGCTGTACTGGATTCTGTAGTGCTTGCTGTAGTCCACACGGTTGACGTACTGGTTTCCGTGGTACTGCTTTCCACAGAGGTAGTTCCCGCAGATGCCGAAGTACTGGTCTGTGTCGTCGATTCCGTAGAAACTGCGGTTTCGGTTGTTGTCGTAACAAGATCTGTAGCCGTTGTTGTTTCCGTAGATTCTTCCGGATCACGATTCAGAAAGACATTCAGAAAAGCCATATCCTCGCCCTTGGCGATGTTGAATCCTTCCAGACAAGTTCCGGACGTGACGCCCTTTTCTTCTGGAATTCCCAGAATCATACAGCCGTCCAACGTGCGTTCCTCTGCACGAATCTCCACACTGCCAGACGATATGTCAGCATATTCTTCCGCATTGTATCCTGCCGGAATCGGATCGATCCACAGGCGGTATCCTGCTAGATATGTGACACCGTCCACCGTCACAGACAGCGGCAAGTCGTCGAAACGATATTGTCCGTCTGCATTGGTATAGGCAACTTGTTTTGCTTCAGGCAGCAGTTCCCACTTTCCGTTGCGGCGATAATACTGCCGGAGTATGATCTTCACATTGGCGATACCGGATTCGCCGTCGCTGATCTGATGATCTCGGTCTGCATCGTCCCAGACAATACCGGAGATCGATACATGAGAATCCTTCTGCACAATGCCGCCGTCATATCCGGTGACATCTGCCGCCTTTACAATGTCATAGTCCACGCCGCGAACCTGACAGCAATATGGTGTATTTCCGCTGAATGCTTTCGCCAGGATCAGGAATGTATCCGGCTCCTGCAGATCCAGTGTGCCGGCGATCAGATCGCTGTCCTTGTCGCTGTCGGCAGCCGCATGATATTTCGTTGCAGCATATCCTTCCGGCATCTCACAAAGCTGCATCTGATACCCCACTAAATATCTCTGACCGTCCTTTTCTATGTAGGTCGGCAGATTGTCAAAGCGGTAGTGTCCGCCAGATGCGGTTGCCGTTGGCGTGCCAGTTGCCACAGGTGTTGCTGTCGCTACCGGTGTGCCTGTTGCAACAGGTGTTGCCGTTGCGACTGGTGTGCCAGTTGCCACCAGCACAAAGCTGTCGTCCAGTTTCCAAGTGGTATCGCGGCTGTCGTAATAGCTTCGTGTCAGCTTGACTGTTGCGGTTGCAACGCCCACTTCGTTTTCGTCCTGTATGCCGTTGTAATTCTCGTCATTCCAGATGTAGCTTTCAATGGACGCAGTTTCGATTGCAGTCAGACCGCCGTCATAGTCCGTGTTGTCCTTTGCCTTGACAATGTCATAGGCATTGTCCCCCACATTCCTGTCGTAGAAGTCGTTGCCGCTGGACGCTTCTGCCAGTATGATCACTTCGTCTGCATCTTCATACAGATGTAACGTATCCGCAAACAGATCGCTGTCCTTGGCTGTATCCTCTCCGATTCGGCACTTGGTCGCTGCGTAGCCCTTCGGCATCTCGCAAAGCTGTAACTGATAACCGGCAAGATAACGCTCGCCGTTCCGTTCCACAAATGTAGGCAGGTTGTCAAATCGGTAATAGCCGCCAGATGCGGAGGCTGTCGGTGTGCTGGTTGCCACAGGTGTTGCCGTCGCTACCGGTGTACCTGTTGCCACAGGCGTTCCCGTTGCTACCGGTGTACTTGTCGCTACCGGTGCACTTGTCGCTACCGGTGCACCCTCTGCAACCAATGCAAAGCTGTCGTCCTGCTTCCACGTCTTATCAGAATCATCATAATATTTCCGTGTCAGCTTGACCGTTGCGGTTGCAACGCCCACTTCGTTTTCGTCCTGTATGCCGTTGTAGTTCTCGTCATTCCAGATGTAGCTTTCAATGGACGCAGTTTCGATTGCAGTCAGACCGCCGTTGTGCGGTGCGACAGATTTCGCCAGATTTGCCGGTGCATATGTGGTACCTGCAATGGTAATGGTATGCTCCCGATCTGCATCAGTTGCCTTCGCCGCCAAAATGATGTGCGACTCGTCCTTTGCCAGCAGACTGCCGTCACGGGGATTCAGGAAACTGTTTTCCAGAGCCTGCTCCGATTCCGCATACTGCTTGGTCACCGCATAGGTATCCGGCACAGTTGCCAGATCCAGCCGGATCTGATAGCCATAGATGCGGTCCTTGTTGCCAGAAGTGCTGTCATCTGACAGGTCTGCCGGCACGTGAACGTCCAGATCCGTAAACTGATACTCGCCGTGATCCACAATTTCAGAAACCTCACCAAATGCAGTATCCGGTATCCAGTTTCCGTTTTCATAGATCTCACGGGTCAGTATCACGCGAACCGAAGTTGCCAACGGCACTTCGTTGGAATTATACAAACCGTCATAGTTCGCATCGTTCCAAATGGTACCGCGAATCACGCCCTTGTCCTGCTGCTTGAGTCCGGCATCATAATGTCCGGTATTCTTGCCGCATGCAAGGTCTACTGCGTACATGGTACCGTTGCTGTCCGGAACTTCTCGTACAGAAGCACCATTCTGGTTTCCGTTGGCATCGTCATACGCATTTGCCGCCGGAACAATGTATTCGTTCGCACTCGTCAGATATGTGCTGTCCAGTCGGAGGTCGCTGTCCTTGGTACGGTCAGTTCCCACACGATACTGTGTCGCCAGATAATTGCCGCGGAGATTTTCCAGACAGAGCTGATAGCCTGCGGCATAATCCACATTGTTGATTCTCACCCAGGTGGGCAGATTCGCCAGTGTGTATTTGCCGTCTGCATCTGTGCTTGTGCTGGCTGTATACGCCGTGTCGTTCGGCTGCCACTGGCTGCCGTCATAATAATACTGTATTGCCTTGACGGTAACATTTGCAATTGCTGCCTTGTCCTCTGCGGTATTCGCCGCATCATCTGCTTCGTCCTGCATGCCGTCATAGTTGTGGTCGATCCAGATCCGTCCGGAGATGTCCCCTACTGCCAACTGTGTAAAGCCGGCATCATAACCGGAAACATCTTCCTTTCGGAGAATATCTCTGCCGTCCACTGCATAATCCGTGCTGTCCGTATCCGCAGCCGCACAAACAAAATAGGTGTCTTTCGTCAGATAACGGCTCTCCGCATCCAGATCGCTGTCCCTTGCGGGATCATCGCCCTGCCGGTACCAGGTAATGGTGTAATTGTCCGGCACTTTGCCTGTCATTTTCAGCTGATAATAGCAGAGGTAGGTTTCGCCATTTGCATTACAGAACGTATCCACATTGTCAAACCGGTACTCGCCGTTGGCATCAGAATCCTTCTGGGAGGGGTTGCCGGTAGGCTGATAGTTGCCGTTGGCATCGCGGTAGTACTGTTCCAACGTAATTTCTACGCCGGAAACATTTCCCTCGCCGGTATCCTGCAAGCCGTTGTAATTCGCATCGTCCCAGACACGTCCAACGATCTGTGCCTTTTCGACCTGCTTCAAGCCGCCGTTCCAGTCTGTCTGGGCTGCGGCATCTGCAATGTCATAGTCACTGCCGTTGTAGTGCTTTCGGTATGTCGAATCGGTTTCTGTCTTTGCCTCAGCAGCCAGAATCAGATACTGATCCGGTGCTGTCAGATAGAGGTTCTCGCTCTGATACGGTTTTTCAAGTCTTTGGAATTTGCTGTCGCCGCCTGCCTTGGTAATGCCGTAGGTGATCTTACCGTCAGCGTCCTTCGGCAGTGCGTCCAGCTTCAACCGATAGCCAGCCAGATACCGCTCGCCGCCGATCTCCACAAATGTGGGAACATTTTCGAAATGATAGTTCCCGTTGCTGTCGGTGTTTACAGTTGCAGTGTAATTTTGCTGTGCTGTCGGCAGCCATGTGGTGCCGTTCCAGTAATACTGTTCCAGCGTCATCGACAAGCCTTCCATGCCAGCTTCTTCCGCCGCCATACCGCCGTCATAATCGGCATCATTCCAGATTCGTCCGCTGACAGACGTTGTCTGGAACGCCCGAACGCCGCCATGGTACTCGTTCCTGCTGTCACGGCTTTCTGTGATGTCGTAGATCGTATCCGTATTCGGAACTGCACTGTAAGTGCGGTCGTAATACGTGTTGTACTGCGGTGTGTTTCCGGTATGTTCTCCGGTAAACGACTGTGCCTTTGCTGCAACGATCAGATATTCCTGCTTACCCATCAAAGTGAGTGCGCCGTTGTCCCAGTGCAGCTTGTTGTCGTTGGCAAGTACAGTAACTGCATTGCCGTCCGGCAGTGCATCTAAGTGCAGCTGATACCCAGCCAGATACCGCTTGCCGCCGACTTCCGCATAAGTGGGAATACCTTCAAAATGATACAGACCGTTGCTGTTGGTCACTGCGGGCATAGTCGCCTCAGTCTTTTTCCAGGTCGTTCCGTCCAGATAATACTGATACAGTGTCAAATGGAGATTGCCGCAGCCGCTTTCGTTCAAACCCATTGTACCGTCATAATTGAGGTCGTTCCAGATTCGTCCGTCCATTTCTGCGGTTTGAATGGCTTTCAGTCCGCCGTTGTATACGCCGTCAGAATCTCTTGCGGTAACAATATCATAATCGACATTGTCGTACTTCCGCACGTAGTATTCGTGGAATCCTGACTCCTTGCTTTCGAATGCACCGTGAACAGCCTTCTTTGCCAGCAAGATATACTCGTCCGGCTGGTTGAAGTCCACCGTCTGATCTGTATTCGTTTCCTGAGATGCTGCCAGCAGGTCACTGTTGATGCAGCTTCCTGTGGGATCCAGCACCTGATACTTTGTCACAGCATAACCGTCCGGTACCGCGTTCAGCCGCAGACGATAGCCTGCCAGATACATCTTTCCGTCAACCGTTACAAACGTCGGCTGCTTGGAGAACTGATATACTCCTGTGTTTGCCGCAGTCTTTGCGGAGAATGTCTGATGCAGCTTCCAGCTTCCGGTATCGTCCAGATAATACTGATCCAGATAGACCGTCTGCTGTGTCGCCATTGCCGTTTCACCGGTTTCCTGCAAGCCGCTGTAATTCTTGTCGAACCAAACCACGCCCTGAATCTTTCCGGTTTCGAACGCTTTCAGACCGCCGTTATAAATGTCAGTCACGTTTGCATTCAATATGGAATCGTATTCCTTGTTTGTGACAGCATCAGTCAGATTATAAGGAGCGTTGCCTTGTGCCGGCTGTGCTGTCAGGAAGTAATCTCCATTGTCCGGTGCAGTCAGATAATTCGTTTCTGCGATCCAGTCGCTGTCTGTTTTCGTGTCATCTGTTGCCTGACGATACCGTGTCACCGCATATCCCGCCGGCACAGCCGCACGAATGCGGTAATATGCCAGCTGATCTGTGCCGTCAACCACAAAGTGGGTCGGCACCTTGGCAAACTGATATACGCCTTTGGCATCAGTTTTCACAGTCATGTCATTGTTCATGTGAACAAACTGCTTTACGGCAGCATCATAGCGATACTGCTCCAGAGTGACAGAAACGCCGCTCTTGCCCTTTTCACCGCTGTTCAGAATGCCGTTGTAATCCGTATCTTCCCAGATCCTGCCCTTTACTGCCGCAATGTTGCGTTTTTTCAGACCGGCATTCAGATTTTCATAATCTCTTGCTGTTACCAGATCATAGTACTTCTGCTGTGCAGTATTCGGCGTGTCGATATTTTTGATGTTCGTGTCGCAGACATATGCCCAGTTGTAATCCGTATACGATTCTGCATCGTTGGACTGTGTGCCTGCTTTTGCTTCCCGTGCCGGAATCAGCATTTCGTGATTGCCTTGCAGCACAGTAACCGGCAGGTCACCTGTCCGCTGGCTGTCCTCGACACCATCAGCATCGGTCACATACAGTTTGCTGTAAACCTTTGACGGATCTGCATCGTTCCAGTACTTCGTTGCCGCATAATCTTTCGGCATTGTTTTCAGGAGTACCTGATAGCCTGCCAGATACTTTACGCCGTTCTTTTCCACATAGGTGGGAAGATTGCTGAACGTGTAGGTTCCGTCCGTTTTGGTTTCGTGTGTCCGGAATGCTGCATTTTCCAGCACCCATTTGCCGTCGCGGTAGAAATACTGCTGCAAGTTTACAACTGCCGGATTTTTGCTGTTATGATATGCTGCTTCGCCGTCGTCCTGAATACCATTATAGTTGGTATCCTCCCAGACCACGCCGCTGACAGAGGCGGTTTCAAATGCCTTCAAACCGCCGTCATAGCCGTCATAATCCTTTGCCTTGATGTAATCGTAGGCATAATCATGATTTCCGCCGTGCACTGCTGCATCATCATAGAGAATGTACGGTTCAAAATAGGTGTTTCCGTCAATGCCTGCTTCTGTTTCCGACTGGGACTTCTTTGCAGTGATGAAATAATCACCGTCAGCCGGAGAGGTCAGATAAGACGCAATGTCATAATCTGCATTGCCTGCTCCGTGCTGTCCGTTCTGCGAGATCAGGTGGCTGTCGATCACTTGAGTTTCCGCATCGCCGTTCTGCCGATAGCGGGTAACAGCATAGTTTTCCATGCCGCTGGGCAACGACAGCAGTTTCAGACGATAATGTGCCAGTACCTTTTTCCCATTGATTTCCGCATATGTGGAAACACCGGAGAATGTGTACTTGCCGTCTGCATCAGTTTTCACAGTACGGTTTCCGCTTGTTACCGGTACATAGGTACCATTTTGCAGAACATACTGTTCCAGCCGAACAGTCGCTCCGGCAATTCCCTTTTCATAGAATTGAGTCATGCCGTCCTCTGTCGTGCTGTCCTCTGCGGTCACTGTATTGCGGATACCGTCATAGTCAAATGCCTCCTGATATTCTCCGGCTGCATTCCTGCCGTTGTCCTCCCACAGATAACCGGTTACTTCAGAAGTCTGAATCTCCGTAAAGCCGCCGCTGTAGTCCAGCAGACGCTGTGCTTCGCCGATATCATAATGGGTGTCCTTATAGGCAATGACATTGTTGTTCTGGTTTGTCGTTTCTCCGGCAACAATGATGATGTTAGCGTCTGCATCATAGTTGTGATGCTTTGCCGGCACAGCACCATTCTCATCATACTCGAACCAGTCGTCGCCAATGAGGTAGTACTGCATATTACCGGTATATTGCAGGTCACTGTTTTCCGTAGAACGGCTGTTCGGATACTGCTTATACTTGGTGATCGCATACTTCTGGTACAGCTGGGGATTCTTTGCCGGATCAACGTACAGCCGATAGCCTGCCAGATATCTCTTTCCGTCCTTCTCATAATAGCTGGAAACATTCTGGAATACATATGCGCCGGATTCCGCCGTCTGAATGTCTCGGTCTCCGTTGGTAATGTACTCCCATTTCTTCGTGTTCACATCGTAATAGAATGACCGCAGGGTAACCGTCACATTGCCGATACCCTTTTCATAGGTATCCCGGATGCCGTTGTAGTTGGCGTCATCCCAGATCCACTGTCCGACAAAGCCGCGGGAACCATTCACAAATCCCAGAGAAACACTCTTGTTGATCTGGAATGTCTGTCCGTCGTCTTCATACAGCGGTTTATGATTTTCATCATAAGGAACGCTCGTCAGGAACGGGCTTGTGCGGAAGCTGCCTGCTACCTTCATCAAGTCATTGTCATTATCCTTTTTCAGCGGATCATCATACAGCATAAAGGGTGACGGCTTATAGGGAACACCGGAAGTTCCGTCATACCTTGCCACTGCCACATAGTTCTTGTTCGGATACAGACGGAACTGATAATAGCCTTCATCACTGGTGCGGACGACTGCCGGATTTCCGTCACCGTCTACCGCAATTTCCGATGCGATGTTGCCGTCTGCATCGACTTCGTGCATTTCCACCGTCACATCTTTCAGCTTCTGTTCGGTTTCCTGCATGATGCCGTCGCTTTCGATGGTGCCGTTGTTGTCTGTTTCATCGACCCATGCCCAGCCGCCGTAAGTGTATCCTCTGGAAACACCCAGCATATAGGAAGTCATGGCGGTGTCATATGCCTGATGCTTTGTCAGATCTTCTTCCACCGCATCTACATGAATCGGTGCCGTCTGTACGATCAGCTGTCCGGACGAAGCCTTTTTGTTGGCAATTTCGTTGGCAACTGCCGTATGGTCATCTTCTGTGCGAATGCCGGTATAAACGACATTTCCGTCACGGTATACTTTCAGTGCTGTGCCAGTCTGTCCCAGTTCCCGTGTTGTAACCGAGTACTGGTCGTATCCCTGCGGCAGTGTATACCGCAGCCGGTAATCTCCCGGTGTCAGATTCGACAGCATGAAGTAGCCCTGATTTCCGTAATAGTCGCTTTCGGTGGTATAAGTCACCGGTCCGTCAAACGTATACTGATAGGAATTGATGTTGTTTTCTACAATGGTTTTCGGCTGACCAGTTTCCTCGTCAATGACAACATAACGTGTCTTTTCCGGATTCGGGTTACTGTCAGGATCCGGATCGGCAATCACTGCCTCACCGTTGACGTTGACGGAATAGCCCTTCTTCGTCAGCAGTTCCACCTTTACGCCATTGATACCCGGATCGTCCGGCTTTCCGTCAAAGTCAATATCGGTCGTCCATTTGCCGGTAGGCAGCAGCCGTCCGTTGGCAGACATCTCATATTCTGCTTCGTTACACTGAGCGTCATAGTTGAGGTCGCTCCAGACATAGCTGCCGATATAGCCCTTTCCGCTGGGGGCAGAAATATAGGCACCGGCCTGTGTGTTTTCAAAGAGCTGATAGTTCTTGCCGATCGCACTTGCAGAATCATAGCCGGAAGCAAAGGTGTTCCATTGTGTCACACCCTCTACCTGCTTGCGAATGCTCTCCGCAGATGCTGCACTTTCATTCTCGTCCTCAGTTGTAGGTGTACCAACATACTTCGGCAGATTCAGCGGTGCATGCATCTCATAGTAGAGTTCCATACGGTTCTTTTTGTTCAGTCTGGTGTCGGCATTATTCATCTGTGCCCAGATTGCACGGATCCCCCGTACCAGCCGATCGTATTCGGCATCAGAGATCCTGCCGGCTTCGTGATCGCCGATCAGTTCAGACAGCTTGACAAAATACGAATTCTTTCCGTTTACATCTTGATACAGACTCCGGTAGAAATTGTTTTTCTCGGTATCCATCAGATCATCTGCCGGCTTCGGGAGGATGCTGACATCCTGCAGCACATAGCTGCCGTTCTTCTTGATGATCGGTCCGACCCAGACGGTGTACATAGACGGATTCAGATTTACTGTACCGCTGGTGGATACCTGCTTCAGCTGCACGGAATCCGGAATCAGATAACCGTTCCATTTCGAGTTACGTTTAGCTTCCGAATCTGTTGCCTTGGTGTCATCCACATACGGCAGCACATCATAAAACAGCAGCGTCTTATACTCGGTATCCGAATCTGAACTGTTCTGCATGGAAGCAGAATAGGAATAATTGCCGCCCTCCTGTACCCGAACCGGAATTGCCGCCTTTACGGAATCCAGATCGGAAGTGGCTGTTTTCATTTGTGTGACATTATCGATCGAAAGCAGGGTGATTGCCTGTGATGTGATCGTCAGTGTCATATCGCCGCTGCTTTTGTTGTCGTTGACATCATGGCTGTCTACTTCATAGGCAACGATCTTGACTTTTCCCTGCTTGTCCGGAATATACGGCCGGAAAGAACCGTTTTTAAAACCATATGCCTTTGCCTGCATCAGTTCCGCAGAAACGATGTTACTGTTGCTGATGTCCAGCGGCACCATGAGTTCTACCACAATACGCTGTCCCGGCTCCAGAGTTCCGGAGAACTTGAAGTTGACGATCTTCCGGTTCAGTACATTGGTGGAGATCGGCTTTGTCACAAAGTAGGGGTTGGGGTTCTTCTGCGTGTCCATAGCGACTTCGGTGTTTGTCACGTCTGCATACGGGAGTTCTTCCACCTCTACATTTGCCAGTGAAACATCACCGTTGTCTTTCAGGGAAACAAATTCGCCCTTTTCGTTTTCAATATGCCATGTCCACTGCGGTGTCACATCGTCCAGATTCTTCGCAGGCGTTACCACTTGATTGTCGCTGTTCTTTTCCGCAGTGCTGGTGTAGTGATCGCCGACGAAATAGCCGTCAATGCTGCCGTTGGAATCGTCCTGATACTGCACATACTGGAATGCGTCCGCAGAGAGCGATTCCAGATACGGCAGTGCCAGAGAAACCGTAGGATCAGACAGCTTGTCTGCCTCTGCATTTTTCCGGTTATACGTACTTGTGTTCAGCAGTTCCTGACTAAGATTCTTATAAGTCACTGTATATTTCAGCATCTTGCCGGTGCCGCTGGAAATACCGCTGGTGTTGGGATCCCATTTGTATTCCTTGTTTGCAGCACCGCTGAAATACTTGGCATCAATATCGATACCCAGCCACGGCAGCTGCGGATCCAGATAGAAGCCCACTCTGGACTCATCACCGGAAACCGCATACTTGAAGTCATCGCTACGCAGGATCACGCTGGCGAAATGGTTGTTGTGTACAGAATTGGAGATAGACGGGTCATTCGGTGCAGTGGTAAATGCCACATGGGGACTGTTTCCCTTGATGCTTTCGCTCAGGGGTTCCAGACCATAGTGATACTTGTCCACATCGTTGCGGTCCTGTCTGCCCTCTGTGGTGTCGTCTGCATCTGCATTCACATACAATCCCTTCGGCACCGGAAAATATCGGGGTGCCTCTGCGTTGGTCAGCTGAATCTGAGTTCCGGAAATCGTTTCCGTAAAGCCCTCTGTCCGAATCACCCAACGCACCTGACGAATCGATTTGTGCAAATTGATGCTGTCGTTTGTGATCTGCTGCTTCAGCGTTTCGTTGGTGCTGTCAAAACGCAGGTTGCCGGCTTCCAGTGAAATCGTCTGGTTTGCGTCCAGTGCATAGCCCTGTTCTTCGCCGATGCGTACCCACCAGCTGGTTCCCTTGTCGTTGTTGGCATAGGCATTTGAATAAATGCCGTCGTCCTGCTCCGTTTCCGGTGCAAGGAATGCTTCTTCATTGGCAGGGTTCGTGCTGATCAGCACATACGGATACACTTTCAGGTGCTTTTCCAGAATGTCATGAACCAGCTGCCGGTCTGCGGCATACTCGGTTTCCAGTGCATCTGCTGACGGAATCGCCCAGTTACCGGTAGAAATTTCCGTTACATTCGGATAAACCAGCTCTGAAACGTGAGGCAGCACGCCCGGTTTGTTGACCGGTGCCACCTTCGTGGTACCACGCAGCGTTGCGTAGTTTGCCAGATTGTAGTTGACCACGAATTCGTTTACCGATGCGGTATCGTTAGACACCTGATCGACATAGCTGACAGTTTTATAAACCTGCTTAATATGCGGGTCTTCCGCAATGACAATAGAGGAGTTCGGGTCGTTGACACGCACACGCTCATAGTTCAGATCTGCACGCACCGTGGTTTTCGGTGCAGTAACAGCAACTTTCGCAGAAGAAGCGGTCAGATAGATCTCACCCGGCACAACGCCGTCAAAGGGTTCGATCTCCGGAATGGCATTGTTCTTTGTACTATTGGTATCCTTCACCCGCACCGCATTTTGCAGCTGCATGCCCTCCATAGTCTGTCCGGTGAAGTTGAAATCATAGGTATCATATACAATGTCACTTGCCGGCACTTCCTGCCGCTGTTTCTTTTCATAGACAATATTGCCGTAGTCGTTGTAGACATAGCCGTTCTTGTCCTGCTTCGGCATCAGGCAGCCGCCGCGGGTGTAGTACTTGCCGTCTGCATCACGTTCTGCAAACAGACCGTCCTTTGTAATGGCGAACTTGCCGTCTGTCTGTTCGAACGTTGCATAGACCTTGGCATAATAATCCTCCCAGCTGCTGTCCGTATCCGCCGGCAGTTCCAGATTGTCGATTCGTGTCTTGATTTTAAAGTTCAGCGTGCCGTTGAAATAGCCCGCCGGATGACAGCCTGCCACATAGGTGTTGTCATTTGTGCAGTCGAAGCCGTCATCTTTCGGCGTGGTGATCTCGAATACCAGCGTTTCACCGCCACGCTTTGTGGCAGAATCTGCCCGTGTCAGTCCGTCCGCCGTATTTTCTGCCGGTGCAACATCTCCGGCAAAGTACCGCTGTGTCAGCTCAATGCCCCAGCCGGCAGCCTTTGCCTCTTTCATGGTAAATGTCTGCTTTTTCCCCGACTTATCGGTGTATTCCAGATAGTAGTCGTCCAGCAGATTGTCCTCGTCCCAGTACCGTACATTTTCCGGCAGCTGGAATGTGACAACCATTTTAGCGTGGAAGATGCTTCCGCGGTAACGATAGTCTGCCTCCGACTGGCTGGAAACCTTGGCACTGTACCAGAGAATATCACTGTAGTCAAAGTTTTCCCCGTTGTTCTGATACTTCTGACGGGTTTTCACTTCGTCCAGATCTTCCTTGTTTCCGGCAAAGCCCTTTTCGCCTTCTTCGGTCTTTTCAGCAGCTACCATGTTCTCCGCCTTTAAAGACGGAGTCTGCGTGCGGATCTTCAGCGTATTCACAACGCCGGAATCCTGCATCACATTGGCAGAAGTAATATCCTGGAAAAGCATATCACTGCTGTTGTCACGCAGTGTCACATCGCGGTTCAGTGCGGAACGAATTTCCTCCGACAGCGGCTTGTCCTTTCGGTACTCGTCCATTTCCATGGGATCGCTCTCGGCGTACCGGCTCATGCTGCCCAGCATATAGGTACCTTTTTCGTACTTATGGGTCAGCAGAACGTAAGGATCCGGATTGGTGGTCGAAAGTCCGTCCTTGTCTGTATCCGGACGCATGGGCAGCGTATCCTGAGAGGAATCATAGTACACTCTCTCGCTGTAGTATTGCATCAGTACTTCTGTATCGGTTGCTGCAACTGCGTCCTTTCGCTTGTCTGCACTCCGGTAATCATACGTATCATAAGCGTTTACAGCTGCTCTCAGATTTACCGGCGAGCATACCTTGTATAAATTTCCGGAAATGTCGTTGTCCGTGATAAACTGGTACGCATTCACTCTGCTGGAAACATAGGAATAGTTGTTCAGGTAATTTTCCAGCAGGTCTTCGTCTTCCACACCGTTGATCACATCGTCCGGCTCTGCATAAGTAAAGGTCTTGATGCAGAAATTGTACAGACTGCCATTCCGAATCGCAGCGTCCTTTTCCCGCTTTTCTGCCAGTTCCGCTGCGGTCATTGCCTTTTCGGTATCGTTTTCTTCCCTGGCAAAAATCTGTACCACATACCGCGGTGTGGAATCGTCATAGTAGACTTCGGTATCATAGAGTGCCTTCTGATCTGCCAGATTTTTAATGGCATCTTTGTCGTACAGTTCCCAGTTCAGAGGCTTGTCATTCTTGGTGTTGTCCGTGGTATAGCGAGAGCCGTCTGCCGCAACCGGAACGATACCATATGGCAGAATATTCGTGATGACTGGCAGAGAAAGCGAACCCTTTTGCCCGCCGTCTGTGCCATAGCTGTGCAGCGTCTTTTCATGGTTATAGCCGCGTATGCCGACACTGCCGCTGTAGCCGTACTGGTCCCAGTAATAATTGTTCTCCACATGAACATTGATCCAGTTGACTTCACCCTGTGTTTCGGTGTAGTACTGCTCCACATTTTTGCCGTACATCTCGGTTTCATTGCTGCCGATCGTTTCGCTGATGGTTGTCCAGCTGCGTACCAGAGGTTTCCGCAGCACGGCTCTGGTGCCGGTTTCCGCGTAGAACATGGTCTTACCGCTGCTGTAACGGTCGATGCTGTCATTGCTGGTAAAGCGATAGCCGCTGCCGTCTGCTACGACTTCCTTGTTCTGGATATTGTAACCGTTGACAGAGGGCATATTCGGAGAAGATGCCAGGTATTTCAGGCTTCCAAGCTGCCCGTCACCGGTATAGCCGTACCAATACAGCGGACTCCAGAGATAGTCCATGCCGTACAGCTGGTTGTGCTTTGTCAGCACCTTGGTGGAACCGTCCCAGTGGTCGATGTCATAGATCTGGTAATACAGGTGATTCTGGCTGCCCTCTGCCACATAGGGCTGTGTGAGCACACGGTCATACCAGGTGCCGCTTGCCGTATTGGTGTATACTCTCGCCGGAAGTGTCACCCGTGTGATATACCCGAAATCACTGCCTCTGCCATACCACTTTTTCAGCGGCTGTTTCACTGTGATCTTTACCACATACGGTGTATACTCGTCTGCGGTATAGTATCCGTCAGCACCGTCTGTGAGATCTGCATTCTGTGCTGCGTCCCGCATTGCCTTCGGTGCCAGATACTGCGGATTTTGATCGTCCGGTTTCTGAATGATCTCTGCGGTGACATTTGCAGCATCGATCTGAGCGAATGTATTTGCCTTCGTGTCGCCGGTGTTGGCATAAGCCAGTATCTGAGAAACGTCCAGACTGCCGTCCGCGTTCATCACCGGCTTCATGCCATAGGCATAGGTATACAGGAATGTCACACCGTCCAGATCCCAGTCACCGTAGTTATACGCCTGAAGCTGTACCTTGACATCTTCATCATATTCCAGTGCAGCTGCACCAGACCGGTCTGTTACTGTGTGTACACTATTATAATAGGTGTCTAATCCTTCCCAGTCCGAATATGTTCCAAAATACGGGGAATTCGGATCGCAAAGCACATTTTCCGTGTGGTCGCCGTTTGTCTTTTCGTACTGGATATTGCTTGTTACAAATTCCGAACTGGTGGCAAGCCATGCCTTTTGCAGGTGGAGACGGGTTTCGCTCCACACAACAGGTGTATCCTTTGCCGAATCCAGATCTGCCCAGTCTGCATGATTCTTGTTCCGCTTGCCCATTGCCAGCTGGAACCAATCTCGGTTTGCACCGCCTGCCATGTACTTCACGGTCTGGGGCAGCTGCTGGAGCTGGCCAGCCGTTTCGATCGTAGAATTGGCAGTATATTTCACCGTCTGCATATTCTTTGCAGTCTGTGAATCCTCGTCCAACAGCGTGTTGTTCTGTCCGCTGATGCTGCCGCTTGTAGTGGAAGAACCCGGAATGTGGGTAATGGTCTGATCCAGAAATTCCCACATATCCACCTGTGTATTCTTATCCGCACTGAAGCCAATATCGTGCATCAGATAGTCCATATCCATCTGGATACTGCTGTTCTGCACCTGCTTGAAATTATTCCAGACGTTTCCGGTATCAGTGAATCCGCCGGTCAACATCGGATAAAGTTTGCCGTTCGTAGAGGAACTATAATAATTATGATAAATACTGTTCTGATAATACTCACCAATGCGAGGGAAATATGCCGGGTGCAGTCCGTCACCGCCTGCAACAGATGCGGCGGTATCGTCTGCATAGGTGGACGCAGTGTACACCATAGGCAGTTCTTCTTCCCGAATGGTTGCTGAGTAGCAGAACTCGATCTGTTCTCCCGGCTGCAAAACGAAGTCCGCATTGGGAGCATCTTTGTAACGCAGCCGCAGTTCGTATACCGTAAAGGAAATCTGATATGTGGAGTTTTCGTCCGGCTTCAAATCTGCAAATGCCTTTTGTGTTGCATTTTCAGAATTGAACCCGTCTGTATAGGTCATCTTTCCGCCATAGTCATACCCATTTTGTGCGGTTTTGGCTGCCAGATACAATTCTATATTGCTCAGATCTTTCTCGCTGCCGTCCGCATTCAGCAAACGCAAATTGGGTATGCTGTCGCCGACCCCATACGAATCGTACAAAGTCTTGGTAAAATATTCCGGTACCTTATCATAGATCACCGGATTGATGAGCCTGCCCTCCTCACCTGCCTGTTTTCCGCTGCTCAGTGCGGCCAGGTTGTTTTTCAGTGTTACCTTCTGCCAAACAGTATCGCCCGGACGATAGCTTGTTTTCTGTGCTTTCTTTTCCTCATACGCTGCCGCAGCATCGCTCTCGGAAGAAAATGTCTGGGTGTGGAACGATGCAATGGGGTTTTCCCGATAAACCTTAGGATTCAGGACTTTGGTGTCTGTCAGGTATGCCGTGTGCTCTGTCGGTGTTTTGGCAGATGCCACACTGCTGCCACTTTCAGTCACCGTCACTGCATTTTCGTTTTCACTGTGAATGTGCTCATAGGTGTTGGTGGCTGTGAAATACTGGGTATAGGTATCTGCTCTCACGCCTGTGCCGTCTGTGACATCCTGGTATCTGCCGACACCGGTCAGCGTTACATTTTGCAGAGCCGCTTTTGCCTTGGAAGTACCACTGTACGCAGTGGTCGTATCAAAGCCCTTGAGATCGTAATACACCCAGCGAACGCCCACAACATTCGGCAGGTCGGCGGCTGTCATTTTCGCAGTTGCGACTTGATCGGTGGTGCGGGAAGCATCGTAGTCGTAAGACTTCCATGTCACCTCTACACCGTTTTCGTTCGTCCGGAATGCAATGTTTTCGTCTTCTGCAAACCGCGGATCTGTAATCGGCTCTGCAACGGCATAGAGCACTTCCACTCTGCCGAACCTGTCTGTTTCCTCCGGAACTGTGTAGGGCTCCGTCAGTTCAAAGCCGCGGTAGAACACATCGCCGCTATCCTTGGAACGCTTTTCCAGGAAAGAAACGTCTACCGTGTAGGTATCGCAATGGTGACCGGTTTCATTGTACAGGTCGCTGACTGTCAGCACGGCACCCTTTCCGTCGTAATTCTGCTTGATGTCGTTTACCTGATAGGAAAGCGTTACCGGTGCAGCAGACTGATAGGTCAGTTCGTTCTGCACGTGTGCATAATACTGTGTCTGCTTGTCTGCATCTGCCTTGGTATACCGGTAGTAATAAGACACGCCTGCACGGTCGGTCGTTGTCTTGTTCCAGTAGTATCTTCTGTCTGCATTCGGCAGATGTGTTGAACTGGTGGTATCATAGATTGCATACTGCGGATAGCCGTGCTTGGGGGCAGCATGAATTTTGAGATCCGGTGTGCCGACAGTGACAGCATCATAGCTGCCGCCGTTTTCCGTCAGCTGCGTTGTCACACGCAGGTAAACTGGCACGCCCGCCTTGTGCTGGTCATCGGAGTTTGGACCCTTGCCCAGGTCTGGCACCAGCCGGCGGAATGCAGTTTCTGCCGGCTTTGCTTCTGCTGCTGCAAGCAGGGCATACTTGACACCCTGTGCCGCTTCGATCGTCGTGCCGCCGTCTGACAGAGCAGCGTGAATATCCGCAACCGGAATATTCTCCGCGGCATTTTCCGTTGTCAGCACTTTTCCGCCTGCATCTACAACGTCCCAGCGAACGATTCGCTGTCCCTTTGGAACAGAGAAGTCCACTGTGGTATGTTCCAGCGGAATCAGTGCATCGTCCGGCGTGTTCACCCGAATGGTATACTCTACATAATCATACGGCATCAGGTGCAGATAGTCCACCTCATCGATGTTTCTGGTCTTGGAATCCTGATCGTACATCTTTGTGCGGGTGACTTCTGCGTTCAGCATACCCGTCAGATTCTTGACTGTATAGTTTGCCTCTTTCTTGCTGCCCTTTGCAGAACCGTCCGTATTCTTATAAATATAGGTATTGGCATTGGGGTCAATGGAGGTAAAGACTGCCGAAAGCTGGTTGGTGGTTATCTGCTCCGAATAGCTGTTGGGAGCCTTTCCAAAGGTCGGTGTGGAATTGGCATTCCACTCGTCACCGGTGAAATCGTCCGGTGTCCGGTCGACATAAACGCCGTCATACAGGAATGCACTGGTGTTCTTGGTATGATCCGCCGACAGGTATTCCCCGTCACACAGCACAGTACTGCTGTCATTTCGGTCTGCCTTTTTCGCCTTGAAGTCCAGCTGGAAGCTATTGACATATGCCTTGACATAGGTTTTCTGATTAGTCGTATTGGTATAGGTTCCGAGAACGCCGGGATCTGCCTGATACAGCTGCCGCAGAATCTGTTCCACATCAATGGTATAGACTTCCTCGCCCTGTACGGTTTCCGTTGTGCTGACATGCACCACATAGATGCCGTCTGCCATGCCGTCTACGCCGGAGCCTTTTACCACGTTCACCGGAACGTTCGTGCTGCCCACTTGGAGTGTCAGATTTGCCACGCCGAACCAGTTGTCGTCCAAAAGGAATTTCGGCAGGTAGATATGCTCCAGCCGGTAGCGGCTGTCCATGGTGTTGGTGGTAGCCGCACTGTCAATACGTGCAGCCGCCTCCTGCCCGGTCGCATTCTGCTTGTCCTGATTGAACAGCTTCACGCGGAACAAGCCGCGGTTCGGTGTGTTGTTATCGCTCTGGCTGTAATCATAGTACAGCTTTTCCGATACGTTGCCATTCTCCGTTTGCAGCTGATACCCTGCCCGAAAATCGATCAGGTAGCCCATGATTATCGCATTGTCCGACTGCTTGTAGATTTCCTTGTCCGGTTCATAATCTGTGGAAACACTGGTTCGAGCAGTGTTCTTTCCGTACATGTCTTCGTCTGTCTTGTTGATCGCATACGGCTTGCCCTGCACCAGAATATCCCATGTATTGGTATTATGATAATCTGCCTTTTCCTTGTCGGTCAGTTCCGCAGAATAATCCCCTGTACCCGGAATATCGTACATGGTCATGCTGTAGTCTGTCACAAAAGTATCTTCGCCCAGAACCACAACATATTTTCCGCCGTCCTGTTTTACGGCATAGGTCGGTTCGATCTGCGGCTGGTTTGCTCCGGTGTCCGCATCGTCTGCGTTTCCCTCGGTGCTGCCGCCTGCATTGTCCCCGTTATCTGTGTTGTCCTGCTGTTTCGGTGTGTACTCGAAATAAATGTTCCAGTCATCGGTTTCGCCGTACATCTGTTTCAGTTCAGACACCGGAACAGAAATGGTCTGTGCCGTTCCGACAACGTCATTGTTCGTGTTCTTCGCATTTATGGTGAACACAATGCTGTCGTCATCTCGGAAATACTGATAGATCTCTTTCTTGATCTGAAGTCCGGTAGTCAGAAAGCCCTTGTATTCGTAGTCATCATCAGGGCGAATCTGCGGCAGGCTGTCGGACAGCACAACCTTGTCCGTGAAGGACAGCTTATTCACCCAGTCATACTGGTCGGTACGGGAGTACGGGCTGTTCATTACCCAATGGTAAACATTGTTATTCGGTGCAACGCGACCTACACCGTCCCAAGTCGGGTTGACGCAAGATGTGGGAATAGTGCTTTCTTTGGTGTTGCCCTTCCGATAAAACCGGATTGCAAAACTGTTGTCCTTTCCAAATTCCGCATTGCGGTTTTCTGCCGTTCCGGGTGTTTCGCCGACACCCTTTTGTACATTGTCCTCATCGTTGACAATATGCACACGCGTGCTGGACTGCAAATGCTTTGCGGTATAGTCGAATATCTCATAAGTCCAATAGTGCCCGCAACGATAATAATCATAGTGATTGGTCCAGGCATAATACTGATCTGTGAAAGACCATTCCGACTTTTCCTTTTTTGCACCGGAATCTGTACGCACCATACTTCTGCCGTCAGTGGTGTTGCCCACGGTCACATCTGCGTGTGCTGTGGCAATCGCCTCGTCCATGCGGTAGAAACGTCCGGTAACTTCAAACATTCCCTGTGTGGAGGAATTCGTCTGGTCATACCATGTGCCGTAGTCCGGCGACTTTGCCGTTTTGCCGTCATTGTTGACAGTCTGATACCGGTTGATGTCAATGGTCACAACGACCTGTGTCACCGGATTTTCCGGCTTCTTTCCGTTATAGCTCTCCGGCTTCTTATAATAGTTGGCATCGTCCGCGGAGAACATGTCCGCATCGCTGCCCAGTAGATTCAGCCGTGCAAAGCTTCCGCCTGCATTGCTCTCGTTGGCTTCATAGAGAATTTCCTGTCCGGAACAAGTACGCTTGGTGCCGTCTGCATAGATCGCTGTAACCGACTGAACATAGTCCTTGGCACGAGGATCAATTTTCAGATAGTACGCATCGAATGTGTTCGACGGCAGGTCTAATGTAATATCCACAGTTGCCGCCGTATTCAAAGATGCATTGCGCACATAGTCATACGACTGGTGTTCCTGTCCGGCAAGGGTCGGCTTTGCCTTGGGCAGATTGTTCCCTGTGTTCAGATACTGGCGGAAGTCCACAGCGAAAGAACCGATGGATTTATAGCCGATCTCCAACTCGGAGTTATCCGCACTATCTCCCCACTTCTCTTTTTCAGAGAACAGATAACCGTCTGCGCCGTGTATATGCTTATCGCTTCTCCAGGAGCAAGTCGTCATATTTTCTGTGGGCTGGGCATACTTCTTTCGCAAATGTTCCACGGCACTGGCTGCTGCGGTGTACTTCTTATCTCCGGCACTGGCATCTTTATAGAATGCCATAACAGTGGTGTCGAAATACATCTTGGAAACATAGATCGCCGTGGTGTCTTTCTTCGTTACAATATACTTGTCCTTATCGTATGCTTCTGTGATATAGCCCTTGGATTCCCGAAAGCCGTCCAGATAGTTATGTGTATCTACTTCCAGCGTATCGGTCTTTCCGAACAGCGAATCGTCATAGCCGTCAAATTCAATATACCGCTTTTCCGATGCGGATTTTTCCACCTGCTTTACCAGTCTGCCGTTCAGTTCCACCTGTGTCAGGTTCTCGATGCCGAACGCTGGGAACAGCCGCGTGCCTGTATCTCTGGTAAATGTCAGTGCACCATCTGTATATGTATAAATGGTATCCGGTGCATCTTCCGTATAAAAACCGGTAACCTTTCCGGCTTCGTCTGTTTTCGGCAGCAGGGTTACGGTTTTCTCCTGATCGTCCGCATCTTTACCAGTCAGAATGATATTGTCAAATTTGCCGAACTGATCGATCAAATCCTGATAAATTCGCAGTTCCGTGGTATGGAAACCAGTTCGTGCTTCTCCCTGCTTTTCATAGGGAACCTTGGCAATGATCTGGGTATCGTCCAGCACCGAGATAGTTTCATTGGCAAATTCCGCACGCAGCAGAAAGTCACGGTCATACGGCACGCCGAAAATGGTTTCATTTCCGTCCGTGTTGCCCGATGCCGCACGTGTGGATTCTTTCTGATCGTTATAGTAAATATGGGTGTTGACGCTGAGCCCCGGGCGGTCTACATGGAATGCCACAGATGCGGATTTTGCCTGATTTTGCATCAGTTCATGCTGCGGTGTCACCGTCATTTTCGCAGTCAGATCGTCAAACCAGTCGCTTGTGCCGTAAATACGCAGTTCCGGTGCATTGCCCTGCTCTGCGGAAAGATCCCGTTCCAAATCATTATAAGTGATCTCAATATTAGAAAGGTACAAGCCCCGTTCCTTCCAGTCAGACAGATCTACTTCCAGTTCACCTGCGGAATTTTTGCTCTTTTCCAGTTCTTCCAGGGAAACAATTTTCACCTGTGCCGGGCCGGAAACACCGTCCGGCAGGAATGCTGTCAGCTTAATGCTTTCGATTTTGCCGCTTTTGGCATAGTTGGAGGAAATCGTCACCTTGTCCGACAGATAGCCCTTTACGATTTTCGCATTGTCCTTTTCCGTTTTCACGCCTACGCTCTGGAGATCAACAGAAATCAGCGACTTCCCCGCCTTGGAATAGCAGCCAGAAGTTTCTTTGTTCTCCAGCAGGAAACCGTAGTACAGATCATTTGCCTTATTCGGCACTGTCAGGCTCTTGTTGCTGGTCTGGTTCGTTTCCGGACGATTGGCAGAGGGCGTAATGACAAGGTTGGTCTTTGCCACCTGCATAGTCGCCTCCGAAGACGTCTTAGATGCCTCGTTGATGCTGCCAATTACCTCGAATCTCGCCGATGCTTTCAAATCACCAACCCAATCTGTCGAGCCGTACAGCTTCAGATTCATCTCCTTGAGATTGTCCAGATCTGTATTTCCGTAGATGCGTGAGAAAATGATCCGCACGCTCCGCAGACGCTGAATGGTATCCGGAACGGTATACGTAACATTGCCGTCTGCATCTGCGGTCAGGGCATCAGAACCGACCGTCAGACTGGGCACAATATTTGCCTCGGTGTCTGCGGTATAAGTTGTATTATCCCAGTCGAAAAGTTCAATTTTTTCGATGGCAGCCGCCCGTCCATCGCCGATGCCGTTCAGGACGATTTTTCGGGTGTCAAAGCCCTCTATGTCTTTCAGACAGTCTGTCGGTGCATTGCCGACACTGTCCATATTAACTTGCAGCAGTGCATGAGAACTGGTAGAACGGGAATTGTTGGTCAGCAGAAACTGATACCACGTCTGTTCCGTTTCGCTGCGGTTCGGCACAGCCAGTGTCGGATAAACGGGATACGCTATTCCGTTTTTATCATATCTGACAGACTGCACCGCAGAGGCTTCTGTGCCGTCCTTGCGAATCGCATGTACGCTCGCTTTCAGCTCCGGCAGCACCTTGGACACGTTCAGTGTGACAGTATCCTCCACCGTCTGATCCAACGCGGTCTGGTCATGTTCGCCGAAGCTGTATGCCGTTTTCAGCACGCCATGCGGAGTGATGTCCCTTTCTGTGGTAGGCGTTCCGTGAATCTGCACATAGCAGTTCCCGTCATCTGCTGCATCGGCAAGCGGAATGCTGTCGCTGATACGCTGAAAATACACAGTCATGCCAGTGAGATAGGTCAGTGTGTTCCACGCAGACTTTGCAATTACCACATTGCCGTTTGCATCAGTACCGTAATTCTCCAGATCGTCCAGCGTAATATCCGAATCGACCAGTGTTTCTCTGTTTACCACCTTGCCGTGCAGTACGATCTTCTCGATCTTTGCCTTCTTCAGCAGGTTCTCACTGAGCAGGATTTTCGAGGCGACCAGTCCGCCGGCAGTGTAATCCTCATCGGGATACAGACCTGTGATGTCCAGTGTTGCCGGACTGATCTCGGAAATGCTGTTGTTGGAAATCACAAAACGAGCCGCCGCGGTATCGTCATTCAGGGAAACCGTCTGCGGATTGTTTTTCTGCACCAGATCACCGATCACATCTTCATAAACGCCTACGCCGGTCAGTGCCGGTTCCGCCTGTTCTGTGCGGATAACAGCATTTGCCTGTGTGACTTCTTTCGGCTCCGAAACCCACTTGCCCTCGCCGTCCTCCGATGCCGTCGGCGGCTGGTAATAGTGCACTTCGTAAGAGGTGTCGATCTTGTTGTCATATGTCCACAGGTGCGGAAATGCACCACGCATGGTAATCAAACCGTTGAACTCGGTATGGCGTGGGATCTCCTCCCGAAATACAAATTCTACCTCGTTACAGAATGTCAGACCAGTCTGGTTGGTCAGCACGTCGCCGATTTCCAGAGTCCAGTTCTTTTCTTCTGTCACGCCGGCATCGGTATCCTGTTCCAGATGCAGCCCCAGTTCGCCGGCAGTCTTATAGACCACATCGCCGTTTGCATCGGTAAAGCCAAACCGGATAAACTGGTTGATGTCTGTTCCGTCTACCTTGAACCAGTCTTTCAGCTGAATGTCCGGATAATGCACCGTGTCATTTTTCAGGCAGATCTGGATTTCCTGAAGACCAAAATCTTCCGGCACATGGTCTGTAGAAACTGCGTTAAATACCGGGATATTACCGATGCTGTGAAACCCGTCCAGATAGTATTCATCTACTGCACCGATACCCACTGTCTTGTCTGGCACTTCGTTGCCGTCTGCGTCCTTGACATACTTGTGGTGAGTAAAATTCTCCCATGTGTGCGGAGTGAAGTTAGTAGAATCTGAATACTGTTTCGACCAGTGAATGTTGCTGCCGCCGCCGAATGAAATTGTTGTGGTCAGTCCGGAAGTGTTTTCAAATCCGGTGCTGCTGTTAAAGTTATTCGGATATGGGATCGCAACCATGTATTTTCTGGCAAAATAATGCTTTTCATTAGGATCACTCTGGTTCAGTTCTTCTGCTTTCCTCGCAGAATACAGGGTATGGGACTTGTCCGATACTTCCTTTTGCAGAATAATCGTACCTGTACCGGAATAGCCATATGGGATAGTTTCCGCAGGGATATTCGAAAAGTGTTCCAGATCCCACTGGGTTTTCCAGTCCGGTGTATCGGTGACATCATAGACCAGAATGCCGCCCGCATTGGGCTTTCCGATAAACTCATGATGCTGGTAAAAATCAGCCGAAAAATCTTTGTTCTGCGTGTCCGGATTTTCCTTTTCCCAGCATAGAAGATCTTCGTCCAGAACGCTCCGCATCTTGTCCGCATTGTACTGTGCCTGCAATGTGATCAGATAGTTATCGATTGTACTGTCCAGTTCTTCTGAATCATTCTGCACTGTGACTTCGTACACCATGTAGTTATACTTCTGCCACATGACAGCCTGACTTTTGTCAGTGCTGGCATTATTCAGCTGCACAGTAGGAACGCTTTCAATTTTCGTGCTCCACTCCAAGTTGGAGTTGACAAATGTAACCGTACGCTGGATTTTGGTGCTGGTGTCCAGTTCATCGGTTGACCACCCGTTGCCGATCTGCGTATTGCCGGAATCATACAGCCCGTCATAGGAAAATTTCATTTCCAGTGTTGCCGCAGCATTTTCCGGAATGCTTACCGCATTGCTCGCCGTGTAAAACTGCATGTCAAACTTCGGCGTACAGTTTCCGCTAAGGGGATCATAGGCATTTTTCAGAGTGATTTTTCCGCGGACATAACTGTTGTTTTCCACTTCCGCTCCGCTTGCATCATAGACTGTTGTCGCATTGCCGAAAGTGCTCCTGTCGTTCAGCTTTGCTTCCATGCCGATATACTCCCCTGCCTGCTGTTTGGCAAAAGGAATTTCCTCCAAGCTGTTCACCTGTACCAAAACGCCGCTGTCGTCCCAATACAAGTACGGCAGCGTCAGTTCCAGATTCTGCCCGCAAACATAGCCTGTGGAAAAATTTGGGACAATATTCACAGTCAGCAGTGTTTGCTGCTGCTTCTGGATCATGTAGAAGCTGCCGACACCGTCATTGGTTTCCGGCGTCAGCGTTGCACCGTCTGAGGTAACGGCTCCGAAACCAACCTGAAATGTGCCGGAATTTCCCAACGCTGCTGCCGCCGCAAAAATCGTTCCCCAATTGCACGAAGTCAGCACCATTACGGCTGCCAGCATGCCATAAATGACACGCTTCCATATACTGATTTGTCGATACATTTCAATTCCTCCTGTCACGTGACACCATTATTTTTGTGTCAGTCATCTTCATAAGCCATATTCCTTAGATTTCAGCAATTTAGTTGAATAAAATGGCTAATTTTCTGCTTTGATTTTTATTTTGAATTGTGCTTTTTGCACATTTTTCTGTAGTTTTACGTTTACTTTAAGTATAACACTTTTATGTGAAATTGTCAATGTCTATTGAAGAAAACCGCATTATACCAAACCGGCAGCTGTGCTTTGTGCAACATTCCCTTAAATTCCCTGTGGTAGTTGTTTCAATTTGTTTTTTCTCCCTTTGGATGCTGTTTTGAGAAGCCGCTTTTTTTCCTTCCTGATATTACTAAGACAATGGAGCATGGCAAAATGGGAAGGTTGCAGATGTAAACTTTATATGAATTTTTAAAAACAGAAAAGGCAGCATACAAAACCGGTTATTTCACCGGATTGTATGCTGCTTAGGGAAAATGATTTTAAGGCAATACCGCACAAAGATTGTGCGACAGATGCGTCGTCAAATTTTTCGTCAGATGAAACAAAAAGCGGAG